>Ga0256839_1000004_pt1 | contig 360662 bp, 331 predicted proteins | sample 354166metaG_FD_185968 | JGI IMG/M metagenome (GOLD analysis project Ga0256839, IMG submission 185968) | Hydrothermal vent microbial communities from Mid Atlantic Ridge, Atlantic Ocean - 354-166 | ecosystem: Environmental > Aquatic > Marine > Hydrothermal vents | place: Atlantic Ocean: Mid... | reverse complement strand
GGCGTTCGCCCATGTAGGAAAGCGTGCGCGAAAGCGCCTCCTGGGCACCGCCAAGCGAACAGGCCGAGATGTTGAGGCGCCCGCCATCAAGCCCCGCCATCGCATAGCGAAAGCCCCTGCCTTCTTCGCCGATCAGATTTTCGGCCGGTGTTGCGCAATCATCGAACTGCACCTGGCGGGTTTCCTGGGACTTCCAGCCCATCTTTTCCTCGAGCCCGCCAAAGGAAAGGCCCGCGGCTCCGGCATCGACGATCATCGCCGAGATGCCGCCTGCGCCTTCTCCCCCGGTGCGGACCATCACGACATAGGCATCCGAATAGCCCCCGCCCGAGATGAAGGCCTTGGTGCCGTTCAGCACATAGGCGCCATCGCGTTTTTCGGCACGGGTGCGCAGGGCGGCGGCATCCGAGCCGCAGGAAGGTTCGGTCAGGCAGTAGGATAACACCTTCCGCATGGCCAGCGCATCGGGGAGGTAGCGCGCACGCAGATCGTCCGAGCCGAACTTGTCGATCATTGCGGCGCACATGTTGTGGATCGACAGGAATGCCGCCACCGAAGGGCAGGCCATGGACAGCGCTTCGAATACAAGCGTGGCATCAAGCCGCGAAAGGCCGGTGCCGCCGCTTTCCTCGCGCACGTAAAGCCCGCCGAAGCCAAGCTCGGCCAGGCGTGGCCACAGATCGCGTGGGATGGTGCCCGCGGCTTCCCACTCTGCCGCATGGGGCGCGATGTGCTCCTGCCCGAAGGCATGGGCCATGTCGAAGATTGCCTGCTGTTCCTCGCTCAGGGCGAAATCCATGAGGGCCTCCCTGTTGCCTGCTGCCGTTCCGGGGCTGCTTACGGTGCAACTGTTGCACAAATTTTGCACCGGCGGAAATCGGTTTTCGCCAGAGGGGCCGGGGATTGTCTTTGTGATGGAAACGGATTGTCGCCCGTTTCCGGGCGCATGGCCGCGCTTCCGGGATTGTGGCGGAAATATGGAAATGCTAGGGCGGTATCCGGGCGAAGGCTTCGCCCGCCTGCCCGCGTTTTCCGGCTTCGTGGGGGCGGCCGGAAAGCACGGGCAGGGTGGGGGACGAAGGGTAAACGGAGAACGGAACATGAGTAAACGCAATCTTCTGCTTGCGTCGGCGGCCTACGCGGCGCTGGCAACCGCAGGCTCGGCGGCCACGGTAACCGCCACATTCGATTTCACGGCATCCGGTCCGACGGGCTGGGATTCGAGCTATGCCTTCAGCGAAGCGGGCGCCGCGCTTGTGGTGACGGCACACAACTACAATTCCTCGAAAGAGATATACCGCGATGTACAGGTCGGCCGCTGGACGGGCTGGGGCCTTGGGATCGGCAGCTATTCGGGCGACAATCACCGGGTTGACGGTTACTGCCGCGACGAGGTGCTGAGTTTCAGCTTCGATCGCGAGGTCAAGATCCTTTCGGTCGAGTTCGGCGCCTTCTGGGGCAGCCACAACAAGTTCGATCTTTTTGTCGGCGATGCCGGCGAACTGGTTTTCGACAGCTGGGATTACGTGGACGATACCGTGGCCCTTGGCGGGGCGACCGGAACCTGGTTCGGAATCGGGGCCTCGGCCTGGAATTCGGCTTTCAAGGTGCGTTCGATCACCGTTTCCTGGGATGACGGCATCAACAACAATCCGGCACCGATACCGCTGCCGGCGGGCGGCGCGCTGATGCTGACCGGGCTTGCGGGCCTTGCCGCGCTGCGCCGCAAACGCCGCAGAACCGACCGCTGAGAAAGAGCATCCCGTGACAGACACGGAAAAGGGGGCGGGTTTCCGCCCCTTTTTCTCGGGGGTGCGACCGGCCTTCGTCATCGGTCCGCAAATATCCCCGCCGGAGGCAGGCGGTCGTTCCGGTTCCGTCTGGAGGCGGGGCGGGCGGCCCGGCGCCACGAAGAAGGATGTGGCAGGATGTGAAAGGCGTGTCCGGCGCCGCGGTTCAGAGATCGGCGTGGAATTCCTCGATCAGGTGGCGGGTGACCGCATGCAGGGCGGCTTCGTGGCTGTTGCCGGCCCGGATCGCATCCTGATAGACGGCGCGCTGGCGGATACTGCTGGTGCCTCCGGCGAGGATGTCGCGTGCGGCGGCAACCTCGTCCGTGCAGCCAAGAACCTCGGCATCGCGGGCGATCAGGGCGATCAGCTCGTCCAGAAGTTCATCCATCGGCACCACCTGCCGCCGGCCGAAATCGATCAGCCCCTCGCTGGTGCCATAGCGCTGCGCGCGCCAGCGGTTTTCGGCGATGAGGAAGCGGTCGTAGATGCGCCAGCGCTGGTTTTTCGTGGAAAGGCGCCAAAGCATGCGGGTGATGCACTGGGTCAGGGCAGCGAGCGACAGCGCGTGTTCGAGCCGGGGCGATACATCCATGATCCGTGATTCCAGCGTGGGGAAGCGGGCCGAGGGGCGCAGATCCCACCAGATCTTCGATGTGTCTTCGATCAGACCGAGATCGATCAGCACCTGCACCATGCGTTCGTATTCCGCCCATGAAGCGGGGCGCGGGGGCAGGCCGGTGCGCGGCAGGTTGTCGAACACCGTCAGGCGATAGCTGGCAAGGCCGGTGTCGTCGCCCTGCCAGAAGGGCGATGAGGTGGACAGTGCCAGCAGATGCGGCAGGAAATAGGAAAGCTGGTTCATGATGTCGATGCGCTGTTCGGGATTCGGTATCCCCACATGCACATGCATTCCGCAGATCAGCATGCGGCGCACCACGCCGGCCAGATCCTGGCGCAGGGCGTTGTAGCGTTCCTTGTTGGTGTGGTGCTGCTGCTTCCAGTCGGCAAAGGGGTGGCAGGATGCGGCGATCGGTGCCAGCCCGTGAACGGCGGCATGGCGGGCAACCGAGCTGCGCAGGCGCTTCAGGTCTTCGCGCGCCTCGCTTATGTTGCGGCACACGCGGGTGCCTGTCTCGATCTGGCATTGCAGGAATTCGGGACCGACCTGCCCCTCGAGATCGGCCGCACAGGCATCCATCAGCGCCTGCGGTGCCGCTGCAAGTTCAAGCGTTTCGAGATCGACGAGCAGGTATTCCTCTTCGACCCCAAGGGTGAAATCCGGCGTCTGCGGTGTTACTGCCGCCATGGGGGCTCTCCGGTTTTCCGCCCAGAAAAGCAGAGCATGGGGCGTGTGGCAACGAAAAGGTTGTGCGGGCGGCCTGCGGCGCGCGGGCATGTATCCGCATCAGCCGGAGGCAAGCGGTTTTCCGGTTCGTGTTTCTCGCTTCCGGAAAGCGGGCAGGATTTCCCGCATGAAGAGACCACGCGGCGCACTACCGGGGGTGTCGGGGCGGTGCCATCGGCGCACCGGCCGGAACTGCCGAAGAGTTCCGGAAGGCGGACGAAAGATCGACATGCGCGTCAGCACGTTGCCGATCGGCAGATGCAAACACCCGCCCCCGGCCCGGGGGCGGGTTTCATTCCGGCTGGCGGTCGGGTCAGTCGATCGCCTTGAAGTGGAACTCGCCCCCTTCCTTCAGCCCCGAAGGCCAGCGCGAGGTGACCGTCTTGGTGCGGGTGTAGAAGCGGAAGCTGTCGGGGCCGTGCTGGTTGAGATCGCCGAACATCGAACGCTTCCAGCCGCCGAAGGTGTGATAGGCCAGCGGCACCGGGATCGGCACGTTTATCCCCACCATGCCGATGTTTACCCGGTGGGCAAAATCGCGGGCGGTGTCGCCGTCGCGGGTGAAGATGGCGGTGCCGTTGCCGTATTCGTGGTCCATCGCCAGTTTCAGAGCCTCTTCATAGGAACCCGCGCGCACCGTGGACAGGACGGGGCCGAAGATCTCGGTCTTGTAGATGTCCATGTCCGGCGTCACGTGGTCGAACAGGTGCGGCCCCACGAAGAAGCCGTTTTCATAGCCCTGCAGCCTGAAATCGCGGTTGTCCACCGCCAGTTTCGCGCCCTGTTTCACACCGCTTTCGATCAGCGAAAGGATGCGGTCGCGCGCGGCGGCGGTGACGACGGGGCCGAAATCCACGTCGTCGCCGTCGGTATAGGGCGCTACCCGCAGTTTCTCGATGCGCGGCACCAGCTTCTCGATCAGCCGGTCGGCGGTTTCGTCGCCCACCGGCACGGCCACCGAAATTGCCATGCAGCGCTCGCCCGCGGCGCCGAACCCCGCCCCTACCAGCGCGTCGGCCGCCTGGTCCATGTCGGCGTCGGGCATCACGATCATGTGGTTCTTGGCGCCGCCGAAGCACTGGGCGCGCTTGCCGTTGGCGGTGGCTCGGGCATAGATGTATTGCGCAACCGGCGTCGAGCCCACGAAGGACACGCCCTGGATGGTTTCGTTGTCAAGCAGCGTGTCCACCGCTTCCCTGTCGCCGTTCACCACCTGGAAAACGCCCTTCGGCAGCCCCGCCTCGACAAACAGTTCGGCCAGCATCAGCGGCACCGAGGGATCAAGTTCGGACGGCTTCAGCACCACCGCGTTGCCGCAGGCCAGCGCCGGGCCGATGTGCCACAGCGGCATCATGGCGGGAAAATTGAACGGCATCACCGCCGCAACCACCCCAAGCGGCTGGCGCATGGAATACATGTCGATTCCGGTGCCGGCATTGTCGGTGAATTCGCCCTTCAGAAGCTGCGGCGCGCCGATACAGTATTCGATCACCTCAAGGCCGCGCTGCACGTCGCCGCGGGCATCGGGCAGTGTCTTGCCATGTTCGCGTGAAAGTGCCCCGGCCAGCTTGTCCATGTCGCGGTTCAGCAGCCGGACCATTTCCATCATCACCCGTGCGCGTCGCTGGGGGTTGGTTTCACCCCAGGCAGGCTGGGCCTCGGCCGCGGCGGCCACGGCGGCGTTCACCTCGTCGGGGCTGGCCATGGGCACGCGCGCGATCACCTCGCCGGTGGCGGGATTGTGCACATCGCCGAAGCGGCCCGATGTGCCCCTGGTGCGCTTGCCGTTGATGAAATGTGCAAGATCTTCCATGACATCTCTCCCTGATTTCTGCTGTCGGGACACCCGCGGCCCTGCCCCGGGGCCATGTACCTGGCAGACAGGGGGGCGGGCGGGTTCCGGGGGCAAGGATACTCTTGCAATTTTGCATGAAAAAGGGGCAGTTTCACAAAAGCATTTTGCGGTATTGCACGGATGGACGGCATGAACTGGGATGACATGCGGGTGTTTCTGGCGGTGGCACGGGCCGAGGGCCTGACCGGCGCCGCCAAGGCCCTGCGGATGGATCCGGCCACGGTGGGGCGGCGTGTGCGCCGGCTTGAAGAGGCCACGGGCGTGCGGCTGTTCGCCAGATCGCCGCAGGGCTATGCCCTGACCAACGAGGGCGAGCGGCTGCTTGCCGAGGGGATGCAGGCCGAGCAGGCCATGGCGCGGGCCGTCGAGCAGGTGCAGGGCGAGGCCGGGCGACTGACGGGCACGATCCGTATCGGTGCGCCCGACGGGGCGGCGAATTTCCTGCTGCCGCAGGTCTGCGCCGCGATCTGCGATGAAAACCCGGGGCTTGACGTTCAGATCGTGGCCCTGCCGCGCATCTTCAACCTGTCGCGTCGCGAAGCCGACATGGCGGTAACCGTCTCGCCCCCCAGCGGCGGGCGGCTTCTGGTGCAGAAGATGACCGGTTATCACCTGCATCTGGCGGCTTCGCGGGAGTACCTTGAAAGCCATCCGCCGATTACCTGCCTTGACGATCTGAAGCATCACCGGCTGATCGGCTATATCCCCGACATGATCTTTGACAAGGAACTGGACTATCTGAAGGAAATGCAGGCCGAAAAGGTGGCGCTTTCATCGAATTCCTTTGCCGTCCAGTTCAGTTTCGTACGCCAGGGGGCGGGGGTGGCGATCGTGCATGACTTCGCCATTCCGTCAGCCGGCGGGCAGGTGCGGCGCATCCTTGCCGATCAGCTTTCCCTGAAGCGCAGCTTTCATCTGGTGCGCCATGCCGATGACGCGCGGCTCGAGCGGCTGAACCGCTTTGCCGATCAGCTTGTCCACCGGCTGCGCCGCGAGGTGGCGCGGCTGGAAGCCCTGGTCTGCCCCCCGGAGGCGACAGGGGAAAGCCATGCCGGGGCCGCGCATCCAGTGCGAGCTTGACAGATTGTCGCAGGGGGGAGACCCTGAACCTGCAGCACAGGAGGAGGAAAGAGAGAGAAGATGCAGGTTCATCAGATACTGAAAACGAAGCAAAGCGGCGATGTCGTCACCATATCGCCGGAAGCGCCCGTTGCCGAGGCGGCCGGGCTGCTCGAACGTCATCGGATCGGATCCGTCGTTGTCGTTGACGGCAACACGCGCCCGGTGGGAATTCTTTCGGAACGCGACATCGTCTATGCGCTGGCGCGGCGGGGTGACCCCTGTCTGGAGATGACCGTGGGCGAACTGATGACGCGCAACCCCGAGACATGCCATCTGGAAGACCGCGCCGACGAGATCCTTCACCGGATGACCGAGGGGCGTTTCCGCCACATTCCGGTGGTGGATGAAGAGGGGCGGATGATCGGCCTGATCACCCAGGGCGATGTGGTGAAGGCGCGCCTGTCCGAACTTTCGATGGAAAAGGAAGCGCTGGAGGGCATGATCATGGGGCTCTAGGAGGCCGCCCCCGGGCTCCGGCATCCGGATCTCGCGCCTTGCCCGGCCATTGGCGCTGCGATGCAGCAATAATGCTTGCAATGCATGGCGCGATATAGTTGCGTGTTGCCAACGCGAACCACTGGCGCAAGGGGAAGCAGCATGCGCATAGGTCTTTATCCGGGCACGTTCGATCCGATCACGCTTGGCCATGTGGATATCATCGGCCGTGCCGTGGCGCTGGTTGACCGTCTGGTGATCGGCGTGGCCATCAACCGCGACAAGAACCCCCTGTTCACCCTGGAAGAGCGGGTGGCGATGATCAAGGACGAATGCCACAGGCTTTCCCGCGAAACCGGCACCGAGATCGTTGTGCATCCTTTCGAGAACCTGCTGATCGACTGTGCCCAGGAGGTGGGCGCGCAAACCATCATCCGTGGCCTGCGCGCGGTGGCCGATTTCGAATACGAATACCAGATGGTGGGCATGAACCGGATGCTCGACAGCTCGATCGAAACCGTCTTTCTGATGGCCGAGGCGCGCTATCAGGCGATTGCCAGCCGGCTGGTAAAGGAAATCGCCCGCCTCAAGGGCGATGTCAGCAGCTTCGTGCCGCCGGCGGTGAATGCCAGGCTGACCGAGAAATTCACCTGAAGGATGCGCCTCTGGCGGGGGCTTCCCCGGTGCCGGCGCCCGGTGCGGTTGCGGCTCTTTCCCCTGCGGTTGCTGCCCGCTGTTGCGGATGCGGCTTTTGCCCGAAATCCGCCGGGGCCCGGATATCGGCCCAGACGGGCAGATGATCCGAGGCCCGTCTTGCCTGCGGTGTCTGCACCACGCCGGCATCGCGCAGTTCGATGCCGGGGCCAAGGGCAAAGCGGTCAAGTGGTGCAAGGGGGGCGGCGGAATGATAGCTGAGCCCCGGCGCATGCAGGCGAAAATCACCGGTGATCGGCTCGAACCCCTGGCGCGCAGACCATTCGTTGAAATCGCCCAGAATGACGGTGGGTCTTGTCTCCAGCCCGGCCAGCATATCGGCGATGGCGGCCAGCTGTTCGCGCCGGTGGCGGCGCATCAGCCCCAGATGCAGGCCGATCACCCTGAGGCCGCCGATGGTGGCCATCACGGCGCCGCGCGGTTCCAGGCCGGGCAGGTCGAGGCAGCGGATATCGCCCGCCTCAAGCCCCTTGCGCAGCAGGATCGCATTGCCGTGCCAGCCCAGTGAGGCACTGTTCGCCCCCAGTTCGAGGGGCACGAAATCGCTGCCGCGTTCGATCATCTCGCGGGGCAGGGCGGCAGGGCGGTGGCCCAGGCGGCGGTCGGCTTCCTGCAGGGCGATGATATCGGCACCGATACTGTTGAGCACATCAAGGGAACGGCCGGGATCGCGCCTGCGGTCAAGCCCGATGCACTTGCGCAGATTATAGGAAGCCAGACGCAGGTCACGATCCTTGTCTTTCATGCTTTCCATATAATCTTTCGGCCCGTGCGATTGAAGAAGCCCGCTGCATGACCTACACTCGGGACATGACATTCAGGCGACCCCGCTTCAGCATATATCAGATCGTGATCTACGTGATCTGGGCCATCCTGGCGGTGGAACTGGTGATCGCGCTGGTGGACGGCCGCTATTCGCTGAGCTTCATCGCGCTGGCAACGCTGGCGCTTTCCGTTGCGCCGATGGTGGCGGCCAGCCGTCTGGGAATTCGTCTGCCGCTGTCGTTTCTGGCGGGCATCGTGTTCTTCATCTTCGGGACGCTCTATCTGGGCGAGGTGTTCGATTTCTACGAAAGATACTGGTGGTGGGACGTGCTGATGCATTTCGGTTCGGCCATGGGGTTCGGGCTTGTCGGCTTCGTCATCGTGTTTCTGCTGTTCGAGGGCGAGCGCTATCGCGCCCCCCATGCCGCCCTTGCCTTCATCGCGTTCTGCATCTCGATCACCATCGGTGCGCTGTGGGAAATCTTCGAATTCGCGATGGATCAGATATTCGGCCTCAACATGCAGAAATCGGGCCTGCCCGACACGATGGGCGATCTGATCGTCGATACCATCGGTGCGGCGATCGGGGCGGGTGCCGGATATGCCTATCTGGAAGGACGCAGCCGGCGGGGCCTGCCCGGCGTGGTGGCCGAGTTCATCGCCCAGAACCGCCGCCTGTTCCAGCGCAGGCTGGGGCGTCATGCCGGCCGTCGCAATCCGCGCTGATGCACCCCGCCGGGCACCGGCCGGCACCGCCCGGGGCGCGGGGCTTGCAATGACGCAGCGGCCGGTTCTGCCGGGGTTTCGGGCGGCGGCTCCTTGCCGGACGGGCCGACTTTTGGCTTGCCCCGCCCCGGCCGTCGGCCTAGGCAGGGCGCATGAGAATCCTGTTTCTTGGCGATGTGATGGGGCGGGCCGGGCGGCGCGCGGTTATCGAGCGGCTGCCGGCACTGCGCGAAAGCTGGCGCCTTGATTTCGTGGTGGTCAATGGCGAAAATGCCACCAATGGCGCGGGGCTCAACGCCGATCATGCGCGCCGGCTGCTGGCTGCTGGGGCCGATTGCATCACGCTGGGCGATCATGCCTTCGATCAGCGCGAGATGCTGTCTTTCATCGAAACCGAACCGCGCATCATCCGCCCCCTCAATTTCGCAAAGGATGCGCCGGGGCGCGGTGCGGCAGTCTTCGAGGCCGGGCGCGGGCGGCGGATCCTGGTGGCGCAGGTGCTGGGGCAGGTATTCATGAAACGCCCGTTTGCCAATCCGTTTTCGGCCATCGACCCGGTGTTGAAGGCACATCCGCCCGGCGGTGCGGTGCAGGCGCTGGTCGTTGACATGCATTGCGAGGCCACCAGCGAAAAGATGGCCATGGGCCACTGGTGCGACGGGCGCGCCAGTGCCGTTGTCGGCACCCATACCCACGTGCCTACGGCCGATGCGCATATCCTGCCCCGCGCCACCGCCTATCAGACCGACGCCGGCATGTGCGGCGATTACAACAGCGTGATCGGCATGGACAAGGCCGAGCCCATGCGCCGCTTCGTGACCGGCATGGGCAAGGAACGTTTCGCCCCCGCCAGGGGCGAGGTCACGCTTTGCGGACTGCTGATCGAAACCGATGACCGCAGCGGCCTGGCAAGAACCGTGCAGATGGTGCGCCAGGGCGGGGTGCTGTCCGCTGCCGGGCCGCCGGGGGTGGCAGGCTGTGCGGACGGGAGAGCGGACGCCGGCACGGGCCCCCGATCATGAGCACGCGTCTGCCGTGTGGCAGTGCCCCTGGGCTGTTTGCGGTGCTGATCCTGATGGGCGCGGCCTGGGGGGCGGTTTTTCCGATCGTCAAGATCGCGGTATCCACCGGCTATGGTCCTTATGGGATCATGGTCTGGCAGATGATGATCGGTCTTGCTCTGGCAGGGGCGATCCTGCTGGCGCGCGGCCGCCGGCCGGTGCTTGCGCCACGCTTTTTCGGGGTGTTCCTGGGCATGGCGCTGCTTGGCACGGTGGTGCCCAACCATTTCAGCTATACGGCGGCGGCGCATCTGCCGGCGGGGATCCTTTCGATCGTCATCGCGCTGGTGCCGTTGTTTGCATTGCCGATCAGCCTGGCCCTCGGGTTCGAGAAACCGGCGCTTCTGCGCTTTCTGGGCCTGGGGCTGGGGGCAGTGGCCGTCGGCCTGCTGATCGGCCCGGGTGCGCGCTTGCCCGGCAGCGAAAGCGCCTGGTATGTGATCCTGGCCGCGGGTGCCGCGCTGGCCTATGCCGGCGAGGGAAATTTCCTGACATGGTATGGCGCACGCGGGCTTGATGCCTTCCAGATCCTGTTCGGGGCCTCGCTCGTTTCCCTGGTGATCGCCTTGCCGGTGGCAGTGGCAACGGGGCAGTTCGTTTCCCCTTTTCGTCCCTGGCAGGCAGCCGACTGGGCGGTTCTGGCCAGCTCGGTGATCAACATGCTGACCTATGCCGCCTATGTCTGGACGATCGGGCGCGCGGGGCCGGTGTTTGCCGCGCAGGTGGCCTATCTCATCACCGGTTTCGGCGTGATCTGGTCGATCCTGTTTCTGGGCGAGCACTATGCGCCCGGTGTCTGGGCGGCGATGGGGCTGATGCTGGCGGGGGTATTCCTGGTGCAGCCGCGTCGGGCCACGGTTGCGGGGCGAAAGCTTGTGCCGCCGGGCGGGATGGGCAAGGATGCGCTCTGAACCGGGCTTCATCACGGGGCTTCACGGGGCTTGCGGAGCGTGAGCCGGACAACCAGGGGCAAGGACAGCGCGGCACATGATGGCATGGCTCGACATATCTGCCACTTCTCAGGCGGTCATGATGCTGCTGATCGTGGTAGGCATGTTCGCACTGTTCCTGAGCGAACTCTACCCGACCGAGGTGGTGGCGATTTCGGGTGCGGCGCTGGTGATGGCGCTGGGCCTTCTGCCCTATGACCGGGCGCTGGAGGTGCTGGCCAATCCCGCCCCCTGGACGATCGGGGCGATGTTCATCGTGATGGGGGCCCTGGTGCGCACCGGGGCGCTCGACTGGTTTACCAGAAAGGCCGAGAAACATGTGGCCGTGCGGCCGCGTTTCGCGATCGTGCTGCTGATGGGATTCGTGGTGCTGGCCTCGGCCTTCGTTTCGAACACGCCGGTGGTGCTGGTGATGATCCCGGTTTTCGTGCAGCTGGCGCGCAAGCTTGGAGTGGGGGCCAGCAGGCTGCTGATCCCGCTGTCCTATGCGGCGATTCTTGGCGGCACGCTGACGCTGATCGGCACCTCGACCAACCTGCTGGTGGATGGCGTGGCACGGGTTCATGGCCTGGCGCCCTTCACGATCTTCGAGGTCACGCCCCTGGGGCTGATCCTGGTTGCCTGGGGGATGCTCTATCTGCTGCTGTTCGGCCCCCGCCTGCTGCCGGACCGCGCCAGCATGGCCACGCTGCTTTCCGACAAGTCGCGCATGAAATTCTTCACCGAGGCGGTGATTCCTCCCGACAGCAACCTGATCGGCCGAGAGGTGACCGGCGTGCAGCTGTTCAAGCGCGACGGGGTGCGGCTGATCGACGTGATCCGCGGCGACACTTCGCTCAGGCGCAATCTGGAAGGGGTGAGGCTGCAGGTGGGCGATCGCGTGGTGCTGCGCTCGGCGGTCAGCGAACTGCTCAGTCTGCAACGCAACAAGAGCCTGCGCCGTGTCGATCAGATTTCGGCGGTAGAGACGACCACGGTCGAGGTGCTGATCTCGCCCGGCTGCAAGATGATCGGCCGTTCGCTGGGTTCGCTGCGGCTGCGGCGGCGCTATGGCGTCTATCCGCTGGCGGTGCACCGGCGCAACCAGAACATCGGCCGCCAGCTTGATGATCTGGTGGTGCGGGTGGGCGACACGCTGCTGCTGGAGGGCGCCCCCGAGGATATTCGCCGCCTTGCACAGGACATGGATCTTGTGGACATCACCCACCCCTCGGGCCGTGCCTTTCGCCGCAGCCATGCGCCGGTTGCCATCGCGGCGCTGACGGGCATCGTGGCGCTGGCGGCACTCGGGGTGGCGCCGGTCTTCCTGTTGTCGGTGGTGGCGGTGGCGGTGGTGCTTCTCAGCCGCTGCATCGATGCGGATGAGGCCTTTACCTATATCGACGGCCGGCTGCTGGTGATGATCTTTTCCATGCTGGCCATCGGGGCGGGGCTGGAGAGCACCGGGGCGGTCGATCTGATCGTGCAGGCGATTGCGCCGCAGCTTTCGGCATTGCCGCCGTTTCTGGTGGTCTGGGCGATCTATCTGCTGACCTCGGTGCTGACCGAGCTTGTTTCGAACAATGCGGTGGCGGTGGTGGTAACGCCGGTGGCGATCGGCGTGGCCCAGGCGCTGGGGGTCGATCCGCGGCCGCTGGTGGTGGCGGTGATGGTTGCGGCTTCGGCCAGTTTCGCTACGCCGGTGGGCTATCAGACCAACATGATGGTCTATGGCCCCGGCGGCTATCGGTTCGGCGATTTCCTGCGGGTGGGCATTCCGCTCAACCTGTCGATCGGCCTGTTGGCCAGCGCCATCATTCCGTTGTTCTGGCCCCTGTAGGACAGAGGCAATCCCGCGGCCCGGCGGGTGACTTCGAGCTTTCGGTCTTTCCCTCTTTTTCCCGGCTTTCTCTTGCGGGCCTTGCAAGCGCCCCCCGCGATTCATAGCTGTGGATCGGGCATATTGCCAGGAACCGGAACAAGGAAAGATCATGGACGTAATCCTGCATAACGATGATGTCATCAAGGGGGTCGAGGAAGCCCGAATCTTTGCCGAAGAGGCGCTGAGGGGCGCCCTGCACGGCAAGGTCGAACGGCTGACGCGGGTCGAGGTCTGGGTGGCCGATGAAAACGGCCCCAGGGCCGGGCCCGATGACAAGCGCTGCGCGATGGAGGCGCATCCGCGCGGACGCCGCCCGGTGGGGGTGCGCCATCATGCGGACGATGTGAAGGCCGCAATCAAGGGGGCGGCAAGAAAGCTGGCCCGGGCGCTTGAGCGCGAACTGCGCTGACGGGGGCCGATACGGGGTGCTGCCGAGGGGGCTGCGATCGCGGGGCGCATGCGCCGGGCGCCAGGGCCGGCAGATGTGGGGCCGGAAGGCCGGAAAACCGGCCGGGAATCAGAACAGTTCGAGATCGCGGATCTCGGCTCTGATCCGCCCGGCAGTGTCATCGCTGTCGGCCGAGATAGCCACCCCCACCAGAACCCCGGGTTCCTGGCCGAAGGCGCGTCTGTAATCGGCGATCAGATCAACGCTTTCGCGGAAACTTCCCGTTCCCGCCGGCCGTTGCACCACCGTTTTCAGGCGTCCTTTGCCATAGGGGCTGGGCAGGATGGTGCCGGGCGGCTCGCTTCCGCCCCATACATAGATCAGCGCCCGGGTGCCCTTGTGGCGCATCAGCCGTGCGGCCGAAGCCCGCGACAGCCGCCGGGCCACGGCTTCATCGGCAAACACGAAATAGACGGCAAGGTTGCGGTCGTCACCGCCCTTGCGGGCAAGGTCCGTGGCAATTACCGATTGCTCCACCATCCATTGCCAGCGCGCCTTTTTCGCCTGCCAGAGCGTCCGGGGCATGGCGCGATAGAACAGTGAAACCGTGCCGTCCGACGTGATCCGAAGCCGGGTGCCATCGGGGGCATAGTCATTCGTCCACAGGCGCAGGAAGCCCTGCTCCTTCCAGCCCTCGTCAAAGCTGAGCGGTGCGGCGCCCGCCGGAGAAGCGGCCAGAGCGGTCAGGAATGCGGCTGCAAGACAGGCATTCCGGGCGGCAGCCGGATCGGGGACGAGAAGGGTGAGGTGCCGGAGAAATCTTTTGTGGATGGGAATTATCATCAACCAACCCGTTACCCTGACCATTCAGTCCTGAAATTCCGGCACCTCACCCGGGATAGTAGCACGTTGCCCCGGAGGGCAGGGGTCACGTCTGTGTGAGAACGGGTTTTGGCATTCTGTTTCCTCCAGTCAGCTGCAATCTGCCCACACGGTTGCATTTTCGGCACGCATCGCGCCCTTGGCGCGGTCGAATCTCAGATAGGCGATTCCCCGCCCTTCGGCCTGGCTGTAGAGCGTGCCGGCCTGCCGGCCTGCCACCATGATCGGTGTGCCCACCGGAGCGTGCCCCTCGACACGCACCGTGCAGAGCCCCTTGCGAAGCCGGGTCTTGTGCTTCATGCGCGCGGTTACCTCCTGCCCCACGTAACAGCCCTTTCGGAAATCGACGCCGTTCAGACGTTCGAACCCGGCTTCGAGGATATAGGTTTCGCCCGGGATCAGCTCTGTCCCGCTTTCGGGTGCGCAATGCGCGATCCTGAGCGCCAGGCGGGCGGCAAGCGCTTCGGGCGTGGGGGGCGGGGCGGGGGTGGTGTCATAGCGCCGCCAGCCGAGCTCGGGCAGGCGCGGATCGGCAAAGGCGCCATCGGGGGGAGGGCCAAGGCCCTGGTGCACATGCCGCTCATCGGGCGCAATCTCCACATCGGCACGCAGCCGATACATCTGAAGACGGCGGATCAGATCATCGGCCAGGGGTGCGGCAACGTCGATCAGCACATGGTCGCCCCCGTCGCTCAGGAAGAAATCGGCCAGATATTTCCCCTGCGGGGTCAGCAGCGCGGCATAAAGGGGGCCTGTGGGCAGGCGGTTGACATCGTTGGTGACAAGCCCTTGCAGAAATGTCATCCGATCCCTGCCGCTGATCCTGATCAGCCGGCGGGGGGGCGGGGCGGCCGGTTGTCCGGCAGGAAGAGTGCCTGGTGCCCCGTTTTCTGCTCCGCTTTCTGTCGTGGCCATGTCCTGTCCGCTTCCTTTCGCCATTTTCTGGCTTCGTGTCCGGCTTGCGATTATAACAGTCTGACAGAAGAACGGCAGCGGAAAACACCGGCAGGGCCCTTGCGAAGATCTCATGCGCGCACCCCTCAGCATCATCATTCCCACCCTGAACGCGGCGGATGATCTGCCCGCCACGCTGGGCAGTCTTGTCGAGGGGCTCGAGGCTGCGATCCTGCGCGAAGTGATCGTTTCCGACGGGGGCTCGGCCGACGAGACCCGCGCCCTGGCCGAGGCAGCGGGCTGCGTATGGGCCAGTGGCCCGGCCGGGCGCGGGGGGCAACTGGCGCGCGGGGCGGTGGTGGCGGGGGGCGAATGGCTTCTGTTCCTGCATGCCGACAGCTGCCCGCAGCCCGGCTGGACGGTGGCGGTTGCAGAGCACATGCGCAACCACCCCGCCCGGGCCGGCTGGTTCCGCCTGCGTTTCGATACCGGCGGTTGCGCCCCCCGCCTGGTGGCCGGCTGGGCCAATTTCCGGGCCCGCGCCCTGGGGCTGCCCTATGGCGATCAGGGCCTGCTGATTCCGCGCGCGCTTTACCGGCAGGCCGGCGGTTTCCGCGACATTCCGCTGATGGAGGACATGGCCATGGCACGGGCGCTGCGCGGCCGGCTGGCGGGGCTGGATGCTAGCGTGCGAACCAGCGCCCGAAGATACCGCCAAGAAGGCTGGCTGCGCCGTGGCGCTTCGAACCTTGCGCTTCAGATCCGCTTTCTTTGCGGCGCCGATCCAGCCGTTCTTGCGCAAGCCTATCGGCCGAGGGGCCCTCGGTTCTGAACTGCAGGGCGTGCAGCCGTGCATAAAGGCCGCCGCGGGCCAGCAGTTCCTCATGGGTGCCCTGATCAACCACGCATCCCCTGTCCATCACCACGATCCTGTCGGCGTTGCGGATGGTTGACAGACGGTGTGCGATCACCAGCGTGGTGCGCCCCTTGCTGAGCCGTTCCAGAGCCTTCTGCACCACGGCTTCGGATTCGGCGTCCAGCGCCGAGGTTGCCTCGTCCAGCAGCAGGATCGGCGTATCGCGCAGCAGGGCGCGGGCAATGGCGATGCGCTGGCGCTGTCCGCCCGAAAGGTTGGCGCCGCGCGGCCCGGCCGGCGCATCGAGCCCGCCGGGCAGCTGATCGAGGAAATCGCTTACATGGGCTGCGTCCAGCACTTCCTGCAGGCGTGTCCCGGAAATGTCGGTGCGCCCCAGAAGGATGTTTTCGCGGATGGTTTCGTCGAACAGCGCGGCATCCTGCGTGACCACCGAAAACAGGCCGCGCAGGGCACCGAGATCGAGGTTTGTGATCGGCACCCCGCCCACGCAGACGCGCCCGGACTGCGGTTCGACAAGGCGTGTGAGAATGTGAAACACGGTGCTTTTCCCGGCTCCCGAGGCGCCCACAAGGGCAGTGGTGTGCCCGTCTTTGACGTGAAGATCGAGCCCCTGCAGAACCGGCAGGTCCTCGTAAGCGAAGGTGACATTCTCGAAGCTCAGGTCGTGGCGGGCCGGGAGCGGCGCGGCCCTTGCCGGCGACAGGATCGTGGGCTGCTCGTCGAAGATCCGGTAAAGCCGTTCGAGCGAGGCCGCGGCCACCTGCCAGGCGCCGGCGATGCTGCCCAGCCGGCGGAGCGGCTGGAAGGCCAGGGTCATGGCGGTGAAGAAGCTCATGAATTCGCCTACGGTCTTTTCGCCCGATATGATGTCCTGTCCGCCCAGCACCAGAACGCCGAAGAAGCCGACGCCGGTGACGATATCGATCAGCGCCGGCAGCATGGCCTGGCCGGCGGCGGTCTTGATCTGGGCGCGCACGATGCGCGCGATGATCGCCTCGAAGCGCGTCATCTGATAGCTTTCCATGCGGTTCAGCTTGATCGGGTTGATGCCGTGGAACATTTCGTCAAGCCGGGTCGAGCGCAGGCCCGCCTGTTCGCGCATGTGGCTTGTCTTGCGCCGGATGTAGCGTTGCAGGACAAGCGTGGGCACGATCAGCAGCGGCGCGCCGATCAGGGCGATCAGGGTCCAGAGCCAGTCGATCGAAAGGGCCACCGCGAAAAGCGAAACCAGCGCCACCACATCGCGCCCCACACCGGTGATGAACACCTGCCACACCCCCTGAACCGCCTTGGTATCGCCCTGCAGGCGTTCCATCAGCGCGCCGGGCGGGTTCTTGTGGAAGAAATCGCTGTCGAGCGTCAGCAGATGGCGCAGCAGGTCCGCCTGCATTTCGGTCGAACTGCGCACGGCAACGCGGGTCAGGATGATCCGGTTGGTCACCGAGGTCAGCGCGCGCAGCACGAACAGCCCCAGCACCGTGCCGCCAACCCACCACAGCGCCGCCGCATCGCGCCCCACGAAAACCTGATCGAACATCGGTTTCAGGATATAGCTGAGCGCGCCGAGCGAGCCGCCCTCGATCATCATCAGCAGCATTGCCAGCAGCATCCAGCCGGTGTGGCGGCGCAGATAGTCGCGCCACAGCCGTGCCAACAGGCGGCCCGAACCATAGGGGTTGTCGGCTGGTTTTCCGTTCACGTCAACGGGCCTTTACAAGCTGCTGCATCGGTTTGCGGTCTAACCGGTTGCGCCTTCATGCGCAAGCAGGGGCACCTGCGCGAGCGCAGGGCGGAAGAAGATGGCATGCCGCTTCGGTCCCGGACAGCGATTGACGGCATCTGTGGGCGTCTCTAAGCCTGTCGGGGAGGAATGACAGGAGAGTCTGATGAGTCTTGCCCACGGTCGCCATTACCTGGCGATACCCGGCCCCTCGGTGATCCCCGACCGGGTGCTGGCCGCGATGCACCGCCCGGCGCCCGATATCTATTCCGGCGCGCTGGCCGAGATGGTGCGGGGGGTGCTGCGCGACCTCGGGACGGTGGCGCGCACCCGGCACCAGGCGGCGATCTATATTGCCAACGGCCACGGTGCCTGGGAGGCAGCGCTTGCCAACCCCCTTGCCCGGGGTGACCGGGTTCTGGTGCTGGCAAACGGGCTGTTCGGCCACGGCTGGGCCGAAATGGGGCGCCGGCTGGGGCTTGCGGTCGAGGTGATCGACTGCGGCAAGCGCAATGCCGTGGACCCTGCCCGCCTGGCGCGGGCGCTGGCCGAGGATGCGCATCGCGAACTGCGGGCGGTTCTGGTGGTTCATGTGGATACATCAACCGGTGTTCGCAATGATATCAGGGCATTGCGGGATGTTCTCGATGCTTCCGGGCATCCGGCGCTGCTGATGGTGGACTGCATCGCTTCGCTTGGCTGCGAGCGCTTCGAGATGGATGACTGGGGGGTTGACGTGATGGTGGCCGCCAGCCAGAAGGGGCTGATGACGCCGCCGGGCCTGGGCTTCGTGTTCTTCAATGAAAGGGCTGCGGACGCGCGCGACGCGGCAGGCGATGTCAGCGCCTACTGGGACTGGAAACCCCGTGTGGCGCCCGAGGATTTCTATCAGTATTTCGCCGGCACCGCGCCCACGCATCACCTGTTTGCCCTGCGCGAAGCCCTTGACATGCTGGTGCATGAAGAGGGGATCGAAAATGCCTGGATACGCCATGAAAAGCTTGCCCGGGCGATCTGGGCGGCTTTCGATGCCTGGGGGGCGTGCGGGGAAATCGCCCTCAATATCGGCGAGGAAACCCGCCGCAGTCACGCGGTGACCGCGGCGCAGGCCGGAACTCCGAACGGCACGGCCCTGCGCGACTGGCTGACGCGCAGGGCCGGTGTTACGCTGGGGATCGGGCTTGGCATGGCGCCGCCCGGTGATCCGGCCTGGCACGGCTTCTTCCGCATCGGCCACATGGGCCATGTGAACGCGCATATGGTGATGGGTGTGCTTGGCAGCATCGAGGCCGGCCTTCAGGCGCTTGGCGTGGCGCATGGGGAGGGTGCCCTTGAGGCCGCTGCGCGGGTAATCGCCACGGCCTGAGCGCGGGCTTGCGGGCATGAGGTTTCCGCAAGGTATCCCCTCTTTCATTCATGTTTCATTCATGTTTCATTCATGCCTTGCGGCCGGCAGCGCCCTGTGCCTGCTGTTTATTCCGGGCGGGGCTCCTGTTCTTGCCGGCGCGCGGCGGCCAGGGCCTCGGGCAGGGCTTCGGCGAACAGCTCCAGGGCCCGGTCGGGGCCGCAGCTGACCCGGATGCAGCGATCCTGCGGAGCCGCGAAGGGCATGCGCACGAAAACCCCGCGCCGGTCCAGTTCGTTTACCACTGCGCGGGCGAAAGCGCCGTTGCCGCCACAATCCATGGCCACGAAATTGGCGGCCGAGGGAATGGGCGCAAGGCCGTTGCGCCGCGCGGTTTCGGTCAGGTTTTCGCGTGCCCTTGCCACATGCGCGATGTTGCTCTGCAACCAGTCCTGATCGGCAAGTGCGGCCAGCGCGCCGGCCTGGCTGATCCGGCCCACCCCGAAATGGTTGCGCAGCTTGTCGAAACCGGCAATCAGTTCTGCCGTGGCGATCGCGTATCCTACCCGGGCGCCGGCCAGCGCGTGCGCCTTGGAAAAGGTGCGCATGCGGATCAGGCGCGGATCGTCCGGATCGATCGGCGGGGCGGTGCCTTCGGGGGCGAATTCCACATAGGCTTCGTCCAGAACCAGCAGACAGTCTTCGGGCAAGGTGCCGATCAGCCTTGCAACCGTTGCGGCATCGTGCCAGGTGCCCATCGGGTTGTCGGGGTTGGCAAGATAGACCAGCCTTGCCCGCGCTTCATGCGCGGCGGCGGCCAGGGCCTCGGGGTCTTCGCGGTCGTCCCGATAGGGCACGCTGAGCAGCCTGCCCCCTGCTCCGGCCACGTGATAGGCAAAGGTGGGATAGCCGCCGGCCGAGGTAACCACCCGGTCGCCCGGCGCAACCATGAGCCGCACCAGACAGCCCAGAAGCCCGTCGATCCCTTCGCCCACCATCACGTTTGCGGGGGCGATGGCAAGATGGCGCGCCAGTGCCGCGCGCAGATCGTGGTTTTCCGGATCGCCATACATCCAGGCTTCGGCGGCCGCTTCCTGCATGGCGCGGATTGCACGGGGCGAGGGGCCGAAGCCGTTCTCGTTGGCACCGATCCGGGCACGGAAGGGGCGCCCGCGCTGCCGTTCCAGTGTTTCGGGGCCGACAAAGGGCACCGAAGCGGGCAGGGCGGTGACGATTCGGGTGAAGCCGGGTGTCTTCATGGCCCCCATGAAGCGCATCCGCGCGCTTCTGGCAAGGGCGTGCCGGCAGGACGGGAGCGGAAAACGCCATGCCAGACCCCGACAGGAGCCCGGAGGAACGCTGCAGGACACCCCCTGAAGGGCCGGTGGCGCGGGATTGATCGGCCCTGAGCCCGAGCCGGAGCAAACCGCGTATCGGCCGGATTGGTGCCGGGGCGGGCGTCACAATGCCCCTCGCGGCGCGGTTGCCAATCCCCTATAACGCTTTCATCAACAGGGGAGTCGCGTGATGATGACAAAGGATCTCTCGCCCATGGACAAGGCCAAGTTCGTGGCTGCCAGACGGGCTGTGGATTTCATTGAAAGCGGGATGACCATCGGGCTGGGCACCGGATCCACCGCGGCCTGGATGGTGCGCTGCCTGGGCGAACGGATGCGCGAGGAAGGCCTGAGGATCAGGGGCGTTCCCACATCGGTGCGCACTGCCCGGCTGGCGCGTGAGGCGGGAATCGAGGTGATTACCCTGGACGAGGCCAGGTGGCTTGACCTGACGATCGACGGCACCGACGAGTTCGACGCCGGCTTCAGCCTGATCAAGGGCGGCGGCGGGGCGCTGCTGCACGAAAAGATCGTTGCCACGGCCAGTGACCGGATGATCGTGATTGCCGATGTGTCGAAGCAGGTTGAAACCCTGGGCGCCTTTCCGCTGCCGGTCGAGGTGATTCCCTTCGGCTGGCAGACCACCAGGGCACTGATCGAGGAAACCCTTGTCAGCATGGACGTGCTGGGGCGCGAAACCGCATTACGCCTGGACGGCGACAAGCCCTTCGTGACCGACGAGGGCAACCGCATCATCGATCTGCACCTGAAGCGGATCGGTAATCCGCGGCGCCTTTCACTGGTGCTCAACCAGATTCCGGGGGTTGTGGAAAACGGCCTGTTCATCGACATCTGTGATGCGGTGGTGACCGGTTATGGCGATGGCCGGGTGGAAGTGCGCGACATTGCCGAAGGTCTGGTCGAGGAAGGCCGGATCGAGATTCCGGAGGGAGACAACCTGTTTTCCGATCTCTCGGACTGAGCGGGCTGCGGGCCACATGTTCTGCTGCCCCCCTGGGCGGCCGGGCAGCAACATGCGGGCGGGCAGGTGAAGCCGGGGGTGGCATGCCTCCCGAATGATGAGGAAACACATGACATTCGACTATGATCTTTTCGTGATCGGTGGCGGCTCGGGCGGGGTGCGCGCGGCGCGGCTGGCCAGCGGCGAGGCGGGCGCGAAGGTTGCCCTTGCCGAGGAAGACCGCATGGGCGGTACCTGCGTGATCCGCGGCTGCGTGCCCAAGAAGCTGATGGTCTTTGCGTCGGGATACGGCGGCCAGATCGCCGATGCACGCGCCTTCGGCTGGCGGCAGGCCCGTTCCGGGCGGTTCGACTGGCCGCATTTCCACGGCAGACTGGTGGCCGAGCTCGATCGCCTGGAAGGGCTCTATCGCGATACGCTGAAGAACGCCGGAGTCGCAGTGTTCGACGCGCGCGCGCGCCTTCGCGACCCTCACACCGTGGAACTGGCCGACGGGCGCCGCTTCACGGCCAGGCATATCCTGATCGCTACCGGAGGGCGACCCTTCAAGCCCGACATGCCCGGCACCGGGCACGCGCTGACTTCGAACGAGATATTCCACCTCGGGAATCTGCCCGAAACCATGATGATCGTGGGCGGGGGATATATCGCCTGCGAATTCGCCTGCATCATGAACGGGCTTGGGGTTCAGGTAACGCAGATCTATCGCGGGGCCCAGATCCTGCGCGGCTTCGATGGAGAGGCGCGCGGCCATGTGGCCGAACTGATGCGGGGGCGGGGTGTCGATCTGCATGTGGGCACCGACATCCTGGAAATTCACGAGAACGGCGGTCATTTCCGGATCAAGACCACCGGCGCGGGCAGCGGCGAATACGATCAGGTTCTGTTTGCCACCGGTCGGCGCCCCAATACCGAGGACCTCGGGCTTGAAGACATCGGCATCGAAACCGGCCGGCGGGGCGAGATTCCGGTGGACGAATACAGCCAGACGGTGGTGCCTTCCGTTTATGCGGTGGGGGATGTGACCGACCGCGTGAACCTGACACCGGTGGCGATCCGCGAGGCCGCGGCCTTTGTGGAAACGGTGTTCCACGGCCGCCCCGCGGCGGTTGATCACCGGCTGGTGGCCAGTGCCGTATTCACCCAGCCCGAGATGGGCACCGTGGGTCTGAGCGAGGAAGCGGCGCGCGAGCGCGGCCCGATCGAGGTTTACAGCAATTCCTTCCGTGCCATGCACACCGGATTTGCCGGGCGTGACGAACGGGCGCTGATGAAGCTTGTCGTCTGTGCCGATACCCGCCGGGTGCTGGGCTGTCATCTTGTCTGCGATCAGGCGGGCGAGCTGATCCAGCTGGCGGCGGTGGCCATCGGGATGGGCGCCACCAAGGAGGATTTCGATCGCACCATGGCCGTGCACCCGACCATGGCCGAGGAACTGGTGACGATGAAAAAACCGGTGCGCACGGCCTGAAAACCGTGCGCTCGGCTTGAAAATGGGCTATCAGGCCACAACTGATGAACACAGGCAGAGCAAAAAGGAATTCCGATGGCTGGCAACAATGGTGGACCATGGGGCAGCGGCGGCAACCGTGGCGGCAACCGCGGGGGTGGCCGCGGCGGCGGCGGGCGGCCGGGCGATGACGGCCCGCACCTTCCCGAGATAGAGGAGATCGTCAAGAAGGGCCAGGAGCACCTGCGGGTGCTGATGGGTGGCCGCGGCGGGCGCGGCGGCGGCCGTGGATCCGGACAGGGTGACGGCCCCATGCTGACCCGGGGCACCATCGGGTTCGGCCTGCTGGTGCTGTTCGGTGTCTGGCTGTTTGCCTCTTTCTATTCGGTGAAGCCCGAGGAGCAGTCGGTCGAACTGTTTCTGGGCAAGTATCATCAGACCGGCCAGCCCGGCCTGAACTTTGCCCCCTGGCCGCTGGTCACCAAGCAGATCGTCATCGTCACGCGCGAGCAGACGGTGGAAATCGGCACCGGCACCCGGGGCGGCGATGCGGGGCTGATGCTGACCGGAGACGAGAATATCGTCGATATCGATTTCCAGGTGGTCTGGAACATCAACGATCCGGTGAAATACCTGTTCACGCTGGAAAATCCGGTGCAGACCATCGAGGCGGTGTCGGAATCGGCGATGCGCGAGATCGTTGCGCAGTCGGAGCTGGCGCCGATCCTGAACCGTGATCGGGGCATTATCGCCAACCGCCTTCAGGAACTGATCCAGAAGACGCTTGACAGCTATGGCAGCGGCATCAACATCGTGCGCGTGAACTTCGACAAGGCCGACCCGCCAACCGAGGTGATTGCGGCCTTCCGCGATGTGCAGGCGGCCGAGCAGGAACGCGACCGCCTCGAGAAGGAAGCCGATGCCTATGCCAACAAGATCCTTGCCGAGGCCCGCGGTCAGTCGGCCCAGATCCTCGAGGAAGCCGAAGCTTACCGCGCCCGGGTGGTGAACGAGGCCGAGGGCGAGGCCAGCCGCTTCAGCGCGGTGCTGAAGGAATATCAGAAGGCTCCGGAAGTGACACGCAAGCGGCTTTACATCGAAACCATGGAAGAGGTGCTCGGCGGGGTGGACAAGATCATCCTTGACGAGGGCGAAAACGCAGGCACCCAGGGCATCGTGCCCTATCTTCCGCTCAACGAGCTTCGCAAGGGAGGCAGCAAGTGATGCGCAAGAGAACCCTGATCCTGCCGGTGATCGCCCTGCTGGCCATTGCCGGACTTTCGTCGATCTTCGTGGTGCGCGAGGCCGAAAAGGCGCTGGTGCTCCAGTTCGGCCGTGTCGTGAAGGTGCAGGAAGAGCCGGGCCTTGGATTCAAGATTCCGCTCATCCAGGACGTGGTGAAATACGATGCGCGCATCCAGTCGCTTGATACTGCCGAACTCGAGATCACGCCGCTTGACGATCGCCGGCTTCTGGTCGATGCCTTTGCCCGCTGGCGTATTACCGATGTGCAGCAGTTCCGCCAGGCGGTTGGTGCCGGTGGTCTCCAGACCGCGCAGAGCCGGCTTGATTCCATCCTGCGGGCCCAGACCCGCGAGGTGCTGGGCTCGGTGACATCGAACGACATTCTCAGTGCCGATCGCGCCACGCTGATGCTGCGCATCCGCAACGGGGCGATCCGCCAGTCCGAGAGCCTGGGGATCGAGGTGATCGACGTGCGTCTCAAGCGCACCGATCTGCCGCGCGAGAATCTGGAGGCCACCTTCGGACGGATGCGGGCAGAGCGTCAGCGCGAGGCCACCGACGAGCGCGCCCGGGGCGCAGAGGCCGCGCAGCGCGTGCGTGCCCAGGCCGATCGCACCGTGGTGGAGCTGGTATCGGATGCCAGGCGCAAGGCCGAGATCATCCGCGGTGAGGCCGATGCCACCCGCAACGCGATCTTTGCCAGGGCCTATGGTGCGGATCAGGAGTTCTTCCGCTTCTACCGCTCGCTCAATGCCTACAGGCGGGCGTTGCAGGGCAGGAACACCTCGATGGTGCTCTCGCCCGACAACGAATTCTTCGATTACCTGAAAACCGAGAATCCCGATGCAGCGCGCGCTGCCGCCGCCCGGGATGGCGCCGGCAGCGGCGGCGCCCTGGAATAGGGGCAGGCCGTGGGCTGGTTTCTGCTGGCCATTGGTCTGGTGCTTTTCGTCGAGGGGCTGGTGTTCGCACTGGCCCCCGTGCGTCTTGAAGACATGCTCGAGGCGCTGCGGCGCATCCCGCCCGAACGCCGCCGGATGATCGGCCTTGGGGTGATGGCGACGGGCATCGTGCTGATCTGGATCGCACGCGCTGCCATGTCGGGCCGGGCCGCCGTGCCTGTCACGGGTTTTTGACCCGGTTCATGCAGGCGGGTCTTGCGCGGCAGGGAAGGGATGCGAATAGTGGACGTGGGAACACGGGAAAGAAGCTGCCGCCGCCGAGGTTCCCGGTCGTTTCGGGCGGGGCGGGGACAGGCAAGGCAAAGAGGAGGGTGAATATCGTGAATGCAAGGGCAGGTGCCGCGGTGCGGCTGATGTATCCGGCGATGCAGTCGATCACGCAGGCGTTCTGGCTGGCCATGGCCGTGATGGCCCTGGTGCTGGGGCAGGGCATGGCTTCGCAGGCGCGGGGTGCTCCGGAAAGTTTTGCCGATCTGGCCGAAAGGGTCAGCCCCGCGGTCGTGGACATAACCACCACGACCCTTGTCGCGACGCCGACCAGCCCGTTTCCCGGTCTGCCGCCCGGCTCTCCCTTCGAGGATTTCTTCGATGATTTCATGAACCGCGACGGCAACGGCGCGCCGCGCCCGCGTCGGGCGCAGGCACTGGGTTCGGGCTTCGTGATTTCGGAAGACGGCTATATCGTTACCAACAACCACGTGATCGCCGAGGCCGACGAGATCCGGGTCGAATTCTTCTCGGGCAAGACGCTTCCGGCCACGATCGTGGGAACCGACCCCAAGACCGACATCGCGCTTCTGAAGGTGGACAGCGACAAGCCGCTGCCCTTCGTCAGATTCGGCGACAGCGATCTGGCGCGGGTGGGTGACTGGGTGCTGGCGGTGGGCAATCCGCTGGGGCAGGGCTTCTCGGTTTCGGCCGGGATCATCTCGGCGCGCAAACGCGAGCTTTCCGGTGTTTATGACGATTTCATCCAGACCGATGCGGCCATCAACCGCGGCAATTCGGGCGGGCCGCTGTTCAACATGGATGGCGAGGTGATCGGCGTGAACACGGCGATTCTGAGCCCTACCGGCGGTTCGATCGGGATCGGTTTTGCGATGGCTTCGAACGTGGTCGGCAAGGTGGTCGATCAGCTGCGTCGGTTCGGAGAAACCCGCCGCGGCTGGCTGGGGGTGCGGATTCAGGACGTGACCGAAGACATGGCCGAGGCGATGGCGCTTGAAACGGCCCGCGGCGCTCTGGTGACCGATGTGCCCGACGGCCCCGCAAGGGCGGCCGGCATGCAGCAGGGCGACGTGATCCTTTCCTTCGACGGGCGCGAGGTGAAGAGCACCCGCGATCTGGTGCGGATGGTCGGCGATACCGCCGTGGGCAAGGTGGTGCGCGTGGTGGTGTGGCGCGATGGCCGGACCGAGACGCTGAAGGTCACGCTGGGGCGGCGTGAAACGGCAGAGGCCGGACCGGCAGGCGCTGCTCCGGGTGCCGGGCCGCCGGCTCCGGAAAAGAAGGAACTGCTTGGCCTGAAGCTTGCGGAACTCACCGATTCCCGACGCGACGAACTGGGCCTGCCGCCCGGCACCGGGGGGATTCTGATCGAAGCGGTGGACGAGGCCTCCGCAGCCTATGAAAAGGGCCTGCGTGCCGGTGACGTGATCGTCGAGGCCGGACAGCAGAAGATCGCCACCATCCGCGATTTCGAGAAACGGCTCGACGCGGTGCGTGCGGCGGGCCGTCAGTCGGTTCTGCTGCTGGTGCGCCGGGGTGGTGCGCCGCGTTTCGTGGCGCTTCCGCTGAAGTGAGCTCCGGCACCGTGTCGTGGTCCCGTCACGCGGGCGGAGCTCCGGGTGTGCCCGGCCGTTTTCCGACTTGTTCCGGTCCGTGCAGTTACTGCCAGCGGTATCCGCGTGGTCTGTCCGCTTTCCCTGCGGCGCCCTTGTGGGGGCGCGAAGAACGGGCTGGAATACGGCTCGCTCCTTGTCTAGAGAAGGGCGGTCCGAACCGCTGATGACATTGCCGAGACATGGGGAACGTGCATGCCAAGGATAATCTATATCGAAGCGAACGGCACCCGCCACGAGGTTGACGTTCCGGTGGGGCTGACCGTCATGGAAGGCGCCCGCGACAACAACATTCCCGGCATTGATGCCGATTGCGGCGGGGCCTGCGCCTGTTCGACCTGCCATGCCTATATCGATCCCGAATGGGTGGACCGCCTGCCTCCGAAGGAAGCAATGGAGGAAGACATGCTGGATTTCGCCTGGCAGCCCGACGAGGCACGTTCGCGCCTGACCTGTCAGCTGAAGGTGACGGAGGATGTCGATGGGCTGATCGTGCATCTGCCCGAAAAGCAGATCTGATGATTCGCAGCGGGCGGCAGCTGCTGTTGCGGCCGATGCCGGCCGTTTCCGAAGAAAGGGTCTGCTCCGGGATGAACGGGTGGCCGGGAAAGCGGAAAGGAATGGAACGGAAAGCGAACATTTCCTTTCCCTCCGGTGCGCTTCGCGCTAGATTGTCGGCATGAGCAATCCTGACCTGCCCCTTTCCGCCCGTGCCATGGCGGCGCCGAAGGCGCCCTATCTTGAAGGGCTGAATCCTGCGCAGCGCGCGGCTGTCGAGGCACCTGAGGGGCCGGTTCTGGTGCTGGCCGGCGCCGGCACCGGCAAGACACGGGTGCTGACGGTGCGCATCGTGCACCTGCTGGCCACGGGCCGGGCGCGGCCCGGCGAGATCCTGGCCGTGACCTTCACCAACAAGGCCGCCCGCGAGATGAAGGAGCGGGTGCAGGAAATGCTCGGGCGCACCATCGAGGGAATGCCTTGGCTGGGAACCTTTCATTCGGTCTGTGTGAAGATCCTGCGCCGCCACGGCGAGCTTGCGGGGCTGAAGGGCAATTTCACCATTCTCGATACCGACGATCAGCTGCGCCTGATGAAACAGCTGATCGCCGCGGCGAACATCGATGAAAAGCGCTGGCCGGCCCGCGCCCTTGCCGCCCTGATCGACGGCTGGAAGAACCGTGCGTTCACCCCTGAAAACCTGCCATCGGGCGAAGCGGGGGCCTTCAATGGCGCGGGCCCCGCCCTTTATGCGGCCTATCAGGCGCGGCTTGCGGCCCTGAACGCGGCGGATTTCGGTGATCTGCTGCTGCATGTGGTGACGATCTTTCAGAAGCACCCCGACGTTCTTGCGCAATACCAGCGCCGCTTTCGCCATGTTCTGGTGGATGAGTATCAGGATACCAACGTGGCCCAGTATCTGTGGCTGAGGCTGCTGGCTGCCGGGCATCGCAATATCTGCTGCGTGGGCGACGACGATCAGTCGGTCTATGGCTGGCGGGGGGCCGAAGTGGGCAACATCCTGCGTTTCGAAAAGGATTTTTCCGGTGCCAGGGTGATCCGGCTCGAGCAGAATTACCGCTCTGGCCCCCATATCCTTGGTGCGGCCTCGGGGCTTATCGCTGCCAATGAGGGCCGCCTTGGCAAGACCCTGTGGACCGAAGCCTCCGAGGGCGAGAAACTGCGTCTCGTCGGCCATTGGGATGGCGAGGAGGAGGCACGCTGGATCGGCGATGAGATCGAAGCGCTGCAGCGGGGCACCCGCGGTATGCTCCCCCGGCCGCTTGATGAAATTGCCATTCTCGTGCGTGCCGGCCATCAGATGCGCGCCTTCGAGGATCGCTTTCTTGCCATCGGTCTGCCCTACCGGGTGATCGGTGGTCCGCGTTTTTACGAACGGCGCGAGATCCGCGATGCCATGGCCTATTTCCGCCTGGTCGTCAGCCCGGCCGACGATCTGGCCTTCGAGCGTATCGTCAACACGCCGAAGCGCGGCCTTGGCGAGGCGGCGCAGGCAAGGATCCGCGCCACGGCGCAGGCGAATGGCCTGCCGCTTGCCGAGGGGGCGCGGCTGCTGCTCGAACAGGGCGGGCTTGGGGGCAGGGGCGCAGGCGAGTTGCGCAGGCTGCTTGACAATCTTGCTCGCTGGCGGGCAGAGGCGCGGCGCGGCGATCTCGCGCATACCGAGCTTGCCGAAATCATCCTTGATGAAAGCGGCTATACCGCCATGTGGCAGAACGATACGTCGCCCGATGCGCCGGGGCGGCTTGAAAACCTCAGGGAACTGGTAAAGGCGCTGGACGGGTTCGAAAATCTCGAAGGCTTCCTGGAGCATGTGGCTCTTGTGCTGGACAATGAAACCGGCACCGGCGAAGACGCGGTCACGATCATGACGCTTCATGCGGCAAAGGGCCTTGAGTTTCCCGTTGTGTTCCTGCCGGGCTGGGAGGACGGCCTGTTTCCCAGCCAGCGCAGCATGGATGAAAACGGCCTGAGGGGGCTTGAGGAAGAACGCCGCCTTGCCCATGTGGGCATCACCCGGGCCGAGGAACTGTGCACCATATCCTTTGCCGCCAGCCGGTTCGTTCACGGTCAGTGGAAATCGCAGATGCCTTCGCGCTTCATAGACGAACTGCCGGAGGATCATGTCGAAGTCCTGACCTCTCCCGGCCTTTATGGCGGGGGGCATGGCGCGGCAGCTGCGTTCGGGGGGCAGAAGATGGACCAGGCCGCGGCGCGGGCCGATCGCTGCAATACCCCCGGCTGGCAGCGGATGCAGGCCGGTGCGGCCGCCCGCCGCCCGGCGTCTTCCCGCGGCAGCCCGCCACTGATCGAGGCCACCGCTGCCCCGGGTTTCGGCAAGGGTGAGCGCGTATTCCACCAGAAATTCGGCTATGGGGCGGTAACAGGCGTCGAGGGCGACAAGCTCGAGATCGATTTCGAGAAGGCGGGCGTGAAGAAGGTTCTTGCCCGGTATCTCGAAGCGGCCGACAAGGCCGGTGACATCCCCTTCTGACGCCGGCCCCGTCACCGGTCTGCAAATGTCTCCACCGCAGGCATCCTCTGTCGGCCACGGGCGCGGGGCGGGGCAAGAAGAAACGGCAGCGCCCAGGGAGGAGGAGGCGCTGCCGTTCTTGTCTGCGTCGGGCTCACAGGGAGGAGGAGAAAGCCCTTCGCAACCGGTCCGGGGTCAGGCCCGGAATTCGCCGCGGAAGCGCCGGGAGGAGAAGCGCCACCGCAGGGATCGGAAGGCCACGAGGAGGACGGAGGACGCGGGACCTGCCGAAACTCTTCTGCCGTTTCAGTCCTGATGGCCGTAGACCGTCTCGCGCGCCGCGCTCCTGATGGCCGAGCGATTGAGGCCGAGGTCGGCCAGTGTGCGTGCATCAAGCGCCTGCAGTTCGCGGATGGTGCGGTGATACATGTAATGGTCGGAAGCGCGCCGGAAGGCGCCCCGTGCTGCCGCGCGCAGCCGATCGCTCAGGCTGCGTTTCGGGCTGATGCTGTCGATCACGAATGCCATTGTTCTGTCTTTCCTGCGGGGGGCCGTGTGGCCCGGTGTTTCATCTGTGATGCTGTCTGACGTCTGCCTGTACGAGAGGCGCGCCCTCGACATGGCAACAAATAGGTATTTTCTGCGTTTGCACAATTGCCGAGAGGGCAATGCCGCCATGCAGAAATCGCATGGATGGCAGTGCGGGGCGCATGGCATGCCGGTTGCCCCTTGCTCTTCCCGGCGAAATGCACACTTCTGTTGCAGGGTTCTGTCGCGCGTGCGGCCGTGCTGCTCCCGGTTCTGCCGGGGCGCCCGAGGAAACCGCCGGAAAAAGGGGAAACTGCCATGCCTGTCACCCGTGCCGAAGTGCTTGAGGCCCTGCGCAAGCTGAAACTGCCTGACGGGGGTGATCCCGTGTCGCGCGACATGGTGCGCGCCGTGACCGTCGAGAATGGCCGGGTGCGTTTCGTGCTTGAAGCCGAAAGCCCCGGGCATGCCCGGGCCATCGAACCGCTGCGGCATGCCGCCGAAGCCGCCGTTGCGGCGCTGCCGGGGGTTGAGGATGTTTCGGTCGTTCTGACTGCGCATCAGGCAGCCTCGGCCGCCGGGAAACCGCAGGGGACGGGAGGCGCGCCGCGGCTGAAGCTTGGCCGCCATCCGGTGCCGCAAAAAGGCAAGACAAGGCCCGAGGGTGTGGAGCATGTGCTGGTGATCGGCTCGGGCAAGGGAGGGGTGGGCAAGTCCACCGTGTCTTCCAATCTTGCCGTGGCGCTGGCGCGCGCCGGGCGCAGGGTGGGGCTGCTTGATGCCGATATCCACGGCCCCAGCCAGCCCCGCATGATGGGGCTCAGTCAACGCCCCGCCTCGCCCGACGGGCAGACGATCATCCCCTTGCGCGCGCATGGGGTGACGGTGATGTCGCTGGGGCTGATGCTGGAACCCGACCAGGCGGTGATCTGGCGCGGGCCGATGCTGATGGGCGCGCTGCAGCAGATGCTGGGGCAGGTGGCCTGGGGGGCGCTCGACGTGCTGCTGATCGACCTGCCCCCCGGCACCGGCGACGTGCAGCTGACCCTTGGCCAGAAAACCGAGCTTGACGGTGCGCTGGTGGTGTCCACCCCGCAGGATGTGGCGCTTCTGGATGCCCGCCGCGCGATCGACATGTTCGAGCGGCTTGATGTGCCGATCCTCGGGCTGATCGAAAACATGTCGGTTTTCGTCTGCCCTCATTGCGGAGGCGAAAGCCACGTGTTCGGTGCCGGCGGAGTGCGGGCCGAAGCCGAACGGCTGGGGCTGCCCTTTCTGGGGGATCTGCCGCTGGCCCTTGAGGTGCGCGAGGCAGGCGATTCCGGCACGCCGGTGGCGGCGGGCGGGGGGCCGCTGGCCGAAAGCTATGACCGGCTGGCGCGGGCTCTTGTGGAAAGGGGCGTTGCCTGAAAACCGCCCGCACGGCCCCGCACACCCTTGCGGGCCTGCCCGGGTTCCGGTGCATTCCGCCTGTCTTCCGGTTTTCTCCGGGCACGGGATTTCACGGCACCCGGCTGACGGGATCGGCAGGGCAGGGGGATGATTTGCCTTCAATTCGGATGTTCCCGGGGTGATTCGCGCCCTGCAATGGCACAGGGGCCCCTGTCTGTGGTGATGGATCTGAAGTGTCGCAAAAAATATGGGATTTCATGGGATATTTTTTGGAGCACCTTTTCTATCTATATATAGTGTGTGATTTCAAATCATATGCTATTTCTTGCACATATCTTTCAAAAATGATAAGGTAACGTATCTCTTTTTGAGGCAGGAAAGTCAGAATGCGGGATTTTATGGCTATTTTTTAGTTGATTCCCATGAATTCCCATGTCAAACATGCTGACAGATGAAAACGGGTAGCAACAGGGGCACGCAAAGAACCCCGAACAGGCACCAAGTCAGGTTTCATACAGGCTCCGCTTTCATCTGAGGCAGATCCGGCGCGCGAGCGAGCAGACATCCCCCCAGGTGGCGCGCGCAGTCGGACATCCCAGAGATGGGACGAGGGCGGCGGATTGGGCAGTGGCAGCAGCTCGATCCGCCGTTGCTCGTTTCAGGGGCGGATGCGCAGGCCGGGGGAAGGGACAGGAGCCGGAAGGCCGTGACGGGAACGTTCAGAGGCGACGGCATTCACAAGGTGGATGCAAAGGGGCGGGTGTCGATCCCGGCCCTGTTTCGCCGCGTTCTCGAGGCCGGCGATCCGAAGTGGGGGCCCGGCCAGAATCCGAACCTGGTGATCGTCTATGGCGATCACCGCCGCAAGCAGCTTGAATGTTTCACCATGGAGGCGATCGCGGAGGTTGATCGAAAGATCGCGAAGATGCCGCGCGGCTCGAAGAGGCGGCGCGCATTGCAGCGGCTCTATCACGGGCAGGCCTATCCCACATCGGTGGATGAAACCGGCCGCCTGGTGCTGCCCGCGCGCCTTCGCGAAAAGATCGGACTCGGGAAAGAGGCCTATTTCATCGGTAACGGCGACACGTTCGAAATCTGGAACCCCGAAACATACGAGGCCGAGATGAACGCGGGCCTCGAGGCCGACGATGATTTCGATCCCGATCTCGATCCGTCCGTCTATCTGGATGGCGAAGAAGCGGAGGTCTGAGCGATGTCTGCCGCCGAACGCTCCGCTCCGCCGCCGTTTCCGCCGCCGTCTCCGCCCCTGTCGCAAGATCTTCATGTTCCCGTGCTTCTTGGTCCGCTGCTGCAGGCGGTGGCGCCGGTGCGTGGCGTGTGGCTTGACGGCACGCTCGGGGCGGGGGGCTATGCGCGGGCGCTGCTCGAGGCGGGGGCTGAGCGGGTGATCGGGGTTGACTGCGACCCTCTGGCGCTGGAGCTGGCGCGCGAGTGGGGTGCGCCCTGCGGTGATCGTCTCGAACTGGTGCAGGGCAATTTCCGCGATCTCGATGTGCATGTCCGCCAGCCGCTGGCCGGGGTGGTGCTTGATCTCGGCGTATCGTCGATGCAGCTTGATCGCCCCGAGCGCGGCTTTTCCTTCATGCAGGACGGGCCGCTTGACATGCGGATGAGCCAGTCGGGGCCTTCGGCGGCCGATCTTGTCAATTCCGCCGACGAGGCAACGCTTTGCGACATTCTCTATCACTATGGCGAAGAGCGTTCGGCCCGGCATATCGCCCGCGCCATCGTGGCCGAGAGGGCCCGCGCGCCGATAACGACAACAGGCCGCCTGGCCTCAATCGTCGAGCGGTGCCTGCCGCGGCGCAAGCCCGGTCGGTCGCATCCGGCAACCCGCAGCTTCCAGGCCATACGCATTGCCGTGAACAACGAATTCGGAGCCCTGATAGAGGGGCTGGAAGCAGCCGAGCGGGCGCTGGCGCCGGGGGGGCGGCTGGCGGTTGTCACCTTCCATTCGCTGGAAGATCGGATAGTGAAGCGGTTCCTGCAACTGCGCAGCGGCGGCGGCGGAGGGGGTAGCCGCCACGCACCCGAGGCCGCGCACACGCCGCCGCGCTTCCGGCTTGTTTCCCGCAAGGCGATCATTGCCGACGCGGCCGAAGTCGGGCACAACCCGCGCGCCCGCTCGGCCCGTCTGCGGGTGGCCGAGCGCACCGAAGAGCCGCCCGGTTCGTCGGATCGTGCCGCGCTCGGGATACCCATGTTCCAGACATTCTCGGGCAAGAGGGGCAAGGAGAATGCGTAACCTGTTCTATGTGTTGACGGCGCTGGCGGTAATGGGGTTGGCCTTCTGGGCCTATGGCGAAAGCTATCGCACCCGTGCGGTGGTGAAAGAGGTTTCGGAACTGCAGCGCAAGATCAGCCGCAACCGAGAGGCGCTGAACGTGCTGCGCGCCGAATGGGCCTATCTGAACCGGCCCGACCGTCTGCGCGAACTGGCCGACCTCAATTTCGACCGTCTGGGCCTGCTGCCTCTCAGTGCCGATCAGTTCGCGCCCATCGACCGGGTGCTCTTTCCTTCGGAAACGCTGCTGCCACTGACCAATCCCGTCGAAGTGGTGGCCCCGCTGGAGGGCGGCCGATGATCCGCATGCCGCTGCGCCCGCTGGCCCGTGTTCTGGATGCCCGCGCCCGGGGCGAAAACCCCGATGCGATCGAGCGCGAGAACATCCGCCGCCGCCATTACGAGATGCATGATCGTTTCCGCCGTCGCTCCGAGGGGCGCATTCTGTTGCTGGGGGCATTCTTCCTTGCGGCCTTTGCGGCGGTCGGGGCACGGCTCGGAGCGCTGGCGCTTTCCGAACCGCGCGAACCCCGCACGGCATCGGCCGCCGGGGTCGGCATTGTCGCGCAGCGGGCCGATATCGTTGATCGCAGGGGGCGGATCCTGGCCACCAACATCGGCACCTACAGCCTTTATGCCCAGCCGCCGCTGATGGTTGACAAGGCCGCGGCGGCGCAGGCGCTGGCCGGGATATTCCCCGATCTTGACGAGCGGGACCTGCTCTCGAAGTTCTCCGGCAAGCGCAAGTTCCTGTGGGTCAGGAAGAAGCTTTCGCCCGAGCAGATGCAGGCGGTGCACGATATCGGCGACCCCGGACTTCTGTTCGGCCCGCGCGAGATGCGCCTTTATCCCAACGGCCGGCTGGCGGCGCATGTTCTGGGCGGGGCAAGCTTCGGGCGCGAGGGGGTCAGCGCTGCCGAGGTGATCGGCGTGGCCGGAGTGGAAAGGGCCCTGGACGACACGCTGCGCGATCCGGCCAATGGCGGGCGTCCGCTGGCGCTTTCGCTTGACCTGACGGTTCAGGCCGCCACCCGGAGGGTGCTTGAGGGGGGGATGAAGCTGATGAATGCGCGGGGCGCGACGGCGGTTCTGATGGATGTGCACACCGGTGAGGTGATCGCGCTGGTATCGCTGCCGGATTTCGATCCGAACGATCGCCCGCGCCGTTCCCTCGGGGGTGATCCGGCCGACAACCCCCTGTTCAATCGCGCGGTGCAGGGAGTGTACGAACTGGGTTCGACCTACAAGATCTTCGCCGCCGCCCAGGCGCTTGACCTTGGCCTGGCCAGTCCCGACACGATGATCGACACCAGGGGGCCCCTGCGCTGGGGCCGGTACAGGATCCGCGATTTCCATGATTACGGCGACCGGCTTTCGCTGACCGACGTGATCGTGAAATCCTCGAATGTGGGCATTGCCCGGGTTGCCCAGCAGATCGGTGCAGGGCGGCAGCAGGCATTCCTGAAATCCCTTGGCCTGTTCGAACCGCTGCCGCTTGAAATGGTCGAAGCGAAGGGATCCCGCCCCCTGTTGCCGGCGAAATGGAGCGAAATCTCGACCATGACCGTTTCCTACGGACACGGCATTTCGGCCAGCCCCGTGCATCTGGCAGCGGCCTATGCCACGCTTGTGAATGGCGGAACGCGGGTGCGCCCGACTCTGCTGAGGCAGGATGGTCCGCAGCAGGGCGAACGGGTGGTCACGCCCGAAACCAGCCGCCAGATCCGCCACATGCTGCGTCAGGTGGTGGTGCGCGGCACTGCCAGCTTCGGCGAAGTGGCAGGCTATGAGGTCGGCGGCAAGACCGGCACCGCCGACAAGCCGAAGCCTACCGGCGGCTATTACGATGACAAGGTGATCGCCACCTTCGCCAGCATCTTCCCGGCTTCCGATCCGCGCTACGTGCTGGTGGTGACACTGGACGAGCCGGTGGAAACCTCGGGGCCGAAACCCCGCCGCACCGCCGGCTGGACGGCAGTGCCGGTGGCGGCCGAGATCATCCGCCGGGTGGCACCGCTTCTCGATCTGAGGCCGCGCATTGAACCTTTGCGCCCACCTGCGGTAACACTCACCGGAAATTGACAAAGGCAAGGGGCCGGCATCATGACAACAGGGCAGGGCAGCAGCGGCAGGCTCAAGGCCCTTTCCGCCCTTGGCCTGCGGGCCAGCGGCGGGCGCGATGTGCGCGTTACCGGGCTTTCGGTTGACAGCCGCGCAGTCGGGCACGGCCACCTGTTTGCGGCGCTGCCGGGCAGCCGTGTGCACGGGGGGGAATTCATCGAATATGCGCTGCGGATGGGGGCGGTTGCCGTGCTCACGGACCGCCGGGGCGCCGAGATCGCCGCTGCGGCACTGGCCGCAAGTGATGCGGCGCTGGTGATTGCCGAAGATCCCCGTCAGGCGCTGGCCGGGGCGGCGGCGCTGTGGTTCGGTGTCCAGCCCGAAACAGCAGTGGCCGTCACCGGCACCAATGGCAAGACAAGCGTTGCCGCCTTTACCCGTCAGCTGTGGGAACAGGCCGGCCTTTTGGCCTGCAATTTCGGAACCACCGGAGCAGAGGGGGCCTTTACCGCCCCCCTTTCGCACACGACTCCCGAGCCGATCACCCTGCATCGCCTGCTGGCCGAGATGGCGGATGCCGGCGTTACCCATGTGGCGATGGAGGCTTCGTCGCACGGGCTTGATCAGCGGCGCCTTGACGGCGTGTGCCTCCGGGCCGGGGCTTTCACCAATTTCAGCCGCGATCACCTTGATTACCACGAAAGTTTCGCCGCCTATTTCGCTGCCAAGGCGGGGCTGTTCTCGCGGGTGCTGCCGGAAGGGGCGGGGGCGGTGATCAATCTTGATGACCCGAAGGGCGAGGAAATCGCCCGGATCGCCCGGGCGCGTGGTCTGTGTCTGCTCACGGTCGGTTGCCACGCCGGGGCCGATCTTCGCCTGCTGGCTCAGCGCTTCGATGCTACCGGGCAGGATATCCGTTTCGTCTGGCAGGGCAGCGTCCGCCAGGCACGCCTCGGGCTGATCGGCGGGTTTCAGGCGCTGAACGCGCTCTCTGCCGCCGCTCTGGTAATCGCCGCGGGGAGGGGTGCGCCCGATGCCGGAGCGGTCCTTGACAGCCTGCCGGCGCTCACAACCGTGCGCGGGCGTATGCAGCTGGCTGCCACGCGGGAAAACGGCGCTGCGGTATTCGTCGATTACGCCCACACCCCCGATGCGGTGGCCACGGCGCTGCAGGCGCTGCGCCCCCATGTGATGGGCCGTATCGTGGTGGTGCTGGGCGCCGGCGGCGACCGCGATCGCGAAAAACGCCCGCTCATGGGGCGCGCGGCGGCAGCGCATGCCGATCAGGTGATCGTGACCGACGACAACCCCCGCTCGGAAGAGCCGGCCGCGATTCGCGCGATGGTGCTCGAAGGCGCTCCCGAAGCGGCCGAAGTGGCCGACCGGGCCGAGGCGATCCTGCGGGGGGTCGATGCGCTGGGGCCGGGCGATGCGTTGCTGATCGCCGGCAAGGGCCATGAAACCGGGCAGATCATCGGAGATCAGGTGCTGCCCTTCGACGATGCCGAACAGGCCAGTGTGGCGGTGGCGGCCCTTGAAGGGCGGCCGGCATGAGCGCTCTGTGGACATCCGTCACCGCGGCCGCGGCCACCGGCGGCGAGGCCCGCGGGCCGGCCTGGGCGGCCAGCGGCGTTTCGATCGATACCCGCACGCTGGTGCCCGGCGATCTGTTTGTGGCGCTTGCCGATCGCCGGGATGGTCATGATTTCGTGGCCGATGCCCTGGCGAAGGGCGCGGCGGCGGCGCTGGTATCGCGCCGGCCCCGGGGGCTGAGCGCCGACGCACCGCTTCTGGTGACGCCGGATGTGCTGACGGCGCTGCGGGATCTGGGGCGCGCGGGCCGTGCGCGCACGCGGGCGCGGGTAATTGCGGTAACCGGATCGGTGGGCAAGACCTCGACCAAGGAAATGCTGCGCGCAGCCCTTGCCGGGCAGGGTGCGGTGCATGCCGCCGAAGCCAGCTACAACAATCACTGGGGCGTTCCGCTGACATTGGCGCGGATGCCGGCCGATGCCGGATATGCGGTGATCGAGATCGGTATGAACGCCCCCGGCGAGATTGCGCCGCTCGCCCGTCTTGCGCGGCCTCATGTGGCGCTGATCACTGCCGTTGCGCCGGCGCATCTGGAAGCCTTCGCCGATGTTGCGGCGATCGCCCGCGAAAAGGCGGCGATTGTCGAAGGGTTCGGCCCCGGGGGTGCCGTGATCGTGAATGGCGACCTTGACACGACTTCCATACTGACCGGAGCCGCAGCCGCGGCGGGGGTGGCCTGCGAAACCTTCGGCCGCAGCGCGGACTGCACCCACCGGCTGCTTGAGGTCGGGCTTGGTGAAGGGGTTACCGTGGTGCGTGCCGACATTGCGGGCAGTCCGGTGATGTTCCGGCTGATGGCGGCAGGGCGCCATATGGCGATGAACGGGCTGGCGGCGCTTGCCGGTGTGCGGGCGCTTGGCGGCGATCTGGCACAGGCCGCCTGCGCCCTTGGCCAGTGGCGGCCTCCGGCCGGGCGCGGCACCCGTCAGCACCTGCTTCTGGATCCGGCCGATCCCGACGCTGCCTTCATCCTGATCGACGATGCCTTCAACGCCAATCCTGCCTCGGTTTCGGCCGCGCTTGAAGTGCTGGCCGCCACCCGCCCGACCGATGGCGTGGGCCGGCGTGAAAAGGGCCGGCGTATTGCCATTCTGGGCGACATGCTGGAGCTTGGCCCGCAGGAAGAGGAAATGCATGCGGCGCTGGCCGCTCTGCCGGCGATGGCGGCGGTGGATGTGGTGCATTGCGTCGGTCCCCGCATGCGCAGCCTGCACGGAGCGCTGCCCGTGGAAAAGCGCGGGCAATGGGTGGAAACGGCCGGGGAATTGTGCCAACAGGCGTCTCGACTGATCGACGCGGGGGATGTGGTGCTGGTCAAGGGCTCGAAGGGGATCGCGGTATCGCGGGTGGCCGAAGCCCTGCGCCGGCTTGCGCATCCGGCCGGGGAAGAACAAGGGAAGATGTGATGTTTTACTGGTTGGCCAGCCTGTCGGACGGCGGCGATTTCTTCAATCTCTTCCGCTATATCACCTTTCGCGCGGGGGGGGCCTTTTTCACGGCGCTGCTGTTCGGTTTCCTGTTCGGCAAGCCGCTGATCAACCTGTTGCGCCGGCGCCAGTCGAATGGCCAGCCGATCCGCGAGGATGGCCCCGAGAGCCATATTCTGACAAAGGCCGGCACCCCCACCATGGGCGGCGTGCTGATCTTGGGGGCGCTGATCGTTTCCACCCTTCTGTGGGCGCGTCTCGACAACCCCAATATCTGGATCGTGCTGCTTGTCACTGTCGGGTTCGGGCTGATCGGATTTGCCGATGACTACCGCAAGGTGAGCCGCAACAATGTCAAGGGAATTTCGGGGAAGATCCGCCTGGGGATCGGATTCCTGATCGCGCTGGCCGCCGCCTGGTGGGCTGCCCAGGTGCAGCCCGAGGCGCTTTCCCGCAATCTGGCGCTGCCGGTCTTCAAGGACGCGTTGCTTGATCTGGGGCTGATCTACTATCCTTTCGCGATGATCGTGATCGTGGGGGCGGCGAATGCGGTGAATCTGACCGATGGTCTTGACGGCCTTGCCATCATGCCGGTGATGATCGCAGGCGGGACGCTCGGGGTGATCGCCTATTTCGTGGGCAACAAGGTATTTGCCGAATATCTGGGTGTGCACTACATCCCCGGCACCGGGGAAATCCTGATCTTCGCTGCGGCGCTGATCGGGGGGGGGCTTGGCTTTCTGTGGTACAATGCACCGCCCGCGGCGGTGTTCATGGGCGATACGGGATCTCTGGCGCTTGGCGGGGCACTCGGGGCGATCGCCGTTGTCACCAAGCATGAAATCGTTCTGGCGATCGTGGGCGGGCTGTTCGTTCTCGAGGCGCTTTCGGTGATCATCCAGGTGCTTTACTACAAGCGCACCGGCAAGCGGGTGTTCCTGATGGCGCCGATCCACCACCATTTCGAAAAGAAGGGGTGGTCGGAACCCCAGATCGTGATCCGATTCTGGATCATTTCCCTGATCCTGGCGCTGATCGGGCTGGCCACGCTGAAGGTGCGCTAGATGATCCCGGTGCGCGGATACGAAGGGCTGCGCGTCGGAGTGCTGGGGCTCGGGCGCTCGGGGCTTGCGACCGCCCGCGCGCTGGCCGCGGGCGGTGCACGGGTGATCGCCTGGGACGATGGCGAAGAGGCCCGTGCCCGTGCCGAGGCCGAGGGGTTCGGGATAGCCGATCTTTCCCGTCCTGCCATGCATGAAGGGCTGGCGGCGCTGATCGTCTCGCCCGGTATTCCCCACCTCTATCCGGCGCCTCACCCGGCGGTGGCTGCAGCAGAGGCGGCCGGCGTGCCGCTTGACAACGACATTGGCCTGTTCTTCCGGTCCTGGGCCACGCAGGGCTGGAGCCGCTTCGAAACCACGCCCCGGGTGATCGCGGTGACAGGTTCGAACGGCAAGTCCACCACCGTGGCGCTTATCTGTCACATCCTGCATGCGGCCGGCCGGCCCTGCCAGATGGCGGGCAATATCGGGCGCGGGGCGCTTGATGCCGAACCGCCCCGCGATGGCGAGGTGCTGGTTCTGGAGCTTTCAAGCTATCAGTGCGAGCTTGCCCGCACGCTGACTCCCGACATCGCCGTGTTTACCAACCTTGCCGACGATCACCTTGATCGCCACGGAGGGCGCGGCGGCTATTTCGCCGCCAAGCGCCGCCTTTTCGCCGAGGGCAGCCCGGATCGCTCGGTGATCGGGGTGGATGAGCCCGAGGGCCGTTTTCTTGCCGACCGGATGGCCGAAGGGGCGCTTGACGCACAGGTGATCCGGGTGTCGGTGGGGCAGAAGCTTGCGGGATTCGGATGGTCGGTTTCGGTGCGCAAGGGGTTTCTTTCGGAATGGCGCAAGGGGCGGCAGATGGCCGCGATCGACCTGCGCATGATGCAGGGGCTGCCCGGCGCCCACAACCATCAGAATGCCTGCTGCGCCTATGCGGCGCTGCGGGCGCTGGGGGTGGGACCGAAGCAGATCGAACCGGCGCTTGCTTCATTCACCGGCCTGCCGCATCGCTGTCAGAAGATCGCCGAGATCGGCGGGGTTTCCTATGTGAACGACAGCAAGGCGACCAATGCCGAAAGCGCCGCACGCGCCCTGCGAGCCTTTCCCCGCATCCGCTGGATTGCCGGGGGGCAGGCCAAGGAAGGGGGACTTGCGTCGCTGCGGGACGGGCTTGGCAATGTTGTCAAGGTTTATCTGATCGGAGAATCGGCCAGGGAATTCGCCGCCGAACTGGGCGAACTGCCGCATGAGCTCTGTATCACTCTTGATGCTGCCCTTGCCCGCGCCGCGGCCGAGGCCGAGGCCGGTGAGACCGTGCTGCTGGCCCCGGCGGCCGCCAGCTTTGATCACTATGCCAGTTTCGAAGAGCGCGGCATGCATTTCGAGCGGCTGGTGCGGGAACTGGGCGGCTGATCGCGCCCCAGGCTGACGGCGCGCTGACAGCACGGAGATCAGCCGGAAGAAAGCCCGCCGTTTCCGGCGGGCTTTCCAGGTTTCGGTGTGAGTGGTGGCTTGCCCGTTTCCAGGGTGGATCAGGCCTTTTTCTTCTTTGTCTGATCAACCATTTCGGCGATTTCCTGCTCGACCTCGGGATCTATGGCGAGCGCCTCGTCGGGATCGAGCATGCCGGCCTCGGGATCGTCATAAACGGCCCGGTCGAGCTTGCCCTCGCTCTTGGCCACGACACACGAAACCGTGGCATCGCCCGAGACATTGACGGCAGTGCGGATCATGTCCATCAGCCGGTCAACCCCGAGGATCAGGCCGATGCCTTCCACCGGCAGACCCACCTGGGTGAACACCATCGACAGCATGATCAGCCCCACACCGGGCACCCCCGCGGTGCCGATCGAGGCCAGCACCGACATCAGGATCACCGTCAGATAGCCCGTCAGCCCCAGCTCGACCCCGTAGATATTGGCGATGAACACCGTGGCCACGCCCTGCATGATCGCGGTGCCGTCCATGTTGATGGTTGCGCCGAAGGGCACGGTGAACGAGGCCACCGAATTGTTGACTCCGAAGCGCTCGGTTACCGTGCGCATGGTCACGGGGATGGTGGCATTGGAGCTTGCCGTCGAGAAGGCAAAGATCTGTGCCGCGCGGATCTTGCGGATGAAGATTATCGGGTTGAGGCCCGAGAACACTTTCAGCACGATCATCAGCATGACGAACAGATGGAACATCAGCGCCCCCACCAGCACCAGCACATAGCCCGCCAGCGATTGCAGAAGCTCAAGCCCGAGATTGGCCACCGCCCGGGCAATCAGCGCGAACACCGCATAGGGGGCCACTGCCATGATGATGGTGACCATCTTCATCATCACCTCGTTGGCGATCTCGGCTCCTTCGATGAAGCTTGCGGCCTTCTTGCCGACCATCAGGATCGAGATCCCGACCAGGATCGAGAAGAAGATGATCGGCAGCATGTCGCCATCGGCCATGGCGGCGATCGGGTTGGTGGGGATGATGTCGATCAGCACCTGGCTGAGGGGCGGGGCTTCCTTGCCGGTGAATTCCCCGTCGCTGACAAGGTTCATGCCCTGACCGATTCCCAGGCCTGCGGCAATGACGATCGCGGTGGCGATGGCGATGGCCGTGGTCAGCATGTAGAGGGCGAACGATTTGGTGCCGATGCGCCCCAGAAGCCGCACGTCGCCGATGCCACAGACCCCGCAGATAAGCGAGAAGAACACCAGCGGCACCACCAGCATCTTGAGCGCATTCACGAACATCTTGCCAATGATCAGGAACAGCCCGTTCACGATGTAGTCGCTGATGAAATTGCCCGGCTCGTTCCAGCCGGTCAGGTTGATGACAAGTCCGGTGGCGATCCCCAGCGCCATTCCGACGAGCACCATTGTCGTCAGGCTTCGTTTCTTGCGTTCCGCCATTTCTGGCCTCCCTGTCCTTGCTTCTTGTGTTCCCGGTTTTTGCGGGTTTTCCGGGGCTTGCGGGTTCCCCTGGGTAAGCGTATGCGGGAAAGGCGATTCAGCCAAACCGGGCCGGATTAACAATATTGCACTTGTTGCTGGCGCCGCAGCAGGAAACACGCTCAACCACTGGCAAAGAAAGGAAAACGACAGCTCCTCTGGGTTGTAATATTTGAAGCATTGCCGGTCATGCCCCGGAAGATTGACCGCATCAGACGGCGCGGCGGTGGCGCCCCGTGTGTTCTGCAGGTTCCTGGTGGACGGGGGGCGGGGGATGTTTCGGGTTGTCAGGTTTGGCCGGATGCGCCGATTTCGCTCTGGCATGGTGCCCGATTTCGCGTTAGACTGCATCCAGATCCGGAACAACCGGGCCCCGGCAACGGGATGTGAGAGAGGCAGTAGCAGGTGTATCCATGACAGAGATGGTCTATGGCACGCTTTCCGTGCGCGAGAACGAGCCGATCCTCCCGCGCTGGTGGCGGACGGTGGATGGCTGGGCGCTGAGCAGCGTGTTTCTGCTGTTCGCGATCGGCCTGCTGCTCGGGCTGGCGGCCTCGCCGCCGCTGGCGGCGCGCAACGGGCTTGAGCCGTTCCACTATGTCCAGCGGCAGGCGATATTCGGGGGGATGGCGCTGGTGGCGATGCTGGTGCTGTCGATGATGTCGCCCAGGGCGGTGCGCCGGATCGGGGTGTTCGGCTTCGTGCTGGCCTTCGCCGCGCTGGCCCTGCTGCCCGCCTTCGGCACCGATTTCGGCAAGGGGGCGGTGCGCTGGTTCAGCCTGGGGTTCGCGGCGGTGCAGCCTTCCGAGTTTCTCAAGCCCGGCTTCGTGATCATGGCCGCCTGGCTGCTGGCTGCGGGGCTCGAGATCAACGGCCCGCCCGGCAGGACCTGGTCGCTGATCCTGACGCTGGTGATCGTCGGTCTGCTGGCGATACAGCCCGATTTCGGACAGGCCACGCTGTTTCTGTTCGGCTGGGGGGTGATGTATTTCGTGGCCGGTGCGCCTTTCCTGCTGCTGACGGGGCTGGCCGGGCTTGTGCTGTTCGGAGGCATGTTCGCCTATGAGAATTCCGAACATTTCGCCCGCCGGATCGACGGTTTTCTTTCCGCCGAGGTCGATCCGACCACCCAGATCGGCTATGCCGCCAACGCGATCCGTGAAGGGGGGCTGTTCGGCGTCGGTGTGGGCGAAGGGCAGGTGAAGTGGTCGCTGCCCGATGCGCATACGGATTTCATCATTGCCGTGGCCGCCGAGGAATACGGGATGGTGCTGATCGTTCTGATCATTGCGCTTTACGCGGTGATCGTGCTGAGTTCGCTCTGGCGGCTGATCCGCGAGCGCGATCCCTTCATCCGCCTGGCCGGCACCGGGCTGGTCACGGTGTTCGGCGTGCAGGCGCTGGTCAACATGGGGGTGGCGGTGCGGCTGCTGCCGGCCAAGGGAATGACGCTGCCCTTCGTCAGCTATGGCGGCTCGTCGCTGATCGCGATGGGGATTGTCATGGGGATGCTGTTTGCCCTGACGCGCAGTCGCCCGCAGGGAGAGCTCGGAGACCATTTTCGGCCAGTCGGCGCGGGGCGCTAGGCGATGGCCGGGAAACCGCTTCTGCTGATCGCCGCCGGCGGCACCGGCGGGCATATGTTTCCGGCCCAGGCGCTGGCCGAGGCGATGCTGCGCCGGGGCTGGCGGGTGAAGCTTGCAACCGATGCGCGCGGCGCCCGCTATGCCGGCGGCTTCCCGCATGTGGTCGAGATCGAGAAGCTTCCCTCGGCCACCTTTGCGCGCGGCGGGGCGGTGGCACGGATGCTGGTGCCCCTGCGGATCGCCGCCGGCGCCGTGAAGGCCGCGGCGGGAATGCTGCGTGACAGGCCCCGGGTGGTGGTGGGCTTTGGCGGTTATCCGACAATTCCGGCACTGGCTGCCGCCTGGCTTTTGCGCCTGCCGCGCATGATTCACGAACAGAACGGCGTTCTCGGCCGCGTCAACCGGCTGTTTGCGCGCCGGGTTCAGGTGGTGGCCTGCGGCAGCTGGCCCGTCGATCTGCCGCAGGGTGCACGGGGGATGTTTACCGGAAATCCGGTGCGTGCGGCGATTCTGGCCCGGGCCGGTGCGGCCTATATCCCGCCCGGTGATTATCCCATGTCGATACTGGTAATGGGGGGATCGCAGGGCGCGCGTATCCTGTCGGATGTGGTGCCCGAGGCTCTGGGGCAACTGCCCGCTCCGGTGCGTGCGCAGCTGAATGTGTCGCATCAGGCACGTGCCGAGGATGTCGGGCGGGTCGCCGCCTGCTATGGCGAACACGGTATCACGGCCGAGGTGAAGCCCTTCTTTCACGATGTGCCCCGCCGCATGAGCGAAGCGCAGCTGGTGATCAGCCGTGCCGGTGCCTCGTCGGTGGCGGATATTTCGGTGATCGGGCGGCCGGCGATCCTGATCCCCTTTGCCGCCGCCACCGCCGATCACCAGACGGCAAATGCCCGTCGTCTGGTCGAGGCGAACGCGGCGATCCTGATCCCCGAGAGCCGGCTGAACGCCCGCAGCCTGGCCGAGCAGGTGGCGGCGGTGCTGGGCAATCCGGATGCGGCCCGCCAGATGGCGGCAGCGGCCCTGAGCCGCGGAGTGCCGGATGCGACCGGGCGGCTGGTCGGTCTGGTCGAGGATCTGGCCGCGGGGCGGGCGGCAGCACAGGCGCAGGACCGGAAGGGAGAAGGGGGAGAAGACAGATGAACCCGGCAACCAAGCTGCCCCTCGAAATGGGGCCTGTCCATTTCGTGGGAATCGGCGGGATCGGCATGTCGGGGATCGCCGAGGTGTTGATGGAGCACGGCTATGGGGTGCAGGGCTCGGACCTGAAACAGAGCCCGATCACGCGCCGCCTGGAAAAGCTGGGCGCGAGGGTGTTCATCGGCCAGCGTGCCGAAAATCTGGAAGGGGCCGAGGTGGTGGTGATCTCGTCGGCGATCAAGCCCGGCAATGCCGAACTGGACGCGGCGCGCGCCCGGGGTCTGCCGGTGGTGCGCCGGGCCGAGATGCTGGCCGAACTGATGCGCCTCAAGTCCAATATTGCGGTGGCCGGAACCCATGGCAAGACCACCACCACCACCCTGGTTGCCACGCTGCTTGACGGCGGTGGACTCGATCCCACGGTGATCAACGGCGGCATCATCCACGCCTATGGATCGAATGCGCGGATGGGACGCGGCGAATGGATGGTGGTTGAGGCCGACGAAAGCGACGGCACCTTCATCCGCCTGCCTGCAACCATCGCCATTGTCACCAACATCGATCCCGAGCATCTTGACCACTGGGGCGATTTCGATGCCCTGCGCGAAGGCTTCCACCAGTTCGTTTCCAACATCCCCTTCTACGGGCTGGCGATCTGCAATACCGACCATCCCGAGGTGCAGGCGCTGGTGGGCCGCATAACCGATCGCCGGGTGGTGACCTACGGTTTCAATGCCCAGGCCGATGTCAGGGCCGGTAATCTGGTTTGCGAAAATGGCACCGCCCGTTTCGATATCGCCCTGCAGGGGGAAGGCGCGTGCATCGAAGGCTGCACCTTGCCGATGCCCGGTGCGCACAATGTTTCAAACGCCCTGGCGGCGGTGGCAGCGGCGCTGCACCTGGGCATTCCGCATGATGCGATCCGAAAGGCGCTGGCGGCTTTCGGTGGCGTCAATCGCCGCTTTACCCGGGTGGGCACGGTAAACGGTGTTACCATCATCGATGATTATGGCCACCACCCGGTGGAAATCGCCGCGGTTCTGAAGGCTGCCCGCCAGGCTGCCGTGGGCCGGGTGATCGCGGTGCATCAGCCGCACCGCTATTCGCGTCTGCATTCGCTGTTCGAGGATTTCTGCGCCGCCTTCAACGATGCCGATGTGGTGGGCATCGCCGATGTCTATGCCGCCGGGGAAGAGCCGATCGAAGGGGCCGGACGCGACGATCTGGTGGCCGGGCTGATCCGCCACGGTCATCGCCATGCGGTTGCAGTGGAAAGCGAAGATGCCCTGCGCGACCTGGTGCGCGCCGAGGCCCGGCCGGGCGACATGGTGGTTTGTCTCGGTGCGGGCACCATTTCGGCCTGGGCCAATGCCCTGCCGGAACGGCTTCATGAAAAGGGCTGAGGGCGGGGCTGCAAGGACAAGCCCCCTGTCATTGCCGGGCGAAAACGGGCTCAGCCGCAGGCTTGGCCTCGGCCTGATGGTGCTTTACGGCATCGGGGTGATGATCGGGGCCGGCGTTTATGTGCTGATGGGCGCGGTGGCGGCCCATGCCGGTCCGTGGACACCGCTGGCCTTCGTCCTGGCCGGAGCCGTCGCGGCTCCGACGGCACTCGGCTATGCCGAGCTGTCTTCGCGCATTCCCGAAACCGCCGGTGTGGCGGCCTATGTGGAACGGGGCCTTGGCCTGCGGCGTCTGGCTCTGGCGGTCGGGCTGGCCATCGTGGTCAGCGGCGTGATTTCGGCTGCGGCGGTGCTGCGCGGTGGCGTGGGCTATCTGCTGCGTCTGGCCGACGTGCCCGAAGCGGCGGCCATTGCCTGCCTTGGTGTGGCGCTGGTGCTGGTGGCGGGAGCCGGCGTGGTAAAGAGCCTGGCGATGGCGGGACTGTTCACCCTGATCGAGGTGACCGGCCTGATGATGGTGGTCGGAGCCGGTTTCGCGGCTCCGCCGGCAATCGATCTTGCCGGACTGCCCCCGCCCCACTGGCCGGGCCTTGCCATGGCCGTGATGCTGGCCTTTTTTGCCTATCTCGGTTTTGAGGACATGGTGAACATGGCCGAGGAAACCCGGCGCCCCGAGCGAACCATGCCGCGGGCCATCCTGCTGGCGCTGACGGTGACCGCGGCGATCTATGCCCTGGTGGCCGTGGCCTCCCTGCGCGCCGTTCCGGTGGCAGATCTGGCTTCCAGCAGCAGCCCGCTGGTGCTGGTCTGGCAGGCGGGGTTTGGCGGTTCGGGCGGGATTCTGGCCGCGATTGCGGTGGTTGCGGCGCTGAACGGCGTTCTGGCGCAGATCCTGATGGCCTCGCGCATGCTGTTCGGGCTGGGCAGGCGCAGTGCGGGGCTTGGCTTCCTTCATCATGTATCTCCGCGCTGGCACACACCGCTGCGCGCCACCCTTCTTGTGGGGGGTGCGCTGATCGCGGCCGCGTTGACATTGCCGGTCGCGCATCTCGCTTTCTGGGCGACTCAGGTGTTACTCACATCCTTTGTGGTTGTAAACATTTCTCTGATCTGGTTAAAACGGAAAGAGCCGGAGGCGCCGTTCAGCGTGCCCGTTTTCGTTCCGTGGCTCGGGGCGGTGATGTCGCTGATGGTTCTGGCCGCTTCGTGGGGAGGCGCAGGATGACATTGTCGTTGATACTGGCCTGTCTGTGGGTGCTGGCCGCGGCGCTGGTGGCGCTGCTGCCGATCCGCATGCAGTATGCGCCGGGGATCGTGCTGCTGGCGCTGGCGCCGCTGCTGCTCACATATCTTTCCCTGCAGCATGGGCCCTGGCCGGTGCTGGTGGGGCTGGCGGTGCTGATTTCGATGTTCCGCCGGCCGCTGATGGTGCTGCTGCGCCATCTGCGTGTCCGCCGGCAGGCCGGGCGGAGGGCACGACCATGACGGCATCGCTGCTTCTGGCCTTCCTCTGGGTGATCGCCGCCAACATTTCGGCCATGCTGCCTTCGCGCGACAATTACTGGACCCGCGCCTATGTGCTGATTGCCGTGGGGGTGCCGCTTCTGGGCTATGTCACCTATCAGAACGGCCCCTGGTGGGGGATGGCGTTTCTGGTGGCCGGTGCCTCGATGCTGCGTTGGCCGCTGATCTACCTGGGGCGCTGGATGAAGCGGAAGATCGACCACGGCGAAGGCTGAGCCACGGGGCTTGCCAGTGCCAGAGGCGGATATGTCGCCTCTGGCATCTTCGTGGTCCGCTGGCCCATGGTGCGGGCGACATATCCGATTCACATTTCCACCGGGATGGCCTAAACCCGGCATCATGAAACACGAACTTCCCCCCGTGCGCGGCACGCTCACCGAACACCGGCCGCTGGCCGATCTGACCTGGCTGCGGGTCGGCGGGCCAGCCGATGTGCTGTTTCAGCCGGCCGACGAGGCCGATCTTGCCGCCTTTCTGCGCGCCCTGCCGGAGGATGTCGCAGTGTTTCCCATGGGAGTGGGCAGCAATCTGATCGTGCGCGACGGGGGCTTGCGCGGCGTGGTGGTCCGCCTCGGGCGCGGCTTCAACGCGATCCGTACCGAGGGCGACCGGGTGATCGCCGGCGCGGCGGCGCTTGACGGGCATGTGGCGCGGCGTGCGGCGGCGGCGGGGCGCGATCTGACATTCCTGCGCACCATTCCAGGCGCCATCGGCGGGGCGGTGCGGATGAATGCGGGCTGCTATGGCACCTATGTGGCGGACCGTTTCGAAAGCGCCCGTGCCGTTACCCGTGCGGGCAGGATCGCGATCCTCGGCGCGGATGATCTGGGCTTCCGCTATCGCCAGACCGACCTGCCCGAGGGCTGGGTGATCACCGAAGCGACATTCCGCGCGCCGGCCGACGATCCGGCTGTGCTTGCCGCGCGCATGGAGGAACAGATTGCCCGGCGCGATGCCACCCAACCCACCCGTGAACGCTCGGCCGGATCGACCTTCCGCAACCCGGCCGGTTTCAGCTCTACCGGGCGGGCCGACGACTGCCATGATCTGAAGGCCTGGAAGCTGATCGATGCAGCCGGGCTGCGCGGCTTTTCCCTGGGTGGCGCCCGGATGAGCGAGAAACATCCCAACTTTCTGATCAATACCGGCGGCGCCAGCGCCCGCGAACTGGAAGAATTGGGCGAGCTGGTGCGAAAAAGGGTTTATCAACACAGTGGAATCCAGTTAGAATGGGAAATCATGCGGGTCGGTGAAACGGCTCCGTAACACTGCAGACCCTGAGGCGGGCCGGCGTTGCGGAACGGGCGCCGGGATCAGTGGCAGTCAGGGCCGGCCACAGGGCGCCGGCGATGAAACGAGGGCCGTCAAACGGCCCCAGGCAAGGACACGAGGCGGGTATGTCGAGCAGGACAACCCGTAAAGTGGCGGTACTGATGGGCGGACTCTCGGCCGAACGCGAGGTTTCGCTTTCATCCGGGTTCGAGTGCGCGCGCGCTTTGCGGGAAAAGGGCCATGAGGTGATCGAGGTGGATGCCGGGGCGGACCTTTCCGCCCGGCTGTCCGGGATCGCGCCCGATGTGGCCTTCAATGCCCTGCATGGACGCTTCGGAGAAGACGGCACTGTTCAGGGCATGCTTGAATGGATGCGCATCCCCTATACCCATTCCGGGGTTCTGGCCTCGGCGCTTGCCATGGACAAGGCGCGCAGCAAGGCCCTGTTTCGCACGGCCGGCCTGCCGGTGGCCGAAAGCCTGCTGGCCCCGGTCGAAGAGGTGCGCAACCGTCACGTGATGGCGCCGCCCTATGTGGTAAAGCCGAACAATGAGGGCTCGAGCGTCGGTGTCTATCTGGTCTGCGAAGGTGCCGGTGATCCGCCCCGCCTTGGCCCGGAGATGCCCGGAACGGTGATGGTCGAGGCCTTTGTGCCCGGGCGCGAACTGACTGTCTCGGTGCTGGGCACACGTGCCCTGACGGTGACCGACATCGTTACCGACGGCTGGTATGATTACGACGCCAAGTACAGGCCCGGCGGCTCGCACCATGTGGTGCCGGCGGATCTGCCCGATGACGTGTTTGCCGCCTGTCTGGAGCACGCTCTTGCCGCACACCGGCTGCTGGGGTGCCGTGGCCTCAGCCGCACCGATTTCCGCTGGGACGAATCGCGCGGTCTGGCCGGGCTGATCGTGCTTGAAACCAACACCCAGCCGGGCATGACGCCCACATCCCTTTCGCCCGAGCAGGCCGCTCATTGCGGCATTTCCTTCGCGGATCTCTGCGAATGGCTGCTGGAGGACGCCTCATGCGACCGCTGAATGCCAGAGATTCCGCCGCCCCTCCGCGCCGCGATCCGGCCCCGAGCCGCCTTGCCTATCGGCTGCACCGGCTGTGGCTGACGCCGCTGTTCCGCGCGTTGCTGCGGGTGGGGCTGCCGATCGTGGCGCTGGCACTGGCTGCCGGTTTCTATCTTTCCGATCAGGCGCGGCGTGAAAACCTGCAGGCCTGGCTGGCCGAGCAGCGGCGTGCCTTCGAGCAGCGCCCCGAGTTCATGGTCAGGCTGATGGCCATTGACGGAGCCTCTCCGGGGCTGGATGCCGATATCCGTGCCGCGGTGCCCCTCGATTTTCCGCTCAGCTCCTTCGATCTCGATCTTGATGCGATCCGTAGCGCCATCGCCGAGATCGATGCCGTGGCCGCGGTCAGCGTGCGGGTGCGTCCGGGCGGGGTGCTGCAGGTTGCGGTAAGCGAACGCAAGCCGGCGGTGGTCTGGCGGGGACAGGAAGAGATCCTGCTTCTTGACGGCACCGGCCACCGGGTGACGGCGCTGATGGCACGCGCCGAGCGTCCCGACCTGCCGCTGATAACCGGGCGGGGCGCCGATCGCGCGGTGCCCGAGGCGCTGGCCCTGCTCGAAGCCCTGGCCCCTGTCGGCCAGCGGGTGCGCGGACTGGTGCGTATGGGTGAGCGGCGCTGGGATGTGGCGCTGGATCGCAATCAGCGGATCCTGCTGCCGGAAGATGATCCGGTAACGGCGCTCGAACGGGTGCTGGTGCTTGACGGGAGCACCGAAATGCTGGCGCGGGACATTTCGGTGATCGACATGCGCAACCCCGAGCGCCCCACGGTGCGGCTGGGGCCCGGGGCGCTTGAGGGATTGCGGATGATCAACATGATCGAACTGGAAGAGGGAACGGCGAACCAATGACGGAACTTTATTCCAGACAGCGCGCCATGCGCAACATGCGCAAGGCAGCCCTGCAGCGGGGCGTGATAGCGGTTCTCGATGTGGGCACATCGAAGATCGCCTGCCTGGTTCTGCGTTTCGACGGCCCCGAACGGCTGGCGGGCGAAGATGGTGTGGGGTCGCTGGCCGGGCAATCCACCTTTCGGGTGATCGGAGCCGCCACCACCCGTTCGCGCGGGATGCGTTTCGGGGAAGTGGATACCATGAGCGAAACCGAGCGCGCCATCCGCACCGCCCTGCAGGCGGCGCAGAAGATGGCCGATCAGCGGGTTGACCACGTGATCGTCGGCTTTGCCGGAGCCCGGGTGCGCTCCTATGGTCTGGCGGGCAGCATCGATCTGGAAGGCGCGGCGGTTTCCGAGCAGGATGTGGCACAGGTTCTGGCGGCCTGCGACATGCCCGATATCGGCGAGGGCCGCGACGTGCTGCATGCCCAGCCGGTCAATTTCGCGCTCGATCACCGCACCGGCCTTCTGGATCCGCGGGGGCAGATCGGCAACCGGCTGTCGGTTGACATGCACATGCTTACCGTTGATGGCACGGCAGTGCAGAATCTGCTGCGCTGCATCAAGCGTTGCGATCTCGAGGTGGCGGGCCTGGCCAGCGCTGCCTATGTTGCGGGGATCTCGACCCTGGTCGAGGACGAGCAGGAACTGGGTGCCGCCTGCATCGACATGGGCGGCAGCATTACCAGCATCTCGATCTTCATGAAGAAGCACATGATCTATGCCGACAGCGTGCGTCTGGGCGGCGATCACATCACGCTTGACATCTCGAAAGGGCTGCAGGTGCCGATGAGCGTGGCCGAGCGACTGAAAACCCTGAACGGCGGTGCGGTGGCCACCGGCATGGACGATCGTGAGATCATCGAACTGGGCGGCAATACCGGCGACTGGGAACATGACCGCCGCACTGCCAGCCGGGCCGAGCTGATCGGCATCATGAGGCCGCGAATCGAAGAGATTCTCGAAGAGGTGCGGCTGCGTCTTGATGCTGCCGGTTTCGAGTGTCTGCCAAGCCAGCAGATCGTGCTGACCGGCGGGGGCAGCCAGATTCCCGGCCTTGACGGGCTGGCGGCACGGATCCTGGGAAATTCGGTGCGTCTGGGGCGCCCCCTGCGGGTGCAGGGCCTGCCCCAGGCCACCACCGGGGCGGCATTTTCCGGCGTTGTGGGGCTGGCACTGTTTGCCGCGCACCCGCAAGACGAGTGGTGGGACTTCCGGATTCCCGCTGAAAGATACCCGGCGCGTTCTTTGCGGAGGGCCGTGAAATGGTTTAGGGATAACTGGTAAGACGCAACATGTGGACAGGTTGGCAAGATCCCGCCGAAGCACAAATCGGCCCCCCCATATTTTGGGGTAAAACAGTGTTTTTTTGGTGACGTATGGTGGTTTCGGCGGTAGGATTGCCGCAGGAACAGGTAACGAAACGGCCCCCAGGGGCGGAGCACAGACAGGCGGAACGATCAATGGCATTGCATCTCATGGAAACCGGCGGGACGACAGATCTCAAACCACGCATCACCGTGTTCGGGGTGGGCGGCGCAGGCGGTAACGCGGTCAACAACATGATCGAGAAGAAGCTCGATGGTGTCGAGTTCGTGGTTGCCAACACCGATGCGCAGGCATTGCAGCAATGCCTGGCGCCGAGCAAGATACAGATGGGCGTGAAGGTAACCGAGGGCCTTGGTGCCGGCGCGCGGCCCAGCGTGGGTTCGGCGGCAGCCGAGGAAAGCCTCGAACAGATCATCGATCACCTTGCCGGTGCGCATATGTGCTTCATCACCGCCGGCATGGGCGGCGGCACCGGCACGGGCGCGGCGCCGATCATCGCCCATGCGGCCCGCGAGCTTGGCGTGCTCACGGTGGGGGTCGTCACCAAGCCCTTCCAGTTCGAGGGCGCCAAGCGCATGCGTCAGGCCGAAGAAGGTGTCGATGCGCTGCAGAAGGTGGTGGATACGCTGATCATCATCCCCAACCAGAACCTGTTCCGTCTGGCCAATGAAAAGACGACCTTCACCGAGGCGTTTTCGATGGCCGATGATGTGCTTTATCAGGGCGTCAAGGGGGTGACCGACCTGATGGTCCGGCCGGGCCTGATCAATCTCGACTTCGCCGATGTGCGTTCGGTGATGGACGAGATGGGCAAGGCGATGATGGGCACCGGCGAGGCCGACGGCGAGGATCGTGCCGTCCAGGCTGCCGAGAAGGCCATTGCCAACCCGCTGCTCGACGAGATCAGCCTGAAGGGCGCCAAGGGCGTGCTGATCAACATCACCGGCGGCTATGACCTGACCCTGTTCGAGCTGGACGAGGCCGCCAATCGCATCCGCGAAGAGGTGGACCCGGATGCCAACATCATCGTCGGCTCCACACTGGATGCCGAAATGGAAGGTGTCATGCGGGTTTCGGTCGTGGCAACGGGGATCGACGCGCTGGAGTCTTCCGATACCCCCCAGCCGCGCCGCAGCATGGCCGAACCGCTGGTAAGCGCCACCCGGCAGATGGCAGAGGTTGCCGCTGCCGAAGAGGCTGAGGAAACGCCTGCTGTCGCAGCGGCTGCCGAAACGACCGAGACCGGGAAAGCGGCAGAGCTCCGGACGGAGGCGGCCCCGGCCGCCTCGGCGGGCCTGTTCGATGACATGCCTCCTGCTGCCGCCGAGCCGGGCGGTTTTGATCCGCAAGCCGCCGGGCAGGATGACCTGCCTCCGCCGGCTTATCGGCCCGACGCCGCAGCCGAGGAGGCCGCGCAATATGTGGCCCCCAAGGCGGATGCCGCGCCGCCGCCGCCCGGAACACCGACACCCGAGGCAATCGCCCGGCTGCGGGCGGCTGTCGGCAAGGCATCTGCCGCGGCTCCGGCCGAACAGGCCCCGGCACAGGAGCCCGTCACCGAACGTACGCGCTTCGGAATCAAGCCGCTGCTGAACCGGATGACAGGGCATGGTGGCGAAACCGCCGAGCGGCCTCGGCGCGAACAGCCGCCGCTGGGTAATCCCGCGGCTTCGCGCCCCGTGCCCGAAACGCCCCGATCCCCCGAGGCCGCCCCCGATCCCGAGGAGGAGCGCATCGAGATCCCTGCCTTCCTGCGGCGTCAGGCCAACTGATCCGGCTCAAGACACCCGGGAAAGGGCGCGATGCAAGTCGCGCCTTTTTTCTTTCTGTTTCAGTATGATACACCTCGGCCGATGATTGATCCGGCAGGTTTTCGCCGATTCTCCGAGGGCATGTTTCAGACCGTTACAAAGATTGAATTGTATTTGTCGGCATGGCGCACTAGGTCGGGATGGTGACAACCCGCCCGGTCCGTTTCCGGCCCGGAGTGCGCGCGCCCCGGACGGAAATCCGTCGGCAGTCCGGCAGAAATCCGGCAAGGGGAGTGGCAGGGGGACGGAATTCCGGGAAAAACCGGAGCAATACCAACCGTGGCAACACCGAGGGAAGCCAGTGCAGACAACCTTGCGATCGGAGATCAGGTTCGAAGGCGTCGGCCTGCATACGGGGGTTCCCGTGCGGATGAGGCTGCTGCCTGCCTCGGCCCATTACGGTATCTGGTTCCGCCGCATCGATCAGGCCGGAGACAATCTGATTCCCGCGCTCTGGCATGCGGTCGAGGATGCCACCTTGTGCACCCGGATCGTGAACGGGGCCGGCGCCGAGGTGCAGACCATCGAACATGTCATGGCAGCGCTTGCCGGTTGTGGCGTGCATAATGCGCTGATCGAGATCGACGGCCCCGAAGTGCCGGTGATGGACGGCAGTTCGGCGCTGTTTGTCGCGGAAATCCTGCGAATCGGCCTGCGCCGGCTGGATGCGCCGGTGAAGACGCTGCGTATCCTGGAGCCGGTCGAGGTGCGCAACGGTCAGGCCTGGGCCCGATTCGAGCCGTCGGACATGCTCAGCATCGAATTCCATATCGAATTCGAGGATGCGGCGATCGGCCGCCAGACAAAGGTGCTTGAGATGGCCAACGGCACCTTCGTGCGCGAACTCTGCGACAGCCGCACTTTCTGCCTGCACCGCGATGTCGAAACCATGCGTGCCCGTGGTCTGGCGCTTGGCGGAACCCTTGAAAACGCAGTGGTGGTTGATGGCGAGCGCGTGCTTTCCCCCGGCGGCCTGCGCCATGTGGACGAGGCCGTGCGCCACAAGATGCTGGATGCCATGGGGGATCTGGCCCTGGCGGGTGCGCCGGTGATCGGCCGCTATATCGGCCATCGCGCGGGGCACGCGCTGACCAACCGCCTGTTGCGCGCGCTGTTCGCGCGCCCTTCGGCCGCCCGTCTGGTCGAATGTCCGGATGATCTGGCTGCCCGGTTGCCCGGCGCGGGAACCGGCCCGGCCGAGATGCGCCTGCGCGCCTGATCCCGCAGATCCACCGAATTCGTGCCAAAGGCGTTTTGCACCGGATTTTTCTGTGCTAGGAGATCACCTGACACGACCAAGTGACAAACGGCGCGGGGGCGCACAGGATGATCCCGGGCAAACCGGCAGATGGGGTGAGCGGTTGATGAAAAGCGGCAGGTCTCGGATGAAACTGGTCGGCCTGGTGGTGGCTCTGGCCCTGCTTTCGGCATGCGCCGGAGGCAACCGCGAACGCGCCAGACCCATCGAGAGCTATTCGGCGCACGAGATTTACCAGCAGGCCGAGCAGCGCCTTTCGTCCCTGCCGCCGCGCAAGGCCGGCAAGGCGGCCGAACTGTTTGCCGAAGTCGAGCGCCTTTATCCCTATTCGGAATGGGCAAAGCGGGCGCTGATCATGCAGGCCTTTGCCTATCACAAGGCCAAGGATTATGAAAACGCCCGGGCGGCGGCGCAGCGGTTCCTTGATTTCTATCCGGCCGACGAAGATGCCGCCTATGCCCAGTATCTGCTGGCGCTCAGCTATTACGATCAGATCGATCTGGTGGGGCGCGATCAGGGCCTGACCTTTCAGGCCCTGCAGGCGCTGCGCGCGGTGATCGAGCGTTACCCCGACAGCGATTACGCCCGCTCGGCCATTTTGAAATTCGATCTGGCCTTCGATCACCTGGCGGCCAAGGAAATGGAGATCGGCCGCTATTATCTGAAGCGTGGCCATCATGCTGCGGCGATCAATCGCTTCCGGGTGGTCGTCGAGCAGTTTCAGACCACAACGCACACCCCTGAGGCCCTGCACCGGCTGGTCGAGGCCTATCTGTCGCTCGGGCTTGACGCCGAAGCCCAGACGGCAGCCGCAATCCTCGGGCACAATTTCCGCTCGTCAGTGTGGTATCGCGACAGCTACAACCTGCTCAGGGGCAGGGGGCTGAAGCCCCAGGCACGGGGCGGTGGATGGCTCGCGAAGATCTATCGTCAGATGATCAGGGGCGAATGGCTCTGAGGCGATCTGGTTAGGAGGCCGCGTGCTTCGGGGGCTCGACATCCGCGACGTGCTGATCATCGACCGGCTGGAGCTTGCCTTTCAGCCGGGGCTGAACGTTCTGACCGGAGAGACCGGCGCCGGAAAATCGATTCTGCTCGATGCGCTCGGTTTCGTGCTGGGTTGGCGGGGACGCGCCGATCTGGTGCGCGCCGGGGCCGGGCAGGGCGAGGTAACCGCGTGGTTCGATCTTGCCCCGGAACATGCGGCGCGCGCTGTTCTGGAAAAGGCCGGGCTGCCGGTGTCCGACGAACTGGTATTGCGCCGGATCAATACGCGGGACGGGCGCAAGACCGCCTGGGTGAACGACAGGCGCGTTTCCGGCGACGTGCTGCGCGCGCTTTCGGCCACTCTTGTCGAACTGCATGGCCAGAACGATGACCGGGGTCTTCTGAAGCCACGCATTCACCGCGATCTGCTGGACCAGTTCGCGGGGCTTGATGAAGAACGCGCGGCAACCCGCGCCGCCTGGCAAGCCCGGGCCGAGGCCGCGCGGCGCCTGCAACAGGCCGAGGCGGCGTTGCAGGACGTGCGGGCCGAAGAGGAATATCTGCGCCATGCGCTTGCGGAACTCGACACGCTGGCGCCCGAGGCGGGCGAAGAAGCCCGCCTCGACAGCCGGCGCCGGCTGATGCAGGCCAGCGCACGGATCGGCGAAGATATTTCCCGGGCTGCCGCGGCACTTGGCTGCGAGGGGGCGGAACGGTTGATCAGCGATGCGATCCGCTGGCTCGAAGGGGCGGCCGAAGGGGCCGGCGGACGCCTTGACGGAGCGCTTGACGCTCTGTCGCGTGCCCTTGCGGAACTGGGCGAAGCCGGGCAGGATGTTGCGCGTTGTCTGGACGATCTCAGCTTCGATCCGCAGGAACTGGAACAGGTCGAGGAACGGCTGTTCGCGCTGCGCGGGCTTGCGCGCAAGCACGGCGTGCCGGCCGATGATCTGGGCGCGGTGGCCGATGACCTGCGTGCCCGGCTGGCGGCGCTGGAGCGGAGCGAGGGCGAGATCGGCGCGCTGCGCGCGGCGCTGGAGCAGGCCGAGAGCGCCCATGCGGAGGCGGCGGCCCGGCTTGGTGCTGCGCGGGCTCGGGCAGCGCGGGCACTTGACAAGGCAATGGCCGGCGAACTGGCCCCGCTGAAACTGGAACGTGCGGTATTCCGTACCGAAATCGGCCCCGCTTCCCCCGGCCCGGATGGTGCAGACGAGGTAACCTTCACCGCGGCCACCAATCCGGGTGCACCCTTCGGCCCTTTGAACCGGGTGGCTTCGGGGGGCGAGCTTTCACGTTTCCTGCTGGCGCTGAAGGTGTGCCTTGTGCGGGGCGGGGCGGGGCTGACCCTGATCTTCGATGAAATCGATCGCGGCGTGGGCGGTGCCACGGCCGATGCGGTCGGGCGGCGTCTGGCGCGCCTGGCGCAGGGGGGGCAGGTGCTGGTGGTTACCCATTCGCCGCAGGTTGCCGCGCGGGCCGCACATCACTGGCGGGTGGAAAAGACCCAGGGAGCGGACGAAACGCTGTCGCGGGTGGTGGCGCTTGACGATGCCGCGCGCATTGACGAGATCGCGCGGATGCTCTCGGGCGAGCGGATCACCGAGGAAGCCCGCGCCGCCGCCCGCGCGCTGATGCAGGGCAAGGGCGGATAGGATCCCCGCCCGCCTGCCCGGGCGGAAGCCGGCGAACCGGAACAGAACCGCAGGCACAACCGATGCGGGAAACGGGCGACCTGGAAAGGAAGGCAGGGTTTTCAGGAAACGGAAAAAGAAGGGGACAGGAATGTCCCCTTCCCCTTCTTGAAAAGACTTCGATGAAATCCGAAGCAACCGCTGTGGCGTTTACCGCTGAATACAATGCGGCATTGCCGCCATGCCAGTCACCCCGCTATCCGGCCGAAGCCGGTAAAATCACTTCTGGTACCGAACCGACCTCTTGCGGAAACCTGCTGCCTGTCGAGAAACGCTTGCAGCAGCCAGATCGGAAGCGATCGTCTCGAACAGCTTCACCATGCCCGATTCTCCGGCATCCTGTCATACTCCAGATGGGGTATCGAGAAGGAACGGGAAGGCGGCCGGCCTGCTTTCAGACAAGATGTTCTTCGGCCAGTTCCAGCGCCTCGTGCCATTTCAGGAAAAAGATCAGCTGCCCCGCGTCTTCGTGGATGTGGAACGTTACCCAGGGGCAGATACGCCTGAATTCGAACAGGGTTTCCTTCGGAACCTGCGGATCCTGCAGTCCGCTTATGTAATGCACCGGCAAACTGCCTTCAAGCGCCGAAAACAACGGCCACCAGTCCGTGGTTTCCTGTTCAATGACTTCGCGGGCAAAGGCATTGTGGGCGCTGTGGGTTTCGGAAAGGCACACTTCCGAACCACAGACCATGGCCTCGAATACCTCGGGTTTTTCGAAGGTGGCTACATCAGCTGGCGAGTTTCCGTAAACCGCATTGATGAAGCCGCGCTTGCCAAGGCGCCGGGCCAGCGAAAATCCCGCCTTCACCATGAATGGCAGCAGATGCGGCGTATAGCGCGCGCTGGCCAGGATGAAGCGATGCCATTTGCCCATGCGTTCGTATTGCTGGGGCCGGGTCAGGGGAAAGGTGCCCGCGCAGGCGATGATCGCGCTCATCCGGTTGCCGTTCAGCTGGTTGAGATGGCACAGGTAATAGATATCGGAACCAAGCGAGATCACCGGGCAGCGTGTCACGTTCAGCGTTTCCAGCAGGAAATCGATATCCTGTGCGATGGTGCGTCCGAGATGCGCCCCGGCGGGCAGGGGGGTTGCGTTTCCGTAACCGGCACGTACCGGCACGATCACCCTGATGCCGCGCCGTGCGGCTGCATTTTCGGCGCTGGCCGGCCAGCGCACCAGCCCATAATCAAGCGGCATGAAAAGACAGGGCCTTCCCTTCGGATCGCCAAGGAGCAGATATTCCATCCGGCGTCCGTCGGGCAGGTTCAGTTGGTGAAAACGACGGGGCGTGAGCCTGGCAAAACCTTTGCTGAGCGGGCGCGCCCGTGCGGCTTCGCGCTCGGTATGGGTGGTGATGTCCATCATCGACATGGCAAGGCGCACCAGTTCGGTCTGCGAACGGGTCTCGGTTTTCGACAGGATCGAGCGCAGTTGCGCGCGTACCGTTTCCACGGAACGCCCGCGCGCCGCGGCGATTTCCCGAAGGTTCAGGCACTCTGTCAGCCCGCGCAGGATACCGATCTCTGCCGGCGTAAGGCCGAAGGCGGATTGCAGGGTTTCCTCGAAGCCTTTCGGCCAGGCCAGTTCCGATACCGCGGCAATGACAATCGGTTTGCCGTTCTTCGGATGCAGGCTGCGCAGCTGGAATATCATGATCCGCCCGCTGTCTGCGGCGCGGGCGCGAAAGAAGCAGCTGATATCGGCATTTCCAGCCAGCATCTGCTGCAGCCGTTCGTGCAGAACCGGAAGATCTTCGGGCTCGAGCGGCAGCTCGGCAAGCGGATCGCCCCTGTGGATGCCAAGGGTTCTTTCGGCGGCCCGGTTGGTGTCCAGAAATGTCATTTCGCGGTCGGTCAGGAAAGCGGCGACCTTTTCGTATTGCGCCAGAAGGCCGGGCTTGTCGTTGCCGTCGTCCTGTTGTCCGATCCGGTCCAGAAACTTGCTGGCACGGTCGAAATGTGCCGCGAATTCCGGGTTGAGCCGGCCTTCGATCGGCCTGCTGATCGCCTGGCTGCGTATGGGGGCGATCATGCTTTCCCAGTGATCCAGAAGCTCTTCATAGCGCATCGGATCCATCGCCACCTCATAGAGACGGTCGATCACCTGGCTGCGCAAGCTGCCTGCCGTGTCCTTGTCGGACACGGTTCCGGGGTTGCTGTTTTTTTCCTCCCACGACATTTCTGCACCCACCAGAATGTGCTTTCTCGATCTGTTTTCGTGCACGCAACCTTTCTTGCCATGATCTTTCCGGAATCCGTGAAAGGCAGTTGGAAAACCATGTATCCGGAAAAGGCCCTGATCAACCCGAAACGCCCGTGCCGCGCATCATACGTCCGGAAAGGAGGTTTTTCCATGGTTCATTCATGGTCATGTTGCGGTATCACCCCGGGGCTCTTTGCGTCGGGAATCCGGAACAAGCTTGCCGGGGTTGAGGATGCCCTGATCATCGAGCGCATGCTTAAGCGCGGCCATCACGCCCCAGCCCGGGCCATGTTCCTTCTGCATGAAATGCAGCTTGCCCATGCCGATTCCGTGCTCGCCGGTGATGGTGCCCCCCAAGGCAATGGCGCGTTCGGCCATGCGCGCGGCAAGGGCGCGCGCGGTGTCCATTTCGGCCGCATTTCCGGGCTCTATCAGCAGGATGGCATGAAAGTTTCCGTCACCCACATGGCCCAGGATCGGCCCCGGCAGGGGGCTTGCGTCGATATCGGCGCGGGTTTCGCGCACCGCCTGGGCCAGACGCGAAATCGGCACGCAGACATCGGTGACCAGCGCCTGCGCGCCCTTTCTGAGCGCAAGGCAGGCGTAATAGGCCTTGTGGCGCATGTTCCACAGTGCGCGGCGCTCTTCGGAGCGGGTGGCCCAGCGAAAGCCGCTGCCCCCGGCATCGGCTGCGATTTCGCCAAAGCGTTCGGCCTGTTCGGCCACGCCGGCGGGCGAGCCGTGAAATTCAAGCAGAAGGTGGGGTTTTTCCGGCAGACCGGCTTTCGAATGGCGATTGACGGCGCGCACGCTTGCCTGATCAAGGAATTCGATCCGCGCCATGGGGATGCCGGTCTGAATGGTGGCGATTACCGTATCCACCGCGGGCCCGATGTCTTCGAAGGCGCAGACCGCGGCCGAGATCGCCTCGGGCTGGCCGTGCAGGCGCAGGGCAAGTTCGGTGATGATCCCGAGCGTGCCTTCGCTGCCCAGGAACAGGGCGGTCAGATCATAGCCGCTGCTTGATTTGCGCGCCCGGCTGCCGGTGCGGATCACGCGACCGTCGGCCAGCACCACCTCAAGCGCCAGCACGTTGTCGCGCATGGTGCCATAGCGCACGGCCGTGGTGCCGCTGGCGCGGGTGGCGGCCATGCCGCCAAGGCTTGCGTTGGCGCCGGGGTCGATCGGAAAGAACAGCCCGGTGGCGCGCAGTTCGCGATTCAGTTCCTCGCGGGTCAGGCCGGGCTGCACCACGCAGTCCATGTCTTCGGGGTGCACGGCGAGCAGCCGGTTCATCCGGCTCATGTCCAGCGAAAGGCCGCCCTTCGGGGCAAGCGTGTGGCCTTCGAGCGCGGTGCCGGTGCCAAAGGGAATCACCGGGCATTCGTGGGTTGCGCAGATCCGCATGATCGCGCTGACTTCAGCAGTATCGCGTGGCCAGGCCACCGCATCGGGGGGCATGGGGGCGAAATGGGTTTCGCTCTGGCCGTGCGCTTCGCGTTCGGCCTTGGCAGTTGTCAGCAGATCGCCTAGGAGTGGGGAAAGTTCGGCGAGAGCGCTTCCGATGCTCATGGTGTGCCTCCGTAAACCTGTCTGGCGGGCACAGTAGGGTAAGCGGCCTTGCAGGAAAAGCCCGGGTGAGCCTGGGTGCGGCAGGGCAGAAAAGGATCGGGAAACAATTGGGCAGGAAAGGAAATACGGCGATCCGGGGCGGTCTTGGCAGGGCCGGGAAGGAAATGCGCCGCGCCTTTCATGCGGTGCGCCACAAGGGGCCGGGGCAGGTTCAGTTCTGGTTTCTGGCGCTTCTGATAGGCGTTGCCTCGGGGGCGGTGGCCGTGCTGTTTCGCAAGGCCATCCTGTGGCTTGAGCGTTTTTTCTATGGCGCTGACGATGTGCATCAGCTGCACAGCCTGCTCGGCCAGATGGAATGGTATCGGGTGCTGGCGGTTCCGGTATTCGGTGGTCTGGCGGTGGGGCTGATTCTGCACCGGTTCACACCCGATGGCCGGGTGCGTTCGGTGGCCGATGTGATCGAAGGTGCGGCGTTGCGTGACGGGCGGGTGGAAAGGCGCGCCGGGCTGGCCTCGGCACTGGCGTCGCTGATCACGCTGTCCACCGGCGGTTCCAGTGGACGCGAGGGGCCGGTGGTGCACATGGCCGGCCTCATCTCGACCTGGGTTTCGGATCGTATCCACGCCAGCCCGATCACCGCGCGCGATCTTCTGGGCTGTGGCGTGGCGGCGGCGGTTTCGGCCAGCTTCAACGCGCCGATTGCCGGCACGATTTTTGCGCTTGAGGTGATCCTGCGCCATTTCGCCGTGCACGCCTTCGCGCCGATCGTGATCGCTTCGGTGGCCGGCACGGTGGTCAGCCGGGCCAGCTTTGGCGACATCACCGAATTCACCCTGCCCACCGAACGTCTGATTTCTTTCTATGTCGAACTGCCCGCCTTCATGCTGCTCGGGCTGTTTTGCGGGGGTGTGGCTGTGGCGATGATGCGCGGGGTTTTCTGGGCTGTGGATCTGGGCGATGCCGTTCAGGCGCGCACTCGGATGCCGGGCTGGCTGCGTCCGGCGGTTGCCGGTCTTCTGCTGGGCCTTGTCGCACTGCGCTTTCCCCATATCATCGGGGTGGGATACGAAACCACCACGCTGGCGCTGACGGGGCAGCTCGGGCTTTCGCAGGCGATCGTTTTCACCATCGTCAAGGTGATTGCCCTGGCCATTACCATGGCCGGCATGATGGGGGGCGGTATATTTTCTCCCTCGCTGATGGTGGGGGCGCTGGCGGGCCTCGCCTTCGGACAGGTGGCGACCGGTCTGTTTCCCGATTTCTCGGGATCGGAAACCATGTATGCGCTGGCCGGCATGGGGGCAGTGGCGGCGGCAGTTCTGGGGGCGCCGATCTCGACCACGCTGATCGTGTTCGAACTGACCGGAAACTGGGAAACCGGCCTTGCGGTGATGGTGGCGGTTTCGCTTTCGGTGGCACTGGCCAGCCGGATCATTGATCGTTCGTTCTTTCTGACGCTGCTGGAGCGGCGCAACATCCACCTTGCCGCGGGTCCGCAGGCCTATCTGCTGCAGATGTTCTCGGTAGCCAGGGTGATGCGCCCGCTTGGCGAAGCCGGCCTGCCATCCGAGAACGAGATCTGGGAACGTGTCGGACAGGGCATCTATGTGGACGGCAATGCAACGCTTGAAGCGGCCATGCCGATCTTCGAGAAATCGAACCTCGCCTATATCCCGGTTGTTACCCTTTCAGGCGAGGGCGAGGCGCCCGAGCTTCGCGGCGTGCTTTACCAGGTGGACGCGCTCAGGGCCTATAACCGCGCCCTCGCGGAAACCGCCGCCGAAGAGCATTCCTGAGACGGCGGGGATCACGCAGCGGCGCAGAAAGGCCGGAAGGCCGCCATTATCCCGCCGGAACCGGATGTTTCAGAGCCGTTCCACAGTGACCTGCAGCAGGTCAAAGGCAAGGTGGTCGCGCAGGGGTGCGATTTCAGAGGTCGGCTCTTCGTAGGACCACGCCGCGTTCTCCAGCACCGTGCTCTTGGTATGGATCGAATAGTAGCGCGCGCGGCCCTTGTGCGGGCATGTGGTTTCCTGACCGCTGGGTTCGAGAAAGGCCATCGCCACATCCCGGCGCGGGAAATAGATCACCGGCTTCAGGTCGCCTTCGCTCAGTTCCAGCGCGCAGGAGGTTTCGCCCAGCACCGCGCCCCCGGCACGCAACACCCATTTCCCTTCGGCACTGCTGATGCGAATGCTTCTTTCCGGCATTGCCGTCCCTCCTTTTCTTCTTGTTATACGGCCTGCCTAGCAGGTTTTTTCCGGTTGTGCACTGTTACACAGCCGCGCAGGGCAGGGGGGCGCAGGCACGGGCCAGCCAGTTGCGTTCCGGGGGGGGCAGCAGCGGGGCCAGTTCCTCGAGAACCCTTGCGTGATAGGAATTCAGCCAGTCGCGCTCTTCCTTCGTCAGCAGTTCGGGCAGCAGAAGCCGCGTGTCGATCGGGGCAAGGGTGAGGGTTTCGAATTCGAGCATCTCGCGCCGATCGGCGTTTTCGGGAAGCACGGCCTCGCGCACCACCAGAAGGTTTTCGATACGGATTCCGTATTTGCCTTCGCGGTAATGGCCGGGTTCGTCGGAAAGGATCATCCCGGGGGCAAGAGGCACGGTGCCGGTGCGTGAAATCCGCTGGGGGCCTTCGTGGACGCTCAGATAATGGCCCACGCCGTGGCCGGTGCCGTGATCGTAATCGAGGCCGTCGCGCCACAGGGGGGCGCGGGCCAGAGGATCAAGATCGCGTCCGGCAAGCCCCCGCGGCCAGCGCGCGCGGGCCAGTGCGATCATGCCCTGAAGCACACGGGTATAGGCGCGGCGGAGGCCCCGGTCCTGCGGCGCCCGGCCGATGGGCAGGGTGCGGGTGATGTCGGTGGTGCCGTCGCGATACTGGCCGCCGCTGTCAAGCAACAGCAGTTCTCCGGGTTGCAGGCGGCGGTTGCTGGCGTGCGTCACCCGGTAATGCACGATGGCGCCATGGGGGCCGCTGCCGGCGATGGTATCGAAGCTGATGTCGCGCAGGGCGCCGGTGGCGCGGCGGCAGGATTCGAGCCTTTTCACCACGTCGATCTCGGTCAGTGTGCCGGATGCGGCCGCGCTGTCGAACCAGGCGAGGAAGGACACCACCGCCGCGCCGTCGCGCTGGTGGGCGGTGCGGGCGCCGGCGATCTCGGCTTCCGTCTTGCAGGCCTTGGGCAGAAGACAGGGATCGTCTTGCCGGGCAACCCCGATTCCCGCGTCTTCAAGGGCGTGCAGCACCGCAAGGGGGGCGGTTGCCGGATCGAGGCGCGCCGTTCCTCCGAGGCGGATCAGTGCCGGCAGGAATTCATCCCATTCCGCAATCTGCGCCACGCGCCCTTCGGGCAATGTGGCGCCCTTGGCCGGATCGGTGAAAAGCTGCACCGCACCTGTGGCATCGATGATCGCAAAGGCCTGCACCACCGGCACGCGGGGGATATCGGCCCCACGGATGTTGAGCAGCCACGAAATGCTGTCGGGCAGGGTCAGCACCGCAGCGCTCTGGCCGGATTCCTGCAGTGCGGCGGCGATCAGGCGGCATTTCTCTTCGGCGCTGCGCCCGGCCAGATCGGTCGGGTAATCCTCGACCGGGGCCGCCGGACGGGGGGGGCGATCGTGCCAGAGCCGGTCGATCAGGTTGTCGGTGGGCACCAGCCTGACCGAGCTGCCTTCCAGTGCCTGTTCAAGCTCTTCGATTTCAACAGGCGTGTGCAGCCAGGGATCGAATCCCACACGTCCGCCTTCGGGAAGTGCCTCGCGCAGCCAGTCGCCGGGCTTCACTTCGGGCCAGTTCAGCGGGGTGAAGGCCGCGGTATCGACCTGCGCGCGCAGTTGCGTGCGATAGCGCCCGTCAACGAACACCCCTGCCCGCGTCGGGGCGATGGCAGCAAAGCCGGCCGAACCGGTGAAACCGGTCAGCCAGGCAAGGCGTTCGTCGCAGGGGGCCACATATTCGCCGCGAAACATGTCGGCGCGCGGCACCAGCCAGCCCTGCAGCCCCTGCGCGCCCATTGCGGCCCGCAGGGCGCGCAGACGCTCGGGGCCCTTTTCCCTTTCGCTTCTGTCTTCGAAAGTCTGAAACATCGCCCCTTTCCCTTTCCCCGTACCGAAGCTTCCGGGACAGGAAGAGCCGTTGCGTATTGCCGGCCTTCGAATATCCCTGCCGGGCATTCTGCCCGTGTCGCTAACCGGTCATTGCCCGCCCGATCCCCATGACCCGGGCACGGGCGCGGGGATCCTTGTCGAACAGGGCGGCCAGCTGCTCTGTCATCGCGCCGGCCAGCTGTTCGACATCGGTGATGGTGACGGCGCGTTCGTAGTAGCGGGTCACGTCATGGCCGATTCCGATTGCCAGAAGCTCTACCTGGCGGCGCTTCTCGATCATTCCGATCACGTCGCGCAGGTGTTTTTCCAGATAATTTGCGGGGTTGACGGAAAGCGTGCTGTCATCCACCGGGGCGCCATCGGAAATCACCATCAGGATCTTGCGCGCCTCGGGGCGCAGCAGCATCCGCCGGTGTGCCCATTCCAGGGCCTCGCCGTCGATGTTTTCCTTCAGAAGGCCCTCTTTCATCATCAGCCCGAGATTCTGCTTGGTGCGCCGCCAGGGAGCATCGGCGCCCTTGTAGATGATGTGGCGCAGATCGTTGAGCCGGCCGGGCTGCTGGGGGCGCCCCTCGGAGAGCCAGCGTTCACGCGATTGGCCGCCCTTCCAGGCGCGGGTCGTGAATCCCAGGATCTCGACCTTGACGTTGCAGCGTTCGAGCGTGCGCGCCAGCACATCGGCCGAGATCGCCGCGATCGAGATTGGCCGGCCGCGCATCGAGCCCGAATTGTCGAGCAGCAGCGTTACTGCCGTGTCCTTGAAATCGGTGTCCTTTTCCACCTTGAAGCTGAGCGGTGTCGTGGGATTGGCCACGACCCGTGCCAGTCGTCCGGCATCAAGGATGCCTTCTTCGCGGTCGAATTCCCAGCTTCGGTTCTGCTGGGCCTGCAGGCGGCGCATCAGCTTGTTGGCAAGTCGGCTGACGGCCCCCTTCAGCGGCTCCAGCTGCTGATCGAGATAGGCGCGCAGGCGTTCCAGTTCGGCCGGCTCGGCCAGATCCTCGGCGCGGATCTCCTCGTCGTAATCGGCGGTGAATACCCGGTAATCCGGGTCGGCCTCGCTGACAGGGGGCGCAGGGGGTTCGGCGGGTTCTTCGCCCTCGGGGTTTTCCTGCTCTTCGGCCTCTTCCACATCGGCCATGTCTTCGGTGCTGACATGGGCCTGGGATTCTTCGCGGGTTTCTTCCTGGGTCTGTTCGGGCGCGGCGTCGCATTCATCGTCGCTCTCGTCCTCGTTGCCGTCGCTTTCGGCGTTTTCCTCTTCCTCCCCGGCAGCGTCTTCTTCCGACTGATCGTCTTCGCTGTCGGGATCTTCGCCCAGTTCGTCTCCATAGCCGAGATCGCGGATCACCTGGCGGGCAAGGCGGGCGAAGGCGGCCTGATCGGCAAGCACCTCTTCAATCCGTGCCAGCCTGCCGCCGGCGGCTGTCTCGATGAAATCGCGCCACAGGTCCATGGCATGGGCGGCATCGGCGGGCAGTGGCCGTCCGGTGGCCAGGTGGCGCACCAGATAACCGGCCGCGACCGCCAGAGGCACGTCCTCGCGCCGTTCGGCATCGCCATAGGCCCGCGTGCATGCCTCTTCGGCGATGGTGGCATCGATGTTCGAGAGCGCGCCGGGCATGTCGCGCGCTCCCAGGGCTTCGCAGCGGGCGTTTTCCAGCGCCTCGTAGATCGCGCGGGCCGTGCCCCCTTCAGGAGCATAGCGGGCGCCGGTGGCCTCGTCATGGTGCCTGCGGCGCAGCGCCAGGCGATCGGCGGTACCGCGGGCGCGCAGCACCTCTTCCCGGGTCATCCGACGGCTGACCTGCGGCAGGCGCATGCTGTTGCCCTGAAGACCCGCCGGATCCACCGTGTAGGAAACCTTCAGTTCGGCATCATCGGACATCACGCGGGCGGTTTCGGCCAGCGCCTTCTTGAAGGGATCGGCAGGATTGTCGGTGGAGCCGGCGATCGGTTTTCTCCTTTACATTCCGTCTGCAAGGGGGATGAACAGAAACCCGTGCGCCCAGAACGCGACCCCGCCTTTTCGGATTTCGGGCGTGCCCTTGAAGCTGTTCACGAATTCCCACAGCCTGTCGGCCGCTTCGGGTGCCGATTTCACCTTTGTGGCCTGAATGATGTATTTGCCGGCCGCAATTCTTGCAAGCTGCCGTTCCTTCCGTATCTGACCGGCCGATGACGGGTAGTCGGCCGCCAGATCGAGGCCGCGCCTGAGTGCCAGGGCAATATGGCGCCGACCGCCGAGAGCCTTCGCAGAGAGAGGATACAGCACCGTGCCGAAGCAGATGTCACGGGGGCCGATCCCGCCGAAGGGCAGATCCGGCTTCTTGATCACCTGTCCGGGTTTCTGACGTGCCATATGATTTTTGGGCAGGGTGATGAGGGAAAGCATGGTGATGGCCGGCAGGGAAACGACCTTGTATTCCCTGCCGGAAATGCGGATATCTCCGTGGGGTCTGGGCAGGGAGCATCCGGCCTTGCGGCGTGCTTCTTCCTGTTTTGTCAGTTGCCGCTGCGACTGGGCGGCCTTTTCGGCTTCGGTCTGCTGGGCCATGGCGCCGGTGGCAGGGAGCGCAAGGAAAAATGCGACAAGCAGTTTCGCAAGGAGATCCTTGCGCAGCATTACAGAAGAACTCATGATTATTTCCTTTCTCGGTTTGTCGCCTTTCCCTGCAGTCAGAGAGAGAAAAAAGCGGTTACGGGGGGGAAGCAGAATGATGTACGGATCCCCCTTTCATCTCCGGACATCCGTTTCGGGCGTGCATGCGTCATCACAGGCTCACCCTGGCGGCACTTTCGGGCAGTTCCTCGTCGAAGCAGCGCTGATAGAATTCGGATACCGTCTGGCGTTCGAGTTCGTCGCATTTGTTGAGGAAGCTTACCCGGAAGGCATAGCCCACGTTGCGGAAGATCGTGGCATTCTGGGCCCAGTTGATCACCGTGCGCGGGCTCATCACGGTGGAAAGCTCGCCGCTCATGAATGCGGTGCGGGTGAGATCGGCCACGGTGACCATCTGGCTGATCGTCTTGCGGCCCGTCTCGGTGTTGTAGACGGGATTCTTCGAAAGCACGATCGCCACTTCGGCATCGTGACTGAGGTAATTCAGCGTGGCTACCAGTGACCAGCGGTCCATCTGCGCCTGGTTGATCTGCTGCACCCCGTGGTAAAGCCCGGTGGTATCGCCAAGGCCCACCGTGTTGGCGGTGGCAAAAAGGCGGAAACAGGGGTGGGGGGTGATGATCTCGTTCTGGTCCATCAGGGTAAGCTTGCCGTCGTGCTCCAGAACCCGCTGGATCACGAACATCACGTCGGCGCGCCCGGCATCGTATTCGTCGAACACGATCGCTACCGGATTGCGCAGCGCCCAGGGCAGGATGCCTTCGTGAAACTCGGTTACCTGCTTGCCGTCGCGCAGCTTGATCGCATCCTTGCCGATCAGGTCGATCCGGCTGATGTGGCTGTCGAGGTTGACCCGCACGCAGGGCCAGTTCAGCCGCGCGGCCACCTGCTCGATATGGGTGGACTTTCCGGTGCCGTGATAACCCTGGATCATCACCCGGCGATTGTGACTGAAGCCGGCCAGGATGGCCAGCGTGGTATCGGGATCGAACTTGTAGGTGGGGTCGATCTCGGGCACCCGCTCGCTTTTTTCGTCAAACCCCTTCACCACCATGTCGGTGTCGATTCCGAATACCTCGCGAACGGAGATTTCCTCGGTGGGTCTGATGATCTTTTCCTGTGTTCCGTCCGCCATGTCGGGCTCTTCCCTGATGTTCATCGCTGCGCGTTCACGGCTTGCGATCGCGAATGCTGATGTTGTCGTCGAAATCGGGCGGAAGGGCAAGAGGGTTGGGGCGGTCTCCATCGCCCGTGCAAACCGGTTGCATGGGGGCCGGGAAACATGGGTGCGCATCTGCGCGACCCCTTGCTCGGAACCGTGAACTGCCGTGCGTTGCCCCTGGCCGGGCACACAGGGATGATCGGGCAGGCCGGACAAGGACAGGACGCATGACGAGACAACGACATTTTCTGCAGACCGCGCTGGCCAGGGGGGCTGGCCAGGGGCCTGTTTTGCTTGGCGGCGGGCCTCTGATGGCGGAAAGCGGGCGATTCGCCTTCACCCTGAGCGATGCGGAATGGAAGCGCCGCCTTTTGCGCCTGGCCTGCAGGATGCTGCGCCACGAGGCCCCCGAACGTTCCTTTTCAAGCCCGCTCGATGGTGAAAGACGAAAGGGAATCCATGTCTGCGCGGGCTGCGATCTGCTGCCGTTACGGTGGACATCTGGGGCATGTGCCCGGTGACGGCCCGCCCCCACGGGCCCGCGGTATTGTCTGAACGGGGTGGTGCTGAAACCCGGTCCCGCCCGCGGGCCTGCCCTGTTTCCACTTCCTGCGTGGCGCGGCCTGCCGCGCGAAGGGCTCCGGAAAATGCCTGCCGGGGTCTGCTGCCGCCATGGTTGCCGGCCTCAGAAACGGAACCCTGCCGAAACATCCAGGGCCGGTCCGTCGATATTCCGGCCGCCCAGGATGCTGCCCCTGATGTAACCGTTTTCGTTGAATTCATATGCAGCACCAAGGCCATAGAAACTGGTGCCAGTGCCGCCGGAGCGGCTGTGCGCGAGGCCGAGGTTGAGCGAGACCCGCTCCGACATCAGATATTCGAACCGGCCTTCGTACAGATGCGTATCCGGTCCGAGCACCGTCTTGCGATAGCGGAACATGCCGCGGTATCTGTCGCGCTGCAACTGTGCCCCGAAGATGAATCCGAGCCGTCGGCTGTCGCCCCTGATCCGCCGTTCTGCACCGCCGAACATCGACAGGCCCTGTTCGATGGTGCTGCCGGTTATCGGCAGGCTGAAGGCAAAGGCATATTCGGTGGCCCTGCTGCCGGCAATCCTGATCCGGTGCACCGAAGCACCGATCACCGCATTGCCAAGCCCGCCGTCATAGCGCAGGCCGATGCTGTCGTGATCGGCCAGCGTGGCCGCATTGACCAGCGAGCCGAAGGCCAGATCGGTCAGCACTTCGGCAGTTGTGGAATGGGCGAAGGGGATGTCGGGGCCATAGCCTGCATCAACCACCGAGCGGGGGTTGCCCACCGAGAAGGAGCCGAGAAAGCTGCGATAGGTGAGGGCGGGATAGAAACCGCTCAGGTCAAGGCCGGCGTTGTTGAAATCATACAGCTCGATTCCGAGCGTCGCGCCCAGCCCTTCGCCGCCGGTGGGGCGGATGCCCATGTTGAAACTGCCGCGGAAATAACGATCATCGCTGCCGGAATCGTGGATGGCGCCGGCTTCGGCGAAGCCGTCCAGAAAGAAACCGCCGGGATCGTTTTCCGTTGCACTGCCGCCGGAAACCTGTGCATTGGCCTCGGAGGGGAGCATTCCGGCCGGAAACAGCCCGAACAGAAAAACGGCAAGACAGATTCGCAACCGTGGCATGAGCGCCTGTTCCTCAACAGTATCCCCGAAGCCTTGTATAGCGTGTTAGTGCGGCAATATTAACAGGAAGGAAATGCGTGGGAGGATTTCCCGGTCCCATGTTGCCCGGGGGGAACATGGGGCCAAGGCCCGGGCAGGGCCGGGGCAGGATCAGCCCTCGGCCCGATCTTTCGTGAAACGGACCCTGCCGATATGGGGAAGATTCCTGTTTCTTTGTGCAAAATCAATGCCATATCCAACGACGAATTCATCGGGAATCTCGAAGCCGATCCAGTCGGCCCCGATTTCCACCTCGCGGCGCGAGGGCTTGTCGAGCAGGGCGATCGTCTTCAGGGTGCGGGGCTTGCGGGTTTTCAGAAGATCGACCACATGGCGAAGCGTGTGGCCGGTATCGACGATATCCTCGACCACCAGCACGTCGCGCCCGGCGATTTCGCCCCTCAGATCCTTGAGGATACGCACTTCGCGGCTTGATTCCATGCTGTCGCCATAAGAGGATACCTCAAGGAAATCCACCTCGACCGGCAGATCGAGTTCGCGCACCAGATCGGCGATGAACACGAACGAACCGCGCAGCAGGCCGACGACAACCAGCTTGTCGGTTCCTGCGAAGGTGGTCTGGATCTCGCGGGCCAGATCCTCGACCCGGGCGGCGATCGCCTTGGCCGAGATCATCCGCTCGATCACATAAGGGCATGTCGGCATGGTTTTCCCCTTGAACTTGCGTTCCCGGCATAAGAAATAGCGCGCACAGGCCATATGAGGGAAGGGTGACATGCCGACACACCGCGAAAAGCGCAGGCTGCCCTGGCCGGCACGTCAGATGTATGATCTGGTGGCCGATGTGGCGCGCTATCCCGAATTCCTGCCCTGGACGGCGGCGGCGCGGGTGCGTTCGCGAAAGCCCCTGCCCGGCGGCGGGCCGCATGACGAGGTGATGGAAGCCGATCTGGTGATCAGCTTCCGGGTATTTCGCGAGAGTTTCGCCAGCCGGGTGGTGCTGAGGCCCGACACATACCGGATCGACACCGAATATCTGGATGGGCCCTTCCGCTATCTGAAATCCTGGTGGCAGTTCCGCGATCTGCCCGAGGGGGGGTGCGAGGCAGAGTTCTTCGTGGATTTCGAATTCCGCAATGCGGTGCTTCAGAAGGTGATCGGCGTGGTGTTCAATCAGGCGATGCAGCGGGTGGTGCGCGCCTTCGAGGAGCGCGCCCGTGCGCTGTATGGCCCGGGAGAGGGCTGAATTTCCGCCTCCGGCGGGGATGTCCGGGGACCGGTGACAAGAGACGGCGGGCAGATTCAGCGTTCCGGGGCGGGCAGGGTGGAAATCAGAAGATCCAGCGCATGATCGCAGGCCATGGCGCGCACCTTTTCACGCCCTTTCGGGCCGAAGTCGATCTGGCCGGCGTGGAGCGCATCCTGCATCAGGGGGCGGTGGGTTTCGGGATCGGTCAGCCCCTTGCCGCCGCGCAGCGCCAGTCCGAAGCATACCCGCCCTTCCGGCTTGGCGCCGCTGCCGCCCGGCCCCGCAATGCCGCTGATGGAAACGGCGAGATCGGCGTCAAGCCGGCGCAGGACCCCGGCCGCCATTTCGCCGGCAACTTCGCGCGAAACGGCGCCATGGGCGTTGAGCGTGGCAAGGCGAACGCCGAGAAGCTCGCGCTTGGCCTGATTGGAATAGGTGATGACGCCGCCTTCGTAGAAGTGGGACGAGCCGGGGATGCGGGTGATGATTTCGCCCAGCATGCCGCCGGTGCAGCTTTCGGCGGTGGCCATGCGCACGCCGGCAGCGCGGGCACGCAAGAGGAGCGTTTCGCTCAGTATGTCGGCCCGTATCACAGCCCCAGCACTCCATGTGCAAACCCGGCGCCGAGCAACACCACGTTGCCCGCCAGAACGCCGGCCACGACATCATCGAGCATCACGCCAAGCGGCGTGTGCAGCCGGTCGGCCCGGCCAACCGGACCCGGCTTCCATATATCAAACAGGCGGAACATCAGGAAGGCCGTTACCCAGCCGGGCCAGGGGAACAGCCAGGGATCGACGCCCGCGTGCCACAATCCGGCCGATACCGGCAGCAGTGCCACCCATTGACCGGTGACCTCGTCGATCACGATTTCGGAAGGGTCGTGATCGGCGGAGCCGCGGGTGGTGACGGCGGTGGCCCACCAGCCGATCGCAAACACGGCAACGGTGGCCGCGAGCAGCCCCGGAAAGCCGAGCGTGGCGTGCAGAAGCCAGGCCGGCGCTATGGCCGCGGCCGAACCCCAGCTGCCCGGAGCGGGGCGCAGCAGGCCGATCCCGAAGACGGTGGCGATGAGCCGCGCGGCGTTCACGGGCGCACCAGGGTTGCGGTGGCAAGCGCGGCGATGCCCTCGCCCCGGCCGGTGAAGCCCAGGCGCTCGCTGGTGGTGGCCTTGACACTGATGCGGCTTTCGTCGGCGCGCATGATTTCGGCGAGGCGGGCGCGCATGGTATCCGCGTGGGGGCTGATCTTCGGGATTTCGCAGACAAGCGTCACGTCGCAGCTGGCCATGCGATAGCCCCGTTTCCCTGCCAGCCCGATCGCGTGGAGCAGGAAGATATCGCTTGCCGCGCCCTTCCAGCGGGGATCCGAGGGCGGAAAATGGCGGCCGATATCGCCTTCGGCGAGGGCGCCATAGATGGCATCGGTCAGGGCGTGCATGCCCACATCGGCGTCGGAGTGGCCGGCAAGGCCCCTTTCGTGGGGAATCCGCACGCCGCACAGCGTCACGTGATCGCCCGGCGCAAAGGCGTGCACGTCGAACCCGTTGCCGGTGCGGATGTCCATTTCAGCCCTCATCAGCTGTTCGGCGCGCCGGAAATCGGCGGGGAAGGTGATCTTGAGATTGTTTTCATCGCCTTCGGTGATCGCCACGTCAAGACCGGCGGCCAGCGCCACCTCGACATCATCGGCCGCATCGGGAGGGGCGTTTTCGTGGGCTGCCAGGATTGCCGGAAGGCGAAAGCCCTGGGGTGTCTGGGCGCGAAACAGCCCCGCTCGGGGGTGAGGCGCCTGCACCCGGCCGTTGGTGCCGCGCCACAGCGCATCGGTGACCGGCAGGGCGGGGGCGGCGGCAGGGTTTTCGCCGAGCGCCGCGATCACCTCCGAGATCAGCGCCTGCGCAACCAGGGGGCGGGCGCCATCATGGATCAGCACCCGCGCCGAACCGTCGGCTGCGGCCAGCCCGGCCCGCACCGAAGCGCCCCGGGTGGCGCCGCCCGCAACCCGACGCAGCGGAAAATCGCAATGCGGTGCGATCCGTTCGTCGAACAGGGCCTGATCGGCGGGGTTCAGCACCACGATCAGCCGATCAACGGCCGGATGACGGGCAAAGGCGCGCAATGTGTGCACCAGCACCGGCAGGCCGGCCAGATCCCGGTATTGCTTGGGCAGGCTGCCGCCGGCGCGCATGCCCCGCCCGGCAGCCACGATGATGGCGGCGGTTCCGCCCCGGTTCCTGTCCGTGGCGCTCATTTCTCGGGGATCAGCCCGCGTGGGCTGAAGCGCAGCACCAGAAGCAGGATCAGCCCCATGGTGAACAGCCGCATATGTGCGACGGATTCCAGCAGATGCGCCTTGAGCGCGCCATCGGGAAGGGGCGCGGTGACGAGATCCATCAGCATCTTGCCGAGCGGTTCCACCTGCACCCAGAGGAACCAGATCAGGAAACCGCCGAGGATTGCGCCCCAGTTGTTGCCCGATCCCCCCACGATCACCATCACCCAGATCAGGAAGGTAAAGCGCAGCGGCTGATAGGCGCCCGGGGTCAGCTGGCCGTCCAGTGTTGTCATCATCGCGCCGGCGATCCCGACCACGGCGCTGCCGAGGATGAAGATCTGCAGGTGGCGGGCCACCACATCCTTGCCCATGGCCTCGGCGGCTACCTCGTTGTCGCGGATGGCGCGCATCATCCGCCCCCAGGGCGAATTCAGCGCCATCTGTGCCAGCCACAGAACCACCAGCAACACCAGTGCGAACATTACCCCGTAGCCAAGCTTGACGAACAGCGTCGATGCCGTCACCGGATCAAGCCCGAGCGCTGCCGCCCCTTCCACGAATCCGGGATCGCGCTGCAGGTCGATTTCATAGGGCAGGGGGCGGGGAATGCCGACCACGTTCTTCACGCCGCGATCCAGCCAGTCTTCGTTTTTCATCATGGCCACGATGATCTCGGCAATGCCGAGGGTGGCGATGGCCAGATAGTCGGCGCGCAGGCCAAGGGCCGTCTTGCCGATCACCCAGGCCACGCCGGCGGCCATCAGCCCGCCAAGGGGCCAGGCCAGCAGCACCGGCAGGCCGGCACCTCCCAGGTATCCGGTCGAGGCCGGGTTGACCGCCTCGATTGCCATGGCCGCCGGATCGAACAGCTGTCGGTAGAGCACGAATCCCGCAATCAGCCAGGCCACCAGCGCCAGCATGCGCCGCCGTCCCGGCACCATCTTCCGATGGATCCGGACGGCCCCGGCAATGGCTGCCGCGCCTGCGGCGAGTGCCAGCATCATGCGCAGTCCCCCGGCCGCCCAGGCCTCTTTCACGGGGGGCATGGCTGTCAGCACCGTGGCCAGCCCGCCGATGGCCACGAACCCCATGATGCCGATGTTGAACAGCCCGGCATAGCCCCACTGCATGTTGACCCCGATCGCCATGATGGCGCTGATCAGCCCCATGTTGAGGATCAGCAGCGCGGTGTTCCAGCTCTGCATGAATCCGGTGCCGAGGATCAGCACCGCTACCAGGGCGAAAAGGGCGATGTTCTTCCAGTTGATGTTCATGCCGTTTTCCCCCTGAAAAGGCCCGTGGGCCTGAACAGCAGCACCATGATCAGCAACGCAAAGCTGACGGCGAACTTGTAGTCGGTTGACAGCAGCTGTGCGAGGCCCGCAGGCTCAAGATCTTCGGGCAGCAGATATACCAGAACCTTCTTCCAGGCATAGGTGATGGTGACTTCCGAGAAGGCCACCACGAAGCCCCCGGCGATGGCTCCGATCGGATTGCCCAGCCCTCCGACCACGGCGCTGGCGAAGATCGGCAGAAGAAGCTGGAAATAGGTGAAGGGCTTGAAGCTCTTGTCAAGCCCGTAGAGCACACCGGCAACGGTGGCCAGCGCGGCCACGATCAGCCAGGTGATCATCACCACCCGCTCGGGGCTGATGCCCGAAAGCAGCGCCAGATCCTCGTTGTCGGAATAGGCGCGCATGCTTTTTCCGGTGCGCGTCTTCATCAGGAACCAGAACAGAAGCGCGACCACCACCACCGCGGTAACCACCGTGATCGCCTGGCTGGTGCGGATCGCGAGGCCCTCGGAAAGGCCTGTCCACTGCTTGAACTCGCGCGCCTTTATCAGGAAACGCGCGCCATCGGCGAAACGCTGATCGTCGGGGCCGATGATGAAGCGCACAAGCCCGTTCATCATGAACATCACCCCCATCGAGACGATCACCAGAATGACGGGTGCCGCCCGCCGGGCGCGGTAGAAGCGGTAAACCACGCGATCGGTGCCCAGCACCAGAAGAGCGGTAAGGACAATGCCGAAGGGCAATGCCAGCAGCGCCGTGGGCAGCGGGGCGATCGATATTCCGATGCTCTGGAACCACCAGGTGAACAGGATGGTCACCATTGTGCCAAAGGCCATGGTATCGCCATGGGCGAAGTTCGAAAATCTCAGGATGCCATAGATCAGCGTTACCCCGAGCGCGCCAAGCGAGAGCTGGCTGCCATAGGCCAGGCCGGGGATCAGCACATAGTTGGCAATGGCCACGATGGCGTTCAGCAGATCCGTCATTTCTTCTCCTCGCAACGGGCCGCGGCGACGGGTGCGCGAATGGCCGTGTTCATGGTGTGACCTCGCAGGCGCCGAGATAGGAAACCGACATGGGCCCCTTCATGTGCACGCTGTAGCGCGCGGCGCCGCCAGGTTCGATGGTCAGCATGTGATAGGCGGTGTCCGTCGCGCCGATCAGCGCGCTTGTGGCATCGGGAAGGTAGTTGTCGAAGGCCATCCCGGGAATATCTTCGGCATCGGTCCGGATCACGAATCCATGCGCATCGTCCCGGCTGACGGAAAAGGAAAAATCCGTTTCCGCGCAGGGCTCTGCCTCGAAACACTCGGTGGCGAAACGGCAGGTGGCAAATATATCCCGGGTCTGGGCGGAAGCCGGCAGGGCCGACAGCAGGATGACAAGACCTCCCAGGGTCTTCATTGCACTATCCTCCCAGAAAGCTGCGGCGCACTTCGGGATCGTTCAGCAGATCCCTGCCGCTGCCGGTATGGGCGTTGCGCCCCTGCACCAGCACATAGCCCTTGTCGGCAATGGCCAGCGCCTGGCGGGCGTTCTGCTCGACCATCAGGATCGAAATGCCGGTGCGCGCCACCTCGATGATGCGGTCGAAGAGTTCGTCCATCACGATCGGGCTGACTCCGGCAGTGGGCTCGTCCAGCATCAGCACCGTGGGTTCCGTCATCAGTGCACGCCCCACGGCAACCTGCTGGCGCTGCCCGCCCGAAAGCTCGCCCGCCGCCTGATGGCGCTTTTCGTGCAGGATCGGGAACAGCGTATAAACCTGCTCCATGGTGGCGGAAATGTCGTCGTGCCGCAGAAAGGCGCCCATTTCCAGGTTTTCCTCGACCGTGAGCGAGGTGAAGATGTTGGAAGTCTGGGGCACGAAGGCCATGCCCCTTGCCACTCGCGCCTGCGGGCTCAGCCGGGTGATGTCCTTGCCTGCGAGGCGCACCGCGCCGCCGCGCAGGTTCAGCATGCCGAACACCGCCTTCATGGCGGTGGACTTGCCCGCACCGTTCGGGCCCACGATCACGGCGATCTCACCCTTTTCAACCGCAATGGTGCACTCGTGCAGGATATCGGGGCCCTTGCCATAGCCGCCGGTCATCCGTTCGCCGATCAGGAACGGTTCAGCCATCCTGCCCCCCTGCGCGCCCCGCGCTGCCGCCTTCTGCATTCACCCGGCGGAAACATGCCCGCCGGAGACATGAAATCCCGCTGGTGCTCACGAGTCCGCTCCCGCAACCATCTTGTTCTTCAGTCCGGTGCCGAGATAGGCCTCGATCACCTGTTCGTTGGCCTTGATCTCGTCAAGCGAGCCCTTGGCCAGCACCTTGCCCTCGGCCATGCAGATCACCGGATCGCAGAGCCGGCCGATGAAATCCATGTCGTGCTCGATCACCACGAAGGTATAGCCGCGTTCCCTGTTCAGGCGCCGGATCGCGTCGGCAATGGTGTTGAGCAGCGTGCGGTTGACGCCGGCGCCCACCTCGTCAAGGAAGACCACCCGCGCATCCACCATCATGGTGCGGCCGAGTTCCAGCAGTTTCTTCTGACCGCCGGAAAGGTTGCCGGCCTTTTCGTTCTTCAGGTGATCGATGGTCAGGAATTCAAGAACCTCGTCGGCCTTTCTGCGCAGCCGGGCTTCTTCTTCGGCAATCAGGCCGCGGCGGAACCAGGCATTCCAGATCCGTTCGCCCGACTGATCCCCCGGCACCATCATCAGGTTCTCGCGCACCGTCATGGTGGGAAATTCATGGGCAATCTGGAAGGTGCGCAGAAGCCCCTTGTGAAACAGTTCGTGCGGGGGCAGGCCGGTGATCTCTTCGCCTTCCATGAACACCCGCCCCGAAGTGGGCCTCAGAACCCCGGCGATCACGTTGAAAAGGGTTGTCTTGCCGGCGCCGTTGGGGCCGATCAACCCGGTGACCGATCCTTTCGCGATTTCCAGCGTGGCCCCGTCAACGGCCCGGAACCCGCCGAAATGGCGGTGCAGATCCTCGACCCGGATCATCGCCTTGCGTTCAGCCATGGCACCGCATCCCCCTTCGTCACACGGCCCGTTTGCACATGGAAAGCAGCCCGGCCTTCAACCGGGCTGCCCTGTTCTTCGTTTCGGGGGCAGATCAGCGATAGCGTGCCGTGGTGATCTTGCCGTCCCTGATCTCGATCTCGCGATAGTTGCCGGCCGATTCCCCGGGGCCGATCAGCTCTACCGCCGAGGCGCCCACGTAATCGACATCGCCGCCATTGGCAAGAATTTCAAGCGCCTTGGCCAGTTCGCCGGGATAGATCTTTTCACCGGGGGCGTTGGCCACCTCCATCACCTTGTCCTTGTAGGCCGCCGGATCGGACGAGCCCGCTGCCTGCATGGCCAGCAGGATCAGCGCCGCCGCGTCATAGGATTCGGGGGCAAAGGGCGAGGTGGCATCGAACTTGCCGGCCACCATTTCGCCGAACCTGGCCACGCCGGGGCTGTCGGTGCCCGGATGCTGGCCGAATGAGCCGTCGATTTCGGTGCCGAAGTTTTCGGTCAGCTTGTCCGAGATCATCCCGTCGGGGAAGACGAAGGTATCAAAGGCGCCGGCATCAAGGGCTGCGCGCACGATTCCCGAGCCGCCCTGATCGACATAGCCGGCAACGACGAGCGCCTCGCCCCCGGCCGAGGCCAGTGCGCCCACTTCAGCCGCATAGTCGGCCTTGCCGTCTTCATGTGCGGCCGAGATGGTGACGGTGCCGCCGGCTGCCTCGAAGGCCGACTTGAAGCTGTCGGCCAGGCCCTTGCCATAGTCGTTGTTGGTATAGGTCACGGCAACCGACTTCAGACCGCGATCCAGAATCACCTGGGTCATCACCTCGCCCTGACGGGCATCCGAGGGGGCGGTGCGGAAGAACAGCCCGTTGTCCTCGGCAGTGGAAAGGCCGGGGCTGGTGGCCGAGGGCGAAATCATCACGATGCCGTTGGGCACTGCGACATTCGACAGGATCGCGCCGGTCACGCCCGAGCAGTCGGCCCCCATGATCCCCTTGACACCGTCCGAGGTGATCAGCCGTTCGGCGGCGGCGGTGGCGGCGGCGGCATCGATGCAGGTGGAATCGGCGCGCACGGGCGTGACCGTGGCACCGCCCAGCAGCTTGCCGCTGTCCGAAACCTCCCTGATCGCCAGTTCCGCGCCGTCGGCCATCTGCGGCGTCAGCGATTCGATCGGCCCGGTGAACCCGAGGATGATCCCGATCTTGATTTCCTCGCCCTGAGCGGCGCCCGCCGCCATCAGCGCGGTGGTGGCCGTGGCCATCAGCAGCTTTTTCATGTCTTCTCTCCCTAAGTGGCGTTGTCCGGCGCCCAATCTAGGCGCTGGACAGGACAAGGACAACAGTTTGTTGCCCTTGCCCCGGGATCGGGCAAGGGTGTGCCGGTGCGGGGCCGGATGCCTCAGGCCGGGGCGATTGTCCCATGGGCGCCGCGTTCGCGATAGGGGGTGATGTCGTATTGCGCGCGGTAGCATTTCGAGAAATGCGAGGGCGAGGTGAAGCCGCAGGCCAGCGCCACGTTGATCACGCTCATGTCGGTTTGCATCAGCAGGTTGCGCGCCCGCTGCAGACGCAGCTCCATGTAATAGCGTTTGGGGCTGCGGTTCAGATAGCGGCGGAACAGCCGTTCGAGCTGACGGGTGGAAAGCCCCACGTCGCGGGCCAGCACCGACGGGCTCATCGGTTCCTCGATGTTTTCTTCCATGGTGCGGATCACGGCGGCCAGCTTGGGGTGGCGCACGCCGATGCGTGAGGGCACCGAAAGGCGCTGGCTGTCGCGGTCGCAGCGCAGCTGATTGTAGATCAGCTGGTCGGCCACGTCATTGGCCAGTGCCTCGCCGTGTTCGGAGGCGATCAGGCTCAGCATCAGATCAAGCGAGGCAACGCCGCCTGCCGTGGTCAGGCGGTTGCCGTCGGTCACGAAAACCGAGCGGGTCAGTTCCACATCGGGAAAATGCTCGCGGAAGCTGTCCTGGTTTTCCCAGTGGATGGTGGCGCGCCGCCCGTCGAGCAGACCGCTGCGCGCCAGCACATGCGCCCCGGTGCACAGTGCCGCGATGGTGAGGCCGCGCCGCGCCTCGCGCCTGAGCCAGTTCAGCAGGGATTTCGAGGCCGCGCGGTGCACGTCAAGCCCGCCGCACAGCACGATCACGTCATGGCGGTTGCATTCGCGCAGGGGGTGGTCAAGGGTGATCTCGAGCCCGGCCGAAGAGGTGACACATCCGGGGGCATCGTCGGAGCTGTCACCGGTGAAGGACCATTCGTAAAGCGTGCGCCCGGCCATGCGGTTGGCGATCCTGAGTGCCTCGACCGCAGCCGAGAAGGCCAGCAGCGAAAAGCGGTCGAGCAGCACGAACACGAAGCGCCGCGGCCCTTCGTTGCCGCCACCGGGGCGAGAGGGGCTGCCGGGCATTTCACGGAAACCGCCATCAGCGTCCCTGCAAGGTGATTCCATTGCCAATGCCTCCCTTGTTCACGGTTCGAACCAATCAGCTTTGCCCCCCTGGATCAAGTGGATCAATGGGGTTGGTGGCTGCGTGCCGGGCCTTCTCCGCCTGGGGCGGGGGCCGTGCCGCCGGGGTGCGGCGCCGGCTTTCTTCTATTGGCAGGGCATGACCAGAGGCGTATAAGCAGCCGGTATCCCTTTGTTTCGGAGCAAGGACAATGACGGACTGGAGCAAGAGCGACTGGCGCAGCAAGCCCCGGGTGCAGATGCCTGACTATTCCGACAAGGCAGCCCTGGCCGAGGTCGAGGCACGGCTTGCGAAATATCCGCCGCTTGTCTTTGCCGGCGAAGTGCGCCGCCTGAAATCGGCTCTGGCCGATGCCGCCGAAGGCCGTGCCTTTCTGCTGCAGGGGGGAGACTGCGCCGAAAGCTTTGCCGAGTTCTCGGCCGACAACATCCGCGATACCTTCAAGGTGATGCTGCAGATGGCGATGGTGCTGACCTATGGCGCCAAGGTGCCGGTGATCAAGGTGGGGCGCATGGCCGGCCAGTTCGCCAAGCCCCGCTCGGCCCCCACCGAAAGGCGTGGCGATCAGGAATTGCCAAGCTATCGTGGCGATATCATCAACGAGCTTGATTTCACGCCCGAGGCCCGGATCCCCGACCCGAAGAGGATGCTGCAGGCCTATACCCAGGCTGCGGCCACGCTGAACCTTCTGCGCGCCTTTTCCACCGGCGGTTATGCCGATGTGCATCAGGTCCACAGCTGGACCCTGGGATTCACCCGCGGCGAGAACGCCGCGCGCTACCGCGACATGGCCGCGCGTATCTCCGACACGCTCGACTTCATGCGCGCCGCAGGGGTTGACAGTTCGCGTGCCCATACCCTGCAGACGGTGGATTTCTACACCAGCCACGAAGCCCTGTTGCTGGAATACGAAGAGGCGCTCTGCCGGATCGACAGCACCACCGGCCTGCCGGTGGCCGGCTCGGGGCACCTGCTGTGGATCGGCGATCGCACCCGTCAGCCCGATGGCGCTCATGTGGAGTTCCTGCGCGGGGTGCAGAATCCGATCGGCGTCAAATGCGGCCCCTCGATGACGACCGAAGACCTGAAGATCCTGCTTTCCCGCCTGAACCCCGACAACGAACCGGGGCGTCTTGCCCTGATCACCCGGTTCGGTGCCGGCAGCGTGGGCGAACACCTGCCACGCCTGATCCGCACCGTGCGCGAAGAGGGGGCCAATGTGCTGTGGTCCTGCGATCCGATGCACGGCAACACGATCAAGTCGTCCTCGGGTTTCAAGACCCGCCCGTTCGACAGCGTGCTGCGCGAGGTGCGCGAGTTTTTCGCCATTCACAAGGCTGAAGGCACCGTCCCCGGCGGCGTGCATTTCGAGATGACGGGCCAGGACGTGACCGAATGCACCGGCGGCGTGCGCGCGGTCACGGAGGAGGATCTGTCCGCGCGCTATCACACCGCCTGTGATCCGCGCCTCAATGCCAGCCAGTCGCTGGAGCTGGCGTTCCTTGTGGCCGAAGAGCTTTCCGCCCTGCGCGAAGAGCGCGCGGCCGAGGCCGTATGAAATCCGGCTTCCCGCCCTTTCCGCCATGCGTGGCAAGGGGTGGGGCACGCGCGGGTCACCTTCCGGCTGGTGCAGGCGAGATCACCCCTTTTCACCGTGCCCGCCCTTGGCAAGACAAGGCATCAAGACAAGGCATGGAGCTCATCCCCCTGCAATGTCTTGGGCCAGGTCGAAATGCTCTCGGGGGTGAATTGCCCGCCCGGGCAGGAGGGGGCGGAAAGTCGTCTTTCGATCAGATATCCAGTTCCACCCAGATCGGCACGTGATCGGAGGGTTTTTCACGGGCGCGCATGTCTTTCTCCACCTGGCAGTCATTCAGCCTGTCGGCACATTGCGGGGTCAGCAGGTGGTGATCGATGCGGATGCCGTTGTTGCGCCGCCAGGCGCCGGCCTGGTAATCCCAGAAGGTATAGATGCCGGGCGCATCGGTGATTGCGCGCAGCGCATCGGTATAGCCGAGGTTCAGGATCTCGCGAAAGCGGGCCCGGGTTTCGGGCAGAAACAGCGCATCCTTCACCCAGAGCTGCGGGTTGGCGGCATCTTCCCGTGCGGGGATCACGTTCCAGTCGCCCCCCATCAGCGCGCATTCCTCGGCTTTCAGGAATTCGCGGGCATGGGCCTTGAGGCGATCCATCCAGGCAAGCTTGTAATCGTATTTCGGCCCCGGTGCCGGGTTGCCGTTCGGGGCATAGAGGCAGCAGACCCGAAGCGCCGTTCGGCCTGTCACGGTGGCCTCGATCCAGCGGGCCTGTTCATCGGCGGGGTCGCCGGGCAGGCCGCGCGTCACGTCTTCAAGCGGCAGTTTCGAAAGGATCGCCACGCCGTTGAAGCCCTTCTGCCCGTGGGTTTCCAGATTATAGCCGAGATCCTCGATCGGGGCGCGGGGAAAGGCTTCGTCGGTTGATTTCAGCTCCTGCAGCAGCGCCACATCCGGGGCCTCGTCGCTCAGCCACTCCAGCAGAAGGGGCAGGCGGGCCTTGATGCCGTTTATGTTCCAGCTTGCGATTTTCATGCCTTGTCGGGCCCTCCTGCCTGCGCGCGCGCCACATCCAGCCACAGATAGAGGCTGAGAACAAGAATGATCATCAGATCGGCGGCGAACAGCACGTCGCTGAGGAAATGGCGCCCGGCCATCACCCGCATCAGGCTGCCCCAGAGAGCAACGGCGCCAAGCGCCAGGCCAAGTGTCAGGCGCCCCCGGAGAGCAAGATGCGGTACCAGCAGCAGCCAGGCTGTCAGCGCCAGGGTTACCGCGCCCGCCGCTTCGCCGGAAACGAAGCTGCAGTTCTGCAGACACTGATCCGCGGGCAGGACGGGGGGCGTGAATTCGGCAGTGCCGCCAAAGGCTTCCACGGCCTGCGGCCGCGCCCTTCCCCAGTGGTTCTTCAGCATGCCGTTCACCAGCAGGCCCGGGCCAAGCGCAAAGGAGAGGGTGACAAAGCCCCACAGGCGTGTTCGTGCGCGATCGCGGCGCAAGAGCGCGATCACGAGGGCAGCAAGGCCGGCGAGGGCAGCGATCACGGTCAGATTCCAGATTGCCATGCGCATCAGGTGCCACAGGCCGTCGCGGTAGGCGAAATTTCCCTGCATGTCGGTGAAAAGACGCGAAAAGGCGATGTCGGTTTCGGGCCAGAGCAGAAAAAAGGCCGTCAGCGGCGCCAGGGCTGCAAGGGCAAGGTTGCGCCACAGGCGGATGCGGGGGGTGAATTCTTCGGGAGTCATTGCAGGCCCTCGCGCAAAAGCATCTTCAGACAGTCGGGGGCGACAAGAGAGGCAAGGATCACGCGGCCGGCGAGGGCGCCGTCTTGCGGGGTCCATCGTGCCAGCACGCGCGTGGCGCAGGCCGGGGGGCGGTTCAGGGAAGCCAGAAGAACCGGTCTGTCCGTGTCGGGTGGCACCGGGAAGCGCTGTTCGTAGTAGCTGGCAGGAAAGCCGGGGCGTGGCAGGGCGTAAAGCTTCAGTTCCCTGCGCTCACGCAGGGTATAATGCAGATCGGCCGCCAGATCGCGGCTTGCCGACACGATGATGTCGAGCCCGTTCTCGCGGGCGGTCCGGGCCAGGGTCTGGCTTGTCTCGGCGCGCCCCAGATAACGGTGCAGCCACTGGCGCCCGTCATCCCGGCGCAGATCAGGGGCCAGTGCGGTCAGTATCGGCAGCGCCAGCGCCAGCAGGAGGTGCAGTCCCTGGCCGAGCCACAGCAGCGCCCGTGCCCGCGCCAGCAGCCAGGCCGTGACAAGCACGCTCGCCCCCGTGTAGGCGGCCACCCCCCAGTTGGCATTGGCACTGCCCAGCGTCCCCTGTGCCGCCATCAGCATGGTAACCGGTGCCGAGAGCCACAGCAGAAGGCCGGCATGGGGCAGGCGCAGGCCGAAAGGCGTCCGCAGGATCAGCAGCAGATAGGCGGCAAACATGATCGGGCCGAACACGACGAACTGCTCGGCCAGGAAGCGCAGCGCACCGGCCAGGCCCGGTGCCGCGCCGGCGGCGTGCCATTCGGCATTGTAAAGCATATGTTCGATCGTGATGCCCCCTGTCCGGATGTTCCACCAGATGTTGGGGGCGATCACCGCAAGTGCCACTGCGGCGGCGATCAGGGCTGCGGGGCGCGGAATGCGCGCTGCTGGGATGAAGAGGCCCGCAAGCCCGGCCCCCAGCACGAAATAGATCATTGCGTATTTCGCCATCAGCCCCAGCCCTACGGCAAACCCGAGAGCCGCAGCCAGCGGCACGGTGGTTCGCTGTTGCAGCTTCAGCCACAGCAGGATCGCCAGGGCATGGAAGAACAGCATCGGCGTATCGGTGGAAAACAGCGCCGCGCCCACGCTGACCATCGGCAGCGTCACATAGACCGGCCCCGCCCACGCCGCGGCGCGCAGGCCGTAAAGCCGCCGCGCCACCGCCATCAGCACAAGCGCAGTGCCCATGTGAAAGAGCGGCGCAGGCAGGCGCACCCAGAAGGGGCTGTCGGAGCCGGCGAGATCGGTCACCGCGCGGATGATCCAGGCAATCAGGGGGGGTTTGGAATAATATCCGAAATCGAGGTTCTGCCCCCAGAACCAGTATTGCGCCTCGTCCACGAAAAGCTCGGTGCGGTCGAAGATCAGCAGGATGACGCGCCAGAGTGTCAGCCCCAGCACGAAAAGGATGCCGCGCCTCAGGGCGGTGCGTTCATTTGTGCGGAGTGACACAGTAGATGAACCACAGGTTGCGCAGATAGATGAAGATGCCGATCGATTGCCCGAGAATGATCACCGGTTCGCCGCGCTGAATGCCATAGGCCAGCAGCAGCAGCCCGCCGAACAGCGAAAACCACCAGAAGGCGGTGGGCACCACCGATTTGCGCTGCCGCTCGGAGCTGATCCACTGGATGATGAAGCGCATCGAGAACATGAGCTGCGCAAACAGCCCCACCATAAGCCAGATCAGATCGATGGTGGATTCGATGCGGAAATATTCGAGAAGCTGCTGGATCATCGTCAACCGTCTTCCTCGGGGCGCACCTTCTTGGCGCGCTTGATCAGCCAGGCCACGCCGATCAGATCGTGGATGCCGGCCAGCGCGCGGCCGAAATTGGTGTAGTTCGAGCGCCCGGCGTGGCGTTCGGCGTGGCTTACGTCAACATGCGCCACCTCCCAGCCATAGGCAGAGAAAAGGGCGGGCAGGTAGCGGTGCATGTTGTTGAAATAGGGCAGCTCCAGGAAGGCCGCGCGGCGGAAGGCCTTGAGCCCGCAGCCGGTGTCACGGGTGTTGTCCTTCAGGATGGCGGCGCGCAGGCGGTTGGCGAACCGCGAGGCAAGGCGCTTGGAAAGCGTATCATGCCGTTTCACCCGCTGTCCGGCCACCAGACCGAGGCGCGCGGGGGCATCGGCAGACAGGAGGGGGGCCACCAGGCGGGGCACTTCGGCGGGAGGATTCTGACCATCGCCATCAAGCGTGCAGATCACGGGCGCACGCGCGGCCAGAACGCCCGAATGCACTGCCGCCGACTGTCCGCCCGAACGCGGGTGGCGGATCAGACGCACGGCGGGGTTTTGGGCGCGCCGTGCGCGGACGGTTTCGGCGGTGGCGTCGGTGGAGCCGTCGTCCACCACGATGATTTCGTGGGAAAACCCGGCACAGGCTTCGGCCAGCCCGTCAAGCAGCAGGCATACGTTGCCCTCCTCGTTCTTCATCGGGATCACCACCGAAATTTCGGGGCTATGCGCGGTCTGCCTGGCCATCGGCCACCCTGATCTGTTGATTTCCGTCGCCTGTCCGCGTTCCCTAGCACTCCGGAAGGGGGATGGAAAGTGAACTGCGCGTTCTTCGCGGATATTGGCACAAACCGCCTCTGGACAAACGGGCCGGCGGGCGCAACAACCGGTTCTGCAAGGGAGGGCACATGAAAAAGGCACTGATCACCGGTTCGGCGGGCTTCATCGGCTATCATCTGGCACGGCGGCTTCTGGACGCAGGTTGGCAGGTGATGGGGATCGACAACCTCAGCCCCTATTACGACGTGACGCTCAAGAAGCGCCGCCATGCGATGCTTGCCGAAAGCCCGGCATTCTCGGCCGAGATCGGCGCCATCGAGACGCCGGGGCGGCTGAAGGAGCTGTTTGCACGCGAAAGACCCGAACTGGTGGTGCATCTGGCCGCTCAGGCCGGGGTGCGCTACAGCATCGAGGCGCCACGAAGCTATCTTGATGCCAATCTGGCCGGCAGTTTCGAACTGCTCGAAGCCGCCCGCGCCCATCCGCCGGCGCACATGCTGATGGCGTCCACCTCGTCGGTCTATGGCGCCAACACGAAGATGCCCTATTGCGAGGGCGACCGGGCCGACTGGCAGATGTCGTTCTATGCTGCCACCAAGAAGGCCAGTGAAGCGATGGCCCATTCCTATGCCCATCTCTATGATCTGCCGATCACCATGTTCCGCTTCTTCACGGTTTACGGCCCCTGGGGACGGCCCGACATGGCGCTGTTCAGGTTTACCCGTGCGATTCTGGAGGGGAAGCCGATCGATGTATACAACCACGGCCGGATGAAGCGCGACTTCACCTATGTGGATGATCTGACAGAGGCTGTCACCCTTCTGGCCGCGGCCGCACCCCGCCGCCCCGCCACATCCGATGAAATTGCCGCAGACGACAGCCTTTCGCCGGTGGCGCCGTTTCGGGTTGTCAACATCGGCAACGGGGCGCCGGTGGAACTGATGGATTTCATCGCCGCGATCGAAGAGGCCACGGGGGTCAGGGCGCAGAAGAACATGCTGCCGATGCAGCCGGGCGACGTGCCCGCCACCTGGGCCGACACCGCGCTGTTGCGCCGGCTTACGGGCTTTGCCCCGAAAACGGATGTGCGTGCGGGGGTGCGGGCCTTTGTGGACTGGTATCGCGTGTATTACGGGATCTGACCGGTGAGGGCAGACGGGGTGCGGCCGGCGGGGATATCTGCAGACCGGTGATGGGCGCGGGGTCTGCTGGATGGCGGTTCGGCGGGGTTCGGGCGGCTGGCAGTCCTCAGATCGAGAACGAGGTGCCGCAGCCGCAGCTTGCGGTGGCGTTGGGGTTGTCGATGGTGAAGCGCGCACCGATCAGTTCTTCGGTGAAATCGATGGTGGCACCCTGCAGAAAGGGAAGCGACACCGGATCGATCACGATCTTCTCGCCTCCGCCTTCGAGCACCAGGTCGTCGGGTGCGGGGGTGCCGAGCTCGATCACGTATTCGAATCCCGAGCAGCCGCCGCCCTTCACGGCGATGCGCAGTGCCTTTCCTTCGGCTCCTGCGCCCACTTCGGCAAGGCGGGCAAAGGCGCGTTCGGTGGCTTTCGGAGGCAGGTTCATGGTTTCGTCCCGTTTTCAAGCGCATCTGCCTTTCATATAAGGGGCGTGGACAGATGCGACAACAGGCGAAGCGATGACATCCGCCCTTGCCCCCCATGCGGCCGATCCGGCGCACAGCCGTGGCCGGCTGCACCCGGAAGGCGAAAGCGCCTTCCGCTCTCCTTTCCAGCGCGACCGTGACCGCATCATCCATTCCTCGGCCTTCCGCCGCCTGCAATACAAGACACAGGTATTCGTGGTGCATGAGGGGGATCATTTCCGCACCCGCCTGACCCATTCCATCGAGGTGGCGCAAGTGGCACGCACCATCGCCGGGGTTCTGGGGCTCAGCCAGGAACTGGCCGAGGCGGTGGCTCTGGCCCATGATCTGGGGCATACGCCCTTCGGTCATACCGGAGAGGATGCGCTTTCCGAACAGATGGCGCCCTATGGCGGCTTTGATCACAACGCGCAGGCGATCCGCATCGTCACCCGCCTCGAGCAGCATTATGCCGGTTGGGACGGGTTGAACCTGACCTGGGAGACGCTGGAGGGGCTGGCCAAGCACAACGGCCCGGTAACGGGTGAGATCCCCTGGGCGCTGGCCGAATACAACGCCCGCCACGATCTGGAACTGGCCACCCATGCCAGTGCCGAGGCCCAGGTGGCAGCGCTGGCCGATGACATTGCCTACAACAATCACGATCTGCATGACGGCCTGCGCGCCGGGCTGTTCACGGACGAGGAGGTCGCCGCGCTGCCGATCGTGGAAGAATGCTATGATGCGGTGGACCGCCTTCATCCGGGGCTTGATCCGGTGCGCCGGCGCCATGAGGCGCTGCGCCGGGTCTTCGGGGTGATGGTGGAAGACGTGATCGCCGAAAGCCGCCGGCGCATCGCCGCACTGGCACCGCGCAACGTGGAGGAACTGCGCGCGGCCGGGGGGGCGGTAATCCGGTTTTCCGCAGCCCTGTGGCAGGATCTGAAGGCGATCCGCGCCTTTCTGTTCGCCCGCATGTATCGTGCCCCCAGCGTGGTCGAGATGCGCAAACGGGTCACGCAGGTGGTGCGTGACCTGTTCCCGATCTACATGCAGTGCCCGGATCTTCTGCCCAGGGGCTGGCGTGCGCAGATCGGCGCCGACAGCCCGGAAACCGCGCGCGCCCGCCTGGTGGCCGACTACATTGCCGGCATGACCGACCGTTTCGCCCTGCAGGAACACGAGCGCCATCTGGAAAGCCCGGCAAGGAAGGCAGTGCGGGCCGGGCGGAAGAAGGCGGGCAGTTTCCCCGGACGTTGACCTTGCCCCGGCCATTGGATACATCCGCGCCACGCAACCCCGGGAAGTGACGCAGATGAACCTGTTCTCCGATATCCGTACGCTGGTGCTCGACAAGCTTGCCGAAATGCAGGCCGCGGGGGGCTTGCCCGAGGGGCTTGATTTCGCCAATGTCTCGGTCGAGCCGCCGCGCGATGCGGCACATGGCGACATGGCCACCAATGCGGCGATGGTGCTGGCCAGGGCCGCCGGGAAGAAGCCGCGCGACATTGCCCGGGCCCTGGCCCCGCGGCTTGCGGAAGATGCCCGCATCATGACCGCCGATGTGGCCGGCCCGGGCTTCATAAACCTGCGCCTAGCGCCCCCGGTATGGCAGGGGGTGGCGCGGGCGGTGCTTGCCGCAGGGCGGGATTTCGGCCGTTCCCGTATGGGCGCAGGGCAGAAGGTGAACGTGGAATTCGTTTCGGCCAACCCCACCGGCCCCCTGCATGTGGGCCATGCGCGCGGCGCCGTCTTCGGTGATGCGCTGGCGGCGCTTCTGGAATATTCCGGCCACGAGGTGACGCGCGAATACTACATCAACGACGGCGGCGCGCAGGTGGATGTGCTGGCGCGTTCGGTCTATCTGCGCTATCTCGAAGCGCATGGGCAGCAGGTGGCCTTCGAAGAGGGCACCTATCCCGGTGATTACCTGGTCCCGGTGGGCGAGGCGCTGAAGGAAAAGGTGGGCGATGCCTATGTCGGCCAGCCCGAAGAGCTGTGGCTTGACGAGGTGCGCGCATTCGCCATCGAAAGGATGATGGAGATGATCCGCGCCGACCTGGCGTTGCTCGGCGTCAGGATGAACGTGTTCTTCAGCGAGAAATCGCTTTACGGCACCGGCCGGATCGAAGCCGCGCTCAAGGCGCTGCGCCGGCGCGGGCTGATCTACGAGGGGGTGCTCGACCCCCCCAAGGGGCGCAGGCCCGAAGACTGGGAGCCGCGCGAGCAGACGCTCTTCAGGTCCACCGAATTCGGTGATGATGTGGATCGGCCGGTCAGGAAATCTGACGGCAGCTGGACCTATTTCGCCCCCGATATCGCCTATCACCACGACAAGATCGAGCGCGGCTATGACCAGCTGATCGACGTGCTGGGCGCCGATCATGCGGGTTATGTGAAGCGGATGAAGGCGGCGGTGGCAGCCCTGTCGGATGGCAGGGTGCCGCTTGACATCAAGATCGTTCAGCTGGTGCGCCTGTTCAAGGGGGGAGCGCCGTTCAAGATGTCGAAACGGGCAGGCACCTTCGTTTCGCTGCGCGATGTGGTCAAGCAGGCGGGGGCGGATGTCACCCGCTTCGTGATGCTGACGCGCAAGAATGACGCACCGCTCGACTTCGACTTCGACAAGGTGCTGGAGCAGAGCCGCGACAACCCTGTATTCTATGTGCAATATGCCCATGCCCGGGTGTGTTCGGTGTTGCGCAAGGCGCGCGCGGCGGGGATTGCGGTGGATGATGAAACATTGTCCCGTGCCGAGACGGGCCGGCTGGCGCACGAGGCCGAACTTGACCTTGCCCGCAAGATCGCCGAATGGCCGCGCCTTGTGGAAATCGCCGCGCGCACCCACGAGCCGCACCGCATTGCCTTCTACCTCTATGACCTGGCCTCCGAACTGCACGGCCTGTGGAACAGGGGCAACGAACTGCCTGAACTGCGCTTCATCCAGGAGGGCGACACGGCCACATCACAGGCGAAAATCGCGCTGATCCGCGCCGCTGCCGTTGTCATTTCCGCGGGGCTTGCTATTCTTGGCGTGACCCCGGCCGAAGAAATGCGCTAGAAAAGGCGCCCCGCCGGGTTCGCAAACAGGCAAGAAGGCGCCACCGCACGGGCGGGGGCGGATGAGGCAGAGCATGGCGAGTATTGACATCGACAGAACCGGTGCGCGCGGCGCATCCCCTGCGGCAAGGCGACAGCCCTTTCACCGTCCTGACCCCGGGTTGCGCAGGACGCATTTCGCGGAAGGCGGGCCCCATGCCGGGGCTGCCAGCCCCGTGGCGGCCGGACCGGGGATCCCCGAATCCGGCACCAGGGCACCAGGGCGGGCGGCGCGTCTTGTGCAGACGGCGGGCGCGCTTACCTCTCTGGCGCTGATCGGCGGGCTGGCCTGGTGGGGGTATGAGCTTGCCATGCGCGATGTGCGCGGCATTCCGGTGGTGCGGGCGCTCGAAGGGCCGCTGCGCATCCAGCCCGACGATCCGGGTGGCCAGCTGGCCGAATACGAGGGGCTTGCCGTCAACCGTATCCAGGCCGAGGGCAGCGCCGCGCCTGCACCCGACCGGCTGGTGCTGGCACCACGTCCGGTGGATGTTCTCGAAAGCGATCCGCCGGGCGTATCGCCGCGCCCGCGCGCGGCCCCGCTGGCAGCCGACGGCAACCGGGTTTCGGGAAGCAACGGCCTTTCGGGTGATGCGACAACCGGCAGAACAACCGACGTGGCGGCCAGCGGGGCCGCGGCGAACACTGCGGGCCTTGCCGGAGGCGTGGTGCCGGCAGCCGGTGACCCGGTTGCCCTTGCGGATGCCCCCGCGGGCGATGCCGGCTCCGACCCCACGGCCGTTGCTGTGGCCGCCGCGGCCCGGGCCGTGGCCGAACAGGTGGCGCGCGATGGTGCGGCGCTGTCCGGGGCAGGGTTGCCCGATCGGCCAGGCGATCAGGCCGGGCCTGCGCAGATCAAGGCGATCCCCGCCTCGGTGCCGGGGGTGACAAGGGCGCCGCGTCCGCCGCTGCGGCCGGCCCGCGTGGTGCAGGCGGCAGCGCTGATCCAGGCCGCGGCCCGCCCGGCGCCGCCCCCCGCCGAAGCCGCCGAGATCGATCCCGCCAGCCTGCCGCCGGGCACAAGCCTTGCCCAGCTCGGTGCCTTCGACAGTGCCGAGGTGGCGCAACGGGAATGGCAGGATCTGACGGCACGTTTCCCGGAATATTTCACGGGCAAGGCGCGGATCATCCAGGAAGCCGACACCGGCGGGCGGCGTTTCTATCGTCTCCGGGTGCATGGCTTCAAGAACCACGCGGCCGCGCGCCGGTTCTGCTCGGCGCTGCTGGCGGAAAACGCTGTCTGCGTTCCGATCACCACCCGCTGAGCGCGGCGCGGCGGGGCAGCGGGCGGCATCATGGGGCAGGGAGCTTTCATCGCGGGGCTGCGCGGGGCCGTGCTGCTGCCGGAGGAAGCGGCCTTCTTCGCCGACAGCCAGCCCTGGGGGTTCATCCTGTTCGCCCGCAATATCGAACATCCCGATCAGCTGCGCCGCCTGACCGATGCTCTGCGTGCAAGCGTCGGCCGCGCAGCGCCGGTGCTGATCGATCAGGAAGGTGGCCGGGTGCAGCGCATGGGGCCGCCACACTGGCGCAGCTGGATGCCGCCTCTCGAACAGGCCGCGCGGGCCGGGCGCCGGGCGCCCGACAGTTTCCGCCTGCGCTATCGCATCATTGCCCATGAGCTGCGCGCCGTCGGGATCGATACCAACTGCGCGCCCTGCGCCGACATAGCCACCCCCCGAACGCATCCGGTGCTGCGCAACCGCTGCATGGGCAGCGATCCGGCCACGGTGTCTGCCAATGCCCGCGCCGCGGCCGCCGGCCTGCTTGCAGGCGGGGTTCTGCCGGTGCTGAAACATGTGCCCGGCCATGGCCGCGCCACGCGTGACAGCCATGTGGAACTGCCCCGGGTCGATGCTCCCCGCCCGGAGCTTGAGCCAAGTGACTTCGCCCCGTTCCGTGCGCTTGCCGATCTGCCGCTTGCGATGAGCGCTCATGTGGTGTTTTCGGCTCTCGATCCGCAGGCGCCGGCCACAACCTCGCCGCTGATGGGGCAGCTGATTCGACACGATATCGGCTTTGACGGCCTGCTGCTCAGCGATGATATCTCGATGCAGGCGCTTTCCGGCAGCATTGCCGCGCGCACCCGGGCGGCGTTGGCGGCGGGTATGGATCTGGTGCTGCATTGCAATGGCGATCTGGACGAGATGATCGCGCTGGCCGAAGCCGCCGGAGAGATGTCCCCCCAGGCCTGCCGCCGTGCCGATGCTGCGCTATCCTGGCGCAAACCGCCCGACAAGGTTGACATCGCCGTCCTTGAGGGCGAGCTTCGGGCCTTGTTGAATGAGCGCCCGGATGACTGACCAGTTCGAAACCGATAACGTGACCGATCTCCAGGCCCGGCTTGGCGCCGAGGCGCTGATCGTGGATGTTGACGGCTTCGAGGGGCCGCTTGACCTTCTGCTGACACTGTCGCGCACCCAGAAGGTCGATCTGCGCCGCATTTCGGTGCTGCAGCTGGCCCAGCAATATCTGGCATTCGTCGAACAGGCCAAGAAACTGCGCCTTGAACTGGCGGCTGACTATCTGGTGATGGCGGCCTGGCTGGCTTTCCTCAAGTCGCGGCTTCTGCTGCCCCCCGACCCCGAGGACGAAGGCCCCTCGGGCGAGGAACTGGCGGCGCATCTGGCCTTTCAGCTTGAGCGCCTGCAGGCCATGCGCGATGCCGCCGCGCGGCTTATGGCCCGCGATCAGAAAGGGCGCGATTTCTTTCCCCGGGGCCTGCCCGAGGATGTCTCGCGCATCCGTCGGGTGCGCTATACGGCCACCCTTCTGGATCTGATGCAGGCCTATGCCCGGCTGCGCACCCGCGATGAATTCCGCCCCTTCACGATGGATCGCGATGCGGTGATGACGATGGAGCAGGCGCTTGAGCGCATGCGCCGCCTGATCGGCTATGCAGGCGAATGGGCAACGCTTGAAAGCTACCTGCCCGAGGGCTGGGAAAGCGATCCGCTGCGTCGGCGCAGTGCTACCGCGGCCAGTTTTGCCGCCGCGCTCGAGCTTGCCAAGCTCGGTCAGATCGAGATACGTCAGGGCGAAATCTTCGCCCCCATCGAAATCAGAAGAAAGGCCGGCCCGGATGGCTGAGAGCAAGGTGCAGAAGCCGCAGGAAGAAAGCCTGTTCGAAGCGCCGCCAATGGGCGAGCAGGAACGCATGGTAGAGGCGATCCTGTTTGCGTCAGCCGATCCGGTAAGCCTGCGCGAACTGGAAGACCGCATGCCCCATGGCTCGGACCCGGCCGAGGCCCTGCAGCAGCTGAAGAAACGCTATGAGGGCCGGGGCGTGCGCCTGGTGCGGGTGGGCGATGCCTGGGCGATGCGCACGGCGCCCGATCTCGGCTTTCTGATGCAGAAGGAAACGGTGGAAACACGCAAGCTTTCGCGTGCCGCCATCGAAACCCTGGCGATCATCGCCTATCACCAGCCCTGCACCCGCGCCGAAATCGAGGAAATCCGCGGCGTTTCGGTTTCGCGTGGCACCATCGACCAGCTGCTGGAGATGGAGTGGATCCGCTTCGGGCGGCGGCGGATGACGCCGGGACGCCCCGTCACCTATGTGGTCACGCAGGAATTCCTCGATCACTTCGGCCTCGAGAACGCCCGGGATCTGCCCGGGCTGAAGGAACTGCGTGCCGCAGGCCTGCTTGACAGCCGCCCGCTCTCCGGCCAGATTCCGGGGCTGCCGGAAGGCGATGATGAGGAAGCGGGCGAGGGTGACGTCCCCGCCGGGCAGAGCGAGCTTTTCAACGAATAGAAGGCCCTTGCCCCTGCGCCCGGAGCCGCGCTGCAAAAAGGGAGACCGGCCATGAACGCAGGCAGGATCGTGAACATGCTGCTGCGGATGGTTCTGCGCAAGGCGATGAACAGGGGGATCGATCTGGTCGTTCGCCGGGGCAGCCCGCAGAGGGCATCACGACCAGAAGAACATCAACAGGCGAAACAGACCCGGCAGGCGGCCCGCCTCTTGCGCCGTTTCTGGAGGTTCTGAAAAACAGCTGCCTGCCGTGCCGGCAGCCCCCGGTTCCCCGTGTCCTGCTGCCGGACGCATGGCAATCCGTGATGTGCATCAGAAGCACATACCGGAAGCACCGGGCAGGCAGATGCCCGCCCGGTGGGGTGGGGCATCTGCCGCTTGCGGGGAGGACGGATCGGAAATTCGTGCCCTCGGACGGTTTGAAGCCATGGGCCGGCACATTGTAATCATATACAGCTTCTGCTGTTCCCCCGCCTTGCCGACAGGGAACCGGCGGCATGCCAGCCCCGGCCGCTCCGGCGCGGTTTTCAGCCCGGCTGGCGGAAATGCTTGCTCAGCTTCAGCCCCTGGCCCTGATAGTTCGAGCGGATCCCGGCCCCGTAAAGCCGCGCCGGCACCTCCGCCATCCGCTCGTAAACCAGCCGGCCCACGGTCTGCCCGTGTTCCAGCACGAAGGGGGCCTCATGACAGCGCACCTCAAGCACCCCGCGCGAGCCCGCACCACCCGCTGCGTCATGGCCGAAGCCCGGATCGAAGAAACCGGCGTAATGCACCCGGAATTCTCCGACCAGGGCCAGATAGGGTGCCATTTCGGCGGCGCAGTCGGGGGGGATGTGCACCGCTTCTCGACTGACCAGGATATAGAAGGCACCGGGATCCAGGATGATGCGGCCTGCGCGGGTGCGGATTTCCTCCCAGAAATCGGCCGGATCGTAATGGGCGATCCTGTCGAGATCGATCAGCCCGGTATGCGGTTTGGCGCGATAGCCCACCAGGTCATCCCTCTCGGGGCAGAGATCGACCGAAAACCCGAGCCCCTGATCCACATGCGCCCGGCCCGAGACCAGCCGGGTTCTTTCATGCAGTTCGCGCAGCGCGTCATCGTCCAGCACCGCCTGCCCCTGGCGGAAGCGGATCTGGTTCAGCCGCATTCCCGGGCGCACCAGAACCGAAAACGAGCGCGGGCAGATCTCGGCAAAAAGCGGCCCCGCATAGCCCGGGGGAATCCGGTCGAATTCGGTGCCGCTGTCGGTGACGGTGCGGGTCAGAAGATCAAGCCGCCCGGTCGAGGACTTGGCATTGGCTACCGCGCTGATGCCCTCGGGCAGGGCAAGGCGTTCCATCAGCGGCACCAGATAGACGGCGCCCTTTTCAAGCACCGCGCCATCGGCCAGATCGATGCGGTGCATCTCGAAATCGCCCAGCCGGTCGGCCACGGTGCTGTTTGCTCCGGGCAGGAACGAGGCCCGCACCCGATAGGCGGTATCGCCAAGGCGCAGATCAAGCGAGGCGGGTTGCACCTGCTCCGGCAGGATCGGGCGGGCGGCGGCAATCATCTTCTTGCCGATCAGCGCTTCGATGCGCTGGCAGGGAAGCACCCCCGGTCTGTCATGCCCTGTCGTCATGCTGTGATCGTCATCCTGAAAACGGCAGACCCGTCCGGGCACGGCGCCTGCGGACGGGTCTTGCGTTGGTCGGGCTAGCAGGACTTGAACCTGCGACCTTCCGTCCCCCAGACGGACGCGCTACCAGACTGCGCCATAGCCCGACACGGGCTCCTTCATACTGTTTTTCGGCGCGGGGGCAAGCGGCAATCGGCATCTTTTGCCTCAGCCGGGGGGGCTTTCGCGGCCCGGATCGCCCATTCTGGCATGCAGGGCGACAAGGCGCTCGCGGATGGCGGTGATCCGGGCCTGCTCGGGGGGCGGAGCGCCGGCCGGGCGGTTGCGCAGCAGGGCAAGCACGGTGGCGAAATCGGGTTCGGGCAGGGGGCTGGTGGCCAAGGGGCGGGGTGCGTTTTCCTCCGCATCGCCGCGGGCTCTTTCCCCGGGTTCTGCCGCCTCATCCGGTTCGGCGGGGCGGGCGGTTTCACCGGGGGCGGGTGTTTCCGCAGACGGGGGGGGCTCGGCTTCTGGCGCGGGAGATTCCGGCGCAGCCCGTGGCGGGGTTTCCGGGCTGACGGGGGCCTCGGCGGGGGGGGCATCCGCGGCCATCAGCCCCTCGGATTCGCGCGGCTGCGGTTCCGGAAGGGGCTGCGCTGCCTCTGCCGGCTCGGCCGTGGTTCCGGGCAAGGGTGCTTCGGGCGGGACGGTTTCCGCGGGTGCATGGCCGGATTCCCGTGTGACCTCCGGTGAAATTTCCCGCGTATCCGGTGCAGCTGGCGAGTCGGGCGTGCTTTCAAGGGCATCCATGTTTTCAGGTGCCGGCGCGGGATCGGGCTTTGTTTCCGAAGGTTCGGCGCCACGGGGCGATGCTTCCGGGTCGGCCGCGGCTTCCGGCTGCGGTTCGATCCGGGGCGAGGCTCCGGGGGCTGGCTGCGGAACGGGCCGGGCTTCGATGGTCACGTCGCTGATTCCGGGCAGGTCGCGCAGCGGCGTATCAAGCGGGCGCGACAGGCCGGCCACATATTTCACGCCCTTTTCCCTGAGGATCTTGCGCGCGCCCTTGATCGTCATCCCGTCTTCGTGCAGCAGCTTCTTGATGCCGCCGATCAGCAGCATGTCGCCCGGGCGGTAATAGCGCCGCCCGCCGGCCCGTTTCACCGGCTTGATCTGCGGAAACCTGCTTTCCCAGAAGCGCAGGACATGGGCCGGCGTGTCCAGCCAGTCGGCCACTTCGCTGATCGTTCGGAAGGCATCGGGCGATTTGGCCATGGATCAGGTGGCCTTCAGCGCTTGTTCCGGGCCGCCACGCGATCTTTCATGAGATGCGAGGGGCGGAAGCTCAGAACCCGGCGGGGCGAGATCGGCACTTCTTCGCCGGTCTTGGGATTGCGGCCGATACGGGCCCCTTTCTGGCGCACGGTGAAGGTGCCGAAGGAAGAAATCTTCACCTGTTCGCCGGCCACCAGGGCATCGGCCATGTACTGAAGCACCTCTTCCACAAGTTGCGCGCTTTCATTGCGGCTGAGGCCGACTTCCCGGAAAACGGCCTCGCTCAGATCCATTCGCGTCAATGTCTTGTTGGTCATGAAATTCCCCCGTTGGCTGGCGGAAGCATAGGGGCGAAGGAAATTCCGAGTCAATATCAATGGCTTGGATTGCGGCGTTTATGCCCGTTACCAGCGTAAAACCACCGATCCCCAGGTCAGTCCGCCGCCGATCGCTTCGAGAAGCAGCAGATTGCCCCTGCGGATCTGGCCGCGCGCCTTGCCGATCGACAGCGCCAGCGGAATCGAGGCGGCCGAGGTATTGCCGTGATCCTGCACGGTGAGAATCACCCGTTCGAGCGGAATGCCCATCTTCTGGGCGGTGGCCCTGATGATGCGCAGGTTGGCCTGGTGGGGCACGATCCGGTCGATGTCGCCGCTCGAAAGGCCGAGTTCCGCAAGCGTGGTTTCCGCGGTTTCGGCCAGTTTCTCGACCGCATGGCGGAATACCTCGCGCCCCTGCATGCGCAGGTGGCCGCTTCTGCCGGTGGTCGAAACCCCGCCATCCACATAGAGAAGCTCGCGAAAGCGGCCGTCGGAATGCAGATCGGTGGCCAGGATGCCGCGATCGGCCGTGGTGCCGGTGCCTTCCTGCGCCTCAAGCACCACCGCGCCGGCGCCATCGCCGAACAGAACGCAGGTGCTGCGGTCTTTCCAGTCCATGATGCGGCTGAAGGTTTCGGTGCCGATCACCAGGATGCGGCGGGCCTGACCGGCAAGGATCAGCGCATTGGCATTGGCAAGCGCATAGACGAAACCGGTGCAGACCGCCTGGATGTCGAAGGCATAGCCGCCGGTCATCCCCAGTTCGGCCTGGATCATGGTGGCGGTCGAGGGAAAGGTCAGATCCGGGGTCGAGGTGGCCACGAGGATTGCGTCGATGTCGTCGGCAGAACGGCCGGCGTCGGCAAGTGCCGCTTCGGCCGCCTTCGTGCCCAGTATCGAACTGGTTTCGCCTTCGGCCGCGAAATGGCGCCGTTCGATGCCCGAACGGCTGCGAATCCAGGCATCGCTGGTATCAAGCATGGCTTCGAATTCGGCATTCGCAACAACCCGTTCGGGCAGGTGATGCCCGACACCGGTGACCACAGCACGTGTTGTCATCCGCCTGCCCCGCCCTTGTTTTCGCCTTTCGTATCTTTGCCCTGAGCGGCTGCGGATGCAACCCGGGCGGCAAGTTTTTCGGAAAACCCCGATCTGGCCAGTTGCAGCGCCAGACCGAGCGCCGCCGAAACGCCGGTGGCATCGGCGCTGCCGTGGGATTTCACCACCGTGCCGTTCAGCCCGAGAAACACCCCGCCGTTTACCCGGCGCGGATCGATCCGGCGGTTGAGCCGGCGCAGGCTTGTCATGGCCAGAAGCGCGGCGATGCGCGAAAGGGGGGTGGCTTCGAAGGCTTCGCGCAGGAATGCGCGGATCAGAGAGGCGGTGCCTTCGCCGGTCTTGAGCGCCACATTGCCGGTAAAACCGTCGGTGACGATCACATCGACACGCGCCGAGGGGATGTCGCCTCCTTCGATGAAACCCACATATTCGAAATCCGCCCGGGGCGCGTTGGCGGCAATCAGATCGCCGGCCCTCTTCAATTCGGGCCGGCCCTTGAATTCTTCGGTGCCCACGTTCAGCAGGCCGATCCGCGGGCGGGCGATGCCAAGGCCGTTGCGGGCGTAGGAAGCCCCCATCAGCGCATATTGCAGAAGATCACGTTCATCGGCGCGGATATCGGCACCCACATCAAGCATGACGTTGAAGCCGCCAGGGTTGCGCGATGGCCACAGACAGGCAATGGCCGGGCGGTTCACGCCGGGCAGCTTGCGCAGCCGCAGCATGGAAATGGCCATCAGCGCACCGGTGTTGCCGCAGGAAACGGCGGTTGCGGCTTCGCCGGCGCGCACCGCATCGATGGCGGCCCACATCGAGGTTTCCTGGCCGTTGCGCATCACCTGGCTCGGCTTGTCGTCCATGCTGACCACATCGCGCGCATGACGGATCCGGCAGCGCCCGTTCAGAACCTGCTTCCTGCCGATCAGCGGCTTCAGCAGGGCGCTGTCGCCATGCACGATGAAATCCATCTCGGGGTGGTGGGCGGCGGAATCCGCCATTCCGGCAACCACGGCGGCGGGGCCGCGATCTCCGCCCATGGCGTCAACCGAAATGGTGAAACGGCCCGCCGGGGCCCGTTCGGCAGCATTTTTAGGGTGCGCGCGCATTCCTGATGGCGGGCCGCGGGCTTATGCGGCGTCGTCTTCGTCCAGGTCGATCTCGTCAACCATCGAGACGATTTCGCGCTCGTCATAGTGGCCGCAGGCGGCACAGACATGATGCGGGCGCTTCAACTCGCCGCAATTGGGGCATTCCGCCGGGTTGGCGGCGACCAGCGCATCATGCGAGCGGCGGTTGTTGCGGCGCGAGCGCGTCACTTTGTTCTGAGGGACAGCCATGTCTCAACCTCGGATATGTGGGGCGGCGCCCCGTTGACGGTTCTGGGGCCCGGGGCCCCGGTTTGCAGTTTCCTGGCAGCGGTCTTACGCTTTTGGCAGGCCGCTGTCCAACCCTGATGCAAGCGAGGGCCGGAACATACTGCGAATCGCGCGTGGCGCAAGCGTTTTCTTGCCCGCTCCCGGGGGTGGCGGGGCGCGATCGCGTGCCGCTCCTTCGTGCCTGCCCCCCCGGCCGGGCGTCTGCCCCGGCACCGGGGTGGTGAATGGGATCGTGGGCGGGATCAGTCGCCGTTTTCAAGCTTGTCGCGCAGGGCCGAGAGGGCGGCAAACGGGTGTTCCGGCCTTTCCTCTTTTGTCTCGGTCGCAGTTTCGCCCGGGGGGGCGAAGCTGCGCGTGCCAAGGGTTTCGCCGGCAGCGCGGGGCCAGACGGGCAGTGCGAGGGCCAGCGATTCGAGCATCACTTCCCACAAGTCGATTTCGCGTCCCAGGGGCTCGATGCTGTCGTCCCCGGGGATCTCGACGCCGCCCTCGGGCGTGTCCCCGGCCGGGGCGGAGGCGGGCATTTCGGCCAGAAAACGGCGGGTCACGGTTTCGTCGATGCGCGTGGTTACCGGCGCAAGGCTGACCACCGAAGGCTGCACCACCGTTGCGCCAAGCGTTGCGTCAAGGCGCCAGTCGGCATCGCCCTCCGGGGCGATGGTGCCGGTGAAGGCAAGCCGGCGCAGTGCCGTGAGGCCGAGCGCGGCGGCGATCTCGTGCCGTTCCCCGGCCGGGGGCTCCAGCCGGAACGGGGTGGGCTGCTCGGCGCTCAGGGCCGAAACCCGGAGACGTCGGGCGGGGGCGCTTCCGTTGGCCGGGCCGGTTTCGGGATGTTTCGTCATGGTGCTTCCATTCTTGAACCCGGGGCGATCATTCTGTAAGCCGATACGAGGCGATCATGCGCCTTGCAAGGCAGGGGGATATCTGAGGTGAACTGTTTCAGGGCGGGAACGCTCGGGTTGTTGCTGCTGGCGGTGGCCGGGTGCTCTTCGGTTTACCGCAATCACGGCTATGTGCCCAGTGATTCGGACCTGGAGGGTATCGTCGTCGGGGTCAGCACCCGAGAAAGCGTGGCCGAGCAGATCGGCCGTCCTTCGGTGGCCGGCGTGCTCGGGGGCGGCGGCTGGTATTACGTGCAAAGCCGCTGGCGCCATTTCGGCATGAATGAACCCCGCGAGGTGGATCGCCAGCTGGTGGCGATCACCTTCGACAGGAACGGGGTTGTCGAGAATGTCGAGCGTTTCACCCTGACCGATGGCCGCGTGGTGCCGATTTCGCGCCGGGTGACCGACAGCAACATCAAGGGCGTCAGCTTCATTCGCCAGCTTCTGGGCAATATCGGCAACATCCGTGCCGGCGACATCCTGGGCAACAACTGATCCTTTGCTGATCCTTTGCGCCCTGCCGGAATGCGGATGTGAAGGGTGCGCCCGGGGCGGTGTTACTGCCCGAACGGTTCGAATTTCAGTGCAACGCCGTTGATGCAGTAGCGCAGGCCGGTGGGTGGCGGGCCGTCGGGAAAGACATGGCCCAGATGCGCATCGCAGCGCGCGCAGTGCACCTCGGTGCGTTTCACGAGCAGGCGGCGGTCCTCGCTTTCGCCCACGGCTTCGGGGGTGAGCGGCCGAAAGAAGCTGGGCCAGCCGGTGCCGCTGTCGTATTTCGCCGCCGCGTCGAACAGGGGCTGATCGCAGCAGATGCAGCGGAACACGCCCGGTTCCTTCGGAAAGTCATCATGGCTGAAGGCGCGCTCGGTGCCGTGCCTGCGGGTAACCTTGTAGGCCGGTTCGGAAAGCAGGGCACGCCATTCGGCGTCGGATTTCCTGATCTTTTCCACGGTTTTCGTCCTGTTGCTGATGGATCGCCGTTCTTGTGTGCCACAGGCGTTCGGACATATGAAGGGCCAGGCGATCACATCGGAGCGAGCGGTCCGGCCCGTCCGGTCGCGTCGGTTCCGGGGGCGGCCCGGATTGCGGGCAGGGCCACGACAGGAAGACAGGATGCCGGAACGGGGAACGGAACGGACAGCAGAAGGGGGGGAGGCGCAGGTTCTGGTCACCGGGCGCTACCGGGCCCGGCTGGCTGCCTGCGACAATGATCTGCGCCGCGCGCAGGTCCTGCGCTATCGCGCCTTCATCGCAGCTCCGGCGGCCGGCAGGAGGGGCGGAAAATCCGAGGCGCCGTCCGTTCCCCCCGCGCGGGAAGGTGATGCCCATGATGCCATCTGCCGGCATGTCCTGATCGAGGAAAGCCGCACCGGGCGGCTGGTTTCCTGTTTTCGGGTGCTGCCGCTGGCGGGGGGGCATGCGGTGGCGCGCAGCTATTCGGCCCGCCATTATGATCTTTCGCCGCTTTCCGGCCATGAGGGGCCGATGCTGGAAATCGGGCGGTTCTGCGTTACACCGCATGAGCGCGACCCCGATATCCTGCGCGTTGCCCTGGGGGCGCTTGCGAAATTCGCACAACGACATCGGGCGGGGCTGCTGTTCGGATGCGCTTCGTTTCGCGGCGCCGATGCGGCGGCCCATGCGGAGGCCCTGGCACTGATCGCGGCCCGCCACCTGGCGCCGCGCCGCTGGCGGGTAGGGGTGCGTGCGCCCGAGGTCGTCCGTTTTGCCGGATGGCCGGCACCGGCCGATCCGAAGCGCGCCTTCCGGGGGCTGCCGCCGATGCTGCGCAGCTATCTGGCGCTTGGCGGCTGGGTGTCGGATCATGCAGTGATCGACCGTCAAATGGATACGTTGCACCTGTTTGCCGTGCTCGAGGTGCAGGCCCTGCCGGCGGCCCGCCGACGCCGCCTGCTGGCGCTGGCCGGCTGAGCGGTTCGGGCTTCTGGTCCGGCCCGCTCCGATCCGGCCGGCGCGCCCCGCGCCCGGACGGTTGACCTTGGCGCGGCGGTTGCGTAGCCCGGGCGCATGGCACAGGCACCGCTTCTTCAGCTTTCCGACATCGCCCTCTCCTTCGGCGGTGCGCCCGTGTTCGATGGCCTGTCGCTGGTCATCCACCCGGGCGACAGGGTGGCGCTTGTGGGGCGCAACGGTTCGGGAAAATCGACGTTGCTGAAGGTGATGGCGGGGCTGATCGAGCCTGACCGCGGCAGGCGGATGGTTCCGGCCGGGGTTTCGGTCGGCTACATGGAGCAGCACCCCGACATGTCGGCCTTTTCCACCCTGGGCGATTACGCGGCGGCCGGGCCTGGCCCGGGCGAGGCCTGGCGCGTGGCACAGGCCGCCGAAGGGCTGAAATTTGCTCCCGAAACCCCGGTGGCCACCGCATCGGGCGGCGAGCGCCGCCGGGCGGCGCTGGCCCGGGTGCTGGCGGAAGATGCCGATCTGCTGCTGCTTGACGAGCCGACCAACCATCTTGACATCGAGGCAATCCGGTGGCTTGAGCGGCGCCTTGGCGAAACCCGCACCGGTTTCGTGCTGATCAGTCACGATCGCGCTTTCCTGACGGCGCTGACGCGCAGCACGCTCTGGATCGACAGGGGGATCGTGCGCCGGCGCGAAAGGGGCTTCGCTGATTTCGAATCCTGGCGCGACAGGGTCTGGGCGGAAGAGGACACGGCACGCCACAAGCTTGACCGCAGGATCCGCGCCGAGGCCCGCTGGGCGGTCGAGGGAATCAGTGCACGCCGCAAGCGCAACCAGGGCCGGTTGCGGGCGCTGGAAAGCCTGCGCGCCGAGCGCCGGACCATGGTCCGCCGGCAGGGCCGGGCGGCAATGGCGCTTGAGGGTGGTGCGAAATCGGGGCGCAAGGTGATCGAGGCGATCGGCATTTCGAAAACCTACGGCGGCAAGCCGATCGTCAGAGATTTTTCGCTGCGCGTCCTGCGGGGGGACCGGGTGGCTCTTGTCGGCCCGAACGGGGCGGGCAAGACCACGCTGCTGAAGATGCTGACCGGCGAGATCTCCCCGGACAGCGGCCGGGTGGTTCTGGGCAGCAATCTTGAAATCGCCGTGTTCGATCAGAATCGCGACAGCCTCGACCCCGAGGCCAGCCTGTGGGAAAACCTCGCCGGTGATCCCGCCATCGGCATTTCGGGGCGCGCGGATCAGGTCATGGTGCGGGGCAGGCCCCGCCATGTGGCCGGTTATCTGAAGGATTTCCTGTTCGACGAGAGCCAGATGAGATCCCCCGTGAAGGTGCTTTCAGGGGGCGAGAAGGCTCGCCTGATGCTGGCCCGGATCATGGCGCGTCCGAGCAATCTTCTGGTGCTTGACGAGCCGACCAATGACCTTGACATCGAAACCCTCGACCTGCTGCAGGAGGTGCTGGCCGATTACGATGGCACGGTGCTGATGGTCAGCCACGACCGCGATTTTCTTGACCGCGTGGCAACTGCCACCATTGTCATGGAAGGTGGGGGCAGGGCCACCGCCTATGCAGGAGGGTGGAGCGATTATCAGGCGCAGAAGCGGCTGTCGGGCGGGCAGGGGGGCGAAAAGAAGCAGGGTGCCGTGAAACCGAAGGCGGGTGCCCGGGTGTCGGGCGGCGGTCGGTCAGCGTCTGCTGCGAAATCCCCCCCGAAATCTGCTGCGAAATCCGCGGTGCCGGGCGGGCTCACATTTACCGAACGCCACCGGCTGAAGGAGCTGCCTGGCGAGATCGCGCGTCTCGAGGCCGAGATCGCGAAGCTTTCCGAACTGCTGGCGGATGCCGAACTCTATACGCGCGAACCGGCGAAATTCGCAAAGGCCAGCGAAATGCTGACGGCCCGCCAGGCGGCGCTGTCGGCGGCCGAGGAGGAATGGCTGGCGCTTGAGGAAAAGGCCGAGGCCGCCGCTCGGTCGGACGGCTGAGACCGCAGGCGGTGCGGGGGGGCGCGCCTCTGGCATCACTGCATTCGCAATGCCCCGTCGATGCGGATCACCTCGCCGTTCAGGTAATCGTTTTCAAGGATGAAACGCACAAGGGCGGCGAACTCTGCCGGATCGCCAAGACGCTTTGGAAAGGTGACATCCTTTGCAAGCCCTTCGACCACCTCGCTGCCGAGGCCGGTCAGCATCGGTGTCAGGAATATCCCCGGCGCGATCGCCATCACGCGGATGCCGAGGCTGGCCAGATCGCGCGCCAGCGGCAGGGTCATGCCTGCGATGCCGGCCTTCGAAGCCGCATAGGCAGCCTGGCCCTTCTGCCCGTCGAAGGCGGCAATCGAGGCGGTATTGACGATCACCCCGCGCTGGCCCTGTGCGTCGGGCGTGTTACGGGCCATGGCGGCGGCGGCCAGGCGCAGCACGTTGAAGCTGCCGGCAAGGTTGACGTCGATGGTGCGGCGGAAGCTTTCCAGACCATGCGGCCCCTTGCGCCCGAGCGTGCGCTCGGCGGTGGCGATGCCGGCACAGTTGATGCAGGCGGTGATGCCGCCCATCGTTTCCTGCGCGGCGGCGATGGCTTGGCTGGCCGAGGCTTCGTCTGCCACGTCAACCCTGAAGAAGCCGGCGCCGATCTCGCGCGCCACCATCTTGCCGCGTGCCGCATCGCGATCGAGGATCGTCACCTGGGCACCGCCTTCTCTCAGTGCGCGCGCCGCAGCTTCTCCGAGTCCCGAGGCGGCGCCGGTAATGATGGCGCGGGTTTCGCTGATCTGCATGGCTGGCCTCCCGGCATGAACTGAACGGGCGTTCAGATAATCCGGGAAAGGCCGGAGTGTAAAGAGGCGGCTCAGCCTGCGCGGGTGAGATCGGTCAGCACTTCGGGAACGCTCATCACATCGGCGCGAGTGCAGTCGAACTGGCCCACCTGCATGCGAATCACGAATTTTCCCCGGTGGCTGGTCTGCGTAAGGTAGATGCGCCCGTCATCGTTGATGCGCCGCAGAAGGGCTTCGGTGGCCGTGTCGCTGTTGCGGTAGCGGAAGGTGAAAAGCGAAAGCACCGGCGCGGTGACGATGGTGAAGCCGGGCAGGCGGGCGATGGCGTCATGGGCTTCGCCGGCCCATTTCACGTGATTGCGGATGCGCGCACGCAGCCCCTCAAGCCCATAGGCGCGCAGCACGAACCACAGCTTCAGCGCGCGGAAGCGGCGGCCGAGCGGGATCGTCCATTCGTTGTAATTGGTGATCTCGTTCTGACCGAGGGATTGCAGGTAATCGGGTCTGAGGCCCAGCGTGTTGATCTGGGGGGCGGGGTCGGCCAGGAACTGCACCGCGCAGTCGAACTGCGCGCCCAGCCATTTGTGCGGATTGAAGACAATGCTGTCGGCGCCTTCCACCCCTTTCCAGAGGCGGCGGAATTCGGGGGCGATCATGGCGCTGCCGGCCCAGGCCGCATCGACATGGGTGTAAAGGCCGTGGCTGCGGGCCACTTCGAGCGTGGCGGCGATGTCGTCGAAGGCGCCGACCGAGGTGCCCCCGGCGCAGGCGATCACGCCGGCCGGCAGGTGGCCGGCGGTGCGGTCGGCGCGGATGGCGGCATCAAGGGCTTCGGTATCCATGGCCAGGCTGGCGCGGGTGGGGATCTTCACCAGGTTTTCCTGGCCGATGCCGGCGATGCGGATGCCCTTGTCGATGCTGGAATGGGTCTGGTCCGAGGCATAGATGCGGATGCGGGGCGCGGCAGAAAGTCCGGCGCGGTTGCCGCGCCATTCAAGGGCGCGTTCGCGCATGGTGAGGATGGCGCAGAGTGTGGCGGTGGTGGCGCTGTCATGAATGGTGCCGGCAAAACGTGCGGGCAGGCCAAGGGCGGCGGCAAGCCAGCGGATCATCACGGTTTCGATCTCGTTTGCGGCGGGGGCGGTTTCCCACAGCATGGCCTGCCCGGCGATGGCATTGGCCAGCTGCTCGGCCAGCATCGAGGCCGGCGCGGCATTGGCGGGGAAATAGGCGAAGAAACGCGGATGCTGCCAGTGGGTGGTGGCATCGGGCACGAGGGCTTCGAAATCGGCGAAGATATCCTCCATCGGCTCGGGCTGCTCGGGCGGGGCCCCGGGCAGACGGGCGGCCAGCTGGCCCGGTGTCACGGGTGGCCGCACGGGGCGCTTGCGCAGATTTGCGTGATAGTCGCGCGCCCAGTCGGCGGCTCGGCGCGACCATTTTGCGAGGTCATCGTGGTTCATGGCGGCTCTTGTGCTTGTGGCTGCAGGCGGGACGTGGTGCCTCCGGCGGGGGTATTTGCGGACCGGCGATGCAAGCGGTACGGAAAAGCCGGCTCATTCCTGCCAGTCGGGGGGGCGTTTTTCGAGGAAGGCGGTAATGCCTTCGTCGGTATCGCGCTCAAGCATGTTTTCCACCATCACCTGACCGGCATATTCATAGGCGGATTCCGTCGGCATCCCGATCTGTTCGTAAAAGGCGCGCTTGCCGATCTTCACGGCGGTATCGAGCTTGGCGGCGATGGTGGTGGCAAGGCTTTCGGTTTCCGCGGCCAGCAGCGCTTCGGGAACCGCCTTGTTGATCAGCCCCAGTCCGGCGGCGCGTTCCGCGCTGATGAAGTGGCCGGTGGTAAGCATCTCGAAGGCTGCCTTGCGGGGGATGTTGCGGGTGAGCGCTACCATGGGGGTGGAACAGAACAGCCCGATATTGACACCATTGACGCCGAAGCGCGTGTCGTCGGCGGCCACTGCAAGATCGCAACTGGCCACCATCTGGCAGCCGGCGGCGGTGGCGATTCCGTGCACCTGGGCAATCACCGGCTGGGGCAGGGATTGCAGGCGCAGCATCATCGCCGAGCAGCGCTTGAAGAGATCAAGGAAATATTCCCGCCCTCCGTCGGGGGCCTGGCGTGCGGCCTGCATTTCCTTCAGATCATGCCCCGCGCAGAAGGCCTTGCCCGCGCCGCGGATCACCACCGCGCGGATATTCGCATCGCTTTCCAGCCTGTCGAACGCGGCCATCAGCGCCGCCAGCATCGTATCGGAGAGGGCATTCAGGTTCTTCGGGGAATTCATGGTGAGAAAGGCGACATGGCCGATGTCTTCACGCAGCAGGATATCTTCGCTCATGTTGTCATCTCCCTGATGTTCGGTCAGAGTGTAGGCAGGAACGCAGGGGAGCGAAAGCATGGATTTGCAGATGGATGGTGCTGCGCTCGAAGCCTTCATGGCCACGCATTTTCCGCAGGTTTCCGATGATTTCCGGGTGCGTTCGGTGTCTTCCGGCGGGCTTGTGCTTGAAATGAGGGTGCGCGACGCGCATCTGCGCCCGGGCGGCACGGTTTCGGGGCCGGCCATGTTCGCGCTGGCCGATGTGGCCGTCTATCTGGCGATCCTCGCCCAGATCGGGCCGGTGGCGCTGGCGGTCACCACGAATTGCGGCATCGATTTCCTGCGGCGGCCGCCGGCGGGGCAGGGGCTGCGCGCCGAGGCGCGGATCCTGAAGCTTGGCCGGGTGCTGGCGGTGGGCGATGTGCTGATCTTTTCGCAAGGTCTGGAAGCGCCGGTGGCGCGGGCCAGCCTTACCTATTCGATTCCGCCGGGGGCACGGCGCGGGCCGGGCATGGGGTAATATAATACCTTATTTCCATCGCATTGTTTTCGCATGGGAAAATTCCCCATATGGCGCTTGACTTGGGGCGCGGAATCATTAGAACCACGCCATCCGAGAAGGCCGGGCGCCCTGTTGCGCCCTGTCATGCGAATCCGAGCACCCAAACACAGGGCAAAACCGATGAAAACCTTTTCTGCAACGCCGGCAGACATCGAGAAGAAGTGGATCCTGATCGACGCCGAAGGCGTCGTTCTCGGCCGCCTTGCCTCGATCGTTGCGGCGCGTCTTCGTGGCAAACACAAGGCCACCTTCACGCCCAACATGGACATGGGCGACAACGTGATCATCATCAATGCCGACAAGGTGCAGCTGACCGGCAACAAGCGTGATGCCAAGATCTATTACCGTCACACCGGATATCCGGGGGGGATCCGTTCGCGCACCGCGCGCCAGATCCTTGAGGGCAGGCATCCCGAGCGTGTGGTGGAAAAGGCGGTGCAGCGCATGCTGCCGAAGAACCGCCTGTCGCGCAAGCTGATGACAAATCTGCGCATCTATGCCGGCGCCGAGCACCCGCACGCGGCTCAGAACCCTGAAGTGCTGGATGTGAAATCCCTCAATCCCAAGAACACGCGGAGCTGATCATGACCGAAGAAATCAAGACACTTGATGATCTGGGCGCCGCGGTGGAAGGTGAAGCGGCTGCGGCGGCCGCGGCGGAAGCGCCTGCGCGCGAACCGGTGCGCGATGAGCTGGGCCGCGCCTATGCCACCGGCAAGCGCAAGGATGCGGTGGCGCGGGTCTGGATCCGCCCCGGTTCGGGAAAGGTAACGATCAATGGTCGTGATATGAGCACCTATTTCGCGCGTCCGGTCCTGCAGATGATCCTGCGCCAGCCCTTCGAGGTGGCCGGTGTCGTCGATCAGTTCGACGTGATGGCCACCGTCAAGGGCGGCGGGCTTTCGGGGCAGGCCGGTGCGGTGAAGCACGGGATCTCGAAGGCATTGCAGCTTTACGATCCGGCACTGCGCCCGGCGCTGAAGGCGGCGGGTTTCCTGACCCGCGATGCCCGCGTGGTGGAGCGCAAGAAATACGGCAAGCGCAAGGCGCGCCGCAGCTTCCAGTTCTCCAAGCGCTGAGTTGCGACAGACGCGATCACCGGAAAGGTGGGGCCGGGTGCTCCGCCTTTTCCGTGTCCGGGGCTTTCGGGGGTGGATTTCGGGGGGATCGCGGTTTTCTGCCCGGTGCCTGCGCCGGGGCGCGGCATGTCAGGTGATGCTGGCCGCAAGACTGGTGCGATAGATGTGGCGCAGTTCCGGAAGCGGAGCGGAGGCTCCGCCCAGGATCACGTCATTGCCGACGAAACGGCCCACCGTTTCCAATGGAACGCCGGCCTTTCCGGCTGCCACCATCAGCGCTTCGGCGGCGTCGAAATTGCAGGCGATCAGATAACGCGCCTGATCTTCGCCAAACAGGGCCGCCGTGTCGGTGGCGTCGATCGCAATGCCGGTTCCCGCCGCTTCGGCCATCTCGAAGGCGGCAAGGGCAAGGCCGCCATCGGAAATGTCGGTGCAGGCGGCGATCAGGGCATGATGGGCGCGGATGAATTCTCCGTGCCGGCGTTCGGCCGCCAGGTCCACCGGCGGCGGCGGCCCTTCTTCGCGGCCCCGGATTTCGGCCAGCAGCGCCGATTGCCCCAGATGCGTGCCCGGCCCGCCCAGCAGCAGCAGCACGTCGCCCGGGCTGGCCTGGCCGATGATCGCCTGATCGAGGTCCGCGATCAGCCCGACCGCGCCGATGGTAGGGGTGGGCAGGATTGCCTGGCCGTCGGTTTCGTTGTAAAGGCTGACGTTGCCCGAGACGATCGGCATGTCGAGTGCGCGGCAGGCTTCGCCGATGCCCTCGATTGCCTTCACGAACTGGCCCATGATCTCGGGTTTTTCGGGGTTTCCGAAATTCAGGTTGTCGGTGGTGGCAAGGGGCCGTGCGCCCACGGCCGAAAGATTTCGGAAAGCCTCGGCCACCGCCTGTTTTCCACCCTCGCGGGGATCAGCTGCCACATAGCGCGGGGTAACATCCGAAGTGAAAGCCAGGGCTTTCCGCGTGCCATGCACCCGCACGATACCCGCGCCAAGCCCCGGGGGGCGGACGGTATCGGCCATCACCTGGCTGTCATATTGCTGATAAACCCATTGTCTGGAAGCGTAATTCGGCGATGAGATCAGTGCCTTCAGCCCTTCGATCGGGTCAACCCTGTCTACAGGGCCGAGCGGGGCCGGGGGCGGGGGGGAGATCCAGGGGCGATCATACTCGGGCGCGCTGCCCGAAAGCGCCCTGAGCGGCAGATCGGCCTTCACCCTGCCGTTCTGCATGATCAGGAAGCGATCTTCGGCGATGGTTTCGCCGACGATGGCGAAGTCGAGATCCCATTTCTCGAACACGGCGCGGGCCTCGGCCTCCTTTTCGGGGCGCAGCACCATCAGCATCCGTTCCTGGGATTCCGAGAGCATCATCTCGTAGGCGCTCATGCCTTCTTCGCGCACCGGCACATGTTCGAGATCAAGCCTGATGCCAAGGCCGCCCTTGTCGCCCATCTCGACGGCCGAGCAGGTCAGCCCGGCCGCGCCCATGTCCTGGATCGAGATCACCGCGCCGGTGGCCATCAGTTCCAGGCAGGCCTCCATCAGGCGTTTTTCGGTGAACGGGTCACCCACCTGCACGGTGGGGCGCTTTTCCTCGATCGTGTCGTCGAACTCGGCACTGGCCATGGTGGCCCCGCCGACGCCATCGCGCCCGGTTTTCGCGCCGAGATAGACCACCGGCATGCCGACACCGCTGGCGGCCGAGTAGAAGATTGCATCCGCATCGGCCAGCCCGGCGGCAAAGGCATTGACCAGACAGTTGCCGTTGTAGGCGGCATGAAAGCGCAGCTCGCCGCCCACGGTGGGCACGCCGAAGCAGTTGCCGTAACCGCCGATCCCCTCGACCACGCCATGCACCAGGCGGCTGGTGCGGGGATGATCGGGGCTGCCGAAGGAAAGGCTGTTCATCGCGGCGATGGGGCGTGCGCCCATGGTGAACACGTCGCGCAGGATACCGCCCACGCCGGTGGCCGCGCCCTGGTAGGGCTCGATATAGGAGGGGTGGTTGTGGCTTTCCATCTTGAACACCACCGCCTGCCCGTCGCCGATATCCACCACGCCCGCGTTTTCCCCGGGGCCGCAGATCACCTGCGGGCCTTCCGTGGGCAGGGTGCGCAGCCATTTCTTTGACGACTTGTAGGAACAGTGCTCGTTCCACATGGCCGAGAAGATGCCGAGTTCGGTGAAGGTGGGCGCGCGGTTCAGAAGCCGCAGGATCTCGGCGTATTCCTGTGCGCTCAGCCCGTGGGCCGCGATCAGTTCTTCGGTGATTTCCGGTTCCTGATCGGTGGCGGCCCGGGTCCTGGTGGTGGTGCTCATCTGCTTGCGGGTTCCCTCAGGCGGTATCCTGTGGCACTTCATAAGGCCTTGTGCGTCGGCGGGAAAGAGCCAAAGCGGCGCAGGGGCATGGCCCGCAGAAGCAGGCGGCAGCAGGAGAACAGGGGAAGCGCACGAAAAAAAAAAGGCCGAGCGCGGAAGCTCGGCCGAAGTCCAACAGGGAGGTATGAAAGCATAAGTGCTGCCTTCATGCCCCTATTTAGGTGGGGGGGGATTGCCGGATCAAGGGCAAAAATGCCGCACAGCAGCATGGCGGCCATGCATTCACGTCATGGCTGTGTCTTTCGTATCACGCCGCTTGCGGCGGTGGGTCACGATTTCCTCGATCACGAAATCCCGGAAAACCTTGATACGGCGTGATTTTCGCAGTTCTTCCGGGTAGGCGAGGAAAACCGGCACCTCGTTCGATTGAAGTGCGGGCAGCACGCGGATCAGGTTCGGAAAATCCTCGGTGAGGTAATCGGGCAACACGCCGATGCCAAGCCCGGCACGGACGGCCTGAAGAACGCCGAAATAGCTGTTTACGGTCAGCAGCGAGCGCACCTCGTGGGTGAGCAGGGACTGGACGAACATTGCCCCCGCGCTTACCTGCTGCGCCTTGATGCTCTGCGAGATCAGGCGGTGTGCGCCCAGATCTTCCAGGCGTTCGGGCGTGCCGCTGCGATTCAGATACTCGCGAGAGGCATAAAGGCGCATGTGCACGCCCATCAGTTTCTTGCGGATCAGGTCGGCCTGGCTCGGTTCCTTCATGCGAATGGCCACGTCGGCCTCGCGCATGGGCAGATCAAGCACCCGCTCCTCAAGCATCAGGTCGATCTTCAGTTCGGGATATTTCGCATAGAGATGCGGCAGGCGGGGGGCCAGCCAGAGCGATCCGAAGCCGGTTGTCGTGGTTACGCGCAGATGTCCGAATACTTCTTCCTTGCTGTCGCGGATGCGGGCGATGGCCGCAGCCAGCCGGTGGTTCATGGATTGTGTCGCCTCGAACAGGAATTCGCCCTGTTCGGTGAGAATCAGCCCCCTTGCATGACGGTGGAAGAGGGTGACGTTCAGGCTGTCTTCAAGCGCCTGAATCTGCCGGCTGACAGCCGATTGCGACAGATGCAGGATCTCGCCCGCATGGGTGAAACTTCCGGCTTCGGCCACGGTATGAAATATTCTTAGCTTGTCCCAGTCCATTTTATGCGAACCATTCATTGCAAAGCCGGTTTCGTTGCGCAGAATTACCCGAAAAAGACAGCCATGTGCAATCGTTTGTGGTGCAAAGATTTTTCTTTGTAGGTCAGCAGGAATGACCTAGTATCGTGCTATAATGTCGCAAGGGAGGCCTGCGATGAAACTGGCGGATGTCAGCCTGGCAGATCGCTTCGATCTGGGAAAAAGCCCCGTGTTGCTGAACGGCACCCAGGCACTGGTGCGCCTGATGCTGATGCAGAAGGCGCGCGATCGTGCAGCGGGGCTGAACACGGCGGGTTTCGTCAGCGGTTATCGGGGCTCGCCGCTCGGGGCTGTCGACATGTGGATGAGCCGGGCAGAGAAACAGCTTGCGGCCGCCGACGTGCTGTTCCAGCCCGGCCTGAACGAGGATCTCGCTGCAACCGCCATCTGGGGCACCCAGCAGGCGGAATTACGCGGCGAGGGCCGCTATGACGGCGTGTTCGCGCTGTGGTATGGCAAGGGGCCGGGGGTGGATCGCTCGGGTGATGTGATGCGCCACGCCAACATGGCCGGCACCAGCCCACATGGCGGTGTGCTGATGGCCATGGGCGATGATCACACCGGCGAAAGCTCGACCACCCTGCATCAGAGCGACTGGGCGATGGTCGATGCCTACATGCCGGTGCTGTCGCCCGCCGGGGTGCAGGAAATCCTCGATTACGGGCTTTACGGCTGGGCGCTCAGCCGCTTCGCCGGCGTCTGGTGCGGGCTGAAGGTGATGAAGGACACCATCGAGGCGACCGCCGTGGTCGATGGTCGCCCCGACAGGATGCAGTTTGTCACCCCCGAATTCGAGAGGCCCGAGGGCGGGCTGAACATCCGCCTTGTCGATACCCCTGTGGCGCAGGAAGCGCGGATGATCGACTACAAGCGCTTCGCCGCCGAAGCCTTTGCCCGCGCCAACCGGATCGATCGTCGGGTCTGGGGGCGACCGGGGGCGAAGATCGGCTTCGTGGCGGCAGGCAAGAACTGGCTCGATCTCACCCATGCGCTCGATCTTCTGGGGATCGATGCGCCCGAGGCCGAGCGCCTCGGAATAACCACCTACAAGGTGGGTCAGACCTGGCCGCTTGACATGCAGAGCTTTCACGAATGGGCCGAGGGGCTGGAGCTGATCGTGGTGGTCGAGGAAAAGCGCAAGCTGATCGAAGTGCAGGCGAAGGAAGCGATCTTCGAGGATCGCCGCGGCCGCCGCATCTATGGCTGGCACAAGGGCGACAGCTGGGAAAACGGCCGCCGGGTGGAGTTGTTCCCCACTCGCTACGCGCTTGATCCGGTCTTCATCGCCGAAAGGATCGGGGCTGTCCTGATCGAGGAAGGCCGTGGTACGGACCGCATCAAGTCAGGCCTTCAGGATATTGAAGAAGCAAGAAAATCAGATAATGCGGAAGAGATTGCCACCCGCCTGCCATGGTTCTGCTCGGGCTGTCCGCACAATACTTCCACGAAGATCCCCGAGGGCAGCCGTGCCTATGCGGGAATCGGCTGTCACTACATGGTGCAGTGGATGGATCGCGGCACCATCGGGTTCACCCATATGGGGGGCGAGGGTGCGAACTGGATCGGCGAGGCGCCGTTTTCGAAGCGCGATCACGTATTCCAGAACCTGGGCGACGGCACCTACAACCATTCCGGCGTGCAGGCAATCCGTGCGGCGCTCGCGGCGGGCACCAGAATCACCTACAAGATCCTCTACAATGATGCGGTGGCGATGACCGGCGGTCAGGCGAATGAAGGCGGCCTTGATGCCCCGCGCATTGCCCGTGAAGTCATGGCCATGGGTGCGCGCCATGTGGCGGTCGTCCATGACGAAAAGGAAGAGATCGACAGGTCTGCCTTCCCGTCTGGTCTTACCTTCCATCCCCGTGAAGAGCTGATGGATGTTCAGAAGAAGTTTCGTGATATCAAGGGCGTATCTGTCATAATTTATGTTCAGACCTGCGCCGCCGAGAAGCGCCGCCGGCGCAAGCGCGGCCTGTTTCCGGATCCTGACGAACGCATCTTCATCAATCCCGATATCTGCGAAGGCTGCGGCGATTGCGGGGTGCAGTCCAATTGTGTGTCGATCGTGCCTCTGGAAACGGAATTCGGCCGCAAGCGCGCCATCGATCAGTCGGGCTGCAACAAGGACTATACCTGCGTGCGCGGCTTCTGCCCGAGCTTCGTGAGCGTGAAGGGCGGGCGTATCCGCAAGGCGGCCACCACCGCGCTTGATCTGCCCGATCTGCCTGCTCCTGATCTGCCCGGGATCAGCGGTACCTGGAACGTGGTGATCACCGGGGTGGGCGGCACCGGCGTGGTAACGATCGGGGCGATCATGGCCATGGCCGCCCGGCTTGATGGAAAGGGCGCCGGCATGATGGAGATGGCCGGCCTGGCCCAGAAGGGCGGTGCGGTGCACATTCATTGCCGAATCGCCAATGCCCCCGAAGACATCAGCGCCATCCGTGTGGCCACCGGCGAGGCCGATGCAGTGATCGGCGGTGATCTGGTGGTGACGGCGGGCGCCAGGACCATCGGCCTGATGAAGCGCGGACGCACTGGTGCGGTCGTGAATGCGCACGAGATCATCACCGGGGATTTCACCCGCAACCGTGATTTCGTGCTGCCGGCCGACCGGCTGAAGCTGCAGCTCGAGGCCCGCCTCGGTGCGCGTTTGCGCATGTTCGATGCCACGGCCCTGGCCCGCGCCCTGCTGGGCGACAGCATCTATTCCAACATGATGATGCTGGGGGCCGCCTGGCAGGCGGGGCTGGTGCCGCTCGGTCAGGCGGCGATCCTGCGCGCGATCGAGCTCAACGGTGCGAAGGTGGCGGAAAACGGGCGTGCCTTCCAGATCGGACGCTGGGCATTCCTGCACCCCGAGGAAGCCGCGCGCATGGCCGCTCCGAAAGCGGCGGAAGGGCCGAAGACCCTTGAAGAACGGATCGCCCTGCGAGCCGATCACCTGGAGAAATACCAGAACAGGGCATTGAAACGGCGCTATCTGGCGCGGCTCGCCCGGATAGGGGACGAGCGCCTGAAGGAAGCCGTGGCGCTCGGATGGCACAAGCTTCTGGCATACAAGGATGAATACGAGGTGGCCCGCCTGCACCTTGAAACCGCGGAAAGGGTGCGCACCGAATTCGAGGGAGATTTCACCCTTGAATATCACCTTGCGCCTCCGCTTCTTTCGCGCAAGGGGGGCGACGGGCGCCCGAAAAAGCGCCGTTTCGGACCATGGATGCGCCACGGCTTCCGTTTGCTGGCGCGGCTGAAGGGTCTGCGGGGTACGGTTCTTGATCCTTTCGGTTACAGCGCCGAGCGACGGGCCGAGCGCGCCCTTATCGCCCGGTATGAGGCCGACATGGATGCGATCCTGCCCTGCGTCACCCCCGAAACCCGCGATATTGCCGTCGAAATCTTCGAACTGCCGCTTTCGATCCTGGGCTTCGGTCCGGTGAAGGCGGCGGCGATGGAAAAGGCGGCAAAACGGCGCGCCGAGTTGCTGGAAGCTCTGGAAAAGGGCGGCGAGGCGGTGCCGATGGCCGCGCAATAGGGTCGCGGAAGGCCCCGGGGCCATTGCGCCACGCGCCCCTTGGGTGTAAGGCCCGCTCCAGGTGAAACGCGCGCAGATAGGCTGGGAAAATGGCTGTCGGCATATTCGATTCGGGGCTTGGGGGGCTGACGGTGTGGGACGCGGTTCACAGGCGTCTGCCCGATCTGCCGCTGGTCTATTTTGCCGACAGCGCCCATGCGCCCTATGGGGTGCGCGATGGCGAGGATGTTCATCGCCTGACCCGGGCGGCGGTCGAACGCATCTGGGAAGAGGGCGTGGATCTGGTGATCCTGGCCTGCAATACCGCCAGCGCGGTGGCGTTGCGCCGCATCCAGGAAGAGGGGCTGCCGCCGGGCAAGCGCGTGCTTGGCGTGTTCGTGCCGCTGATCGAGGCGCTGACCGAGCGCAAGTGGGGCGACAATTCCCCTCCCCGAGAGGTTGCCGTGAAACATGTGGCACTGTTCGCCACACCCGCCACGGTGGCCAGCCGTGCCTTTCAGCGCGAGCTTGCCTTCCGGGCCATCGGTGTGGACGTGGAGGCCCAGGCCTGCGGCGGCGTGGTGGACGCGATCGAGGAAGGCGACGAGATCCTCGCCGAGGCCCTTGTGCGCAGCCATGTAGAGGCGTTGAAGCGCAAGATGCCGCATCCTCAGGCAGCGGTTCTGGGATGCACCCACTACCCGTTGCTGGCCGATGTGTTCCAGGAGGCCCTGGGCAGGGATGTGAAGGTGTTCAGCCAGGCCAGTCTGGTGGCCGAAAGCCTTGCGGATTATCTTCGCCGCCATCCCGACATGCTGGGTGCGGGAGACGAAAGCCGGTTTCTCTCCACGGGGGATGCGGCGCGTGTCGGTGATCGTGCCACGCAGTTCCTGCGACGAAAGATCACCTTTCAGCCGGCCTGATTGCAGAACGGGGCCAAACGCCCTAGATAACATGACGAACAGTGAGGTCTTGCCATGACCGTATCCATCGCCATTCTCGGTGCCAGCGGCTATACGGGTGCCGAGCTGGTGCGCCTGATTTCGGGCCACCCGGGCATGCGGATCGCCGCTCTCAGCGCCGACCGCAAGGCGGGCCGGCCCATGGGTGCGGTATTCCCTCATCTTGGCCATCTGGATCTGCCCGATCTGGCAAGGATCGATGCGATCGATTTCACCGGCATCGATCTGGCCTTCCTGGCGCTGCCGCACGGGGTCGGCCACGATCTGGTGCGCAAGCTGCCCGAACGGGTGAAGGTGGTGGATCTGTCTGCCGATTTCCGCTTGCGCGACGGGGCCGAATACGAAAAGTGGTATGGGCGGCCTCATCGTGCGCTCGACATCCAGCCCGAGGTGGCCTTCGGCATTCCCGAGATTCATCGCGAAGCGATCGCGGCGGCCCGCATCACCGCCAACAGCGGCTGCTACGTGGCGACCGCGCTTCTGCCTCTGGTGCCGCTGCTGCAGGCAGGGGCAATTGCGCCCGAAGGTATCGTGATCGATGCGAAATCGGGTGTTTCGGGGGCTGGGCGGGCGCTGCGCGAGACCAGCCTTTTCGCCGAGGCGAACGAAGGCCTTGCCGCCTATGGCGTAGCCGGGCACCGGCACATGGGCGAGCTCGACCAGGAGCTTTCCGCCGCCGCCGGGCGGCCGGTGCTGGCCGGCTTCACGCCCCACCTGGTGCCGATGAACCGGGGCATGATGGCCACGATCCATGTGGCGGGAGATGCGGCGCGCGTGCATGAGGTTCTGGCCGAAAGATATGCCGATGAACCCTTCCTGCGCGTGCTGCCTGCGGGCCAGGTGCCCGCCACCCAGCATGTGCGGGGATCGAACCGTTGCCACATCGGTGTTGTGGCCGGTCGGGAAAAGGGCCGTGTCATCATCATTTCGGTGCTTGACAACCTGATGAAGGGGGCCTCGGGGCAGGCGCTGCAATGCGCCAACATCATGCTCGGGCTCGATGAAACCGCGGGGCTGCTTGCGGCGCCGCTCTTTCCGTGAGGACGCGATGAAGAACCTGAAGAAGAAACGCAGGAAGCGGCTGATCCTGCTGTCGTTCCTGTTCCTGTTCACCTCGGTCGGGCTGATCGGCTATGCCATGCGCGACGGGATCAATTTCTTCCGCACCCCCAGCCAGGTGGTGGAAAGCCCGCCTGACCCCAGCGAGGTATTCCGCATCGGCGGGCTGGTGGAGGAGGGCTCGCTGGTGCGCGGCGAAGGGGAAACCATTACCTTCCGGGTGACCGACACCAATGTTTCGGTGCCGGTGCGCTATACCGGAGTGCTGCCCGACCTGTTCAAGGAGGGCGATGGCATGGTCGGCACCGGGCGGCTGGTGGACGGCACTTTCGTTGCCTCCGAAATCCTGGCCAAGCATGACGAGGACTACATGCCCAAGGAGGTGGTGGACGCGCTGAAGGATCAGGGCGTTTATGTGGACCCCCGGGAGCAGGAGGGGGCGAACGGTAGCTAAGGGCGGAATTAACCGTCCGGCAAGCATTCTTTCCCGCGCAATCCGTCAGAGCGTGGGAATGGGATGAAACAGACCGAAAGACATGCAGTCGAGGCGCTTGCCGCCGAAATCGTTGCCCGCGAGGGGGGCTGGGTGGATGATCCGGATGATCCCGGCGGGGCCACCAATCACGGGGTCACGCTGGCAACCCTGACCCGCCTCGGAATGGATCTGGATGGTGACGGACATGTCACGCGCGCCGATCTGCGGGCATTGTCGCCGGCGCATGCGCGCGACATCTTCATGGCGCATTATTTCCGCCGCCCCGGCATCTATCGCCTGCCGAAGGAACTGCATGCCACGGTGTTCGACATGTATGTGAATGCCGGCGCCAATGCGGTGCGCCTGCTGCAGCGGTTGCTGAACGAGATGGGCCATGCGATCGCGGTGGACGGGGTGATCGGACCGCAGACCATCGAGGCAGCGCGCCTTGCTGCGGCACGTGCGCCCCGTCACCTGGCCGATGCCTACGGAATCGCGCGGCGCAACTACTATTATCGCCTTGGCGACATGCGTCCGCCCCTGCGCAAGTTTGCCCGCCGGCGCGATGGCGGCAAGGGGGGCTGGATCCGCCGGGCCGAGGAATTCATCTCGCCGAAATATCATCTGAGCGATGCCGAGCACCGCCGGAGGGTATCGGCATGGGACTGATCGACCGTCTTTTCGCCCTGCTGTTCGGGAATGGCAGCAATGTGGTGCGCGACACGGTAGAGGTGTTTCGCGAAAACGCCGAAGCAGGCGCAGCGCGCGAAATGGCGCTGCGGAAGCAGGCGCTGGCCCAGATGGGGGCCGAATTCGCCACCCCCCGCAAGGGGCTGTTCGATCGTTTCATGGATGCGGTGAACCGCATTCCCCGCCCGGCGATGGCGCTTGGCACGCTGGGGCTGTTCGTGGCGGCAATGGTGGATCCGGTGTGGTTCGCCGCCCGCATGCAGGGGCTGGTGCTGGTGCCCGAGCCGCTGTGGTGGCTGATGGGGGCGGTGGTTTCGTTCTATTTCGGGGCGCGCTATCAGGCCAAGGGGCAGGAATTCCAGCGCTCGATCGCCGAAACCATGCTGCGCGCGCCGCAGGTGACGGCTGGTATTGCCCGCCTGAAGGCAGTGGAAGAGGCCGCGCTGTGGCAGGTGCTGGCCGAGGCTCCGGATCAGGCCGCCAATCCGGCACTTGACGCCTGGAAGAAGCTCGAGGCGCGGCGCGCTGCGCATGACGGGTGAACAAGCGCCGGATGCGGCCGGTCTTCCCCTGATGCCGGTCGCTGAACGGATGCTGTTGAACGGATTGTGACAATCCGTCCGCGAATTCCCCGCAAAATACCATTGGCGCCGGGAAGGGGCTGCCCTATTGTGCGGCCATGTTTGTCGAACTCGGTCACTTCACCCTGATTCTCGCCCTGGCCTGCGCCGTCGTGCAGTCTGTATTGCCGCTTGTCGGCGCTGCCCGGGGCTGGCGAAGCTGGATGAGGGTGGCCGAGCCGGCGGCGACCACGCAGTTCCTGCTGCTGGTCTTTTCCTTCGCCGCGCTTACCTATGCCTTTGTCACCTCGGATTTCTCGCTGCGCCTCGTGGTGCTGAATTCGCATACCGCGAAACCGATGCTCTACAAGATCACCGGGGTCTGGGGGAACCATGAAGGATCGCTGCTGCTGTGGGTGCTGATCCTGGCGGCCTTCGGCGCCGCGGTGGCCTGGTTCGGCCGCCAGTTGCCGGCGGGTCTGCGGGCGCGCGTGCTGGCGGTGCAGGGGATGATCGGGGTGGCCTTCCTCGGGTTCATCATCTTCACCTCCAATCCGTTCCTGCGTCTTGCCCAGCCGCCGTTTGACGGTCAGGGGCTGAACCCGCTGCTGCAGGATCCGGGCCTGGCCTTCCATCCGCCGTTTCTCTATCTGGGCTATGTGGGGCTTTCCATGGCCTTCAGCTTTGCGGTGGCCGCGCTGATCGAGGGGCGGGTCGATGCCGCCTGGGCACGCTGGGTGCGCCCCTGGACGCTGGCGGCCTGGGTTTTCCTCAGCATCGGTATCGCGCTTGGCTCCTGGTGGGCCTATTACGAGCTGGGCTGGGGCGGGTTCTGGTTCTGGGATCCGGTCGAGAATGCCTCGTTCATCCCATGGCTGGTGGCCACCGCGCTTCTGCACAGCGCCATCGTGGTGGAAAAGCGCGAGGTGATGAAGGCCTGGACGATCCTTCTGGCGATCATTGCCTTCGGTTTTTCCCTGAGCGGCACCTTCATCGTGCGCTCGGGCCTGCTGACAAGCGTTCACGCCTTTGCCTCGGATCCCACCCGCGGGCTTTACGTTCTGGGGATTCTTGCCGTGTTCATGGGCGGGGCGCTGACATTGTTTGCAGCGCGTGCCGGGGCGATGGAGGCACGCGGGGTGTTTGCCCCCGTAAGCCGCGAATCGGCATTGCTGATCAACAATATCCTGCTGGCGGTTTCGGCCTTCGTGGTTTTCGTGGGCACGCTCTGGCCGCTGGTGGCCGAACTGGCCTTCGGGCGCAAGCTGTCGGTGGGGGCCCCCTTCTTCAACGTGGCCTTCCCGCCCTTCATGGTGGTGCTGGCGATCCTGCTGCCCATCGGGGCCATACTGCCCTGGAAGCGCGGCCGCCTGGGGCCGGTTCTGTACAAGCTGCGCGGGGTGCTTGCCCTTGCCGTTGCATTCGGGTTGCTGGCCTATGCGATTCAGACGGGCAAGGGCAATCTCGGCCCGATCGGCCTGGCGCTCGGCGTCTGGGTGCTGGCCGGATCGGCCGTGGATCTCTGGCAGCGCAGCGGGCGTGGCCTCTTCGGCCAGCGTCTGTGCCGCCTTGCCCGTCTGCCACGGGCCGACTGGGGGCGGGTGCTGGCCCATGGCGGGCTGGGGATCGTCATCATCGGCATCACCGGGCTGCTTGCCTGGCAGATCGAAGACATCCGGGTTGCCCGCGAGGGAGAGCCCTTTGCCGTGGGCGATTACGAGATCACGCTCGACAAGGTGGAGGAGGTCGAGGGGCCGAACTACATTTCCACCATGGCCACGCTGACGGCGCGTCGGGATGGCCGGGTGGTATCGGTGCTGCATCCCGAAAAACGGGTTTATCCGGTGGAGGCCATGCCGACAACCGAGGCAGCGATCGACAACGGCGTCTGGCGTGATCTCTATCTTGTGATCGGAGATCCCCAGCAGGGCGGGGGATGGGCCGTGCGCACCTATGTGAAGCCCCTTGCCAACTGGATCTGGGGGGGGGCGATCCTGATGGCGTTCGGCGGGTTGCTCAGCCTGACGGACAGGCGTTACCGCGTGGCTGCCGGTGCCCGCCGCCGGCGCGAAAATCTGGCCGCCAATGCAACTCCGGCGGAGTAGCCCGGCGATGAGGCGTGTGATTGCGCTGTTACTTGCCCTTCTGCTGAGCGGGCCGGCACTGGCTGTTCAGCCCGATGAGGTGCTGGACGATCCGGCGCTTGAATCCCGCGCCCGGGAACTCAGCCAGGAACTGCGTTGCGTGGTTTGCCGGGGCGAGAACATCGACGAATCGAATGCGGATATCGCGCGTGATATCCGCATTCTTCTGCGTGAACGGCTGAAGGCGGGCGACAGTGATCAGGAAGTGCTTGATTTCATGGTCGAACGCTATGGCGAATATGTTCTGATGCGTCCCACCACCGAGGGGGCCAACAAGCTTTTGTGGATGGCGGGGCCGCTGATGCTGCTGCTGGCACTGACGATCGGGCTGCTCTACATTCGCGGTCGCAGCCGTGCCGCCGTGGCGCCGGGCGCGCCCGATGCCTCGCTCAGCGAGGAGGAAGCCAGGCGGCTGCGGGAACTGCTCGAAGACTGACGCGCGGTTTCCCTTTTCTTCACCGACGGGCAGGCTATTGTGCCGCAAGATCAGCAAGGAGGCACGAGCGCAATGCCCTATGAAACCATTCGCCTTGAGGAAAAAGACGATATCGCGGTCATCACCCTGAACCGGCCCGAGGTGATGAATGCGCTGAACACCCGGATGCGGGCCGAAATACATGATGCACTGCGCCACGCCGGACAGGGGGCGCGGGTGGTGGTGTTGACCGGCGCAGGGCGGGCCTTCTGCTCGGGGCAGGATCTGGGAGACCGCGCCAGCGCTGCCGATATCGATCTTGAGCGGGTGCTGCGCGACGAATACCTGCCGATGCTGAATGCGATCCAGGAGTGCCCGGTGCCGACGATCGCCGCGGTGAATGGCGCTGCGGCGGGGGCCGGGGCCAATCTGGCGCTGGCTGCGGATGTGGTGATCGCGTCCGAAAAGGCCATTTTCCTGCAGGCATTCACCCGTATCGGGCTGATTCCCGATGCCGGGGGCACCTACTGGCTGCCGCGCCAGATCGGGGCGGCACGCGCCATGGGCGCAGCGTTGTTTGCCGAGCCGGTCGATGCCCGCACGGCTGCCGACTGGGGAATGATCTGGGAAGCCGTGCCCGAGGCGGATTTCGCCAGTCACTGGCGGGCACGGGCCGAACATCTGGCCAAGGGGCCGACGGCGGCCTATCGCGCGGTCAAGCAGGCTATCCGGGGGTCGTTCGAGAATTCGCTTGAAGCACAGCTTGAACTTGAGGCCCGCCTGCAGGGGGTCTGTGGCCGCACCCGCGATTTCAAGGAAGGTGTTTTGGCCTTTCTCGAAAAGCGTCCGCCGCGTTTCGAGGGGCGGTAGGCCGGCAGGGCGGGGCCGCCGGCCCGGGCATCCCCGGGGGATATCTTCCGACCGGCGATGACGGGCAGGGAAGGCCCCCTGCGGCGAGGCCTTTGCGCATTGCCGCCGGCTGGCGCCGTTTTCAGCGGTCTTCCACGTTCACGTAGTCGCGCTTGGGGGCCCCCACATACAGCTGGCGCGGGCGGCCGATCTTCTGTTCGGGATCGCCGATCATTTCCTTCCACTGGGCGATCCAGCCCACCGTGCGGCTGACCGCGAAGATCGGCGTGAACATCGAGGTGGGAAAACCCATCGCCTCAAGGATGATGCCCGAGTAGAAATCGACATTGGGGAAGAGTTTCTTTTCCTGGAAATACTCGTCTTCCAGGGCGATGCGTTCCAGTTCCTTGGCCACCTTCAGCGTTTCGTTGTTTTCGATTCCAAGCAGATCGAGCACCTCGTCGGCCGATTGCTTCATCACCTTCGCGCGCGGGTCGAAATTCTTGTAGACCCGGTGGCCGAAACCCATCAGGCGGAAGGGATCGGACTTGTCTTTCGCGCGGGCGATATATTCGGGGATGCGATCGACAGAGCCGATTTCCTTCAGCATTTCCAGAGCCGCCTGGTTGGCCCCCCCATGTGCCGGCCCCCAGAGGCAGGCGATGCCGGCGGCGATGCAGGCAAACGGGTTTGCCCCCGACGAGCCCGAAAGCCGCACGGTTGATGTCGAGGCGTTCTGCTCGTGGTCGGCATGCAGGGTGAAGATACGGTCCATTGCCCGGCTGAGGATCGGGTTCACTTCGTAATCCTCGGCCGGGATCGAAAAACACATGCGCAGGAAGTTCGCGGCATAATCCAGATCGTTGCGCGGATAGACGAAGGGCTGTCCCAGGGAGTACTTATAGGCCATTGCCGCGATGGTGGGCATCTTGGCGATCATGCGGATCGAAGCGATTTCGCGCTGGCGGGGATCGTTCACATCGGTGGAATCGGGATAGAAGGCCGACATTGCCCCCACGACACCCACCATGATCGCCATCGGGTGCGCATCGCGGCGGAAGCCGCGGAAGAAATAGTTCATCTGCTCGTGCACCATGGTGTGGCGCGTGATGCGGGCTTCGAAATCCTCAAGCTCGCCGGCCGTTGGCAGTTCGCCATAGAGCAGCAGGTAGCATACTTCCAGGTAATGCGACTTTTCGGCCAGTTGTTCGATCGGATAACCGCGATACAGAAGCTCGCCCTTCAGCCCGTCGATATAGGTGATGGTGGATTTGCAGGAAGCTGTCGAGGTGAACCCCGGATCATAGGTGAAGATGCCGCCATCGGCATAGAGGCGGCGGATATCGGCTGCGTCGGGCCCGATCGCGGGCGAGAGCAGCGGCAGTTCGAGGGAGGTATCGTTGAATTCGATCTTGGCGGTTTTTCCGGATTTGTTCATTTTCTTCCCTCTTGCTTGCCCTGTCGCACGATGCACGATGCGAAGGTCGGTTTCGTGCCGGTGCAACGGGACAGCAAGCGGAGGAGGACCGTCAATCCCTTTCCGTCACGTCCTTCAGCCGGGCGATGGTTTCATCGCGGCCAAGCACCAGCATCATGTCAAACACGCTGGGTGTTGCGCTGCGTCCGGCCAGAGCGGCCCTGAGAGGCGCTGCAAGCCTGCCGAACTTCATCCCCTTCTCTTCGGCAAGGCGGGTGGCGGCTCCCTCCAGCGCTTCCCGGTTCCAGCTAGCATTTTGCAGATGCGGCGTCAATTGCTTCAGTATACCACGGGATACATCATCGAGTGCCGCCGACGCCTTCTGATCGGGGATGATGGGGCGCGTCGCCAGAACGAAATGCGCCTTGTCGATCAGATCGGGAAATTTCTTTGCGCGCTCCTTGAGAAAGGGCATTGCCTTGCGCAGGCCTTCTTCCTGTTCCGGGGTGAAGGGCGCTTCGCCAATCGCGGCACGCCATTCCTTCAGTTCGCGCAGCAGCGCGGCATCGTTCATGGTGCGGATGTGCTGGCCTGACAGATTGTCGAGCTTGCGGGCATCGAAACGTGCCGGAGCCTTGTTGATGCCGGTCAGATCGAACCATTCCAGCGCCTGGGCGGTGGTGAAGAATTCATCGTCGCCGTGGCTCCAGCCGAGACGGGCCAGATAGTTGCGCATCGCCTCGGCCGGGTAGCCCAAGGCGCGATATTCCGCAACGCCGAGCGCCCCGTGGCGCTTGGAAAGCTTCCTGCCGTCGGGGCCATGGATCAGCGGAATATGGGCGAATTGCGGCACATCCCAGCCCAGGGCGCGGTAAATCAATATCTGGCGGGCGGCGTTGTTCAGGTGATCGTCGCCGCGGATCACATGGGTAATGCCCATGTCGTGATCGTCCACCACCACGGCCAGCATGTAGGTGGGCGTGCCGTCGGAACGCAGAAGGATCATGTCGTCCAGCGTTTCGTTGCGGAATCTGACCGTGCCCTGCACCGCGTCTTCGATCACCGTTTCGCCCTGACGCGGAGCCCGGAGGCGAATGGCAAAGGGGGCCTCGGGGTGGTTTTCGGAGGGGGCATCGCGCCAGGGGCTCTGAAACAGGATCGGCCTGCCTGCGGCGCGCGCGGCTTCACGCGCGGCGGCGATTTCATCGGGGGTGGCGAAGCATTTGTAGGCTGCGCCGCGTGCCAGAAGCTCATGCGCCACTGACCGGTGACGCTCGGCGCGGGCGAACTGGCTGATCGCTTCGCCATCGTGGTCGAGGCCCAGCCATTGCATGCCTTCGAGGATCGCTTCGGTGGCCTCGGGGGTAGAGCGGGCGCGGTCGGTATCCTCGATCCTGAGCAGGAATTTCCCGCCCCGTCCACGCGCGTAAAGCCAGTTGAACAGTGCCGTGCGTGCACCTCCGATATGCAGATAGCCGGTGGGCGAGGGGGCAAATCTGGTGACGACGGGGCCTTGGCTGCTCATCTTGCGTTAACCTTTCGGAAACCATGCTGGGCGAGGATCGAACCCGTGTTCTAATGAGGCGGGGAGGCAAGAACAAGAGTGCGCATCGCTGGCCCGGCTCTCGAAGCGCTGCAGGCGCAGCGGGGGCATCTGTTTCCCTGGGTGCCGGTATGCCTGGCCATCGGCATCGGGGGGTATTTCCTCATGCCGTCCGAGCCGGGTGCAGGTGAGCTTGCGCTTTGTGCGGCGGGGGTCGTATCATGCGCCTTTCTGGCGCGCCGGAAGGATATGCCGTTGTCACCGCTGGCGATTGCGCTGGCACTGGTGCTTGCCGGGGTGCTGCTTGCCGGGGTGCGCGCCCGGATGGTGGCAGCGCCGCAACTGGAATACCGCTATTACGGCCCGATCGAGGGGCGGATTGTTGCCATCGACCGTTCGCAGAGCGACAGGCTTCGCCTGACACTTGATCAGGTGACGCTGGGCCGGATTCCGGCGGCGCGCACGCCTTTCCGGGTGCGGATCTCGTTGCACGGGGATCAGTCGCATCTGGTTCCGCTGTCCGGTCTGCGGGTGATGATGACGGGGCATCTTTCCCCGCCGCGCGGGCCGGTCGAGCCGGGCGGCTTCGATTTTCAGAGGATGAGCTGGTTTCAGGGGCTGGGCGCTGTCGGCTATACCCGCACGCCGGTGCTGGCGCTGGCGCCGCCGGATACCCGGGGCCTGTGGCTTCATGGCATGCGGATGCGGCTTTCGGCCGGGTTGCAGGCGGCACTTCCGGGGGATGCCGGGGCTTTTGCCGCGGCCATTCTCACCGGTGACAGATCGGGGATGGGGAAGCCCATGCTGGAGGCCCTGCGGGCTGCCAATCTGGCGCATCTTCTGGCGATATCGGGTTTGCACATGGGATTGCTGAGCGGGCTGATGTTTGCTGCGGTGCGGTTGGGGCTGGCGCTGGTGCCTCCCCTTGCCCTGCGCTGGCCGGTGCGCAAGATCGCCGCCGCGGTGGCGCTGGTGGCGGGGGCGGGATATCTGGGGCTGTCGGGCGGCAATGTGGCAACCGAGCGCGCCTTCGTCATGGTGTCGGTGATGCTGGGCGCTGTGCTGCTGGGGCGGCGCGCCCTTACCCTGCGCGCCGTTGCCATTGCCGCAGTGATCGTTCTGATGCGCCGGCCCGAAACGCTGACCGGCCCCGGGTTTCAGATGTCGTTCGCAGCCACGGTGGCACTGGTGGCGGCCTTTTCGGCCCTGCGAGACTGGCGGGGCTGGCGTCTTCCCGGGCCGTTGCGGCCGCTGGTGGCGGTGGTGATCTCGTCGGCGGTGGCAGGGGCGGCAACGGCACCTTTCGCGGCGGCCCATTTCAACCAGATTGCCCATTACGGGCTGATTGCCAATCTGCTTTCGGTGCCGGTGATGGGGCTGGTGGTCATGCCGGCGGCGATCGCGGTAGTGCTGCTGTATCCGTTCGGGCTGGCATGGATGGGGCTTGAGGTGATGCGCCTCGGGATTTCGTGGATTCTCGGGGTTGCAAGCTGGGTTGCGGCGGCAGAAGGCGCGCTTTCGCATGTGATCTCGCCGCCGTGGTGGGTGCTGCCGGTGCTCAGCCTTGGCGGTCTGTGGCTGGTGCTGTGGCGGGGGCGGGCACGGCTGTTCGGGGTACCGGTGCTGCTGGGAGCGCTGCTGCTGTGGGGCAGCGGCCAGCGCCCGGCACTGCTGATCAGCGAAAGCGGCGGGCTGGTGGGGCTGATGGGCCCCGAGGGGCGGGCGCTGTCGAAACCGCGCGGCGAAGGGTTCTCTGCCCGCAGCTGGCTGGAAAACGACGGCGATCCGGCAAGCCAGAAAGAGGCGGCCCGGCGCCCGGGGCTGACACGGCAGCGGGGCGAGACACGCTTTGTGCTGGCCGGCCGGCGTTTCGTGCAGCTCTATGGCCGCGGTGCCGCCGCGCGCCTGCCCGGTGTCTGCCGGGGCGGGGGCTGGGTGATCCTTTCGGCCAGAATCGAGGAAGAGCCGGGCGCCGTGACAGCTGCCGCCCGGCCAGGCAACAGGGTGGCAGATTCTGCAATGGATGCAGTGGCAGGCTGCCGGGTGATCGATCGCCGATTCCTGGAGCGAAACGGCCCGCTTGCCGTCTATCCACCGGCCCGTGCGGGCGAGGAACTTCGGGTTGTGACAACGCATGCCCTGGCCGGGCAGCGGCTGTGGAATACGCGTGCCCTGCAGGAAAAGGTGCCGCCGTGGCATGTTCTGGCTGCATGGGTGAAACAGGCGGGCGGCTGAGCCCGGCAGTCCGGAGAGCCTGTTCCTGCCGTTCCTGCCGTTCTGGCAACCTGCGGGAAAAGGCCTGGCATCGACGCCGCCCGGCCGGTGCCCTGCAATGCTGCATGGCGGATTTTCAGTAGGTGCGGATCAGCCCCACCAGACGCCCCTGCACCTTGACCTGCCCCTCGGGCAGGACGCGGGTTTCATGGGCCGGGTTGGCAGCTTCGAGCGCGATCATGTTGCCGCGGCGATAGAAGCGCTTCAATGTGGCTTCATACCCCTCGACCAGTGCCACCACGATATCGCCGTTTTCGGCCTGCGCACCTTCCCGGATCACCACCACATCACCATCGTTGATACCGGCTTCGATCATCGAATCGCCCTTGACCTCAAGCGCATAGTGGCGGGCATTGCCGCCCAGCATCTGACCGGGCACCGCCACCGACTGCGCACCGTCGGTGATCGCCTCGATCGGACTTCCGGCGGCGATGCGCCCCATCAGCGGCAGTTCGATCGCCCCGCTGCCTTCTACGGGCAGCGCTCCGGGCGGGGGATCGGTGCGTTCGCCCCGGATCAGACGGAGCGAAAGGCCGGCGCCCCCCTCCGCCTTGCCTTCCTGCCTGCCGCCTGCCGTGTTCCCGACTGCGCCACCCGCGGCCGAATCCGGCAGACGCAGGATCTCGATCGCGCGGGCCTTGTGGGGCAGGCGGCGGATGAAACCGCGTTCCTCAAGCGCCGTGATCAGCCTGTGTATCCCCGATTTCGAGCGCAGATCCAGCGCCTCCTTCATCTCGTCGAACGAGGGCGGCACCCCGTCGCGCTGCAGGCGCTTGTGGATGAAATTCAGCAGATCACGCTGTTTTTTCGTGAGCATGGGGCCCCTCCCTGATGGCCGGTTTGCATGGACTGCAGGAATGTTCTACGGATGTTCACGTTTTGTGTCAAGTCGCTCCGTCCTTCCCGGCAAGGGGCGGCGGTGCGATGGCTAAAGGGGGATGTAGTCAACCATTTCGCCGGCCCGGCGCGGGCCTTCTTCGGGGGGGCGCACCAGCAGGGCCTTGGCATTGGCCAGAACGCTCAGCAGCGAACTGTCCTGATGTGGCATCGGGGCGATCGTGCCATTGGCGGCGAAGGTGGCGCGCATGTAATGTTCGCGTGGACCGTTGGCCGGCAGATCCACCCCGAGCGGCGCCCTGCGCCGCATCCGGGGGCGCGTGCCAAGGCCCAGCATGGCCTCGATTGCCGGCAGCAGGAATACATGTCCGCAGACCATTGATGAAACCGGATTCCCCGGCAGACCGATCATCGGCATTCCGCCCAGCCGCCCGGCGATCAGCGGTTTTCCGGGGCGCATCCTGACCTTGTAGAAGGCGCGCTCCAGCCCCATGTCGCCGGCCACCTGGCCCACGAGATCATGATCGCCCACCGAGGCTCCGCCGATGGTTACCAGAAGATCGGCACCCGCTGCAGACGCGAAGGCCGCTTCAAGGGCGGCGCGGCTGTCATGGGCGATCGGCAGCATGCGCACCCGGGCCCCGGCACCTTCCAGAAGCGCCTTCAGGCCGAAGTTGTTGGAGGCGATGATCTGGTCGGGGCCGGGTTCCTGCCCCGGCATCACCAGTTCATCGCCCGTGGCCAGCAGTGCCACCTCGGGGCAGCGGCTGACGGTGACTTCGGGCAGGTTCATGGCGGCAAGCAGGGCAATGTCGGCCGGTGTCAGGCGGCGCGGCGCGCGAAGCGCATCGCCGGCGGCGAAATCACAGCCGGCAGGGCGGATGAAATCGCTGTCGGCCGGATCGGGCCCGATGGTGATGACATCGCCCCGCCGGCTTACATCTTCCTGGATCACCACGCGGCCGGCGCCCTCGGGCACCGGGGCACCGGTGAAGATGCGCACTGCCTGTCCGGGGCCGACATGTCCGGCAAAGCGGTGCCCCGCTGCCGATTCCCCGATCACCCGGAACATGGCGCCGGGCTCGGCCTCTTCGGCAGGAACCGCATAGCCGTCCATCGCGGAAGAAGGAAAGGGCGGCTGGCTGCGCCGGGCCACGGCATCCTTGCGCAGAATCCGCCCGGCGGCATCGGCCAGCGCCACCTGCTCGCCCGGCAGGGGGCTGAGCAGCGCAAGGATCTTTTCAATCGCTTCCGAAACCGGGATCATGGCTCATTCCGCCTCATAGCGCCCCGATTTCCCGCCTTCCTTCATTGCCAGCCGGATATCGGTGATCGTCATCCCCTTTTCCACCGCTTTCAGCATGTCATAGACGGTAAGGGCTGCGGTGGTGACGGCGGTGAGCGCTTCCATTTCGACCCCCGTCTTGCCGGTGGTTCTGACCGTGGCCTCGATCCGCACGCCGGGAAGCGCCGGATCGGGGGTGAGGGCAAGGGCAACCTTCGTGATCGGCAGGGGATGGCACAGGGGGATCAGATCGCTGCATTTCTTGGCTCCCATGATGCCGGCCAGCCTTGCAACGCCCAGAACATCGCCTTTTCCCACGCCGCCTTCCGACATGATTTCAAAGGTTTCGCGGGCCATCTTCACGCAACCCCGCGCCACGGCGATGCGCGCCGTTTCGGGTTTTTCCGAAACATCCACCATATGCGCCCGGCCGGTTTCGTCGAAATGGGAAAGCTTGCTGCCTGTCATCCTGAGGGCTTTCGTTTCAGAGCCCGCCGCCGTCGGGCAGATAGGGGCTGGCCAGCAGGGCGCGGGTGGCGGATTCGACATCCCGCTGGCGCATCAGTGCCTCGCCAATGAGGAAGCAGCGCACGCCATAGCGCGCCAGATCGGCCAGATCTTCGGGGGTGGAGAGGCCGGATTCCGAAATGATCGTGCGCTCGGGGGGCACCTGCTTGGCCAGGCGTCTGGTGGTGTCGAGCGTGGTTTCGAAGCTGCGCAGATCGCGGTTGTTGATGCCGATGAGGCGCGAGGAAAGAGCCGCGGCGCGTTCAAGCTCGGTTTCGTCATGAACTTCGATCAGCGCGTTCATGCCCCAGGATTTCGCGGCCTCTTCCAGGGCGCGGGCCTCGTCATCGCTGACCATCGCCATGATGATCAGGATGCAGTCGGCCCCGAGCGCGCGGGCCTCGGTTACCTGGATGGGGTCGATCATGAAATCCTTGCGCAGCACCGGCAGCGATGTGGCGTTGCGGGCTTCGGCCAGGTATTCGCCCGCGCCCTGAAAGCTCGGGCCATCCGTCAGCACCGAAAGGCAGGTGGCGCCACCCCGCTCATAGGCGCGGGCCAGTTCGGCCGGGTTGAAATCGGCGCGGATCAGCCCTTTCGAAGGGCTGGCCTTCTTGATTTCCGCGACAAGGCCATAGCCATCATGGCTGGCGCGGATCAGCGCATCCGTAAATGAGCGCACCGGAGGGGCGCCCCTGGCTGCGGCCTCCAGATCGGCGTCGGGCCGTGCGGCCCGGAGCGCGGCGATTTCTTCAAGCTTGTAGGCCCGGATCCTGTCGAGAATGCTCATGGAGATTGTTTAACGCGGCTTGACGGTGGCGACAATCGTTATCCGCCGTTATCCGCGCGTCATTCGGGCCCGTCTGCGCGGGAGGTTGCGCTGGCGGTTCGCTGGCGGTGTGGAATGCCTTCGGCGGGGATGTTTGCAGGTGGGTCTTGCGGCGGGGGGGGGCGGAGAGGCGGAGGGGTGCCGGTCCAGAAGGTGGTCAGCCGGCGGCTGCGGTGATCCGGGCGAGGGCCTCGATCTTTTCGCGGGCCTTGCCGCTGTCGATGCTTTCGGCGGCCATTTCCGCGCCTTCGGGCAGGCTGGCGGCCCTGCCGGCCACCAGCAGGGCAGCGGCGGCATTGAGCAGCACCGCATCGCGATAAGCGGATTTCTCGCCCGCCAGGAGGGCCGCGAAGGCGCGGCCGTTTTCTTCGGGTGTGCCGCCGAGGATGGCTTCGAACGGGTGCATCGGCAGGCCGGCATCCTCGGGGGCGATCTCGAATTCGCGGATGGCGCCGTTTCCTTCGAGCGCGGCCACCCGGCTTGGGGCGGCAATCGAAATCTCGTCGGTGCCGTCGCCCCCGTGCACCAGCCAGGCGGCTTCGCTGCCGAGCGCGGCAAGGGTTTCGGCCATGGGGCGGATCAGGTCGGGCGAGAAGGCCCCGGTCAGCTGGCGCTTCACGCCTGCCGGGTTGGTGAGCGGGCCAAGGATGTTGAAGATGGTGCGGGTGCCCAGATCGGCCCGGGTGGGCATTACATGGGCGATTGCCGGGTGATGCATGGGGGCCATCATGAAGGCGATACCTGCCTCGTCCAGTGCGCGCTCCACCACCGCGGGGCCGACCATCACGTTGACCCCCATCTGCCCGAGCGCGTCGGCGGCGCCGGATTTCGAGGAAAGGTTGCGGTTGCCGTGCTTGGCCACCGGCACCCCGGCACCGGCCACGACGAAGGCGGCGGCGGTCGAGATGTTGAGGGTGCCCTTGCCGTCGCCCCCGGTGCCGACGATGTCGATCGCGTCTGCAGGAGCCTTCACCGCCTTGCACCGCGCGCGCATCGCGGCGGCGGCGGCGGCGTATTCATCTACCGTTTCGCCCCGGGTGCGCAGCGCCATCAGGAAGCCGCCGATCTGGCTGGGCGTGGCCTCGCCCTCGAACAGGATGTCGAAAGCCTGTGCGGCCTGGGCACGCGAAAGCGGCCCTTCGGCGGCGGCATGGATCAGGGGCTTGAGGGCTTCGCTCATACGGGTTCCTTCGCATTCACCATGTCGAGAAAATTCTTCAGCAGGTCATGGCCGTGCTGCGAGGCGATGCTTTCGGGATGGAACTGCACGCCGTGGATCGGCAGGCTGCGATGGCGCAGGCCCATGATCGTGCCGTCGGGCAATCCGGCGTTCACCTCAAGACAGTCGGGCAGGCTTTCCCGCTCGACCACCAGCGAATGATAGCGGGTGGCACGCAGGGGGGCGGGCAGGCCGGCGAACAGGCCGCTGCCGTCATGGGTGATTTCATGCACCTTGCCGTGCACGATCTCATCTGCCTGCACCACGCGTCCGCCGAAGGCCTCGCCGATGGTCTGATGGCCGAGGCAGACACCAAGCAGCGGCATGCGCGCCTCGGCTGCCGCCCGGGTGAGCGCCAGACAGATGCCGGCGCGTGCCGGATCGCAGGGGCCGGGCGAAAGCACGAAACCCGTGGCGCCCGCGCCCATGGCCTGCTGCACGTCGATCGCATCGTTGCGCACCACTTTCACCCGGGCGCCGAGCTCGCCCAGGAAATGAACCAGATTCCAGGTGAAACTGTCATAGTTGTCGATCAGCAGCAGCATGTCGTTCGCTTTCCTGAACATTTGGGGTGAACCCGGATGCCGTTCGGGTTATACATGCCCCAAACCGCCAACCAAGGGCAAGGCCCGGCAGTTTCACAGGCAAGACAGGCGATCAAGACAGGCGATCAAGACGGAGAGAGTAGTGCTGAGAGGGTTCATATCGGGAGTGATCTGGGGCGGTATTCTTGCGGCGCTGGTGGGGGCCGTGGTGTCGTTGCTGCTGCCTCTGCCCCAGCGGATGGTGGCGGATGGCGCCGCTGCAGTGACGCAGGCCGCAGAAGACGAAGGCGCGCAAGAGAGCGTCGGAACGGTTGCGGCGGATCAGGCCGGGGCCGCTGCGGAAGGTGCCGCAGAAGATGCCGCGGAAGGCAATGTGAAGGGCGCGGGAGCCGGCGATCCCGGCCGCGGCCCGCAGGAAGGGCGCTCCGGCGAACAATCGGACAGCGCCGCCGATGGCACGCCGCCCGTGGCTGCCGGTTTTGGCAGCGAGGCCGAGCTCGAGGCGATCCGCCCCGGCGATGCGGTTGATCCCGAAACAGGACGGGGCCCAGGCGGCCCGGGGGCCGCTTCTCCGGCGGCGGAAGGCCCGGGGGATGATGAATCGTCCAGGGCTGTGCCCGAAGCCGGGCCGATGCCGGGCGCAATCGATGAGACCGCTGAAACCGCCGCAAGCGCCGCAGAAGGCCTGGCCGGAGAGGGCGCACAGGAGATCGCAGAGGCGGCTGTTGCGCCGGATGCGGGGCTGCCACCCGCGGCCCTGCAGAACGCACCGCAAACCGGCATGGCGCCGGAAATACGCCCTGCTCCGGTGGCGGATGGGGCTTCGGGTGGGGCGGCGGCGGTTGTGGTGCCGCCCGCGCCGGCCAGGGCCGGGCAGCTGCCCGAAACGGATGTGACACCGGCCCCGCCGCCCCCGGCGGATGACGGGATCGCTGCGATCCGGGCCCCGGACGGCGGCAGGATTTCCGACGGCGCAGGAGATGCGCTGTCTGAAATCGCGCCGAGCGACCGGCCCGACCCTGCTGTTTCGAAAGGATCTGTTGTCCCGGCTGCGGTGCCGGCCGCCGACATGCCGGCCGACACGCCCCCCGAGGCCGCGGTGACAGCCCCTGCACGGCCCCCGTCGCCGGAGGGCACGCAGCAGGAGACCGCGCAGGAGAAGGCTGCGGCCCGCGAACCCGCCGGTGTCGTTCCGCGCGCCGCTGCGCCGGAAGGCCCGGAAGATGATGCAGGCCCGGCTACCACCGCTGCGGGCGGCAAGCCGCGGCGCATCCAGGTGGGCGGAAGCAACCTGATCACGAAGGCGGCCGTTCCCGCCGACAGCCGTCTGCCCCAGGTCAGGCGGGGCAACGGAACGGCGGGCACGGATGCAGACACCTCGCCGGCGCCTGACGCCGTGCCCGGCGATCAGGCTGCCCCGCAGACTGCAGAGGGGGGCGGCGGCGTGCCGGCCATGCGGGCCAATGCGGTGCCGTTCGACAATTCCGGCGAACATCCGCTGATGGCGGTTGTGCTGATCGATGATCCCGCCCGCCCGCTGGACGATGCGGTTCTTGCCGGGCTTTCCTTTCCCGTGACCTTCGCGATAGATGCTGGCCGCAAGGATGCGCAGCAGGTTGCAAGGCGCTATCGCGAGGCGGGGTTCGAGGTGGTGATCCTGACCGATCTGCCGAAAGGCGCCGCGCCGCAGGATCTAGAGGTGGCCTTCCAGGCATACAAGGCTGAAATCCCGGTTGCGGTTGCGTTGATGGGGCGCTCGGGAGATGGTTTCCAGGCCAGTCTCGGCCTGGTGAAGCAGGCGGTTCGCAACCTTGCCGAAAGCGGCCACGGCCTGCTGGTTCATGACAGGGGGCTGAATACCGCCATGCAGCTGGCCGGATCGCTCGGAGTGCCGGCGGGGCTCGTGTTCCGGATGCTTGACGACAAGGGCGAAAATGCCCACACCATGCGCCGCTATCTCGATCGGGCGGCATTCAGGGCCGGACAGGAAGGACAGGTGATCGTGCTCGGCCACACCCGGCCCGAAACCCTGCAGACGCTGCTGTTGTGGATGCTGCGCAATGACACCGTGCAGCCGGCGCCGCTGTCGGCGGTGCTGGGGCGCGAGTGATGCGGCCGGGCAGGCTGTAGGCAGGCCGGGGGATGAGCCACGCCGGAGCGGGGCACGGAAATGCCCCGGAGATCCCCGGCGGCCCCTGCCGACAACACCGCCCTTCCCGGATCCTGCAGAATGCAGCGCGAAATCACGCGAGAGAGGCCCGAACTCATGAAGAAACCCGAATGGGTGATCAGAAAGGAACAGGCCCGCCGTGCGGCGCGCCCGGAAACGGTGTGGCTGTTTGGCCTGCATGCGGTGCGTGATGCGCTGCGCAATCCGGCGCGCCAGCGGTTGCGGCTGGTGGTCACCAAGAACGCCGCCGACAGGCTGTCCGATGCCATCGCCGTCAGCGGCATGACTCCCGAGATTGCCGATCCGCGCAGGTTTCCCGTGCCGCTTGATCCGCAATCGGTGCATCAGGGGGCGGCGCTCGAGGTGCGGCCGCTTGACTGGGGCACGCTGGAAGAGCGCTGCCGGCCCGGTGCGGGCGAGGCTCCGGTGGTGGTGCTGCTCGACCGGGTGTCGGATCCCCGCAACGTGGGGGCCATCCTGCGTTCGGCCGAGGTGTTCGGTGCCCGCGCGGTGATCGCCCCCCTGCGCCATTCGGCACCTGAAACCGGGGCGCTGGCCAAGGCGGCTTCGGGGGCGCTCGAGCGCCAGCCCTATCTGCGGGTGCGCAATCTTGCGGCGGCGATCGGGGCGCTGCGGGAAATGGGCTATGCGGTGCTCGGGCTTGACGGCGCCGCCGAAGCCACGCTTGACGAAGCGGTGCGGGCAGAGGGCGGCAGCCGGCCGCTGGCTTTCGTTCTGGGCGCCGAGGGGCCGGGCCTGCGCCTCAGAAGCCGCGAAAACTGTGACAGGCTGATGCGGATTCCGGCGGCGGGCGATTTCGGCTCGCTCAATGTTTCGAATGCCGCCGCCGTCACCCTTTACGCGGCGTTTCGGGCGCTGGACTAGGCCCGTCTTTCAACCATTTGTTCACAAAGGGTTTACCCCCTCTGGATATCCTGAGGCGTGTCCCCATTTATGAGTTGAAACATGGGTATGGAACACCCCGTGTTTCATTTCACTGTCCCTCGTTCCGTAACTGGCGCCCGGATTTCTTCCGGGCGCTTTTTTCCTTGCCTGCCCTGTGTTAACGGGGGGCATGAGCTATTCATTCGACTATCTGCGCACCATTCTGAACGAAACCCGAACGATCGCCTGCGTCGGAATTTCGCCCGATCCGGTGCGCCCCAGCCATTTTGTGGGGCGTTACCTGTCGATGAAGGGGTTCACGATCCTTCCCGTCAATCCGGTGCATGCCGGGAAGGAACTGTTCGGCCGCAGGATCGTGCCCGATCTTGCCGCGATTCGCGAGCCGGTGGACATGGTTGACATCTTCCGCCGCTCGGAGCATGTGCCGCCGATCGTTGATGAGGCGCTGGCCTGCCTTCCCGGTCTGAAGACGATCTGGATGCAGATCGGGGTCAGGCATCCCGAGGCGGCGGCGAAGGCCGAGGAGCGCGGCGTGAAGGTTGTCATGAACCGCTGTCCGAAGATAGAGTATCAGCGCCTTTTCGGCGAGCTCAGGATCGGGGGCTTCAATACCGGCGTGATCAGTTCGAAACTGTAGGTGAGCTGCCTTCCGCGTCGGGCCCGGCCGGGGCTTCGGATTCCCGACCTTTCCCGGCGACCAGGGCGTGTTCGGCAATCAGCCGGGCCGCTTCGTCATGCGGGTCGGCAAGATCCCTGCGCTTTTCGCCGGGGAAGAAGCGGGCACGCAGGGCAGTGGGCATCGGGCGCGGCGTGACAATGAGAACCCGCGGCCCCAGGCGTTTGCTTTCGGCCTGCCATGCGCACGCCAGCGCCATCTGTGCCGCCTTCGAGGCCGCGTAATCGGCAAAGAACTTCCTTCCGGCAGGCAGGGGGTCGTCGAAGAACACGGCGGTGCCCTCTTCGCCCAGAAGCGGTGCCACATAGGAAATCAGCCGGCCGGTTGCATGGATGTTGGTTGCAACCGATCTTTCCCAGTCGCTCATGTCCATGTGCGAAGCGGGAGAGAGGGGCACGGCATGGATCGCCGCATGCAGCCACAGATCAAGCCGCCCCCAGCGTTCGAAGATCGACCGGCAGAGTTGCTGCATGGCGGCATCTATGGTGATGTCCATCGGCGCCAGCGTGGCCGAACCGCCCCTGGCCTTGATGCGGTCGTCCAGATCTTCAAGCCCACCCACGGTGCGTGCCACGGCGACCACGTGACAGGCAGGCGCCAGGGCTTCGGCCAGGGCAAAACCCAGCCCCCGCGAAGCGCCGGTAACAAGGGCGACGGGCTGTTCGCTCATTGCGCAGCTTCCTTTCCCGCCGTGGTGAAGCCCTGTGCGATCATGTCGCTGGGTTCTATCGGATACTGCCCCGAAAAACAGGCATCGCAATACTGCGGACACCTGTTGTTGCGGCCCTTTGCCTGGCCCACGGCGCGGTAAAGGCCATCGAGCGAGATGAAGCGCAGAGAGTTCACGCCCAGATGGGTGCGCATTTCTTCTTCGTTCATTCGCGCGGCCAGCAGCTTTTCACGCTCGGGCGTATCGACACCATAGAAGCAGGGCCACATGGTTGGCGGTGAAGCGATGCGAAAATGCACCTCTTTCGCCCCGGCATCCAGGATCATTTCCTTGATCTTGCGCGAGGTGGTGCCGCGCACCACGCTGTCATCCACCAGCACCACGCGCTTGCCCCTGATCAGGGCGCGGTTCACGTTCAGCTTCAGGCGCACACCCATGTTGCGGATCTGTTCCGTAGGTTCGATGAAGGTGCGGCCCACATACTGGTTGCGGATGATGCCCATGCCGTAGGGAATGCCGCTTTCATGGGAAAAGCCGATTGCGGCGGGGGTGCCACTGTCGGGCACGGGGCAGACCAGATCGGCTCTGACCGATGCCTCGCGCGCCAGCTCGATGCCGATCTGGCGGCGGGTTTCATAAACGCTGCGCCCGCCCAGAATGCTGTCGGGGCGCGAGAAATAGACATGTTCGAAGATGCAGAAGCGGGGGTTTTTCGGCTCGAAGGGGCGCATGCTGTCGATCTTCCCGCCGGCATTGATCACCACCATTTCGCCCGGGGCCACCTCGCGAATGAATTCGGCGCCGATGATGTCAAGCGCGCAGGTTTCGCTGGAAAGCACGAAGGCCGCGCCTTCGCCCTTGCCAAGGCGCCCCAGCACCAGCGGGCGCACTCCGAGCGCATCGCGCACCCCGATCAGCTTGGTGCGCGTCATCGCCACGATCGAAAATGCACCCTCGATCCGGCGCAGGGCATCCTTCATGCGCTCGGGGATGGTGCGCTGATAGCTGCGCGCCATCAGGTGGATGATGCATTCGCTGTCGGAGCGCGACTGGAAGATCGAGCCGTGCTCGATCAGTTCGCGGCGCAGCGTCACCGCATTGGTGATATTGCCGTTGTGGGCCACTGCCGCGCCGCCCATCGAGAATTCGCCGAAGAAGGGCTGCACGTCGCGGATCGCGGTATTGCCCTTGGAACCGGCGGTGGAATAGCGCACGTGCCCGATGGCGATCGGGCCGGGTAGCGTGTCCATCAGGCTTTTCTTGGTGAAGTTGTCGCGCACATATCCGAAACGGTGGGCCGAGTTGAAGCCGTGATCGGGATGGTGGGCCACGATGCCGCCGGCTTCCTGACCGCGGTGCTGAAGGGCGTGCAGGCCGAGCGCCACGAAACTGGCGGCATCTTCGGTGCCGATCACGCCGAACACGCCGCATTCCTCGCGAAGCTTGTCGTCATCGAAAGGATGACCGGGGGGCAGGTGCGGTTGCATGGGAAAGCTCCGAATCCCTGGGTGGCGCTGCTGCTCCTTCTCATAAAGTGAAGGGGGCGGGGTGTCATCACCGGAAGTGATGCCAGGGATGCGGCGAAAGGGCCGGGGCTGGCGGGCCGGGCGATTGCGCTTCCGGCCGGCCTGCCTGGCGGATCAGTTCCCGTTCTGGGCGGGGGCTGTGCCGGCTTCGGGCGCAGCGGCCTCGGGCGCTGCCGGGGCCGCCGTGCCGCCGCATTGCCCGACCAGCTGCTCATACTGGGCGGTGATCCAGCCCATGGCCTGCTCCGGCTTGCGCTCTTCGATCTTGTCGATCATCGTTGCGAAGATCGCCTTCGAGCGGCTGTCGTCCACCATCGGCACCGGAGCACTGGTGATCACGCGATCGTAGATGAAAAAGGCTATGGCCACCAGGATCATGCCGCGCAGCACTCCGAACAGGAATCCCAGCCCCTGATCGACACCGCCAAGCGCGGAACGCTGCACAAGGCTGGAAAACAGCGGCGTGAAGATCGAGACCACGATCAGCGTCAATGCGAAGACCCCGGCGAAGGCAGCGATCATCGACAGCTCGCAGCTGTTGCCGACAAGCTGGTTGATGACCGGAACCTCCTTGACCATCGGAGCGACCTGAGGCGCGAAGATGAAGGCAACGATGGCGGCTGCCACCCAGCCCGCAATTGCCATGGCCTCGCGCACGAAGCCACGCGAATAGGCGAGTATCGCCGACAGGATGATGACGACAGCAACAATGCCGTCAACGATGGTGAAACCTTCCATGGGTCACACTCCATATTGTTCAGCGGGGCTTTCTGGCCCCGAAAAAACGCCCCACAACGCCCGCAAGATCCGGAATTGCGTTCAATTCCGGCCCTGCCTGCGCTCCCGTTCTGGTGCCTGCCGGCACGATGGCCCTGGAAAACCCGAGCTTCTGCGCCTCTTTCAGACGGCTTTCTGCCTGGGAAACGGGCCTCAGTGCTCCTGATAGACTGATTTCTCCGAAAACCACAGCATCAGACGGCAGGGCGCTGCTTTCGCGCGCCGATAGTAGCGCCGCGGCCACAGCCAGATCGGCCGCGGGTTCGCTGATCTTCATGCCGCCGGCAACGTTCAGATAGACATCGAACCCCGCGAAGGGCACCGCGCAGCGGGCTTCGAGCACAGCCAGGATCATTGCCAGGCGCCCGCCGTCCCAGCCGACCACGCTGCGCCGGGCCTGGGCATGGGGCGAAGGGGCGACAAGGGCCTGGAATTCGCACAGCACCGGCCGGGTGCCCTCGATTCCGGCGAAGACGACCGAGCCGGGCGCCGGAGTATCGCGTTCGCTCAGAAACAGCGCCGAGGGGTTGTGAACCTGGGCCAGCCCCTTTCCCGTCATCTCGAACACGCCGATCTCGTCGGCCGGGCCGAAGCGGTTCTTCACCGCGCGCAGGATGCGGAACTGATGGCCGCGTTCGCCTTCGAAATACAGCACCGTATCGACCATGTGCTCGATCACCCGGGGGCCGGCGATCTGGCCTTCCTTGGTGACATGGCCCACCAGAACCACCGACAGCCCGCGCCGCTTGGCGAAGGTGGTCAGTTCATGGGCAGCTGCGCGCACCTGGGCCACCGAACCCGGTGCGCTGTCCACATTGTCGGCCCACATGGTCTGGATCGAATCGATGATCGCGATGTCGGGGCGCTCCTCTTCGAGCGTGGTCAGGATGTTGCGCAGGTTGGTTTCGGCGGCCAGCCGCACCGGAGCCTTGCCCAGCCCCAGGCGACGGGCGCGCATGCGCACCTGGGCGCTGGCCTCTTCGCCCGAAACATATATCGCCTTCAGCCCGGCCTGCGCGAAACTGGCTGCCGCCTGCAGCAGCAGGGTGGATTTGCCGATTCCCGGATCGCCGCCCACCAGAATGGCGCTGGCCGGCACCAGACCGCCGCCGAGCACGCGGTCAAGCTCGTCGATCCCCGACCGGGTGCGCGGTGGCGGGGCTTCCTCGGTGGCGAGATCGCCAAGCGGAATACGCACCCCGCGCCGCGCGCCAAGCGCGGTTTTCGCCGGCCCTGGTGAAAGGGGGGCTTCTTCCGTGATGGTATTCCAGGCGCCGCAGGCATCGCAGCGCCCCGACCACTTGCCATGGCCGGCGCCGCAGGCGGTGCAGGAGAAGGAGAGGGATCTGGCCATTCTTTCGCGATTTGCTGCAGGGCCGGATCGCCCTTCGCTTCCGTCAGATTGAATAGGAAAAGGATGAGAACATCAACACCCCGGTCAGCAGCAGGCCCGGCAGGGTCAGGTCCGACCAGATCAGGATTCTGGAAGGAGAGGCCAGATCTGCCTTCAGCAGGCTCGCCACCACAACCAGCAGCCCCGCCGATGCGGCCAGCATCAGCGTCATGCTCAGGTTTTCCTCGGAAAACAGCAGCACGCCGCCGGCCCCTTCGATTGCCGCGCCCAGCAGGATCAGAACGGCGCGCCAGTGGTATGTGCCAAGCACTTCCAGCGCGATCATGGCCGACAATGCGGCCACCAGGAACGGGCCGCCAATGACCGCAACGAACATGAAAACCATGGGATGCACCTTTTTGTCAGTCGTGTCGCAGGCTATATCATCGGGGCGGCAGGCACAAACCGAACCTCCGGTGCTAGCTGCCATCCCGCCGGCGGGCTGTCAGATGGCCGATCAGGATCGATGCCAGAATGCAGCCGGTGAACAGGTAAAGCCCCCAGGCGGTTTCCACCTTGCCATAGCCGATGCCCTTGGCCACCACGATGTAAAGCGCAATCAGGAACACATCGGCCATCGCCAGCCTGCCCAGCACATGCAGCGCCGGCAGTGCGCGGCGGTCGAGCAGTTCAAGATGAACGAGGGCGAGCCCGATGGTTTTCAGGTAGGGGGCGAATATTGCCAGGCCCGTGACCAGCAGGGCCAGTGCCACATCCGATTTCCACAGGGATTGCAGGCCCGAGATCACGGATATCTCCGAAAGCCCAAACAGAGGTAACAAACCCGCGCGCAGCAGCGGGGCGAACCAGGCCAGCGGGAAGGCCACGAGCAGGGACAGGTTCAGGATTTTCAGCCAGAGCATGGCCGACAGTTGGCATCCTGCGCATGATTTGACAACCGTAATCACGCGTCCTGCCGGAGGCGCGCCGGTAAAGCGGGCTGTGGCGCAGGGTTGCCGTCAGCAGCAGGGCCAGCCCCCATATCGGCAGGGCCAGCGCCGCAAGGGCAAGGTCGGTCGGGTTGAGGCGGGGGGCGAACAGCACGCCGGGCAGGGCCATCAGCGCGATCGCCCCCGCGGTGAGCCCGGCGACCAGATAGATGCGCCGGTTGCAGCTGGCCGAGCGGCGGGCGCGCCGCAGGGCAAGGAAGGCGACGACAAGCGGAATATCGGTAAACACGATGCGGATGGCCAGTTCGCCAAGGGGGATATCGAAGGGCATGACGTTGCTCCGTCAGCGGCATGACCCCACCTGCCGGCATCAGGAATAACGAAAGGATTCCTAACGGGAGGTTAATTTCCGAAAGACAATCCCAGATTGTTTCTTCGCAGCCCGCGTCGGAGATCCCGAAATCCGGCCGGAATCCCGGGGCCCGCTTTCGCCGGGCAGTTTCAATGCACGCCTTCGAGTGTGGCCGCGCTTCGGCTGCTGATGAAACGGGGCAGGTTCCGGCGGCTGACGAAACGGGGCATCATGTTCTGGCTGCCGTCGCTTTCGTTGCCGTCGGTCAGATCATCCCTGCACATGCCATGCCTGAAGCCGCTGTAACGCGCCTTGTCGGGGCGGCACCGGTAGAGAGGGCTTTTGCGGATTGCCGCGGCAAGGGCCAGCCCGGCCATCCAGAGGGGAAGGGTTGCTCCGGCCAGCAGCAGCATGAGCGGATCGGGCGCCGGCGCGAAGATGATCTGCGGGAAGGTCAGTGCGGCGATTGCTCCGCTGACCAGCGCCACCGCAAGATAGATATAGGAGTTGTAGCTGATCGAGCGGCGGGCGCGGCGCAGGGAAAGCAGCGTTACCGCAAGGGGGATATCGGCAAGAAGGATGCGCAGTGCCATGTCTGCGAGGGGGCTTTCGAAGGCCATCATCTGCTTGCTCCGTTCTGTTTCGTTCGGGTGCCTTGTTCCGGCCTTTTCCTGCGTTGCGGCCCCGGGTTCTGCGGGTGGCCCGAGCAGATGCCGGATCGCTTGAGCTTCGGTATGGCGGCTGCGGACGGCCTTTTGACGGAAAATTTGTGGAGAAATCATGACAAATTCTTCCCGTCTGGCCGTCTGGCCCGCCCCGGGCCGCATCGCCCCCGGTTTCGGGGCCGGGTTTCGGGGCCGGGCTGCGGAGCCGGGCGGGCGTGCCGGTGCGGGGCGCTTCAGCGCAGGGCGGCGATCGGCCCGTCGGGGCGTCCGTGGATGAACTGATCGACATAAGGGTTGCCGCTGTCTTCCAGAGTCTCCACCGGGCCGCACCAGCGGATTACCCCTTCATGCAGCATGGCAACCTTGTCGGCAATCGCGCGCACGCTGGTCATGTCATGGGTGATGGTCATCGCCGTGGCACCCATTTCGGAAACGATCTCGCGTATGAGATCGTTGATCACCCCGGCCATGATCGGATCGAGTCCGGTTGTCGGCTCGTCAAAGAAGATCACCTGCGGATCGGTAGCAATGGCGCGCGCCAGCCCCACGCGCTTTTGCATGCCGCCCGAAAGTTCGGCCGGATAGAGATCGGCCACCTCGGCTTTCAGCCCCACCCGGCGCAGCTTTCCGATGGCGATATCGCGCGCTTCCTCGCCTGGCCGCTTTTCGCGGCCGTGCAGCATGCGGAAGGATACATTCTGCCACACGGTGAGGCTGTCGAACAGCGCGCCGCCCTGAAACAGCATGCCGAAGCGGGTCAGGAAGGTTTCACGCCTGTCCGCAGAGAGTGGCGCGCCATCGATCAGGATCTCGCCGCGGTCAGGCGTGACAAGGCCGAGGATGCACTTCAGCAGCACCGATTTGCCGGTGCCCGAACCGCCGATGATCACCATGCTTTCGCCGGTGCCTACCGTCAGGTTGACACCGCGCAGCACCTGGTTGTCGCCAAAGGCCTTGTGAATGTCGCGCAGCTCGATCATGCGGAGAAGAACAGTTCTGTCAGGATGTAGTTGGCGGCCAGGATCAGCACCGAGGCGGCCACCACCGCCGCCTTGGTGGCGCGGCCCACACCCTGGGCGCCGCGGCCCGAGTTCATGCCGAAATAGCAACCCATCAGCGCGATCAGAAAGCCGAATACGGCGCCCTTTATCAGCCCCGACACAACATCCCAGTTTTCCAGGAAATTCACCGTGTTGTGGAGGTATGTTGATGCATTGAACCCCAGCCGTCCGGTGCCCACCAGATAGCCGCCGAAGATGCCGATGGAATCGCCCGCCGCCACCAGGGCCGGCAGCGCAAGCGTGGCCGCCAGCACACGCGGCACGGTGAGGTATTTCATCGGATCGGTGGACAGGGTCACCAGCGCGTCGATCTGTTCGGTCACCTTCATCGTCCCGATTTCGGCGGCAATCGAACTGGCTACCCGCGCCGCCACCATCAGCCCGCCGAGCACGGGGCCAAGTTCGCGGGTCATGCCGATGGCCACGATCTGCGGCACCACGGCTTCGGCGCTGAAGCGCGCCCCGCCGGCATAGATCTGAAGCGCCAGGGCGCCGCCGGTGAACAGGGCTGTCATGCCGACCACGGGAAGGCTGAAATATCCTATGTTCATAAGGGACTGAAGGAATTCCCTGAAGTAGAATGGCGGCGTGGCGAGATGGCGCAGGGTGGCCAGCGCGAACAGCGCCACCCGGCCGACGGCGGCCAGAAGGGCCAGCGTCTGCCGGCCGATCGCCGCGACCGGGACCAGAAGGATTCCGGCGCCGTTCATGCGCCGCTGCCGGCGGTGTTACCGGCTTCCATGCTGCCGCTGCCGTTGCTGCCGACATAGCGGCGTGCATAGCGGGGGCCAAGGGCGGTCAGGATTTCGTAGCCGATGGTCCCGGCCGCTTCGGCCAGATCGTCAACCCCCTGGTGTTCGCACAGGATATCAAGCGCATCCGGTGCGTTTCCGGCCTTGTCAAGCCCGGTGATGTCGGCGGTGATCAGATCCATCGATACCCGTCCGACCACGGGGCAGGCCGCATCGCCGCTCCACAGCCGGGCCTTGCCGCCCATGGCACGGATCAGCCCGTCGGCATAGCCGCCCGAAACAGTGGCGATCCGGCGGGGCTCTTCTGCTGTCCAGCTGTTGCCGTAGCCTACGCTTTCACCGGCCAGAACGGGGCGGCTTTGCACCACCGGCAGGGAAAGCCTTGCCACCGGCCGGGCATCGGCGAAGGGCAGGCCGCCGTAAAGCCCGATGCCAGGGCGTGTGAGATTGAAGTGATATTCCGCCCCGAGCAGGATTCCGCCGGTTGCGGAAAGTGAGAGCGGAACATCAACTCCTTCCGTCATTTCCTTGAAAATACGCAGTTGTTCTGCATTCATGGGGTGTCCGGGATGATCGGCGCAGGCCAGATGGCTCATCACCAGAACCGGGCGCATTGCCAGGGCCGGTTCGCGCACGGCCTGCCATTCGCCCGGCTCCATGCCCAGCCGGTTCATGCCGGTATCAAGCTGGATGCCGAAGGGATGGCCGGGCAGGGCTTCGAGGTGGCGGGTAAGCTGTTCGGTGCTGTTCAGCATGGGCGTCAGGGCAAGGTCGGCGATCATGTCGGTATCGCCCCGCATGTGGCCCGAGAATATCAGCACCTCGACATTCGGCCCGAGGGCCTCGCGCAGTTGCGCGCCCTCTTCGGCCACGGCCACGAAGAATCGACGCACGCCGGCCCGCGCCAGTGCCCGCGCCACCGGACCGACGCCCAGGCCATAGGCATCGGCCTTGACCACGGCGGCGGTTTCCACGTTGTCGCCCGACAGGGCGTCAAGCGCCCTCCAGTTTGCCACCAGGGCATCAAGATCGATTGTCAGCGTGCCACTTGCCATGGGGTGGGTTTTTGACGGGGCGGGGCGCGAGGTCAAGGAAAAAGCACGGTTCGCCTGCGTCCGGGCCGCATGGCCGGGCCATGCTCAGGGCTTCCAGCGCAGGAAATTGGCGATCATGCGCAGGCCGGTGGCCTGACTCTTTTCCGGGTGGAACTGGGTGCCGACAAGGTTGTCCCGTCCCACGATGGCGGTAATCGCGCCGCCGTAGTCGGCATGCGCCAGGCGATCCGCCTCGTTCGCCACCCGGAAATGCCACGCGTGCACGAAATAGGCGTGCCGGCCGCTTTCCACGCCCGCGAGCACCGGGTGAGGGCGGGTGATCACCAGATCGTTCCAGCCCATGTGCGGAACCTTGAGGGCGCGATCTGCGGGCGTGATCCTGACCACCTCGCCGCCGATCCAGCCGAAGCCCGGCGTCTGGCCGTATCTGTCGGCGTATTCATGGCCGGTGGTGGCCAGCATCTGCATGCCGATGCAGATTCCGAAGAAGGGGCGCGCGCGCGCGATCACGGCCTCTTCCAGCGCCTCGAACAGGCCCGAGTGCTCCATCAGCGCCTGTCGGCAGGCCGGAAAGGCGCCGTCGCCCGGCAGAACCACGCGGTCGGCGTCTGCCACGTCTTCGGGGCGGGCGGAAACGATCACCTCGCCGGCGTCCACCTCGCGGGCCATGCGTTGAAAGGCCTTTTCGGCCGAATGCAGGTTTCCGCTTTCGTAATCGATCAGAACGGTGCGCATGGGCCTAGAGCGCACCCTTTGTCGAGGGGATCGCGCCGGCCATGCGCGGATCGGGCTCGACGGCCATCCGCAGGGCACGCGCCACCGCCTTGAAGGCGGCTTCGGCAATATGGTGGCTGTTGAAGCCGTGCAGGCAATCGACATGCAGGGTGATGCCGCCGTGGGTGCTGAAGGCCTGGAAGAATTCGCGCACCAGTTCGGTATCGAAACCGCCGATCCTTGCCGTGGGCATGTCGATGTTCCATCCCAGCCAGGGCCGCCCTGAAAGATCGAGCGCAGCGCGCACCAGGGCGTCATCCATCGGCAGGTGACATTCGCCGTAGCGGCGGATGCCCTTCTTGTCGCCGAGTGCTCTGGCCAGTGCCTGGCCCAGCACGATGCCGCAATCCTCGACCGTGTGGTGATCGTCGACATGCAGGTCGCCTCTTGCCTTCACGGCAAGGTCGATCAGCGCGTGGCGCGAAAGCTGATCCAGCATGTGGTCGAAGAAACCGATGCCGGTTTCGTTGGCGTAAGCGCCGGTGCCGTCAAGATCAAGAGTGACGGAGATCTCGGTTTCGGCCGTTCTGCGGGTCATGCTTGCCTTGCGCATCTGGGCATCTCCTTGTTGCCTGCCCGCCTTATAGGACTGCCCTGCGCCCTTTCCAAGGGGGTGGTTTTAGCCTCTATGCCTTGCCGGCCGGCTGTGGCAAAAGAGGAGCAGAAGGAGGCCGGGAAAGATGATCGCCTGCGTATCCGTGCGGCCGGGCTGCAAGCCTGGCAGGATCTGTGCCGTTGCCGAAGGCGACGTGCGCCATGCGCCGCTTTCTGAGCCCTGCATGCCCCGGGGGCTTTGCCGTTCGCGCCCTGCGCCGGACCGCAGGGCGTTCTGAGGGCGGGGTGCGGGCGCGTGGAAATTCTTGCCGTTACCTGCATGCGCGACGAGGGGCCGCATCTTGCCGAGTGGATTGCCCATCATCTGGCTGCCGGGGTGGATCATTTCCTGATCTTTTCCGACCGCTGCACCGACGGCACCGACCTGATGCTTGACGAACTGGCCGGTGTGGGGATTGTCACCCATGTGCGCCTGGGCCCGGGTGAGGGGCCGGATGCCGCACGTCCGGTGCAGTGGCGGGCGTTGAAGGCGGCCGCCACGCATCCGCGCTACAGGGCGGCAGGCTGGGTGCTGGTCAGCGATTGCGACGAGTTCATCAACCTGCACGGGCCTCTTGCGGATCTGCGTGATCTGATTGCATCGCTGCCCCGGGGAAGCGATGCGCTGGCCATGAGGTGGCGCCTGTTCGGCAGCGCCGGCCGGGTGGCGCCGGGTGCAGGGATGACGATCGAGCGTTTCACCCGTGCCGCGCCCGAAGACATCGCCCTGCCGCTGGCCCATTTCATGAAAGCCCTGTTCCGCCCCGCGGCCTTCCGCGCGCCCGGTGTGCACCGCCCCAGGGCGCGCGGGGGCAGGCTTTCCCGCTGGGTGGACGGCAGCGGCCGCCCGCTGCCCGAAAGCTTTGCGCGAAGCGACGGGCGGATCAACCTGTGGGGGATCGGGGCAGGGTGCGATCTGGTGCAGCTCAATCATTATGCGCTGCGTTCGGCCGATGAATTCATGGCCAAGCGGCGGCGCGGCCTGCCCAACCATACTGCGCGGCCGGTGGATCTGGGCTATTGGACCGAGCGCAACTTCAATCAGGTGGAAGACACCGGCATCGCCCGCATGATCCCGGCCACCCGGGCGCGCATGACGGCGCTGCTGGAGATCGGCCGGCTGGCCGAACTGCAGGAGGCGGCGCTGACCCGTCACCGCGCGGAACTGGCGCGCCAGCTTGGCGACAGCGGCGAGAACCGGCTTTACCTGCAGCTTGCGCTTGCCGCGGGCAGCACCCCGCCCGCGCCCGAATTCATGCGCCACCACCTGGCCCGCCTTGCAGCTGCGGAGCACCGGAATGGCTGAGGGGAAAGAGCGGGGAAGAGGGGCAGGGAAAGCGGGCCTTCTCATCCGCAGTCTGCGCAGCCGCGAACATGGGGGGATCTGCCTGCTTGAAGCGGTGCGTGAGGGGGGCGGGGCCCGGTTCTTCTTTGCCTCGGGCACGCCTGCCGAAAAGATTGCGCCCGGGGCCGGCTGGAAGATCGGCGCGTTGCAGGGTATCGGCGGAGCGCCGGTTGTGCAGCTTTTGCCGGCCGCCGAGGCCGGAGCGGGAGAGGCTGCGCAAGCCGTGGAAACGGCGGCGGAATACCCTCTTGTCGTGGGAGGGCAGAAGCTGCTGTCCGCCGCCACCTCCCCGGAAACCGGGCTGTTCGCCGGGCTGGATACCGGCTTTGCCGAGCGTAACGGCCAGCCTGCGGAAATCGTGCTCGACTGGTTGCGCTATCACGTGGAGACGCATGGGATGAATGCGGCGCTGATCCTTGATCGCGCCCGCCCCGGAAGCGATCCGCGCTTCGCAGAGTTCCTGCGCCATGGTGCGGCCGGGATCGCGGGGCTGAAGCGGCTGGTGCTGCTTGATGCGCCGGTTCCCCTGGGGCGAAACGGGCTGCCGGGTGAATCGCACCCGTTCTGTGCTCCCGATGCACCGGGCAAGGGCCGGATGGAAATTCCGCCCTCCGATCCCTGGGCTGCCCCGCTTGGTGAAACGGTGATCTACGAACTGGTGCGCAGCCGGTTCCTGGCGCTGGCGCGAACGGTGATGAACATCGACGTGAGCGATATCCTGGCTCCGCCCGAAGCAGGTGGCAGGACGCTTTTCGAGCGCGTCTGCGAAAGCCCCGGCGGGGTGATCGCGCTTGAGGGGCGCCATGCCTATCCCTGGCGTCTGCGCAAGGGGCGGGCGGCGGCATTCGGGGATCATCACCTGGTGCGTTTCGATTCCCGGAGCACGCGCCGGCGCTGGTGCATCGCACCCGCACGCCTGCCCGAAGGCGCGATCTGGCGGATGCTGCGTGTTACCGGCGCGCCGGCGCCGGGCGCGGCGATTCGATTCTGGCGCTGCATGGCGCTGCGTCATCCCGGCGTGCCGGTATCGAGGATCGTTCCGAAGTCAAGCCTTGTCGAGGATCCGGAACTGCTTTCCCTGATGCAGCAGCGCCTGAATGCCCGCCCGGTGCGCATGCCGGCCAGGGCGCTGCGCGATACGCATGCAAGGGATCGGGCAAGGGATCGAACCGGGGATCAGGGCGGTGCGGATGACGGAAGCCGGACGCCGGCCTGCGAGGCGGCCCAGAAGGCGGAGCATGCAGGGGCCGCGGGAGGGTATCGTGTCACCATCGTCACCACCATGAAGAACGAGGGCCCCTTCATTCTGGAGTGGTTGGCCTTTCACCGGATGATCGGGGTTTCCGATTTCCTGATCTATACCAATGACTGCACCGACGGCACCGATACCATGCTGGACCTGCTTCAGAAGAAGGGCCTTGTGCAGCACCGTGAAAACCCGTTTCGCAGAACCACGGGCCTGAGGCCCCAGCACGCCGCGCTTCAGGCGGCCGGGCGTGAGGCGCTGGTGCAGGAGTCCGACTGGCTCATCTGCATGGATGTGGATGAATTCATCAACATCAGATGCGGCAGCGGACGCCTTGCCGATCTGTTTGACGCCGTGGAGGACGCCAACATGATTTCGCTCACCTGGCGGCTGTTCGGCAACAATGATATTCATGCCTATTCGGATGCGCCGGTGACGGCCCAGTTCACCCGCTGTGCCCCCGAACTGGCCCGCAAGCCGCATCAGGCCTGGGGCTTCAAGACGCTTTACCGCAATCTCGGAATATTCCGGAAGCTCGGGGTGCACCGGCCCAAGGGGCTGCACCCGCAGCTGGCCGGACGCATCCGCTGGGTGAATGGTTCGGGCCGGTCGCTGCCCGAGCGCATGTATCGCAACGGCTGGCGTTCGACGGTCGATACCTTCGGCTATGATCTTGTGCAGCTCAACCATTATGCGGTGCGTTCGGCCGAAAGCTTTCTGGTGAAGCGCGACCGCGGCCGCGTCAACCACGTGATGCGCGATCAGGGCCTGGCCTACTGGTTCCGCATGAACAACAACGCCGAGGAAGAGCATTCCATCATCCGCCTGCTGCCAGCCCTGCGCAAGGAACTGGCAGGCCTGATGGCGGATCCCGAAATCGCCGCGGCGCATGCGCATGCGGTGCGCTGCCATCGGCGGAAGATTGCCGAACTGAAGGCCTGCCCGGAACATGCCGCCTTCTATCGCGAGATTACCGGCCCGCGCCTTGAGAAGCTTTCGCGCATGCACAGCCGTTTCGGCGCCAACGTGTTTCTGGTCGGGCCTGATTGCATTCCCGACGAGATCGTCGGGAAGGATCCGGCCGAGCCGTTCTTCTTTACGGTCGATCGGGTTTCGGGGGCCGCCCGCTGAGCCGGGGCATTCGCCCCTGTGCGGGTGCGGACCTGATTTGACAAACCCCGCCCCCGGGGCCATCATCGGCAGGCGGGTGTCCGGTGTCAGCGGGTTGCCGCAGGGCGGGGTTGTGCCACGCTGTCTGCCCGTGCCGTTGCCGCGGATCACGTTCAGAGGATATGACAGGACATATGCAGGCCCCTTCGACAGGCGTGCGCGCAAGCGCCGACAGGCGGTGCCGGGCCGCACGCCCCGGCCGGCAGATGCCATGCGGGCATGTTTCCGCCGGAGGGTGCGGCTTTGCCTGGCCCTCGGCCCCTTGCGGCCGGCTGGTGAAGGGGCAGGCCGATGCGTGAAAGGGATATTGCGGCCGTGCTTGACGCGCTTGACGGGCGGAAGCCGGGCACGGTGGCCGACATCAACGGCGCGGCCCCTGATCTGGCGATCGCGCTGCATCGGCGTTTCGGGGTGCATATTGCCCTGATCGGGCTTGACGATGGCGGCCGGATCACGCCGCTGCCACTGGATGCACGAGAGGAATATGTGGCCCGCCTTGCCGCGGCCGGGGTGCCGCCGGAAAGGATTGGTCATCTCGCGCGCAGCAGCGGCGGAAAGTTTGATCTTGTCATTTCGGTTGACGGATTCGGATATCGTTCTGATATCAACAGGATGAAAGACTTTCTTGAGGAACGCCTTGCCCCCGGGGGGCGACTGCTGATCGAACTTTCGGCCACGGCGCCGCCCTGTGCGTTCCTGAAGATCGAGGCCGACGGGCCCCTGCGCCCGCCCACGGCTGCCGCGGCCGGGCTTGCGCTGATGGTAGCGGCAGAAGAGCCGCTCTGCCCCGGCGGGAAGACAGCAACCGGGAACGGGCGCGACAGAGGCACCGGCGGCAACGTTTTCTTCAGGGATCGGAGCGAAGATGACGGTGGCCTCCTGATGCAGGGGAAGGGGGCCGCGGTGCAGTCCGGCCATGGGAAAGCCGTTCTGCGCGGTCGGCCGCCGGGCGAACCGGGGCGTCTGGCCAGGCTCTGGCGGCGGGTGATGACATGGGCCGGCATGCAGGGGCCGGGGGCATGAGCATTCCCGGAGATTCCCGCCGGGGCCCGGACGGGGCAGAATTCGGCCGGCCGGTGCCAAAGTCTGTGGACAGCCCTGCGGAAAAGCCTGTGGAGGAACCTGTGGAAAAATCATCCGGACAGGCGCGCGCCGAGGCGGCGGCGCGATCTGGGGAAAACACCGGGGAAAACACCGGGGAAAGATCCGGGGCATTGCCCCCGTCCGGCGCGGCGACGATCGTCTTTCATCTGGGGGCTCCCTGCACCAACGAGGGGCTGCTGGCCCGTTCGTTGCGCCGCGAGGGGCGGGCGCTGTTCGAGCGCGGGGTTTTTGCGCTGCGCCCCGGCGTTTACATGGAGAGGCTGACCGAAACGCTTGAAAGGCTCGACGGAGCCCCGGCGATGCCCGAGGATCAGGAGGCGCTTCTGCAACTGATGGCAGGTAACCGCCCGGCGCGGCGGGTGCTGTTTTCCAACAGCAGGTTTCTGGGCATTCCGGCCTGGATGTTCCACAAGGGAATCTTCTATCACAATGCGGCCCGCAGGGCGGTGGGGCTGCGCAACCTGTTTCCCGAAAATGATTGCGAGTTCTGTCTGGCGATCAGCAACCCGGCACGGTTCATTCCCGAGGTGTTTGCCACCCAGAGCCGCAAGGGATACGAGGAATTCATGGCCGGTGTCGATCCTTTGTCGGTGCGGTGGTCAAGCGTGATCGCACGCCTGCGCGAAGCCTGTCCGGATGTGCCGGTGATCGTCTGGTGCGACGAGGATACGCCGGTGATCTGGGGCGAGGTTCTGGCCAGGGTATCGGGCCTTGCCACCGGGATTTCCCCCGGCGCGTTCGATGTGTTTGAACAGGTGGTGACGGAGCGGGGCATGCAGGTTCTGCGGGCCTTTCTGAAGAAGAACCCCGGTCTGTCTTTGCAGGGTCGCCATCGGGCGATCTACAAGGTGCTGGAAAGGCATGCCCGCCCGGGGGCGCTGGAGGTCGAGATCGATCTGCCCGGATGGAATCACGTGATGGTGGCCCGGATGCAGGAAATCTATGATGAAGACATCGGCCGCATCGCCGCCATCGAGGGGGTGCAGCTGATCGCGCCATGACGGGTGCGGGCGGGTGTGCAGCCCCGGAGCGGCCTGCCCGCTGCGGCGGGCTGTTCGTCAGCGCATCAGCAGGTCGTGCCGCGTATGGGCCCCTGCGGGTTGTCTTCGGACGGGTATTTCCTCATTGTCCGCGTTGATCCAGCTTTTTCCGGGGCCGTTTCACGATTATACCCTTCGGCATCGGGATACGGGAGGTGCAGGGGGAGATGCGGGGCGGATCCGGCATGGCAGCAGGAGACAGGGGCGCGAAGCGGTTCAACCTGTTCATCATCGGTCAGAGCGGCCGGCTGCAGCACGAGGCGGTGATCCTTGCCGCCAGCCTGCGCAGGAGCAATCCGGATTTCGCCGGCACGCTTTACGTGGGCGAGCCGCAGCCTGGCCCCCTGTGGCCCGGAGATCCGCGCATGTCGGCACCGGCGCGTGATCTGCTCGAAGATCTGGGTGCCAGGATCCTGCCCTTCGAAAGCCGCCATTTCGGCGCCGCCTATCCGCAGGGCAACAAGATCGAGGGGCTTCTGGCCCTGCCCGAGGGCGAACCTTTCGTATTCTTCGATTCCGATACGCTGATCACCGGGCGGCTTGACCGGGTGGAGTTCGATTTCGCGCGTCCCTCGGCTTCGATGCGGCGCAGCGGCACCTGGCCCAGGCCCGAGCTTTACGGCCCCGGCTACACGGAAATCTGGAAATCGCTCTATGACCGCTTCGGGCTTGATTTCGAAAGTTCGCTCGATCCCGGCCAGCCCGATGAATACTGGCAGCGGTATCTTTATTTCAATGCCGGCTGGTTCTTCTATCGCTGCCCGCACGTTTTTGGTGCGCGATTCATCGAATATGCCACCGCCATTCGCGATGCGCCTCCCCCCGAACTGGTATGTCAGCCTCTTTACCCGTGGCTTGACCAGATCGCGCTGCCGCTTGTCATCCATTCCTTCGGAGGCGGGCGGCCGGGGCCCGGTCTTGCGGGGCTTGATGGCGATATCAGCTGTCACTGGAGGGTGCTGCCGCTGCTTTATGCCCGCGAAAGCGATGCGGTGGTTGCCTTTCTGGAAGAAATCACTGCCCCCAACCGGATCAAGAAGGTGATCAAGCAGCACGAGGCGATCCGGCGGATGATCTATCAGGGCCGCGGGCGCAGGGTGCGGGCCCTGTTCGACCGCAACAACCTGCCGCCGCGTGAGCAGATGATCCGCAACCGCATCAGGCGCGAAGGGCTCTGGATGCGCTGAGGGCGCCGCAACGAAAGCGGGAAGCCGTCGCGGGCGGGACCGGCCATCACTCTGCCCCCGGAACGGTGCCGGAGGAACCGGCGGGATGGCCGGTGCCGCTTCTGCCTTCCGGTTCTTCGGCCATGCCGTTCCGCCCGCTGTTGCCGTTTTCGCCTGTGTTTCCTGCGTCGGAGCGGGCCAGCAGCGAGATCCCGACCCGGACCTCGACGCCAAGGATGTCTTCATCGGGCAGGTTGCTGCCGATTCCGAAGTCGAGCCGGTCAAGGGTGACCTCGCCTTGCATCCGGGCATTGTTGCCATCGATGCTGAGCCAGAAGGGCATGATCACCGGGTGGGTCTGCCCCTTGAGGGTGAGGGTGCCGCGGGCTTCCTGCCCGTCGATCAGTGGCAGGATGTCGGCTTCGAAAAGGGCCGTGGGGTGGTTTTCGGCATCGAAGAAATCGGGGCCGAGCGCCTGTTGCGTGAAAGGGCCGATGTCAAGGCTCGGGATATTGATCCTGGCTTTGACGAGACCGGCCCTGTCGTGCATCGGCGGGGCCGGCCGATAGGCGATCTCGGCCGACCATTCGCGAAATTCCCCCGTGATTTCCCTGCCCAGTTGCCGGATGGTGAACTTCAGGGTGCCGCGATGCACGATCCAGCGGGTTTGCGCCGGGATTTCGGCTGTTGTTTCTTCATCGGCAAGGGGCGTTGCGGAGCCGGGGGGCGGCTGGAAAGTATCGTGCCCCGGGGGGGCGGCCGTTCCGGCCGTTCCGGCTGTTGCCCGGACGGGATCGGCAGACGGCAGCAGTATCGCTGCGATCACGAATGCCGCGCCGGCCAGAGTGCGCGAAAGAGGGGGGGCGGGGGCAGGAGCACCGGGAAGGCAGGCGTTTGCGTGGGGGGGCGGGGGCGGCTGTTGCGAAGGCAGGCCGCAACCGGGCGACCGAAACCCTTGCAGGGCGGCAGGATCACGGCGGCGGTGGGCATCGTGGGCGGGCATGCGCGGCCTTCGGCTGTTGCTGCGGGCAGGATAGGAACGGGAGGGAGGAAACGCAATGCCCGGCCGAAAACGGCGGATGGCGTTGCAGTCCTGTCGTTGCCGCGCTATTCGGTGACGCATGCAAGGAGGAGCAAGATGAGCCGAGCATTCGTGTTTCCGGGCCAGGGGGCCCAGACGATTGGGATGGGCAAGGCCCTGGCCGAATCCTGCCCGGCCGCCAAAGCCGTGTTCGAAGAGGTGGACGAGGCGCTTGGCGAAAGGCTGAGTGCTCTGATCTGGGAGGGTGACCCGGAAACCCTGACCCTGACCGAAAATGCCCAGCCGGCGCTGATGGCCACGGCCCTGGCCGCCTTCCGGGCGCTTGAAAGCGAAGGGGTGACGGCCGGGGATGCGGTTTTCGTGGCCGGCCACAGCCTGGGTGAATATTCGGCGCTGGCGGCGGCGGGTGCGCTTTCGGTTGCCGATACCGCCCGCCTGCTGCGCATCCGCGGACGCGCCATGCAGGAGGCGGTACCGGTGGGCGTGGGGGCGATGGCGGCAATCCTGGGGCTTGATCTGGAGACCGTCGAGACGGTTGCCGCATCGGCCGCCTCGCAGATTGCAAGCGAGAAGGGCGACAATCCGGTGTGCGAGGTGGCCAATGACAATGATCCCGGCCAGGTAGTGGTTTCGGGGCACAAGGCGGCGGTGGAGCGCGCCTGCGTGATTGCCGGGGAACGGGGCGCGAAACGGGCGGTGATGCTGCCGGTTTCGGCACCGTTTCACTGTTCGCTGATGAAACCGGCTGCATCGGTGATGGCGCAGGCCCTGGCCGAAGTGGACATGAGCGCGCCGACGGTGCCGCTGGTGGCCAACTATACCGCCCGGCCGGTGCGCGATCCGGCCACGATCCGCTGTCTGCTGGTGGAACAGGTGACAGGCCGGGTGCGCTGGCGGGAATCGGTGCAGCTGATGATCGCGGATGGCGTTGAGGAATTCTGGGAAATCGGCCCCGGCAAGGCGCTGTGCGGCATGATCCGTCGGATCGACCGCAGCGTTGCCTGTCGTGCGATCGGCACGCCGGAGGATGTGACAGAGGCAGCTGAAGGCATGAAGGGATAGGTGCAGATGTTTGATCTTTCAGGAAAGACGGCGCTGATTACCGGCGCGTCGGGGGGCATTGGCGGTGCCGTTGCCCGCGCCTTGCACGGGGCCGGTGCGGTGGTGGGGCTTTCGGGCACACGGATCGCGCCGCTCGAGGCGCTGGCCGGCGAACTGGGTGCGCGCGCGCATGTGCTGCCCTGCAACCTGGCCGACCGCGAGGCGGTCGAGGCGCTGCCGAAGCGTGCCGTCGAGGTCATGGGCGGGCTCGACATCCTGGTGAACAACGCCGGCATCACCCGCGACAACATATTCATGCGCATGAAGGACGAGGAATGGGAGACGGTGCTTGATGTCAATCTGACCGCTGCCATGCGTCTGTGCCGGGGGGTGATGCGGCCGATGATGAAGGCCCGCTGGGGGCGGATCATCAACATCGGTTCGGTGGTGGGCAGCACCGGCAATGCCGGTCAGGCCAATTACGCCGCCGCCAAGGCGGGGCTGACAGGGCTGACGAAATCGGTTGCCCAGGAAGTGGCCAGCCGCGGCATTACCGCCAATGTGGTGGCGCCGGGTTTCATTGCCACCGCAATGACCGACAAGCTGAGCGACGAGCAGAAGGAAAGGATCAACGCCCAGATTCCGGCGGCGCGGATGGGCACGCCCGAAGAGATCGCCGCGGCAGTTCTGTATCTGGCAAGCCCCGAGGCGGCCTATGTGACCGGCGCCACGCTGCATGTGAACGGCGGCATGGCAATGATCTGAAGCCGGGCCGCAGGGCGCCGGCCCAGCCTTCATCGGCATGTTTTGCGCGAAACGCGGCAGGCACAAAGCATTTGCCTTGGGGAAATGATGTGCTATAGGCGGCGCAGATTCATCGGGGGCGCTCCTGCGCTTGCCGGTTTCCCCGCTGCGGCGGGACGTGAGTGGCCTTCGGGCATTACGCAAGCAAGACGGGACCAACCCCAAGACGGGAAGCTGCCCGGAAACCTGAAAGAGGAAAAGACATGAGCGACATCGCTGATCGCGTGAAAAAGATCGTTGTCGAGCACCTGGGCGTCGAGGAGGACAAGGTGACGGACAACGCGTCCTTCATCGACGATCTGGGCGCCGACAGCCTGGACACCGTGGAACTGGTCATGGCGTTCGAGGAGGAATTCGGCATCGAGATTCCCGATGACGCGGCCGAAACCATCCAGACCTTCGGCGATGCGGTGAAGTTCATCTCGGAAGCGGGCTGAAACCACTGGAACGTGAAATTCCGGAAAATTCCGGCTGGCGGCGCTCACCCCGGGTGCCGCCTTTTTCCTGTGTGCCGGGGGTGGCAGGTCGGAGCCGATCGGCTGCCATCGGGGTTGCCGATCACGGGGCGGGCAGGCTAAACAGCGTCGGACAGGCAGAAGATGCGAAAGATAACAAGGGGGCACGGGGATGCGCCGAGTTGTGATAACGGGCATGGGGATGGTCACGCCGCTGGCCTGCGGAGTGGAGGAAACCTGGAAACGCCTGCTGGAAGGCAGTTCGGGTGCAGGCCCCATCAGCCGTTTCGATGCCGCGCATCTGGCCACCACATATGCCTGCGAGATCCCGCGCGGTGACGGCAGCGGCGGCAGCTTCAATCCCGATGACTGGATGCCCCCCAAGGAGCGGCGCAAGGTGGACGAGTTCATCCTTTACGCGATGGCCGCGGCCGACATGGCAGTGCAGGATGCCGGCTGGCAGCCCGCGGCCGAGGAAGAGCGTCTGCGCACCGGGGTGATGATCGGTTCGGGAATCGGCGGGCTGCAATCGATCGCCGATACGTCGGTTGCGCTGAAGGAGCGGGGCCCGCGGCGCGTTTCGCCCTTCTTCATTCCCGGTTCCCTGATCAATCTCGCTTCGGGGCAGGTTTCGATCCGCTACGGTTTCAAGGGGCCGAACCATGCAGTTGTTACCGCCTGCTCGACCGGAGCGCATGCGATCGGCGATGCGGCGCGGCTGATCCAGTGGGGCGATGCCGATGTGATGCTGGCCGGTGGCGCGGAAAGCCCGATCTGCGAACTGGGTATCGCGGGCTTCAATGCCTGCAAGGCGCTTTCCACCCGTTTCGCCAACGATCCGAAGGCCGCGAGCCGCCCCTATGATGCCGATCGAGACGGTTTCGTGATGGGCGAGGGGGCCGGCGTGGTGGTGCTTGAGGAATACGAGCATGCAAAGGCCCGCGGCGCCACGATATATGCCGAGGTTCTGGGCTACGGGCTTTCGGGCGATGCCTATCACATTACCGCCCCGGCCGAGGATGGCGATGGTGCATTCCGCTCGATGAGTGCGGCTCTGAAACGTGCCGGGATCGCACCCGCAGATGTGGATTACATCAATGCGCATGGCACCTCGACCATGGCCGACACGATCGAGCTTGCGGCGGTGGAACGGCTTCTGGGCAAGGCGGCGGGAAAGGCCACGATGTCGTCCACCAAATCCTCGATCGGGCATCTTCTGGGGGCGGCGGGGGCCGTCGAGGCGATCTTCTGCGCACTGGCGCTGCGTGATCAGGTGGCGCCGCCCACGCTGAACCTTGACAATCCGGCGGTGGAGACCCCGCTTGATCTTGCCCCCCGGGCGGCCCGCGCACGCGAAATCAACGTGGCCCTTTCCAACAGTTTCGGCTTCGGGGGCACCAATGCCTCGCTTGTGCTGGGGCGGGTGTAGCGCGTGATGTGGCGAAATCTTGCTTCCAATGCGCTGACGTTCTTCGTGGTGCTGCTGTTCGTCATCGGTGGCGTGATCATCTGGGGAAAGCAGCAATATGATTCGCCAGGGCCGCTGGCGCAGGCGATCTGCCTGAAGGTGGAGCGGGGCTCCAACATGGCCCGGGTTTCGCGCGAGCTCGAGGCGCGCGGCGCCGTTTCCAGCGGCACGCTTTTTCGCATGGGGGCGAATTACGAGAACAAGGCGTCCGACCTGAAGGCGGGCAGTTTCCTGATTCGCCCCGGATCGTCGATGCGCGAGATCGTCGAGGCCATCACGCAGGGTGGAAAGTCTACCTGCGGCACCGAGGTGGTGTATCGCATCGGTGTGCGCGGCAGCGAAATCCGTCTGCGCCAGCTTGATCCGGCGTCCAACCGGTACGTGGAAACGCTGAGTTTTGATCCCCTTGCCGGAGAAATCCCCGCAGCCTATCGCAAGGCCCGCGAAGAAGGCGATCTGCGGTATCGGATTGCGCTGGCCGAGGGGGTGACCAGCTGGCAGGTGGCCGAAGCGCTGAAGGCCGCCGATTTTCTGGAGGGTGAGATTGCCGAAATCCCGCCCGAGGGATGGCTGGCGCCCGACAGCTATGAGGTGAAGGCGGGCAGCAGCCGCACCGATCTGATCGCCCGGATGCGTGCGGCGCAGGAAAGGATCCTGGCCGAAGCCTGGGAAAACCGCGCCGAAGGGTTGCCGCTGACCACCCCGGAAGAGGCTCTGATTCTTGCGTCGCTGATCGAGAAGGAAACCGGCGTATCCGAAGAACGCCGCCAGGTGGCCAGCGTATTCATCAACCGTCTGAAAAAGGGCATGCGTCTGCAGACCGATCCGGCGGTGATCTATGGTATCACCAGGGGGCAGGGGGTACTTGGCCGGGGATTGCGCCAGAGCGAACTGCGCCGTCAGACCCCCTACAACACCTATCTGATCGATGGCCTGCCGCCTACGCCGATCGCCAATCCGGGGCGCGCCTCGATCGAGGCGGCGATAAATCCGGATGACACCGATTTCCTGTTTTTCGTGGCTGATGGCACCGGCGGACACGCCTTTGCACGCACCCTGAGGGAGCACAACCGGAATGTTGCGCGCTGGCGCAAGATCGAGGCCGAGCGCAGCGGAAACTGAGCCGCCTGTTGCGGTCGGGCCGGATTTCATTAATGATTGATCAAGGTTGGCGTGCGGTGGCCTGGCACAACCTGGGCGATTTTTCTTGACTTTGCGAACGCCCCGAAGTATAACTTGTGCCAAGCTGGAAGAAGTGGGCAAGCGGCCCGGGGCACCCCCCGAGGCCGCTTTTTGCGTCCCCGCCTTCACGATCGGACGGAGCCAACCGTCATGAAAGGCAGAGCAGAACATAGATGACATTGATCATTCCCTCGGGAGGCGAGGAGGCGGCGGAAGAGATCCTTCTGGTCGCGGAGCGGCATTTTTCGCGAATGCTGCTGCAAATCGATACGGTGATCGGCGAATTGCAGGGTGCAAGGAAGCCGCCATCGCGCGAGGCGCAAGCCGCAATCCGGGAGCTTTCCAAGGCGATCCAGACCATCTTTGACGAAAGGGCGAAACTTGAAAAACTCCGCAAGCACAAGGCCGGTGTTGTTCACGACCACGCGCTTGACTTCGACGCCGCACGCGCTGAGATCGGGCGCCGAATGGCTCGCCTGCGCGCCGCGCGAGGTTCAGGAGAAGTTCCTGAATGAACTGAGCGAAGAGGCGCTGCTGGCGTTGCCATGGATGTTCGAGTTCTGGGCGATGGAGCATCAGCTGCCGCCCGAGGGCGACTGGCGCACATGGGTGATCATGGGCGGGCGCGGCGCGGGAAAGACGCGCGCCGGAGCCGAATGGGTGCGCGCCGAGGTCGAGGGCGCGCGGCCGCTTGATCCGGGGCGTTCGCGCCGAGTGGCGCTGATTGGCGAAACCCTCGATCAGGTGCGCGACGTGATGATTTTCGGCGACAGCGGCATCATGGCCTGCTCTCCCCCCGACCGGCGCCCCGAATGGCAGGCCACCCGCCGCCGGCTGGTGTGGCCGAACGGTGCCGAGGCGCAGGTTTTTTCGGCTCATGAGCCCGAAAGCCTGCGAGGGCCGCAGTTCGATGCCGCCTGGGTGGACGAACTGGCCAAGTGGAAGAAGGCCGAAGAAGCCTGGGACATGCTGCAGTTCGCCCTGCGTCTGGGCACCCATCCGCGCCAGTGCGTGACGACCACGCCCCGCAATGTAGCGGTTCTGAAAGGAATTCTCTCAAATCCCAGCACGGTGGTGACGCGCGCCCCCACCGAGGCCAATCGGGCCTGGCTGGCAGCCAGTTTTCTTGAGGAAATGCGGGCGCGCTATGGCGGCACGCGTCTGGGGCGGCAGGAGCTTGAGGGCGAGTTGCTGGAGGATGCCGAGGGCGCGCTGTGGACATCGGCGATGCTTGAGGGTCTGCGCCGGGAGGATGCGGGCGCGCTAAGCCGGGTGGTGGTGGCGGTTGACCCGCCTGTGACCGGTCACAAGGGCAGTGACGAATGTGGTATCGTGGTGGTGGGTGTACGGGCCGAGGGTGATCCGGGGGACTGGTGCGCAGTGGTGCTGGAGGATGCCAGCCTTTCCGCTGCTTCGCCCCAGGAGTGGGCCAGAGCGGCCATTGCCGCCATGGAACGCCACGGCGCCGAGAGGCTGGTGGCGGAAGTCAACCAGGGCGGGGACCTGGTGGAAAGCGTGATTCGGCAGGTGGACCGTCTGGTGCCGTTCAAGGCGGTGCGTGCCGCGCGCGGCAAGACGGCCCGGGCCGAGCCGGTGGCGGCCCTTTACGAGCAGGGGCGGGTATATCATCTGCGCGGCCTTGGCCGGCTTGAGGATCAGATGTGCCGGATGACGGTGCAGGGCTATGAGGGCAAGGGCAGCCCCGACCGGGTGGATGCGCTGGTGTGGGCGCTGCACGAACTGATGATCGAACCGGCCCGGAAATGGCGCCGCCCGCGGGTGCGGCTGCTTTAGGAGCGGTGTTGAAACGGGCGCCGGTGCCCGGGCTTCGGCCGGTGGCGAGGGCAGGTGCCTCTGCCGGGGATATTTTCAGACCAGTGATGAAAGGATGCCGGGCCTTTGGCCGCGGCCGGAGAACCTGCGGCCGGCGGGCGCGCGAAACGAGATGAGGAGCTTTCCAGATGGTATTTCGATTTCTGAAGCGTGGCGCAGAACAGGCGCCCGGGCAGAAGGCTTCGGCGGCGGGCCGGGTAATGGCCTGGGGCGGGGCCGGGCGGGTGGCGTGGTCGCCCCGCGATGCGGTTTCGCTGACCAAGAACGGGTTTCTCGGCAACCCGATCGGGTTTCGCGCGGTGAAGCTGATTGCCGAGGCGGCGGCCGCCTTGCCGCTGGTGCTGCAGGATCGGGAGCGGCGCTATGAAGCGCATCCGCTGAGCGATCTGATGCGCCGCCCCAATCCGGCCCAGGGGCGGGCCGAGTTGCTGGAGGCGCTTTATGGTCAGTTGCTGCTGACGGGAAATGCCTATGTGGAAGCGGTGGCCGCGGGGCTGCCGGGAGAAATGCCGCAGGAGCTTTACGTTCTGAGAAGCGACCGCATGCGCCTGGTGCCCGGTTCCGACGGCTGGCCGGTGGCCTATGAATACAGCGTGGGCGGGCGCAAGCACCGTTTCGACATGACGGGAGAGATGCCGCCGATCTGCCATGTGAGAAGCTTCCATCCGCAGGACGATCACTATGGTTTCACGCCGATGCGTGCCGCCGCCGGCGCGGTTGACGTGCACAATGCGGCGAGCCGATGGAGCAAGGCGCTGCTTGACAATGCGGCACGGCCTTCGGGGGCCATTGTCTATCGCGGTTCTGACGGCAATGCGACGCTGACTCAGGAGCAGTATGACCGCCTGCTTGACGAGATGGTGAGCCAGCACCAGGGCGCGGCCAATGCGGGGCGGCCGATGTTGCTGGAAGGGGGGCTTGACTGGAAGCCCATGGGCTTTTCCCCTTCGGACATGGAATTTCAGAAAACCAAGGAGGCAGCCGCGCGCGAGATCGCGGTGGCCTTCGGGGTGCCGCCGATGCTGCTGGGTATTCCGGGCGATGCGACTTACGCCAATTACCAGGAAGCCAACCGCGCCTTCTATCGTCTGACCGTGCTGCCACTGGCACAACGGGTGCTGGCATCGCTTTCCGAGTGGCTGGCGCGCTACAGCGGCGAGCCGGTCGGTCTGCGCCCCGATCTTGATCAGGTGCCGGCGCTGGCGGCCGAGCGCGATCAGCAGTGGCGGCGCATCAGCGCGGCGGATTTCCTGACTGATGCCGAAAAGCGCATGCTTCTGGGCCTGCCGAAATTCGCGGAGGAGGAATGAGCGGCGGGGAACGCTCGTCCGGCTCGGGTTCGCGCTTTCTTTACGACAGTTTCGACGTGGCCACGGCGCGCATCGAGGCCAACGAGCGTCTGGCGCAGCTGCAGTTCGACGCGCTGGACGAGCGGCTGAAGCGCATCGAGGCGATGATCGAACGGCTGGAGCGGCGGCTGTGGCTGGCGGTTTACGGCGTGGTCGGGGTGATCCTGGCCCAGGGTGTGGCGGGCCTGATCGAAGCGGCTCCGAAATGAGGGATATGCAATGATGACGATGCAGGAAAATGTTGCCGGGCTCGAACACAAATTCTGCCGGCTCGGCGACCAGGTGAAGATTACCGATGGAACGGGGATCGAGGGCTATGCCTCGCTTTTCGGGGTTCCCGATCAGGGTGGTGACATCGTGGAACCGGGGGCCTATCGGGCATCGCTGAAGGCGCTGCGCGAAAGCGGCCGGCGGGTGAAGATGCTCTGGCAGCACGACCCCGCCCAGCCGATCGGCATCTGGGACGAGGTGCGCGAAACCGAGCGCGGCCTTTACGTGAAGGGGCGCATCCTGACCGATGTGGAGCGGGGCCGCGAGGCAGCGGCACTGATCGGGGCGGGCGCCATCGACGGGCTTTCGATCGGTTATCGCACGAAGAAGGCACACAAGGATGGCAAGGGCCGGCGGCTCTTGGCAGAGCTGGAGCTCTGGGAGGTGTCGCTTGTCACCTTTCCGATGCTCCCCCAAGCGCGGGTAGGCGCCAAGGGGGATACCCCCGAGGTCGAAGCCCTGCGTGAACTGGCCGGGGTTTTCGAAACCGCGCGCCGCATGCTGGCCCGCGATTGAGCCAGTGATCCGAACCTCACAGGAACAGGACGATCCATGAGCAAGACCGAGACCAAGTCCAGGGGGCGGGGCTACCTGCCCGATGGTGCTTCGCCGGCCACTGAGGTGAAAGCCGCGATGGCCGGTTTCCTGAGCGAATTCAAGAGCTTTCAGGATGACATCAAGACCAGACTTCAGAAACAGGAAGAACGCATGACCATGATGGAACGCAAGAATTTCGCCCCCAAGCGCCCGGTTCTTTCGGCCGCGGCCGAAGGGGAAACCCCGCATCAGAAGGCCTTTCAGGCCTATCTGCGCACCGGCGATGACGAGGCCCTGCGCGGGCTTGAACTGGAGGGCAAGGCGCTTTCCACGGCCGTGGCGGCCGATGGCGGCTACCTGGTGGATCCCGAAACCGCGGCCAGCATTCAGTCGGTGCTGTCGTCCACCGCCAGCCTGCGCTCGGTGGCCAATGTGGTGAATGTCGAGGCCACATCCTATGATGTGCTGATCGATCATACCGACGTGGGCGCCGGCTGGGCCAGCGAAACGGCTGCCACCGCCGAAACCGCCACGCCGCAGATCGATCGCATCACCATTCCGCTTCACGAGCTTTCGGCTCTGCCCAAGGCCAGTCAGCGGCTGCTTGACGACAGTGCCTTCGACATCGAGGGCTGGCTGGCCAGACGGATTGCCGACAAGTTTGCCCGCGCCGAGGCCGCAGCCTTCATCAATGGCGACGGGGTGGACAAGCCGCGTGGCTTCCTCAGCCATCCGGCGGTGGACGATGCCGCCTGGAGCTGGACCAACATCGGTTATATCGCCACCGGCGTTGACGGCGATTTCGACAGCACCAAACCTTCGGATGCGATCGTTGATCTGGTTTATGCGCTGGGTGCCGAATACCGTGCCAACGCGACCTTCATCATGAATTCGAAAACCGCCGGTGCGGTGCGCAAGATGAAGGATGCCGATGGCCGCTTCCTGTGGTCTGACGGTCTGGCCGCCGGCGAGCCTGCACGCCTGATGGGCTATCCGGTGCTGATCGCCGAAGACATGCCCGACATCGCCTCGGGCGCGACCGCCATCGCCTTTGGCGATTTTGCAGCCGGCTATACGGTGGCCGAGCGCCCGGATCTGCGCATTCTGCGCGACCCCTTCTCGGCCAAGCCGCACGTGTTGTTCTATGCCACCAAGCGGGTGGGCGGCGATGTCAGCGATTTCGCGGCGATCAAGCTGCTGAAATTCTCGGTCAGCTGAGGCTGAGCGGGAAGGCCCCGGCCCGGGTGGCCGGGGCGGAATGCTTCGGTTCCGGTGGGGCCGGGGCAGGCGGGTGCGCGCCGGGGTTGCCGGGTTGTCCAGCTGCTCCCTCCGTCCGAGCAATGCGGCAGGGCGCGCGCCCGTTCCCTCGGATGCCGGCGGTTCGCCCCGCGCGCCGGGATCCGGCATGGCAACGGATATTTTCGGAGAACACACATGATTCTGACCGAGCAGACCACGGTGCCGGCGGCGGCGCTGCCGATACCCGAATTCAAGGAACACCTGCGGCTGGGCACCGGGTTTGCCGATGACGGGGTGCAGGACAGCCTTCTGGAGGCACTGCTGCGCGCGGCCATTGCCCAGATCGAGAGCCGCACCGGCAAGGTGACGATTGCCCGCAGCTTCCTGTGGCGGATCGGGGTATGGCGCGATCTTGCTTCTCAGGCCCTGCCGGTGGCGCCGGTGGGCGCAGTGAGCGCATTCAATATCGTTGATCGCGACGGCGCCCCCACGCTGATCGATCCGGCGCGTTATCTTCTGGTGCCCGATACGCACCGGCCGCGGATCGAGGCCACCGGCGCCTGCCTGCCCTCGATCCCCGCCGGCGGACATGCGGAGATTGCCTTTGATGCGGGCTTCGGCCCGGACTGGGGCGCGTTGCCCGCAGATCTTGGCCAGGCGATCCTGATGCTGGCGGCGCATCATTACGAGCATCGCCATGCGACAGGGCCGAAGGTGGAAGCCGAGATGCCCTTTGGCGTCAGCAGCCTGATCGAACGCTATCGCACCGTGCGGATCCTTGGCGGAGGTTCGGCATGAGGCAGGAACCCCGACTGAATCGCAAGCTGGTGCTTGAAGAAACCGTGCGCACCCCCGACGGGGCCGGTGGCTGGAACGAGACCTGGGTGGCGCTTGGCATTCACTGGGCCGAAATGCAGGCGCGCACCGGCAACGAGAAGGGCGATGACGTTCAGGTGCTTTCGGGAGCGAACTATCGCTTCATCCTGCGCGCCATGCCTTACGGTGCTCCTTCGCGTCCGCGCCCCGAACAGCGCTTTCGCGCCGGGGCGCGGCTGTTCCGCATTCTGGCGGTCAGCGATCACGATCCTGCGGGCCGCTACATCGCCTGCCATGTACGCGAGGAGGTGGTGACATGAGCTATGGCGTATCGGCGGCGCTGCAGGCGGCTGTCTATCAGCACCTTGCGAATGATGCGTCGGTCACCGCGCTGGTGGGCAGCAACATTCATGATGATGTGCCCCCCGGCCCATTGTCCGGCACTTTCGTGAGCCTTGGAATCGAAGACGTGCGTGACCGCTCCGACAAGACGGCCCGCGGCGCGCTGCACATCCTGACGGTAAGTGTGATCACCGATGCCGCGGGGTTTCGCACCGCCAAGGAAATTGCAGTGGCGATCAGCGATTCCCTTTCGGATGCGGCGCTTGCGCTTGGCCGGGGCAGCCTTGTCTATATCCGCTTCGATCGCGCCCGTGCCCGGCGCCTGGGCAACAGCGACACCAGGCGCATCGATCTTCGCTTCCACGCCCGTGTGGATGACACCTGACCCTTACCAGATTGGAGAACACTCATGGTTGCCCAGAAAGGCAAAGATCTGCTCATCAAGCTCGACATCACCGGTTCGGGCAGTTTTACCACCATCGCCGGCCTGCGCGCCACCCGTATCAGCTTCAATGCCGAAAGCGTGGACGTGACCAGCCTTGAAAGTCAGGGGGGCTGGCGCGAACTGCTGGGCGGGGCAGGCGTGAAATCGGCCACCATCTCGGGCAGCGGCGTATTCCGGGATGATGCTACCGACGAGCGGGCCCGCCAGATATTCTTTGATGGAGAAACCCCGGATTTCCAGGTGATCATCCCCGATTTCGGTGTGGTTGAGGGGCCGTTCCAGATTACCGCCATCGAATATGCCGGCAATCACGATGGCGAGGCGACCTATGAGATCAGCCTTGCCTCGGCCGGGGCGCTTACCTTTACCCCGGTGCCGTGATGGCAGAGGACGGAGCCAATCCCTGGGCGGGCGAAGTGCGCCTTGTACTGGATGGCCGGGCCTATCGCTGCAAGCTGACCCTGGGCGCACTGGCCGAACTGGAAGCCGCCCTTGACAGCGGCACGCTGGTGGAACTGGTGACGCGCTTCGAAGAGGGGCGCTTCACTTCCCGCGACGTGCTGGCACTGGTCGTGGCGGGTCTGCGTGGCGGGGGCTGGGAAGGGGAGGCATGCGATCTGGTGACGGCCGAGATCGAGGGCGGCCCGCTTGAGGCCGCGCGAGTGGCGGCCCGGCTTCTGACGCGTGCCTTCGCGGTTGGGGGGGAAACGCAATGAATCGCCCCTGTGCCCCGGATAGCGGAAGTCCCTTCCCTTCGGGGCTGGACTGGTCGGCCATGCTGCGTACCGCCCTTCAGGGGCTCGGGCTGCGCCCCGAAGAATTCTGGCGTCTGACCCCGGCCGAATTCCTGCTGCTGCTGGGGCAGGGCGATGGCGAAGAGGGCGTTGCGCCGATGGGGCGGCGGCGGCTTGACGAACTGCTGCGCGCCTTTCCCGACCACAGGCAACAATCACCGGAGTAGAAGACGATGGCACTGGAACCGGACGATCTGGCCGATCTGGAAGAACAGCTTGCGGCGCTTGAGGGAACGATGGGCGGAGCAAGCGCCATGGCCGCAGCCTTCGAGGGCGAGCTTGCGCGCATGCGTGATGCGCTCGGCACCACGGGGCGCAGCGTGGACACCATGGCGCGTGGCATGAGCCGCGGCCTGAAACGCGCCTTCGACGGCATCGTTCTGGATGGCATGAAGCTTTCGGATGCGCTTGATACGATCGCCAGGTCGATGGTCAACACGGCCTATAATGCGGCCATTCGCCCGGTTGCCAACCATTTCGGCGGGCTGATCGCGGGCGGGGTTGACAGCCTTGTGCAGGGGCTTCTGCCCTTTGCCAGGGGCGGTGCGATCAGCCAGGGGCGGGTGATGCCCTTTGCCCGCGGCGGTATCGTGAGCGCCCCCACGGCCTTTGCGCTGCGCGGGGGCACGGGCCTGATGGGCGAGGCCGGCCCCGAAGCGATCATGCCGCTTGCCCGCGGTCCCGACGGGCGCCTTGGCGTGCAGGCGGCCGGCGCCGCCGCGCGCCCTGTGACGGTGGTGATGAACATTTCCACACCCGATATCGAGGGCTTTCGCCGCAGCGAAAGCCAGATCGCCGCGCAGATGAGCCGCATTCTGGCCCGCGGCCAGCGCAACCGATGAGTGATGACATGAGGAGGCAAGGCCGATGGGTTTTCACGAAGTGAGATTCCCCGCCAATCTGAGCTTCGGCTCGCTCGGTGGCCCCGAGCGGCGCACCGAGGTGGTGACGCTGGCCAACGGGTTCGAGGAGCGCAACAGCCCCTGGGCCCATTCGCGCCGCCGCTACAACGCCGGCATGGGTCTGCGCTCGCTTGACGACATCGCGGCTCTGGTGGCCTTCTTCGAGGCCCGTCAGGGGCAGATGTTCGGTTTTCGCTGGAAGGACTGGTCGGACTACAAGTCCTGCAAGCCCTCGGAACAGGTTCATTTCCAGGATCAGCACATCGCCACCGGCGACGGCACCAGCACCGGTTTCCGGTTGCGCAAGCACTATGCCTCGGGCAGCGCGGCCTACGTGCGCCCGATCACCAAGCCGGTGGCGGGCACGGTGCGGATCGGCGTGGCGGGCACCGAGCTGCAGGAAGCGGTGCATTACACGGTGGATACCGCCACCGGCATCGTCAGCTTTGCCAGCCCCCCCGATGTGGGTGCCGAGATCACCGCGGGTTTCGAATTCGATGTGCCGGTGCGTTTCGATACCGACAGCATCCAGACATCGGTGGCCAGTTTCCAGGCCGGGGAAGTGCCCGATGTTCCGGTGGTGGAGGTGCGGGTCTGATGGCGTTTTCTCCTGAATTCGAAGCCCATCTCGAAAGCGGTATCACCACGCTGGCCCGGGCATGGGCCGTGGAACGCCGTGATGGCACCGTCCTTGGCTTTACCGATCATGATCGCGACCTTTCCTTCGAGGGCATAACCTTTCGGGCCGATACCGGCCTGACTGCCCGGGCCCTGGTGCAGACCACAGGCCTTGCGGTGGACAACAGCGAGACGCTGGGGGTGCTTTCGGATGCAGCGGTGACCGAGGATGACATTGCCGCCGGCCGGTTCGATGGCGCCATCGTGCGTGCCTGGCTGGTGAACTGGCAGGATGTGAGCCAGCGCGTGTTGCGCTTTACCGGCACGATCGGCGAGATCCGCCGCAAGGCGGGGGCCTTCGAGGCCGAGTTGCGCGGCCTTGCCGAGGCGCTGAACCAGCCCCAGGGGCGGATCTACCAGAAGCCCTGCACCGCGGTGCTGGGCGATGCCGATTGCCGATTTGACCTTTCCGCCCCCGGCTATCGCGCCGATCTGCCGGCTGAAGATGTGGAGGATGCGAGGCTTTTCCGTTTCTCCGCGCTTTCGGGTTTTGACGAGCGCTGGTTCGAGCGTGGCCGCCTTTCGGTGCTTTCCGGTGCCGGTGCCGGATTGTCCGGGTTGATCAAGAATGACCGGCTGACGAATGACGGCCGCGAGATCGAGTTGTGGGAGGTGTTGCGCCTTCCGGTGCAGGCAGGCGACCTGCTGCGTCTCGAGGCCGGTTGCGACAAGCGCCCTGAAACCTGCCGCCTGAAGTTTCAGAACTTCCTGAACTTCCGGGGTTTTCCGCATATTCCCGGGGATGACTGGCTGATGAGCTATCCCGCCCGGGGGGGTATCAATGACGGGGGGAGTCTGAAGGGATGAGCAGGACCGGTGTGCGCGTGCTGGCCGAAGCAAGGGCCTGGATCGGCACGCCCTATCGCCATCAGGCCTCGGCCCGGGGTGCGGGTTGCGATTGTCTGGGGCTGTTGCGCGGGGTGTGGCGTGCGTTTCATGGCTGCGAGCCCGAGCCCGTGCCGCCCTATACGCCCGACTGGAGCGAGCCTGAAGGAGCAGAACGTCTGTGGCAGGCGGCCCTGCGTCACCTTGATGCGAAACCGCTGGAAGCGGCCGCGCCGGGCGATGTCCTGCTCTTTCGGATGCGTGCGGGCGGTGTGGCCAAGCACCTGGGAATTCAGGGAAGAATTTCCCCCGAGCCCAGTTTCGTCCACGCCTATTCGGGGCATGGGGTGCTGGAAAGCCCCCTCAGCGCCCCCTGGCAGCGCCGGATCGTGGCGCGGTTTCAATTTCCCGGGGAGGGATCCTGAATGGCTACACTCGTTCTTTCGGCTGTCGGCGCGGCGGTGGGTGCTTCGGTTGGCGGCTCGGTGCTTGGGCTTTCGAGCGTGATCATCGGGCGCGCGGTGGGGGCGACTGTGGGCCGGGTGCTTGACCAGAGCCTGCTGGGTGTGGGCTCGGATGTTGTGGAGAGCGGACGTGTCGAGCGTTTTCGCCTGACCGGGGCCAGCGAAGGGGCCCCCGTTGCGCAGGTTTACGGCCAGTGGCGGGTGGCCGGGCAGGTGATCTGGGCCACCCGCTTCAAGGAACATGTGACCACTTCGGGCGGTGGTGGCAAGGGAGCGCCGAAGCGACCGAAGACCACCAGTTACAGCTATTCGATCAGCCTGGCGATTGCCCTTTGCGAGGGCGAAATTACCCGTGTCGGGAGAATCTGGGCGGATGGGGTGGAGATTGCGCGTGACGATCTGAACCTGCGCATTTACAAGGGAACCGGGGATCAGATGCCCGATCCGAAGATCGAGGCGGTGGAGGGCCCCGGTCAGACCCCGGCCTATCGCGGCATTGCCTATGTGGTGATCGAGGATCTGGAGCTTGGCCCCTTCGGCAACCGGGTACCGCAGTTCACCTTCGAGGTGCTGCGCCCCGCCCAGCCCGGACAGGCGCCCGAGATCGCACAGGGTGTGCGGGGTGTGGCGCTCATTCCCGGCACCGGCGAATATGGCCTTGCCACCACTCCGGTGCATTACGAAGAGGCCCCGGGACAGCTGCGCAGCGCCAATGTGAGCAGCCCCAGCGGCAAGACGGATTTCGTTACCTCCTTCGAGACCCTTTCGGAAGAACTGCCGAACTGTGGTTCGGTTGCCCTGGTGGTGTCGTGGTTCGGCGACGATCTGCGCTGTGGCCAGTGCACGATCCGCCCCAAGGTGGAGCAGAAGATCACCGATGGCACACCGATGCCCTGGGTGGTGAACGGGATCGGCCGCGCCGCGGCCGATCAGGTGCCGCAGCTTGACGGGCGTTCGGTCTATGGCGGCACACCGGCCGACGGGGCAGTGATCGAGGCGATCGCCCATATCCGTTCTGCCGGCAAGGCGGTGGTCTATTACCCCTTCATCCTGATGGAACAACTGGCCGGCAACGGTCTGCCTGATCCCTGGTCGGATGCCACCGAGCAACCGGCGCTTCCCTGGCGCGGCCGGATCACCCTTTCGAAGGCGCCAGGCCAGCCCGGTTCGCCCGATGGCACGGCGCAGGCCGAGGCCGAGGTGGCCGCCTTTTTCGGCACGGCGCAGGCCGGCGATTTCGCCATTAGCGGCACCACGGTGATCTACGCCGGTCCGGCGGAATTTTCCTATCGTCGCTACATCCTGCATCAGGCTTATCTGTGCAGGGCCGCGGGCGGGGTCGAGGCCTTTCTGATCGGATCCGAACTGCGCGGTCTCACGCGCATTCGCGGCGCCTCGGGAAACTTTCCCGTTGTTGATGCACTGATCCAGCTTGCTGCCGACGTGCGCGCAGTGCTGGGGCCTGGCACGAAGATTTCCTATGCCGCCGACTGGAGCGAATATTTCGGCTATCACCCGCAGGATGGTTCGGGCGATGTCTTCTTCAACCTCGATCCTCTGTGGGCCGACACCAATATCGATTTCATCGGCATCGACAACTACATGCCCATTTCCGACTGGCGCGAGGGCACCGATCACCTTGATGCCCACTGGGGCGATATCCACGATATCGAGTATCTCAAGGCCAATATCGCGGGCGGCGAAGGCCATGACTGGTATTACCATTCCCCCGAGGCCGAGGCGGCGCAGATCCGCACCCCGATCATCGATACCAGCCACGGTGAGGACTGGGTATTCCGCTACAAGGATCTGCGGGGCTGGTGGAGCAACCCCCACCACGAGCGCATCGGCGGTGTCCGCCAGGCGGTTCCGACGCCCTGGGTTCCGGGATCGAAACCGATCTGGTTTACCGAGATCGGTTGCGCGGCGGTGGACAAGGGCACCAACGAGCCCAACAGGTTCGTTGATCCGAAATCGTCTGAATCGGCCCTGCCGCGCCATTCCGACGGGACCCGCGACGATCTGATCCAGATGCAGTATCTGCGGGCGATGTTCGGCTTCTGGGAGGACCCGGCCAACAATCCGGTGGACCCGGACAGCGGGGTGCGGATGGTGGATACAGCCCGCACCCATGTCTGGGCCTGGGATGCGCGGCCTTTCCCCTTTTTCCCGAACAACACGGCGCTGTGGAGCGATGGCGAGGCCTATGAGCGGGGACACTGGATTTCCGGGCGGACGGGCGCGCGTTCGCTGGCTTCCGTGGTGGAAGAGATCTGCGCGCGTTCCGGGATGAGCAGCACCGATACCTCGGGCCTTTACGGGATCGTGCGCGGCTATGGTGTGCGCGGAGGCGAAAGCGCCCGGGCGGCGCTGCAGCCGCTGCTGCTGGCATTCGGCTTTGACGCGGTGGAGCGCGAGGGCCGCCTGATGTTCCGCAACCGCACCGGTATTGCTGCGGGACGGATCGAGCCGGAGCGTCTTGCGGTGGTGGCCGAATTCGATGGTCTGCTCGAGCGCATCCGCAGCCCCGAGGCGGAAACCGCCGGCAAGGTGCGCCTGTCTTACGTGGAGGCGGGGGGCGACTACGACATCCGGGCCGCCGAGGCAATTTTCCCCGATGAGCGTGCCCAGGGTGTGGCGCAGTCCGAGGTTTCTCTGGCGCTGACCGCCGCCGAGGCCCGGGCCATTGTCGAACGCTGGCTGGCCGAGGCGCGGATCGCGCGAGACCGCGCCCGTTTTGCGCTGCCGCCTTCGGCGCTGAAATACGGCGCCGGAGATGTGCTGCGGATTGCGTCCGAGGGAGGCGGCGAGGAGCTTTATCGCCTCGATCACGTGGAGGAGGGCGGTGGCCAGCTGATCGAGGCGGTGCGCATCGAGCCCGATGTCTATCGCCCGAGCGACGAGGTTTCGGAACGTGCCCCCCTGCGCCCTTTCGTTCCGCCGGTGCCGGTCTATCCGCTGTTTCTCGACCTGCCGCTGATGAGCGGGGCAGAGGTGTCCCATGCCCCCCATGTGGCCGTTACGGCCACACCCTGGCCGGGAAGCGTGGCACTTTATTCTGCGCCTTCCGACAACGGTTATCAGCTGAACCGGCTGATCGGTGCGGCCAGCACCATCGGCACTACGGAAACCTCTCTGGCCGCGGCCCGTGCGGGGTTGCGCGATCGGGGTGCGCCGCTCAGGGTGAAGCTCATGGGCGGCGCGCTTTCCTCGGTGTCGTGGGAAGATGTGCTGAACGGAGCCAATCTGGCGGCGATCGGCGATGGCACGCCGGGCAACTGGGAGCTGTTCCAGTTCGCCGGTGCGACGCTGGTGGCGCCCGATACCTGGGAGCTGACCGACCGCCTGCGCGGTCAGGCCGGAAGCGATGCGCTGATGCCGGCCGCATGGCCCGCGGGCAGTATCTTCGTGCTGCTTGACGGAGTGCCCGAACAGATCGACCTGGCGCTTTCGGCGCGTGGACTCTCGCGCCACTACCGTATCGGCCCGGCCGGGCGGCCCTATGACGATCCGAGCTATCGCCACCTGACCGAATCCTTCCGGGGCAACGGTCTGCGCCCCTATGCTCCGGTGCATCTGCGTGGCGCGCGCGACGGAGCGGGGGGGCTGCACATCGCCTGGATCCGCCGGACCCGGATCGACGGTGACAGCTGGCAGTCGGTTGATGTGCCGCTTGGCGAGGAAGGCGAGAGCTATCTTGTGCGGGTGGTTGCCGCGGGCGGCGCGTTGTTGCGCGAAACCATCGTGAGCCAGCCACAATGGACTTACGGGGCCGCCGAGCAGAGCGCCGACGGTGCCGTCCTGCCCTTCAGCATCGATATTGCCCAGATTTCCCAGAGCTATGGCCCCGGGCCCTTCAGGAGGATCATCATCAATGACTGACACATCCCAACTTCATCTGCCGCTGTTGCAGCCGGCACAGGCCCAGAAGCACGTGACGGTAAACGAGGCTCTTGTGCGCCTTGACGGGCTGGTGCAGCTGGTAATGCAATCGCGCAGCATCGCCACCCCGCCCGCAAACGCGCCCGACGGCACGGTTTACATGCTGCCTTCCGGTGCGGTGAATGGCTGGGCGGGGCAGGACGGCAAGCTTGCCATTGCCAGCAACGGTGGCTGGGTGTTCCTTGCCCCGCAGGCGGGCTGGCGGGGCTACGTGGCCGACGAAGCGCTGCGGGTGTTCCATGACGGCGCCGTCTGGCAGCCCGAAGGAAGCCCCCAGAGCGCGAATGGCGCGAAAACCGAGGCACGGATCATCGAGGCCGATCATGTGATCGTTCCCGGAGCCACCAGCACCACCGCGCTGCTGATTCCGCAATATGCCTCGGTGACTGCCGTGACGGGCCGGATCCTTGCCGATATCACCGGAACCCTTGCCGACTGGAGTCTCGGGGTGAGCGCGGACCCGCAGCGCTATGCCAGCGGGCTTGGCCTTGCCGCGGGAAGCTGGGTGGTCGGCATGTCGGGGTCGCCCCTTACCTATTACGCCGACACGCCTCTGCTGCTGACCGCCAATGGTGGCGATTTTGCGGGCGGCACCGTGCGTCTGGCCATCCATTATGATGCGATCATCCCGCCGGCGGTGTGAGCCGACGCTGGTGGTCGGGGCATCCTGCGGGCATTTCCGGCCTTCCTTGCCGGCGGTTCGTCCGAAACGGAAACGAAACGGGCGCCCCGCACCGGGCGCCCGCGGGTTGCCGTGGCCGGGAAAAGCGATCAGTTCTTTTCCCTGTCCACCATCTTGCCGGCGGTGATCCAGGGCATCATGTCACGCAGGCGCCGGCCCACCTCCTCGATCTGGTGGGCGTCGTTGTTGCGCCGGATGGCCTTGAAGCTGGGCTGGCCCACGGCGCATTCGGTCATCCAGTCGCGCACGAAGCGGCCCTGCTGGATGTCCTCCAGAACCGCCTTCATCCGCGCCTTGGTTTCCTCGCGCGGCAGGATGCGCGGCCCCGAGACGTATTCGCCGTATTCGGCCGTGTTCGAGATCGAGTAGTTCATGTTGGCGATGCCGCCCTCATAGATCAGATCGACGATCAGCTTGACCTCGTGGAGACACTCGAAATAGGCCATCTCGGGCGCATAGCCGGCCTCGACCAGGGTTTCGAAGCCCATGCGGATCAGTTCCACAAGGCCGCCGCACAGCACTGCCTGCTCGCCGAACAGGTCGGTTTCGCATTCTTCCTTGAAGTCGGTCTCGATGATGCCCGAACGCCCGCCGCCGATGGCCGAGCAGTAGGACAGCGCCAGCTCCAGCGCCTTGCCGGAGGCATCCTGGTGCACCGCCACCAGGCAGGGCACGCCGCCGCCCTTGAGATATTCGCCGCGCACCGTGTGGCCGGGGCCCTTTGGCGCCATCATGATGACATCGACGCCCGGTTTCGGCTCGATCAGGCCGAAATGCACGTTCAGCCCGTGGGCAAAGGCGATGGCGGCGCCGTCGCGCAGGTTGTCATGGACGTATTTGCGATAGGTTTCGGCCTGCAGCTCGTCGGGCATGGTGAACATGATCAGATCACACCAGGCGGCGGCCTCGGCAATGCCCATCACCTTGAGGCCCTCGGCCTCGGCCTTCTTCGCGCTGGGGCTGCCCTCGCGCAGGGCGACGACCACGTTCTTCGCCCCCGAATCGCGCAGGTTCAGCGCGTGCGCATGCCCCTGGCTGCCATAGCCCAGGATGGCCACCTTCCTGTCCTTGATGAGATTGATGTCGCAATCGCGATCGTAATAGACACGCATGTTCGTGTTCCCTCTTGCTGGTATTTCAGATGCAAAATAGCCAGATCTGGCGAAATCATGGTGCAGAATTGACAATTATTACCGTTTTATGCACTATCTCAATTCGAGAAAATCCATATTTCTGCAATAATCATGCTTGACGATACCGATCGCCGTATCCTCCGGCAGCTTCAGGCCGGGCCGGGCCTTGCCGCCAGCGCTCTGGCCGAGCGTGCTGGCACCACCGCCGCAACCTGCATTCGCCGTATCGAGCGCCTGCGCGCCCGCGGCATCATCCGCGGGCAGCACATGCGCATCTGCTGGCCGGCACTTGGTTATGCGGTCGAGGTAAGCTTGCGCATCACCCTTGACAAGACGGCACGCAACGCCTTTGACGATTTCCTTGCCGAGGCGCGGCGTGTTCCGGAAGTTATCGAAATGCAGACATTTCTGGGGCGGGTGGATGTGCGTTTGTCGCTCATTGCCCGCGACATGACCCATTATCAGCATATCTATCGCCACCGCATCCTGACCCTTCCGCACATAAACGATATCGAGGCACTGATGCATCTTTCCTCTGTCAAGACCGATCCGGTACTGCCGCTGTGATCGCGCCGGCGGAACTTGACGCGCAGGATTGCGCCATCCTTGCGGTTCTTCAGGAAGATGCCCGCCTTTCGACCGGTGCCATCGCGCGGCGTATCGGTCTCAGCCAGCCCGCCACCTGGCGGCGCATCCGCCGGCTTGCCGAAGCGGGGGTGCTGGCGGGGCAGCGGCTTGATCTTGATCTTGAGGCGCTCGGCTTCACGGTCACCGTTTTTCTCGGGATCAAGCTTGCCACCCGCGGGCGCGTCAGTCTTGAGGATTTCGAACGTGCGATCAGTGCCATTCCCGAGGTGCAGGGCGTGCAGCATGTGCTGGGGCTTTACGATTACCGGGTGCGGGTGGTGGCGCGCGACCTTGCCGATTTCGAACGCATCCTGCGCCGGCGGATCATGACGCTTCCCGGCGTTGGCGATGTCGAGGCCAATGTGCTTCTGAGCGAGGAGCGCCTGCCGGGCCCCCTGGGATAGCCGGCATCTCCTGATTTGCCCTTGCGGCAGCCCGGACTTTCGGGGAGAGTCGCGCCGAAACAGCCACAGGAGAAGCCCGATGCCCGGCCTCAATCCCGAAATCGACCCCGACGGCCTGCTGGAATATTCGGTGGTGTTCACTGATCGCTCGCTCAATCACATGTCGAAGCGCTTCCAGCAGGTGATGCGCGATATCTCGGGCACGCTGAAAGAGGTTTACAACGCGGCATCGGTGGCCCTGGTGCCCGGGGGCGGAACCTGTGCAATGGAAGCCGTGGCGCGCCAGTTTGCCACCGATCGCAAGGTGATGGTGATCCGAAACGGGTTCTTCAGCTATCGCTGGAGCCAGATATTCGAGCTGGGGCAGATTCCAGCGGATGAAACCGTGCTGATGGCGCGCCCCGCCGGCAACGGTCCGCAGGCCCCCTTTTCGCCGCCACCGATCGATGAGGTGCTGGCCGAGATCGCCGTGCAAAGGCCCGATATGCTTTTCGCGCCCCATGTGGAAACCGCTTCGGGCATGATCCTGCCCGATGACTACCTGGCCGCGCTTGGCCGCGCGATGCATGACGTCGGCGGCCTTTTCGTGCTGGATTGCATCGCTTCCGGCACGATCTGGGTGGACATGGAAAAAGCCGGGGTGGATGTGCTGATTTCGGCGCCCCAGAAGGGGTGGTCGGGTTCGCCTTCGGCCGGCATGGTGATGCTGAATGCCGCCGCCCGCACCCGTCTCGACGAAAGCCGCTCCACAAGTTTCGCACTCGATCTTGCCAGATGGGTGGCCATCATGGAGGCCTACGAATCGGGTGCCCATGCCTATCACGCCACCATGCCCACCGATGCGCTGGCACGCTTGCGCGACATCATGAACGAGATGCGCGCGATCGGTTTCGACACTTTGTGCGAAGCGCAATGGGAGCAGGGCCGAAGGGTGCGTGCAGCGCTGGCGTCCCGTGGTGTGAAATCGGTGGCTGCCCCCGGTTTCGAGGCACCCGGCGTGGTTGTCAGCCATACCGATGATCCGGATCTCCATAATGGCAGCAAATTCGCCGCACAGGGCCTTCAGGTCGCCGCCGGGGTGCCACTCATGGTGGACGAGGGCCGGGATTTCCGGAGCTTCCGGATCGGCCTTTTCGGACTCGACAAGCTGAAGGACGTGGACGCCACGCTTGCCCGCCTCGAACCCGCGTTCGACAGGCTCTTCGGTCCTGCCCGATAGTGTCTTCCGTTTCCTGTTACCGGTCTGCAGGTCCCCGCCTGCGTATCCGGAGCGGGCCGGCTGCGCAGGCGGATGCCTTTCAGCGCATGCCGAGCCCCGCACGCATCAGCGCTCTGCGCACCGGAGCTGTGGCACAGAGTGCATTCAGCGCTGCAGCGCGCAGATCACGCAAGGGGCGGGCCGCAATCATCGAGGTGCGGTTCAGCATGTCGATCCCCGCCAGGCGCAGACGCACTTCGGGATAGCGACGGCGGTGATAGGTATCCAGCATGGCCCGTTCGCCCAGTTCGTCGGGGTGCGCGCGCGCCAGTTCCAGCAACACCCGCAAATCGCCGAGGCTCATGTTCAGCCCCTGCGCTCCGATCGGCGGCACCACATGCGCCGCTTCGGCCATCAGCGCCGTGCGTTCGCCCGTCATGCGCGCCGCGTGCTGGCTGATGATCGGCCAGAGGCTGCGGCGCGTTACCAGTTCGAGCGGCCCCAGCACATGCGCCGAACGGGCGCTCATCGCGGCCTCGAATTCCGCATGCGGCAGCTTCTGCAGCCGCAGCGCCTCGGGGCCCCGCTCCATCCATACCACGGCCGAGCAGGGCCGGCCGTTGCGGTCGGGCAGGGGCACCAGGGTAAAGGGGCCGCCCGAACGGTGGATCTCGATCGAAACATTCTCGTGCGGGATCGGATGGGTAACGGCAAAGGCCAGCGCCTTCTGGCCATAGCGGATGGTGGTTGCCGGAATGCCGAGCGCCGCGCGCACGGGCGAATCGCGCCCGTCGGCGGCGATCAGCAGCCGGGCCGAGACACGGGTGCCGTCGGAAAGGGTGACAACGGCCTCGCTCAGGCGGGGCAGCACGCCGACAGTGGCGGTTCCGGGGCGGAAATCAACGGTTTCCAGTTCACCGATCCGGGCGGTCATCTCGCGTCTGAGCAGCCAGTTCGGAAGGTTCCAGCCGAAGGGCTGATCGGAAATTTCGGCGGCATCGAAATCGCGGATCACCCGGGGTTCGGGCGTTTTTCCGCCGGCATCGATGATGCGCATGATCTGCAGCGGCGCGGCATGAGGGGCAAGGCGTGTCCACAGGCCGGCTTCGTCAAGCAGGGCGCGGGCGGGTTGCAGAAAGGCAGTGGTGCGCAGATCGGCCTGCGGATCGGCTTCGCTGGTGATCGGCGGCGCGGGATCGACGCAGATCACCCGAAACCCCGCCGCGCCGAAAACGGCCGCCGCCGTCAGCCCGGCAACGCCGCCGCCGGAGATCAGGATATCGGTTTTGATTCGGCTCATCTGGTGGCTCCTCCATCACCAGAGTAGCGTGGTTGTGCCGGAAGGCCCATAGGCATGCGCAAGATGGCGCAGGGAGCAGGGGAAAAGGCCCCCGCCGGTCGGGCGGTGCCGAGCGGGCCTTTCTCTCGGGCGCCTGCGGTATTGCAGGGGCCCCGTTACTTGGTCAGGATGACCAGCGTGATCAGCGAGAGGATTGCCAGAGCGACCGCAACCATCGCCGTGCCTGCCGGGCCAAAGGCGATGCCCGCGCCCACCAGTGCCCCCACCAGCACCAGCGCCAGCAGATAGGCCCCTCGTTCCAGGCCCGGTGTGTCTTCCTCGCCATGGTGCTCCTGAGCAACAGCTTCGGCCATTTCATTCACGGTTTTCTGGTCATGTGCGGTCATATTCGCCCTCCTGAATGCAATTTGCCACTATATGGCTTTTCGTGGCCCCTATTGCCATGCGATGCACTGCCGCAGGATTGATGCGGGCTTTCAGCGAACGAGTTTTTCCAGAAACGCCCGCAGATCGGCGGTGTGGTGATGCACATGCGGGCTCCGGGCCGGGCGGGGGGCCACGTGGATGCAACGCAACCCCATTGCGTGGGGGGCTTCCAGATTGCGTGCGTCATCCTCGAACATTGCCGCGCGGGAAGGCTCAACCCGCCCGCGGACGAACACCACCTCGAAGGCACGGGCTTCGGGCTTGGGGTGGAAATCGGCGTGTTCGATGCCGAAGCAAGCGTCGAACACGTGTGCCAGCCCCCGTGCCGCCAGCACCCTTTCAGCATGCGCGGCCGAGCCGTTGGTGTGTACGATCTTCCGTCCCGGAAGGGCGGCGATCACCTTGGCCAGCCCCGGATCGGGGGCGAGGTGTTCAAGCGATATTTCATGCACATCAGCAAGATAGGGCGCGGGATCGACACCATGTTCGCGCATCAGCCCGGCAAGCGTTGTGCCGTATTTCTGCCAGTAGTGGCGACGGAGGCGATCGGCTTCGCGGTGCGTCACGCCGAGCGCCTGCATCACGAATTCGGTCATCCTGACCTCGATCTGGTCGAACAGCCGTGCCTCGGGTGGGTAAAGCGTGTTGTCAAGATCAAACACCCAGTGGCGCACATGGGCCAGCGATCGGTTGGGCATGGCGGTTTCCCTGCTGTTCCGGCGGTGTGGCCCGTGCACCCCGGATCCGGCGGCGGCGCATCGGGCTGGGGCTTTGCACTTTGTCCGGCAATGTGGCAAAGCATGAGCATACAAGGAGCAACCATGACCGGCAACAGGCAGAACGGCAGGGATGCCTATGAACTGATACTCGAAGCGATCGACATCGGAGTCTATCAGCCGGGCGACCGGCTGGTTGAATCCGAACTTGCCGAGCGTTTCGGCGTATCGCGCACCCCGGTCCGCGAGGCATTGCAGCGGCTTGAAACCCAGTCGCTGTTGCGGCGCGAGGGACGCAGCCTGATCGTTGCCTCGCTGGATCACAACCAGCTGGCCGAGCTTTACGTGGTGCGTGCCGAACTCGAGGGGCTTGCCGCCCGCCTTGCCGCCCGGCATGCCACCCCGGAAGAGGTGCGCGTGCTGCGCCGCATGGTCGAGGAGGATCGCACGCTGGTCGGGGAGCCGGCGGCGCTGGCGCGCACCAATCGCCGCTTTCACCGGCAGATCCACCTGGCTTCGCACAACCGCTATCTGGTGCAGCAGCTTGATCTGGTGCATCGCACCATGGCGCTGATGGCAACCACATCTCTGGCCGTCGAGGGCCGCTCGCAGGGGGCGATCGGCGAACATGACGCCATAGTCAGGGCGATCGAGGCGGGAGACGGCGATGCAGCCTATGCGGCCCTGAAGGAGCACATTTCGAAGGCCTTCGAAACGCGTCTTGAACTGGACGCAAGACAGGAGGAGCGGCTGGCCGGATCATAGGCACGGGGGCAGGGGGCGCGGCCGGATGTGCCGCAGGGGGCCTGTCCGGGGTCCGGGGCGGTGGTGCAGCCGGAACGGGGCTGGTTTGCCCAGGCTGGCCGCGATGGCGGAATACCGGGCCTGCCGCTGCCGGCTGGTCGGGCTGGGCCGGGCGCTGCTTTCGGGAAGGGCTCCCCAGTTTTGCGGATTTGCCGGAGTGCCCGGTGCCGGAATCTTCCGGAACGGCTCCGGTGTGGTCGTTGCTTGCGGCAGCATGGCAACGGTCATCCGCCTGTTGTGCGGCGATCCCTGACCCGGGCATTGAAAACCGGCCATGTGCCGTCTTGTCCCAGTAGAAGGGGCGGGTGAGGATTTCCCACAAGGCCTTCCAGGCGGCCAGGGTCGCCAGCGGGTAATAGAAATGCAGCGTCGGCACCCAGGGCAGAAGATGCCGGTGCGCCGGCCCCGAGACGGCCAGCATTCCGATGGCGATGGTGCCGGCCTCGCACAGCAGGAACAATGTGCCGAACGATGCCACCACCGGCCAGGGCAGCAGAACCGCCAGCGGATGGGAAATCCCCAGCGGAATCACCCAGAACGACCACAGCAGAGGCGCCAGAAGGAACTGCGAGAAGGTGCCGAGAAACAGGATCTGCATGCCGAGGAAACTGCGCCAGCCCAGGTCGCGCAGGCTCTGGCGCGGGTTTCTCATGTGCACGGCCCAGGTGATCGCAAAGCCCTTCAACCAGCGCGACCGCTGCCGGATCCAGGGCAGGGGGCGGCAGTTGGCTTCCTCCCGGGTAACGGTGGGCACTACCTCGGTGCGATAGCCGTGCCGGGCAAGGCGGATGCCAAGGTCGGCGTCTTCGGTGACATTGTGGGCGTCCCACCCCCCGAGCGCTTCAAGCGCCTTGCGGCGGAAGAACAGGGTGGTGCCGCCGAGCGGGATCGCAAGGCCCAGCCGGCTGATACCCGGCAGCACCACCCGGAACCAGCTGGCGTATTCTATGGTGAAGCAGCGTGCCAGCCAGTTGCGGCCGGGGTTGTAGAAGTCAAGGATCCCCTGAAGGCAGGCCACTTCGGGGCCGCGATCGTGAAAGCGGCGCACGATCTCGTGGATCTGATCGGGGTGGGGGGCATCTTCGGCATCATAGACGCCGATGATCGAACCGCGGCAGAAGTCGAGCGCATAGTTGAGCGCGCGCGGCTTGGTGCGCACCCGGCCGCGGGGCACCACGATCACCCGCATCCAGTGCGGCAGAGCGGTTCGGGCCAGGGTTTCGCGGGTGAGCGTGTCGTCTTCTTCGACGACCAGCAGGATATCGAGCAGTTCGCGCGGATAGTTGAGCCGTTGCAGACGGCGGACCAGCAGGCCGGCGATCTCGCGTTCGCGAAACAGCGGCACCATCACCGAAACCGTGGGCAGGCGCGCGATCACCGGGCGGTTGCGGCGGCTCAGAAAGGGGTGGCCGCGCCGGCGCATCGCGCGCAGCTGCACCATGGCGGCCGACAGTTTCAGCACCATGCCAAGGCACAGGGCCAGAACTACCCACAGGGTGAGTGCCGCAAATAGCATCAGCGGATCTGTCGCCATCAGGGCCATCGCGATCAGCCCCCCGGCCAGGGCCGCGCGGAGCAGCCGCCCCCGGTTCCAGCGGCGCGAGCTTTCATGCGCGGCAACCCGCGTTTCGGCGGCTTCGGCAAGCAGGCGCAGCCGGGCGTTCATCAGTGCCCGGTGAATATCACCCAGCGGGGCGACAGCCATCAGAACGGGGCCGAAGTTCCCGGGCAGAGTGGCGCGGAACCGCTCGAATTCGTCCGGGCGCGCGGTGGCGATCACCGTTGCCCCGCCGATCCGTTTCCAGGGCACCAGCCCCTGGGCGATACAGCGTTTGACCCCCAGAACATCGATCAGCCGCGGGTCCGGGGGAGTGGCCACAAGATCGGCCAGCCGCACCCCGTGCTGGCGGCACATGGCGCCGTAAAGCTCGGCTTCGCCGACCATCAGGTTGTGCAGCAGGATGTCTTCCAGGCGGGCATCTTCGCGCAGCATCAGTGCCTGGGCCTTGGCCAGATCGCCGGGTGCAAGCACTCCGTTTTCCACCAGCACCTGCCCGAGCGAGCGACGCTGCGCGCGCCTCTTGCATGTTCCGCGCGGCGTGATGGTTGTCAGTTCCGGCTGACGCATGAATACCCCTCGGCAAGACACCGGTTTCGCTAAGATTTTAACGATCCGGGTTAAGAGGGGGTTAACAGTGCCGGAAATCGCCGCGCCGGATCAGCCCTGCCGGGCCATTGCCGCGGCGAAACGCTCGAACAGGTAATAGCTGTCCTGCGGGCCGGGGCTTGCCTCGGGGTGGTGCTGCACCGAAAATACCGGGGCATGGGGCGGGCGCCCGGTCATGCGGATGCCGCAGTTCGATCCGTCGAACAACGAGACATGGGTTTCGATCACGCCTTCGGGCAGGCTCTGGGCATCGACGGTGAAGCCGTGATTCATGCTGGTGATCTCGACCTTGCCGGTTTCCAGATCCTTCACCGGATGGTTGGCACCGTGGTGGCCGTGATTCATCTTGACGGTTTGCGCGCCAAGGGCCAGTGCCAGCATCTGGTGGCCAAGACAGATGCCGAACACCGGAATGTCGGCCTTCAGCACCTCGCGGATCATCGGAACCGCATAGGCGCCGGTGGCAGCCGGATCACCCGGCCCGTTCGACAGGAACACCCCCTGCGGATCATGGGCCAGAACCTCTTCGGCGGTGGCGGTGGCGGGCAGCACGATGACATCGCACCCGGCGCTGGCCAGACAGCGCAGGATATTGCGCTTGGCGCCGTAATCAAGCGCCACCACCCGATGCCCCGGCCCTTCGCGCCGCCCGAACCCCCGGGGCCAGGCCCAGCGGGTTTCGTTCCAGCGATAGCTTTGCGCGCAGGTCACGTCGCGGGCCAGATCCAGCCCTTCAAGCCCCCGAAACCCCTGTGCCTTCTGCACGAGATCGGCAATATCGAAATTGCCCGCGGGCTCATGTGCCAGCGCCACATGCGGTGCGCCCTGATGGCGGATCGTGCGGGTCAGGCGGCGGGTGTCGATCCCGCCGATGGCGATGCGCCCGTGCCGTGCAAGCCAGTCCGACAGGCCGCCCTGCGCACGCCAGTTGGAAGGTGCGGTCGGATCCCATCTCACCACCATGCCGGCCGCTACCGGGCCGGCGCTTTCACCATCTTCTTCGGTTACCCCCACATTGCCCACATGGGGGAAGGTGAAGGTTACGACCTGTCCGGCATAGGAGGGGTCTGTCATGATTTCCTGATAGCCGGTCATGGCGGTATTGAAGCACAGTTCGGCGGTGGTGGTTCCGGTGGCGCCGAATCCCTGCCCGAAGAACACGGTTCCATCGGCCAGGGCAAGGCAGGCTGTTGGTTTCGCTTGCAATTCCGGGATCGGGGCAAAGGGCATGGCAGAACTTTCGAAGGCAGCGGACAGCATCGGTCTGGCCGGAACCTAGGGGTTGGGCCTGTGAGGGTCAAGGGGCAAAGGGGTTGGCCTTAATTCGTTTTAAATCAGGCTGTTAGCCTGTGCCCGGCTTACGGCGGCGCTCTTGCCAGACAGTTCCGGAAAGGGTAAGGTGGACACTTCGAAATATTCGCCAGTCTTGGGATGAGGACATCGAATGGATATGCGAAGCCGGCTGAACGCCGCTCTGAAAGAGGCCATGAAGAGCAAGGATGCCACCCGGCTTTCCACGCTCCGCCTGATCATGGCTGCCATCAAGGATCGCGATATCGCGATGCGCAGCGAGGGCAGGGAGGAAGGCGTGGGCGATGATGAAATCCTCGGGATTCTCGGCAGGATGGTCAAGCAGCGCCAGGAAAGCGCGAATGCCTATGAAGAGGCGGGGCGCCTGGAACTGGCCGAAGGGGAACGGGCCGAGATCGGAGTGATCGAGGATTTCCTGCCGCGCCAGCTGAGCGACGAAGAAATCACCGAAGCGATTGACAGGGCGCTGGCTGATACCGGGGCGCAGTCGATCCGTGACATGGGCCGGGTGATGGCGGAACTGAAGGCGAAATACACCGGGCAGATGGATTTCGGAAAGGTCGGTCCGATGGTCAAGGACCGGTTGGGGTAAGCCGTTACGGGCCGTGCGGTCGGTGATTTGCCCGGCTTGGGGCGGCGCAAGAGCCATGACAGTGCAGCCGGCCACGCCGCCGCCATGATGATCATGTTGCGGCATATCCTTCAGAGTGCAGTGCGGGTTCCGCAGGGTGTGGGGCTGCCCTGAGGAGCAGGGGGCCAGGCCCTTCCTGTCGCAGCTGGCCGGCACTGACCGCCGCTGTCAGGGCAGCAGGGGCAATCATGCGGGTGGGGGTTCATGCGCGAACCTTCCTTTCCGGCTTCACTTTCGGGGAGCGGGCACGGGGCAAGGGCTGCAGGCGCGGGTATCAAAATCGATGGGGCGTGCGCAGCTGCACCAGCAGGCGTTCCAGCTGATCGTACAGCTCCTTGCGTTCGTCGGGCGTGAGGAAGGCGCCAAGTTCCACCTCTCGACCGCCCCCCTTCAGGGTGAGATAGTTCTCGACCGGACCGCCGGTGCGGTGCAGATGCACCGAAACCCAGTGGGGATTGGCTTCCCAGTTCCTGGCGGGGCCGCGCGGTTCGTGGCGGCGCAGGGTGATGCGGTCGGGGTGGATGTCGAGCTCTTCCAGCACGGTGCCGTCCTTGTAGCTGCGCTCAAGGAAATACCACATGGCCGCCACTGCCAGTGCCAGAAACGGCAGAAGCCCCCACAGAGCCATGGTGCCGATCACCGCCAGAACGGGCAGGCTGATCAGAGCGACGGTGCCGCCGATGAACCATACGAAACCGCGCCGGGTGAGCGAACGGTAGGGCCACAGCGACAGCCGTGCCAGCGGTGGCGTATCGATGTCTGCTTCCGTCCGCTGCCGGTCGGGGCTTGTGCCGGAAGAAGAACAACCAAAGGAAGAGGCCCCGGAAAGATCCGGGGCCTGCCTTGTGCCGTCTTGCCATTCATAGGGCATCAAGGGCCTCTGTCAGTGCGCCTTCTGCTTGTCCCACACCTCGGGTTCCACCAGAGTTTCGAAGGTATGTTCCGGGGGCGGAGAGGGCAGGGTCCATTCCAGCGTATCGGCATAGGGGTTCCAGTAGTTGTTCTCGGTTACCCGGCGCCCGGCAAGAAGCGTATAGGCGATGATGCCGATGAACAGCAGGAACGAGGCGAAGCTGAGGAATGCGCCATAGCTTGAAAGCTGGTTCCAGAAGGCGAAGGCCTCGGGATAGTCGATATAGCGGCGTGGCATCCCCTGACGGCCCAGGAAGTGCTGGGGGAAGAAAGTCAGGTTGGCGCCGATGAAGAACAGCCAGAAGTGCAGCTTTCCGGCCCATTCCGGGTATTGGCGGCCGCTCATCTTGCCGATCCAGTAATACATGCCCGCAAAGATCGCGAACACCGCGCCGAGGCTCATCACATAGTGGAAGTGGGCCACCACGTAATAGGTATCATGATAGATCCGGTCCAGCGGTGCCTGGCTCAGCACCAGCCCCGTCACGCCACCGATGGTGAACAGGAACAGGAAACCCATGGCGAAGAGCATCGGCGTCTTGAAGTCGATCGAGCCGCCCCACAGGGTTGCGATCCAGCTGAACACCTTGATGCCGGTGGGCACCGCGATCACCATGGTGGCCAGCATGAAATAGCTCTGCTGGCTGAGGCTGAGACCTACCGTATACATGTGATGGGCCCAGACCACGAAGCCCAGCACCCCGATTGCCACCATCGCATAGACCATCGGCAGATAGCCGAACACCGGCTTCTTCGAGAAGGTTGCAATCACGTGGCTGATGATGCCGAAGCCCGGCAGGATGATCATGTAGACTTCGGGATGACCGAAGAACCACAGTATGTGCTGATAGAGCACCGGATCGCCGCCGCCGGCAGGGTCGAAGAAGGTGGTGCCGAAATTGCGGTCGGTCAGCAGCATGGTGATGCCGCCAGCCAGAACTGGCAGGCTGAGCAGGATCAGCCAGGCGGTGATGAAGATCGACCAGGCAAACAGCGGTGCCTTGTGCAATGTCATGCCCGGAGTGCGCATGTTCAGGAAGGTGGTGATCATGTTGATCGCCCCCAGGATCGAACTGGCCCCCGAAAGGTGCACCGCGAAGATCGCCAGATCCATCGACATGCCTGCCTCGGTGGTGGAAAGCGGCGGGTAAAGCACCCAGCCCACACCCGAGCCGAACTGATCGTTGCCGCCCGGGGCGAACATCGAGGCCACGCCAAGGCTGGCCCCGGCCACGAACAGCCAGTAGCTGAGGTTGTTCATTCGCGGAAAGGCCATGTCGGGGGCGCCGATCATCAGTGGCATGAAGTAGTTGCCGAAGCCGCCGAACAGGGCCGGAATCACCACGAAGAACATCATCAGGATGCCGTGATAGGTGATCATCACGTTCCACAGATGTCCGTCCGGGGTGCATTCGGCCGCCGGATCGGCAATCAGGCGGGCACCTTCCATGCACATGTACTGAACGCCCGGCTCCATCAGCTCAAGGCGCATGTAAACGGTGAACAGCACCGACACGAATCCCAGTGCGCCGGCCGTCCAGAGATAGAGAATGCCGATATCCTTGTGGTTGGTCGACATGAACCACCGGGTGAAGAACCCCGGCTTTCCATGCTCGTCATGGGCATGGGTCGCTGCGTCCGCCATGTACTGTCTCCCCTGCATCCGTTTCTGCGGCGGCCGCCGTTCGGACGGCCGGATTCCTTGGTGACTTTATCACCTTAACATGCGCAGGTGGAAGGCATTTTTTCAGATATTGCGATGCCGCGATCGCGACAAAAAGACACCCGCCGCAGAAGATGCGCGGCGGGTGCGGTATCCGGTCTCAGATGCGGCGGCAGGCCGCGGGCTGCAAGCGGAAAGGTTTCGGGCTTATTGCGAAACCGAGGCCAGATAGGCGGCCACGTCTGCGGCGCCTTTCTTCAGCTTGAAGGTCATCTTCGTCTTTGGCGTCACCCCGTGCTCCTTGAGGAAGCCCTTGGGATCCTCGATCCATGCGGCAAGGTTGGCCTCATCCCAGACCATGCCCTGTTCGCCCAGCTCCGTCAGGCCCTTGCCGAACTTGAAACCTTCGACATCGGCCACCTTCTGGCCAATGATGCCGAAAAGATTGGGGCCGGTCTTGCCGCCCTTGAAGATCACCTCGTCGCCATTGGCAATCATGTGGCAGGCCTTGCATTTCTTGAAGAGCTTCTCGCCCTTGGCGGGATCACCCTCGGCAAAGGCAGGCGTGGCTGCAAGAGCAGCAAGAACGAGAGCGGTGGGGAGCTTTTTCATGGTTTTCCTCATCGACTGTGGAATCGCGCTTACGCATGGTATTTAGTGGAATCGCGCTTACGCAGTATTTAACGGATGGCGGTGCGGGAAGGAAGGCCGGCACCGGAAGATGGCGGTGATTTTCCGGGAATCGCGGCAAAATTACGCATCAGCGCGGCGTCCACATCCGCCATCGCGACGTCCACCCCGAGATCGGCCAGGCTGGTGATGCCGTGCCCGCTGATGCCGCAGGGCACGATGCCTTCGTAATGCGAAAGGTCGGGATCAACATTGATCGACAGCCCGTGGAAGCTGACCCACCGGCGCAGGCGCAGGCCGATGGCGGCGATCTTGTCCTCGCGCGGGGTGCCGTCGGGCAGGGGGGGGCTGTCGGGGCGTGCCACCCAGATTCCGACTCGCCCCCTGCGCCGCTCGCCCCGCACTCCGAGATCGGCCAGTGCGGCGATCACCCAGGCTTCGAGCGCGGCGACGAAGGCCCGCAGGTCGCGCCCGCGGGCACTTACGTCCAGCAGCACATAGGCGATGCGCTGGCCGGGTCCGTGATAGGTATATTGCCCGCCACGCCGGCTTTCGAACACCGGAAAGCGGGCGGGGGTGGCCAGATCCCGGGGGCTGGCGCTGGTGCCGGCGGTATAAAGGGGGGGATGCTCCAGCAGCCATACGGCCTCGTCCGCGCGCCCCGCGGCGATGGCGGCAGCACGCGCCTCCATCCATTCCACGGCTTCCGTGTATCCGGTCAGCCCCGGCGAGGTGATCCATTCGACCATGTTCCTGCACCCCTGCTTGTCCGGGTTCTGTGGCACCACAATGCGGTTTTGGCAAGAGGGCGAAACGCAGGAAGCGGTGTGGCAACGGGCCCTCAGAACCGCAGCGAAAGGCAGGACATGCCGCCATCGAGCAGCGCGAATTCATCGTTGCGCAGAGGCTCCACCTGATAGCCCGCATCCGAAAGCATCTCGGCGGTGCGTGCGAAGCCGGCGGGCATGAGCACCCGGTCGTTGACGCGAATCACGTTGGCTGCGGCTTCCTCGCCCTCGGGGGTGTGCAGAACCCTGTAGCCCGCGAAACAGCCTGTCTTGGCCAGGCGGGGAGTGGCAAGGATGGTTTCTTCGTCCAGCAGGCCGCTTGCCGTCTTGAAATGCAGAACGTCTTCGGGCGTCTGGCAGATGCGCAGGCCATAGCCCCAGTCGGCCACGATCCGCGCCAGTTCCTTGGCCCCTTCGCGGGTGGTGCGTGCCGAAAGCCCGACCATGATTTCGCGCGGGGTGAACAGGATGTCGCCGCCCTCGATGGTGCCGGGGCCGGCGATGGCGCGGATTTCCCCGAAATGCGATTCAAGCGCGGGTTGCATCGCCGCCACCTCGCCGGTGCGGGAAGGGGCGCCGGGTTTCAGCATCACCGCGCCTTCGGGCAGGCACAGCGCCACATCCTCGACAAAGACCGAATCCGGGAAATCTTCCAGGGGGGGCAGCACGCTGACGCGCATGCCCGCCCTTTCGAGCGCTTCCGCATAGGCGGTGTGGTCCCGGCACATGCGGGCGTGATCGGGGGCACCGCGGTCTTCGGCCCGAAGCCCGCGAAGGGCCGACGGTGGCGGGTGGCGGATGATGGCCCGGCTGAAGGTGATGGCGGGGTGGGGCATTGCCTGTTTCCCTTCCTGTCCGACGGTTTTCCTTGTGCATTTCTCATATCAAGAAAGGCGGATACCCGTTCGTCAATACCCGGCTTGCAGGCCGGAGGCGCTTTGCGCGGAAAAAAATTCCGCGCCCTCTTCACATCATCGGGCCGACCCGCTATATCGCCCGGGCTTGCTGCCTGATCACGTGCGGTCGTGGCGGAATTGGTAGACGCGCAGCGTTGAGGTCGCTGTGGGGTAACACCCGTGGAGGTTCGAGTCCTCTCGACCGCACCAGGCTCCGGCTGGGGCCGACAGGCAGTTTCCGGACAATGGAAGGCAGCCGGGGGAAGGCAGCCGGGAAAGCGATCGGGAAAGCGGCCGGCGGGGCGCAATGGAGCGTTGCGGGCAAAACCGGAAGACGGGGCGGAGGCGCAGCGGTCCGGTCCGGGAAACGGCAGTGGAATGAACATGCACAGGCATATCGCCGCGGCGCTTGTTGCTGCCGCCCTTCCGGCAGCAGCCGTGATGGCGGAAACCTATGTCTGCCGGGTCAGGCCCGATGCCCGTGGCGCCTGGATCCCCGCTACCCTGATCATCACCTACCAGGACGAGACGGGCGAGGGGCTGGTCTATGACGAGATCATCAAGACCTTCTTCGACAAGCCCCTGCCGGCAAGGGTGAAGGTTGACAACGACAAGCGCATCACCTTTGTCTGGACACTTCCCGAATTCAAGGTGCCCGATGGCGCCACCGTGCTGCGCTTCGATTTCCGCGCGACCCTGCTGAAGAAATCGCGCAGGATCGTGGTGCATTCGAGCCCCGCGGGCTTTGACAACGAGTTCTCGGGCCGCGGGCGCTGTCGCCTGCAGGGCTGATCCCGGCTGCGCGGTTTCCCGTCATCGCCCTGCGCCCATCAGCCCCTTTCCGTGCCCTTCCCGGCAGTTTCCCGCCGTTCTTGCCCCTTGACCTTGCCCCCCCGTGCGCCACATGTAGGACAATCACAAACGCACGAACAATCAGGACAAGGGGGCTCAAATGGCTTTTACACTTCCCGACCTTCCCTACAAGTACAATGCCCTTCAGGATCAGGGCATGTCGATGGAAACACTCACCCTTCACCATGATCGCCACCACAAGGCCTATGTGGATAATCTGAACAAGCTTGTGCAGGGCACCGAATGGGAAGGCAAGTCGCTTGAGGAAATCGTCAGGGGCACCTTCGATCCCGACAAGTGCGAGCAGAGCGGTATCTTCAACAACGCCAGCCAGCACTGGAATCACATCCAGTTCTGGACATGGATGAAGCCGCGCAGGGCCGATCCTGTCGGCGCCGTCGAGATGCCCGCCGAGCTTGAAAAGAAGATCGCGAAGGACATGGGCTCGCTCGAAGAGTTCTACAACGAATTCTATGCCCAGGGCGCGGGCCAGTTCGGTTCGGGCTGGGTATGGCTGGTGCTGGATACCGATGGCAAGGTGAAGGTGACGCGCACTCCGAACGGCGTCAATCCGCTGTGCTTCGGGCAGACGGCGCTTCTGGGCTGTGACGTGTGGGAGCATTCCTATTATGTCGATTTCCAGAACGCGCGGCCGAAATATCTGATCAATTTCATCGAAAACCTGGTGGATTGGGAAAACGTGGCCGAGCGGCTGGAAAACGCCTGACCGGCGGACCATCCGCAGGATCAGCCAGGTGGAAGGCGCCCCTTGCGGGCGCCTTTCTGCATTCGGAAGGGGGGGTTTGGACAGGCATGCCGGGGGATGGTAGTGTTGCGTGCAGAGATGCAGCAGGAGGATGCCCCGTGTTCGTATCCGTGTGCGTATCCATGCGTGCCGCAAGGGTCCTGCTGGCGCTGGCGATGCTCTGGGCCTGCATTCCGGTGCTGGCGGGCGGCGCTGCGGCGCAGCAGGCGCCGGGCCGTGTGCGGGTGCTGGTCAAGCCGGTTGCGCCCTTCGTGATCGTGCGGGACGATGGCGCGGTGGCCGGGTTCAGCATCGAACTGTGGCAGGCGCTGGCCCGCCGGATGGGGCTGGAAAGCGAAATCGTCATGGTCGGGGGTGTCAGCGATCTTCTGGCAGGGGTCGAGAGCGGCCGGGCCGATCTGGGCATTGCGGCGGTCAGTATCACTGCCGCGCGCGAGGCGCGGGTGGATTTCTCGCATCCCTATTTCCGTTCCGGGCTCCAGATCATGGTGCCGGCGGGGGATGCCGGGCTGATCGCCCGGATGCGCGGGGTGATCGGCGGGCTTGCCGGTTCGCACAGCTTTCGCCTGGCGCTTGGCGCGCTGCTGGTGCTGGTGCTGGCAACGGCGCATGTGGTCTGGCTGGCCGAGCGGCGCCGCAATCCGCAGTTTGCCCGCCGCTATCCGCTGGGGCTGTGGGATGGCATATATTGGACGATGGTCACCATCTCGACCGTGGGCTATGGCGACAAGACCCCGAAAACCCACCCCGGCCGGGTGATCGCGCTGGTGCTGATGGTGTTCGGCTATCTGGCCTTCGCCTGGTTCACGGCGACGATTGCCTCGTCGATGACGGTTTCGCGCCTCGAGGGCGCGATTTCCGGCCCCGGCGATCTGCCCGGCAAGACGGTGGCCACGGTCAGCGGCTCGACGGGCGAGGCCTATCTGCGCCGCCTGCCGGGGGTGAGGATCCTGTCGCTGGAGCGGGTCGAGGAAACCTTTCGCGCGATCGAGAACGGCCGGGCGGATGCGGTGGTTTACGATTTCCCGGTGCTGGGCCATTACCTGCTGGGGGCGGGTCGCGGGCGGGTGCGGCTGGCCGGACCGGTCTTTCAGCCCGAACCCTATGGCATCGTCCTGCCCGAAGGCTCGCCCTTGCGCAACGCGCTCAACCGCGCCCTGCTTGAAATGATGGAAAGCGGCGAATACGAGCATCTGCGCCGCAAGTGGTTTCCTGCTGCCGAAGGCTGAACGGACAACCGGCCGCCCGGCGGCGGGCCGTTGCCTTTGCCGGTTCGGTCATTGCCCCTGCCACCCCTTCTGCCGTTCGCCCCGGAATGTCTGCCCTTCATGCTTCCCGTGCTCCCGGCCCGTGCCGGAGGGCAGGGGCGGTTGCAGGGTCGCCAGCGTTGCGGCAAGGGCGGGCACGTTGTCGCTCATCGTGACGAAACCGCGCAGCGAGGGATCGGCGAAACCTTCCTCGATCACGTGGTCGATCAGCCCGATCAGCGGATCCCAGTAGCCCGCCACGTTGAGCAGGAAGATCGGTTTTTCATGCAGGCCGATCTGGCGCCAGGTCAGCACCTCGAAGAATTCGTCCAGCGAACCGGCGCCGCCGGGCAGCACCACGATCGCGTCGGAATTCATGAACATCACCTTCTTGCGCTCGTGCATGTTGTCGGTAACGATGCAGTCTGCGGGAATGCGCCCGCGGCGCTCGCGCCCCACCAGATGCGCGGGGATGACCCCGAGCGTCCTGCCGCCCGCCTGCCTGGCGGCGGTGGCCGCCGCGCCCATCAGCCCCACGTCACCAGCGCCGTAAACCAGCCGCCAGCCGGCCCTGGCAATCCTGTGCCCCAGGCTTTCGGCCGCAGCCATCCAGGCCGGGTTGCGCCCGGAGCGTGCCCCGCAGAACACGCAGACGGAAAGGCCGCCGGCCTGTGCGCAGCTGTGGTTTTCCGGGGTCATGTCCTGCTTTCGTTGCATGCGTCTTGCCCGCGTGATAGCGAAAGGCGCACAGGCTGACAACAGCGCTCTGCCGGTTGGCGCGGCATGATGCCGGGCCGCGTGCGGGGCTCCGCAAGGGGCACGCGGGGCAGGGCCCGATGCAGGGGCGAATGAACATGTCCGGGAAGAATGACGGAGCGGCCGGGCTGACCCCGCCGACGAAAGAGCTTCTGGTGGGGGCGGCGCTGGCGGCGCTTCTGGTGGCGGGCTATGTCTGGATGCGCGATGGCGGTTCGGGGCGGAGTGGCAGCGAAACCGGAAAGGATGCCGCGGAAACGGTTGCGGACGGCCGGTCTCCGGTTTCGGGTGCGCGTACGGATGCCACCCCGGCCGCAGGCATGGATTCGCCCCCGGCCACGGGCGCGGCAGAGGGCGCGGCAGAGGGCAGGAGCGAAGGGGCCGGCGCTTCCCCGGTCGCGGAGGGGGGCGATGCCCCGGACACGGCGCCGTCGGGGGCAGAAGCCGCGATTCCCCTTGAAGAGGGCGGTGCGGCAGGGCGGGATGACGCAGAGCTCGGCTCACCACCCGCCGCCGACGCCGACGCGGCGGCCGTTGCCGCGCCTGCCGCTGCGCCCGAAGCCGAAGAAGCAGCCGGGGCCGCGCAGCCGCAACCGCCGGCGTTCGATGTGGTGCGGGTCGATGCCGCGGGGGCGGTCGTGGTTGCCGGCCGGGCCCGGCCGGGAGCCCTGGTGCATGTGCTGCTGGATGGAAGCGAAGTGGCACAGGTCAGGGCCGACGGGCGCGGGGGATTCGTTGCGCTGTTCGATCTTGCGCCTTCCGAGGCGGCACGCAGCCTGTCTCTGATGGCCGATTTCGGCGATGGCAGGACTCTGGTTTCCGAGGCCGAGATCCTGATTGCGCCGGTGCGCTCCCGGTCTTCCGAAACGGTTGAAGCCGCATCACCCGCCAGCGAAGCGGTTGGCGCGTCGGAGGCGGCGGAAGAGACGGCGGAAGAGACGGCGGAAGAGACGGCGGAAGAGACGGCGGGAAAAGCCGATGGCGAAACGGTCGTTGCCGAAGGCGGTGCCCGTGCCGGGCAGGCCCCCCCGGTGGTGATGCAGCTTGATCGCTCGGGGGTGACGCTTCTGCAGCCGGCTGCGCCCGGCGATGCCCGGGGGGTGGTGCTTGATGCAATCAGCTATGATACTGCCGGCGAGGTGCACCTGGCCGGACGCGGCCTGCCCGGGGCGCATGTGCGCATCTATCTTGACAACGCATTGGCCGAAACCGTTGCGATCGCTGCCGACGGTCGCTGGCAGACCCCGCTTGCCGGGGTGGCCGCCGGTGTCTATCGGCTGCGTATCGATCAGGTGGACGGAGCCGGCAAGGTGACAAGCCGGCTGGAAACCCCTTTCAAGCGCGAATCTGCCGATGTTCTGGCGCGGGCCGAGGCTGCCCGGACAGAGGCCGAAGCGGAGAGGAGGAATGCAGCGGAGCAGGGTGGGGCTTCGGAACGGCAGGGTGCGGAACAGGAGGCTGTGGCACAAGGCGGATCCGAAACCGGTGCAACGCGGGAAGCTGCCCGGCAAACCGCCCCGCGATCTTCCGCCCAGGGCAAGGCCCCGCCGCGCCGCGCCGCGGATGGCGGACCGCTGCCCGCTGCCGCTTCGGCCGGGGGGGATTCCGGCTCCGGGCGTGCAATGCAATCCGCCGATTCCGGGTTAGCCGGGCCGGTGCCTGTCACGGCGCCTGCGGCGGATGCGGAACCGGCCGTGCCTGCCGAAGCGGCCAGCCGGCCGGTCGGGGAATACACCGCCACCGCCGCCGCGCCGGTTTCTCCCGCTCCCGGACCCGGAGCAACCGCCGAAAAGGCGCCCGGGCGGCCGAAGGTGGCGGTGGTCACGGTGCAGCCGGGCTTCACGCTCTGGCAGATCGCGCGGGAAAACTATGGCAAGGGCATCCTTTACGTGCGGGTTTACGAGGCCAACCGCGATCTGATCCGCGATCCCGACCTGATCTACCCGGGGCAGGTCTTTACCGTGCCAGAACCCGCCGCTGCGGCCGGATCGGAAGCTTCCGGAGAGGGGGACAACTGACAGTTGCGGCCCGGTCCTGTGCTGCAGGCGGTGCGGAGAGGCGGGCAGGATGTGCTGCCTCCTTCCACATCCGTATCCGTATCCGTATCGGCGCCCTCGCCGGTGGTTTCCAGGCACAGTCCGATCGCCGGGTGCCCCCGGCAGCAATCATTCATCAGATAGCAGAACAGATCGCCCAGATGCCGGTAGCTTACCGAATAATGGCAATGTCGTCCGATGCGGCGGGCCCGGATCAGCCCGGCCTGCTCCATGATCGCCAGGTGAAACGACAGCCGCGAGGCACTTGCGCCAAGTGCCTTGGCGATCTTGCCCGCGCAGATACCTTCCTCACCCGCCGGGACCAGAAGGCGCAGGATATCGAGCCGGGTTTCGTTGGCCAGCGCGGCAAGGGCGGCAAGGGCTGGACTCTTCTCCATGGCTTTACTATTCAAGCATTCTTGAAATGAAAGCTACCCCAATCGTTGCCCTGCTGCAAGCTTGCAGGGGGGCAGGGGAAAGCGCAGGAAGGATCGCCCAGGATGCGCACCACCGTCACCAAGGCCGAATTCACCGCCGATGATCGCCGCCGTGCCCTGCGCACCATACGCCGCATGATTCCCTATCTGTGGCCGAAAGAGCAGCCCTGGATCCGCCGTCGGGTGATGTTTGCGCTGCTGCTGCTGGTGGTGGCCAAGGTGGTGACGGTAATCACCCCGTTCTTCTATCGTGCTGCCGTCAACGCCCTTGCCGGCGATGCGCCTTCGGCGGGCTGGGCGCTTGGGGCGGGGGCCGTGGGGCTGACGGTGGCCTATGGCATGGCACGGGTGATGGCGGCGGGCATGCAGCAGCTGCGCGATGCGGTATTCGCCCGTGTGGCGCAGCGCGCCCTGCGCCAGCTGGCGCTGGAAACCTTCCGCCATATCCACCGTCTGAGTTTGCGCTATCACATCACCCGCAAGACCGGCAGCCTCAGCCGGGTGATCGAACGCGGCGTCAAGGGGGTGGAATTCCTGTTGCGCTTCCTGCTGTTCAGCCTTGGTCCGCTGATCCTCGAACTGATCATGGTGGCGGCGATCTTCTTCACGCTCTTCGGGTTTTCCTACCTGCTGGTGGTGGTGATCACCATCTGGGCCTATGTCTGGTTCACCTTCCGTATCACCGAATGGCGGGTGCGCATCCGCAAGCAGATGAACGATCAGGATGCCGATGCCAACCAGAAGGCGATCGACAGCCTGCTCAATTTCGAAACCGTCAAGTATTTCGCCGCCGAAGAGCGCGAGGCGATGCGCTATGACGGAGCCATGGCGGGCTATGAGCAGGCGGCGCTCAAGACATCCTATTCGCTGGCGATCCTCAATTTCGGTCAGGCCCTGTTCATCACTGCGGGGCTTGTGGCGGTGATGGTCCTGGCGGCGATCGAGGTCGGGCGCGGCACCCTTACGGTGGGCGATTTCGTGATGGTCAACGCCTACATGATCCAGATCACCCTGCCGCTCAACTTCCTGGGTACCGTCTATCGCGAGATCCGCCAGGCGCTGGTGGACATGTCCGACATGTTCGAACTGCTCGAACAGCCCCCCGAGGTGGTGGACAAGCCCGGTGCAAGGCCGCTTGTGGTGAACGAAGGACGGGTTGCCTTTGACGATGTGCATTTCGGCTATGATCCCGCGCGCCCGATCCTGAAAGGGATAGGTTTCGACGTGCCGGGCGGGGGATCGCTGGCCATTGTCGGGCCTTCAGGCAGTGGCAAGTCCACCATCGGGCGGCTGCTGTTCCGCTTCTATGATGTCACTGGCGGCGCCATCCGGATCGACGGTCAGGACATCCGCGATGTTACCCAGAAAAGTCTGCACGCGGCGATCGGTATCGTGCCGCAGGATACGGTGCTGTTCAACGACACGATCTATTACAACATCGCCTATGGTCACCCCGATGCCAGCCGCGAAGAGGTTGAGGCAGCGGCGAAGGCGGCGCGGATCCACGATTTCGTCATGAGTCTGCCCGAGGGATATGCCACCCAGGTGGGCGAGCGGGGGCTGAAGCTTTCGGGCGGCGAAAAGCAGCGGGTGGGCATTGCGCGCACGCTGCTGAAGAACCCGCCGATCCTGCTGCTGGATGAGGCCACCTCGGCGCTGGACAGCGAGACCGAGCGCGAGATCCAGGAAAGCCTGCGCCGCCTGGGCGAAGGGCGCACGGTTCTGACCATCGCGCACAGGCTTTCCACCATCGTGGATGCCGACGAGATCATCGTGCTCGAGGCAGGCCGGGTGGCAGAGCGGGGCACCCACAAGGCGTTGCTGGCGAAAGAGGGGCGCTATGCGCGGATGTGGCAGCGTCAGCAGGCCGAAGAGGAAAAACGCCGCCGGACCGTGCGGGAGACAGGTGGAGACGCGCCTGCGGGCTGACCTGCGCGGCGCGAGTGCCGGCCGGCCCGCTCTGTTGCGCCCGGTTTTCTTCCGGCGGCGTTTTCCGTGATCTTCCGGTGGCTTGCACGATTTATTCGGCTTATTCGGCGGCCTTCACCGGGCCCGGGCGGGGCTTGTCGCCATCTCCGTCATCTCCGCCATCGCGGCTCTCGTGCGGTTTTCTTTCCGGGGTTCGCCCGGTCCCCGACAATACCCGGCGCAGATCGCTCAGCCGCACCACGTCATCATCCATGTCCTCGTTGGTGGGCGGGGTTTCGGTATTGCCTGCGGCCTTTGCCGCGGGTTTCCGGTGTCCGGTGAAAACCCTGCGCAGCTCATCAAGCTGCACCACCTCATCGCCGGGCCTGCCGGCGGGCGGTTTCCCGGGCCTGTCGGCGGGGGCTTCGCCGGGGAGGGGGGGGCCGTGTTCTTCGGCCCGGGTATTGCGGCGCAGCGGGCTTGCCGGTGCAGCGGCGACCGGCTGGTCAAGCCTGAGCACCGGCAGGCGGGCATCCCACAGCAGATCGCCCCCCCGGATGCGTGCCACGGCCCGGGTCAGTGCGCCGTCACGCGCCAGCCGGCTGCCGGGGCCGCCCAGGGCCGCGCCAAGGCGGGTGAACAGCCCGTAGGCACCCTTTGCCAGCCAGACCCGCAGCGCCAGCATCGCCGGCGTGAAGATCAGCGTCAGCACGGTGGCGATACCAAGGCCGAACACCACGGCGGTGGCCAGCGGTTTCCACCACAGGGCGGTGGGGCTGTCGATCGTATAGCCGCCGTTGGCGAAATCGAGCGACAGCCCGAACATCATCGGCGCCAGGCCGGCCATGGTGGTGATGGTGGTCAGCAGCACCGGGCGGATGCGATCTTCGGCGGTGCGGATGATCGCCTCGAGGCGGGGCATGTAGCGGGAATATTCCTGATAGGTGTCGATCAGCACGATGTTGTTGTTGACCACGATTCCGGCCAGCGCCACCACGCCGGTGCCTGTCATGATCATCGAGAACTTCTGCCCCATGACCAGCATTCCCACCAGAACGCCGGCGGTGGAAAGCACCACCGCGAGCAGCACCAGAACCGTGTCGAACAGGTTGTTGAACTGGGCCAGCAGAATGATGAACATCAGTCCGAGCGCCGCCAGGAAGGCCTTGCCCAGGAAGGCACCGGTCTTCTTCTGTTCCTCCATGTCGCCGGTCCATTCCCAGGTGATTCCGGGGGGCAGGGGGCGGGCCTGTTCGAGCCAGCCGGTCAGCTGTGCGATGCGCTCGTTGGCGTTGACGGGAATCATCACCGGATTGCCTTCGGCATCAAGCACCGGCTGGCCGCGGAGATCGCGTTTCGGTATCGGGCCGCTGGTGACATTCGCCTTGATGTCGAAGGAACGCTTGCGGCCCACGCGGTCGATCTGCTCTCTCTGCTGCACCGGGGTGCGAGTGATGAAGTTCGACAGCGGTACCTGGCCGATGGCAGTCGGCAGCTTCAGGGAATCGAGGGTCGAGAGCACCCGGTCATTTTCGGGCAGGCGCACCCGGATCTCGATCTCTTCATCCGAGCTGTCAACCCGCATGGTGTCAAGCAGGATGCCGCGCGTCACCAGCTGCACCATGGCCCCGGCCATTGCCGCATTGGCGCCGTAACGGCCGGCCTTTTCGGGATCGACGCGGATTTCCCAGTCGATCCCCGGCAGGGGCAGGGTATCTTCGATGTCGATCAGGCCGGGGGTTTCCTCGAACTTGCGGCGCACGATCCGGGCGGCCTCGGCAAGGGCTTCGGAATCGTCGCCGCGCAGACGCAGATGCACCGGCTTCGCAGCGGCCGGGCCGCGGTTGGGCACCAGCATGTCATAGCGGATGCCGGGCAGGGTGGCGAGGCGCTGGCGCAGGTTCTCGATCACCCGCTTGCCACCGATTTCGGGCTGACCGATGCGTTCTTCCCAGGGGATCAATTCAAGCTGGATCTGGCCGATCGCATCGCGCGGGGGCTGGGCGCCGCCGGTATTCTGGTTGAGCCCCCCTTCACCGGCGAAGGCAAAGGCGGTCTTCACACCGGGGGTGGTCAGCACGATTTCTTCGGCCTGGCGCAGCAGCGCGTCCTTCTCGGCCAGCGAAAGGTTGCCGCGCTGACGCACATAGACGATGGCGATTTCGGGTTCGCCATCCACGAAGAATTCGGTGCCGTTGTTGTGCTTGCCGTAATAGGCGAATACCGCCACCACCATGCCCAGCACCAGAGCAATGGCAACCACCGGCATGACCGGGTTGGAAATGATCATCCGGATGAACCGGCCGAAGGCGCCGCGGCGGCGCTGGCCGGTAACCGGCCCGCTGCGCGGTGCGGGCCTGACGGCACCGATGGTGATCGAGCTGGCAATCGTCGAAACCACGAACAGCAATGCACCGGGCAGCAGTCCTGCCAGGCCCGGCTGCGGCGGTTTTCCGGCAAACAGGAACCCGGGGTTCAGGGATTGCATCAGCGCTACGAACAGCAGCGCCAGAGATACCGCAACCAGCCCCAGGCGCAGCGCCAGCGGCAGCGGGCGCAGCGCCGCCGAAGCGCGGGCGAAGGTGCGTGACATGCGCCCCGAGACGCCGCCCATTACCGGCAGGTAAACCAGAGCCACCAGCAGGCTGGCCGACAGCACGAAGATCAGCGTTACCGGCAGCATGCCCATGAATTGCCCTGCCACCCCGGGCCAGAACAGCATCGGCAGGAAGGCACAAAGCGTGGTGGCGGTGGATGAGACGATCGGCCAGAACATGCGCTTGGCGGCCTCGACATAGGCATGCATCGGCCCCACGCCCTGGCTGATCCGCTTGTCGGCGTATTCCACCACCACGATGGCGCCGTCCACCAGCATGCCCACGGCCAGGATCAGGCCGAACATCACGATGTTGGAGATGGTGATACCCATCACCGCCAGCAGTGCGAATGTCAGCAGGAACGAGGTGGGGATGGCAAAGCCGACCAGCAGCGCCGATCGGGTGCCGAGGCTGGCCAGCACCACGATCATCACCAGCGCGATCGCCGTCAGCACCGAACCTTCGAGCTGGCGGATCATGCTGCCGACGATACGCGACTGATCGTTCGAGGTGCCCAGATGCACCGTTGCCTTCAGTTCTTCGGGCCATTCGGCGCGCGCCTTCTCGACCTCGGCGCGCACCAGCGCGGTGGTATCGAGCAGGTTGTAGCCCTTGCGCTTGACCACCTGCAGCGCCAGCGTCGGATTGCCGTTGAAGCGCGCGGTGCCCTTGCGGTCTTCGAAGGTCAGGCGGATGTCGGCCAGATCGCCGAGCGTGACCACCCGGTCGCCGTTGGTCTTGACCGGCAGCGCCATCACGTCGCCTGGCCCGTCGAATGACGAGGGCAGCTTGAGCGAAAACGCCCCGCCCGGGGTTTCCACCTCGCCGGCGGGCACCAGCAGGTTGTTCTGGGTCACCACCTCGATCAGCCGGGCCGCGGTCACGTTGTAGGCCTCGAGGCGCAGCGGATCGATCACCACTTCGACCATCTCGTCGCGTGCGCCGGCAAGCCCGGCTTCGAGCACCGGTTCCAGCGCTTCGAGCCGGTCCTGAAGCTGGCGCGCCACGCGCAGCAGGGTGCGTTCGGGCACGTCGCCGGCCAGATCGACGATGATGACCGGAAAGGCAGAGAAGTTGATCTCGTTCAGCGAATATTTCTCGGCCCCGTCGGGAAATCTGGCCTCGGCCTTGGTCATCCGGTCGCGAACGTCCGAGATGATCTTGCTCTTGTTCCAGTCGTAATCGAACTCCAGCACCACGCCGGCATAGTTTTCGGCGGCGGTGCTGCTGATCTTCTTCAGCCCGTCGAGATCGGAAAGCTCGGCCTCCATGGGCTTGACCAGGAGCTTCTCGGAATCTTCGGCCGAGATGCCCGGGAAGGGCACCGAGATGAACAGCGCGGCCACCTCGATGTCGGGTTCGCCCTCCTTGGGCAGGGTGGCGTAGGCATAGGCGCCCGCCATCAGCGACAGCACGATGAAGGCAATCACCATCCGCGCCCGGGCGGCGGCCCAGTCGATGATACCGGTCATGCGCCGTTCTCCCGATAGGTGACGGCCACCCTGACGCCCTCGACCACATATTCCTGGCCGACCACGATCACCTCGGCCCGTTCGGGAAGCCCCGCCAGCCAGACCCCTTCCGAGCTGTCGCGCAGGATGGTTGCCGGTCTGAAGCGGACGATGCGGTCTTCATCGACGATGCGCACCCCGAGAATGCCCGCATCGTTCAGCGTCAGGACCGATTGCGGCAGCAGGTGGGCCTTGCGGTTGCCGGTGCGGATCAGGATTTCCACCGTCTGCCCGGCGCGCAGCGTCAGATCGGGATTGGGGGACTCCACTTCCACCCGGAAGGTGCGGGTCAGCGGATCGGCGCGTTTCGCTACAAAGCTCACGCGGCCGCGCACCCTGGTGCCGTCGGTCATGCGCCCGCCCGCTTCGGCTCCGGGAGTGATCCTGTCCACCTGGGTTTCGGGCACATGGCCGACCAGCCGCACCGGATCGAGCTGCAGCACGGTGGCACAGGGCGCGCCCGGCTGCAGCAAGCTGCCCAGTTCGGCGGTGTCGGCTTCGAGCACCCCGTCGAAGGGGGCGCGGATGCGGGTGCGCTCAAGTTCGGCCTCGGCCGTGGTTACCGCGGCCCTTGCCGCCTCGAGCGCCGCCGCCATTGCCGAGGCGCGGGTTTGCGAGGCAAAGCCCTTGTCCTTCAGGCGGTTGGCAGCTTCGAAATTGATCCGGGCCTCGGCAAGCCGCGCCCGCGCCTCGGCCAGACGGGCGGGGCGCACGTCCTCGTCGATCCGGCACAGGATCTGCCCCTGCGAAACCCGCGCGCCCTTCTGCATGGGCTGGCTGATCACCCGTCCCGAGGTTTCGGCCTTGACCTGGACCATGCGCGAAGCCTCGGTCTGGCCGTGCAGCAGCACCGTATCGGCCAGGTTGCGCGCTTCGGAGCGCAGGACAACCACGCTTGCCAGCACTGCGTCGTCGTGGCCCTCCGGCTGCGCTGCCGCCTGTGTCGGGGCCTGTGCCGGGGGGAGCGGGCGGGGGGAGTCGGCCTGTGCCTGGGGCTGTGATGGCGCGCGCCCGGCCATGCTCATCAGCGTGTCGCGTTCGAACATGAGCACGTAGAGAAACGCCGTAACCAGGGCTGCCGTCAGCATCGGGAATGGTTTCATGCAATCAGTCCTGTCCGGTCGTTGCCTTTGCTGTCTGTCTTCATCCGCCCGCGCGGGGCCTTCCTTCCGTTTCCGGGACACGGGCGCATCGGGGTAGCCGGCGCTTCGTTTTCGGCGCCAGTCCTGAACCGTTCAGTTCAGTTTAGGCGATGGTTCCGACATATGCAAGGGGGATGTGTCAACAATGGTGCGGATTGATGGCCGCCCCTTGGCAAGCGGGCTGGCTTCGGGGTATGAGGAAGCCTGACATGCGCCGGAGACGGAGCGGCGAGGGGGCCCTCTTCAGCGAAATCACAAGGTGTGTACATATGCGTGCGGGCGGAGGCGACGGGTGAGCAACAGCGACAGTTTCATCGATGAAGTCACGGAAGAGGTGCGGCGCGACAGGCTTTTTGCGCTGATGCGCCGCTATGGCTGGATCGTCATTCTTGCCGTTGTGCTGCTGGTGGCGGGAGCGGCATGGAACGAATACCGCAAGGCTCAGGCACGCGCCGCGGCCGAGGCCCTGGGCGATTCCCTTCTGTCGGCGTTTCGGCAAACCGACCCGGCGGCCCGTGCCAGGGCCCTTGCAGAGATCGGGGCCGAAGGCGATGCGCGGGCGGTGGTGGCCATGCTGCGCGCCGATGCCGAGGCGGCTGCGGGCAATCGCGAGGGTGCCGCGCAGATGCTGCTGGCGATCGCCGGAGATGAGCGCATCGCACCGCTTTATCGCGATATGGCCCGTCTCAAGCGGGTGATCCTGCTTGGCCCGGGCATGGATCGCGACGAGCGGATCGCGGCGCTTCGGGCGCTGGCCAGGCCTGGTGCGCCCTATCGCCTGCTGGCCGAAGAGCAGCTGGCGGTGATCGACATGGAAAACGGCGATACCGAGGCGGCGATCGCCCGCCTGAAGGATATCGAGGCCGACAGCGAGACGCCGACCGGCATGCGTCAGCGTGCGCGCCAGACGATCATCGTTCTCGGGGGGGAACCGGAGGAACCGGAGGACAGGTGAATTTCGATTGTCGGCCTGCGCGCGCAGGCGGGGCCCCGTGGCCGATATGCGCCACGGATGTCATCTGGCAGGGTGGAAAGAGCATGACAGTGGGAACGGGGAACGGGGCCGGAAACATGGCAGGGATGGCTGAAATGATGGCTGTGGACCGCGATCGGGGAAGGCCGGTCGGACCGGAGGGCCGGTCGGCAGGCCGGCGGCGCGCGGCGCTGGCGTCGGCGGTGCTGATGGCCGTGCTGCTGGCCGGCTGCAGCGAGCGGGAACGGATCCTGCCGGGAGAACGCCTGGACCTTCGCGCATCGCTTGACGAAGGGGGTGCAGACAGAACCGGAGCCGGCGCCACCGACGCCGACGCGGCCGATCGGGTGGTGGCGATCCGGCTGCCGCAACCGCTGCGCAACAAGGACTGGCCGCAGCGCCACGGCGGCCCCACCCACAATCTGCAGCACCTTGCGCTGTCTGCGGCGCCGGCGCCCCTGTGGTCGGCCCCGGTTGGCGCGGGAAATTCGCGCAAGCACCGGATCACTGCCGATCCGGTGGTGGCGGGCGGGCGCGTCTTCACACTGGATTCCCGGGCCACGGTGATGGCCCACTCCACCGCCGGCAGGCGCCTGTGGACGCGCGATGTCACGCCGCCGGGGGAACGGGCGGGCGATGCCTCGGGGGGCGGGCTGGCGATAGCCGGCGGCACCCTTTTCGTGACTTCGGGTTTCGGCGAGCTGCTGGCGCTCGATGCGCTGAGCGGCGATCTGCTCTGGCGTCAGCGGCTTGATGCACCGGTAACCGGTGCTCCGGCGGTGCGCGGGGATCTTGTCTATGTGGTGACGCGCGACAACCGGGCCTGGGCAATCGGCGTGAAGCATGGCCGCATTCGCTGGGAACTTCCGGGTGTGCCGGCCGATGCGGTGATGAGCAATGCCGCCGCTCCGGCAGTAACCGAGCGGTTCGTCATCTTTCCCTTCGGAACCGGCGAGGTAACGGCCGCCTTCCGCAAGGGGGGCGTGCGCATCTGGCGCACCCCGGTTGCAGGCCGGCGCAAGGGACAGGCCTATGCGATGATCCGCGACATTACCAGCGATCCCGTGGTGGCGGGTGATGTGGTTTACGCGGGCAATGCGGCGGGGCGCGTGGTGGCGCTGGAACTGGGCAGCGGTGAACGGATCTGGACAGCCAGCGAAGGCGCCTACAGCCCGGTCTGGCCGGTTGGCGGCTCGGTGTTCCTGGTGTCCGATCAGGACGAACTGGTGCGCCTCGATGCGGCTACCGGAAAACGGATCTGGGGGGTGCAGTTGCCTTATTTCACCAAGGACAAGCCGCACAAGCGCAAGGCAATCCATGCCCATTACGGCCCGGTTCTGGCAGGGGGGCGGCTGCTTGTGGCTTCGTCTGACGGGGTGATCCGTGCCTTCAGCCCGCAGGACGGCAGCCTGCTTGCCTCCGTTCCGCTGCCCGGCGGTGCCGCCAGCCATCCGGTGATCGCGGATGGTGTTCTTTACGTGGTGACACAGAAGGGCCGGCTGCACGCTTTCCGGTAAGTTCCGGCAAGACCGCGGCAACATGCGGGCCCGGCCGGCCGCGTGCGCGAAAGGGCGGCACCGGTCGGGGCTCCGGCCGGGCGGCATTCGCCTTTGCGCAGCCGCGCCCTTTGGTATATGCGGTCGGCCTGATCCGCAGCAGGAGTCTTTTCGATGAGTTTCACCCTCGCCATCGTCGGGCGGCCGAACGTGGGAAAATCCACCCTGTTCAACCGGCTCGTGGGCAGGCGCCTGGCGCTGGTCGATGATCAGCCCGGCGTTACGCGCGATCTGCGCGAGGGCGAAGCGCGCCTTGGCGATCTGAAATTCACGGTGATCGATACCGCGGGCCTTGAAGAGGCCGCCGACGACAGCCTGCAGGGCCGCATGCGCCGGCTGACCGAACGCGCGGTGGAAATGGCCGATGCCTGTCTGTTCGTGATCGATGCACGCACCGGCGTGACCCCCGCCGACGAGGTATTCGCCGGTATCCTGCGGCGCCGTAACGCCCGTGTGCTGCTGGCCGCCAACAAGGCCGAGGGGCGGGCCGCCGAGGCGGGGCTGATCGAGGCCTATGGTCTTGGCCTTGGCGATCCGATCGCGCTTTCGGCCGAGCATGGCGAGGGGCTGGAGGCGCTTTATGCAGCCCTGCAGCCGATCGCCGACGAACATGTCGAACGGGCCCGCGGCATGGCCGATCACATGCCGGAAACCGATGTTGACGTGCATGATGGAGAAGAGGACGGAACCGGGGAGGCAGACGGGGAGGGCTCCGACAAGGGTGCCGTCGGGGCTGTTCGCATGCCGACCCCGGAAAAGCCGCTTCAGGTGGCCGTGGTGGGCCGGCCCAATGCGGGAAAATCGACGCTGATCAACAAGCTGCTTGGCGAAGAGCGCCTGCTGACCGGCCCCGAGGCGGGGATCACCCGCGATGCGATCGCGCTAGGGCTTGACTGGAATGGACTGCCGGTGCGCATCTTCGACACCGCCGGCATGCGCAGGAAGGCCCGCGTGCAGGACAGGCTCGAGAAGCTTTCGGTTTCCGACGGGCTGCGGGCAGTGCGTTTTGCCGAAGTGGTGATCGTGCTGCTGGATGCCGCGCGCCCCTTCGAGCAGCAGGATCTGCGTATCGCCGATCTGGCGGCGCGCGAAGGGCGGGCGGTGGTGATTGCGGTCAACAAATGGGATGCCGAGCCCGAGCGCCAGCAGAAGCTGAAGGCCCTGCGCGCGCAGTGCGAGCGCCTGCTGCCGCAGCTCAGGGGCGTGCCTCTGGTGACGGTTTCGGCAAAAACGGGCAGGGGGCTTGACCGCCTGCGCGATGCGGTGCTGCGCGCTTGCGAGGTATGGAACCGCCGGGTGCCTACGGCGGCGCTCAACCGCTGGCTGCGCGAAGTGGTAGAGGCCCATCCGCCCCCGGCGCCTTCCGGTCGGCGCATCAAGCTGCGCTACATGACCCAGGCCAAGACGCGCCCGCCCGGTTTCGTGGTGATGTGCTCGCAGCCCGACAAGATGCCCGAAAGCTATTCGCGCTATCTGATCAACGCCCTGCGCGATGATTTCGACATGCCCGGCACGCCGGTCAGGCTGTGGATGCGCAGCCAGGCCGAGAAGAACCCCTACAGGAACCGCAGGAAAACCACCCCGAGCCGCCTGCGCAAGCACCTCGAGCGGGGGCAAAGGGAAGAATGATCTCTCAGGGAACAGGGATCAGGAAAGCTTTCCCTCGGGGGTGATCCGTGTCTTGCCGCCAAGGAAGGGATGCAGGGCCTGGGGAAGCTCCACCGAGCCGTCTTCCTGCTGGCCGTTTTCCAGCACCGCGATCAGGCTGCGCCCCACGGCAAGGCCCGAACCGTTCAGCGTATGCAGAAATTCCGGGCGGGCGCCGGCTTCGGGGCGGAAGCGGGCGTTCATCCGCCGTGCCTGAAAATCGCCGCAGGTGGAAACCGAGCTGATCTCACGGTATTTTCCCTGCCCCGGCAGCCAGACTTCGATATCGTGGGTGCGGCGCGCGCCGAAGCCCATGTCGCCGGTGCACAGGATCACGGTGCGATAGGGAAGCCCGAGGCGTTCGAGGACGGTTTCGGCGCGCCGGGTCATCGCCGCGTGTTCGTCATCACTTTCTTCCGGGCGGGTGATCGATACCATCTCGACCTTTTCGAACTGGTGCTGGCGCAGCATGCCGGCAGTGTCACGCCCCGCGCTGCCGGCCTCGGAGCGGAAGCACTGGGTATCGGCCACATAGCGGCGCGGCAGGCTTTCGCCCGGCACGATCCGGTCGTTCACGAGGTTGGTCAGCGTCACTTCGGCGGTGGGAATCAGCCACCAGCCCTCGCGGGTCTGATAGCTGTCTTCGCCGAACTTCGGCAGCTGGCCGGTGCCATACATCATTTCTTCGCGCACCAGCACCGGGGTCCAGACTTCTTCGAGCCCGTGTTCATCGGCATGAACCTGCAGCATGAACTGCGCCAGCGCCCGGTGAAGGCGCGCCATTGCCCCCTTCATCACCACGAAGCGCGCGCCGGAAAGCTTCGCCGCTGTCTCGAAATCGAGCCCCGCCCTTGCGGCCGGAATCTGGTAATGCTCGCGCGGGATGAAGCTGAACTCGCGCGGGGTGCCCCAGCGGCGGATTTCGACATTGTCGCTTTCATCAACCCCTTCGGGCACGTCGGGGGCGGGGATGTTGGGCAGACCCATCAGCAGTTCGCGCAGCGCATCGTCAAGGCGGCGGGATTCTTCTTCGAGGCGGGCGAGTTCGGCCTTCTTCCTGGCCACCAGGGCGCGCAGGCGCTCGAATTCGCCTTCATCTCCGCGGGCCTTTGCGGCGCCGATTTCCCTGCTGGCGCGATTGCGTTCGGCCAGGGCATCCTCGGCAGCCCTGATGGCGGCGCGGCGCTTGTCGTCAAGGGCAAGGATTTCGGCGGCAACCGGTGCCAGACCACGCCTGGCCATGGCGGCATCGAAGGCTTCGGGGGTTTCGCGGATCATCCTGATATCATGCATCGGTGCGTTCCTTGCTTTCGCTTGTCCTGCCGCGGGTTGACTGTGGGTTGACTGTGGCCTCGTGCACCCCATATGCCCCAGACAGGCGCCGGTTTGAACCCCGGATTTGGCCTGGCAGCCGGTGGCGCACGGGTGCGCCGCTGCTGCCTTGCCAAGGTGATGGGGCGGCTGTAGGGTGCGCGCGGATTGCGGCTCGCAGGCCGGCAGAGACAGGCCGGAACATGCAGGCCAGGACGGACCAGAACGGACAGGCCGGCAGAGACAGGCCGGCAGAGACAGGAAAGAGAACATCAATGGACGGCCCCAGCGCATTCGGACAGCTCATCCCCCTTCTTCTCATCATCGCGATCATGTATTTCCTGCTGATCCGACCCCAGCAGAAGAAGCTGAAACAGCACCAGGCAATGGTGGCGGCGCTGCGGCGCGGCGACCAGGTGATTACCCAGGGCGGTATCGTCGGCAAGGTGACCAAGGTCAGGGAAGGCAACGAGATCGAGGTCGAGATCGCGCCCGATGTCAGGGTGCGGGTGGTGCGTTCGACCATCCAGCAGGTTCTGAACAAGACGGAACCGGTCGGGGACGACGGCAAGGCATGAGGTGCCTTGATCTCCGGCCCCGGAGCCTTTTCTTCTTCATTCCACGGATCGGGCGGTTCTGATGCTACATTTTCCTCTCTGGAAGCGGATCGTGATCTGGGGGCTCGTGGCTCTCGGGCTGTTCTATGCGCTGCCCAATGCCTTCTATCCCCGGGTCGAGCGCCATAACGATGCCACGGCGGCGATCGAGGCGGGCTTCGACACCCCCGAGAACCGCGCGGCGGCCGAAGCCTGGCCCGACTGGATGCCCGCTGGGCTTGTCAATCTCGGGCTTGACCTGAGGGGCGGCGCGCATCTTCTGGTCGAGGTGCAGACCGAAGATGTCTATGACAGCCGGGTCAAGGCCATGTGGCCCGATATCCGCGATGCGCTCAAGGTCGAGCGCGAGGCGCTTGGCGGGATTCGCCGGGTGGATGCGCCCAAGGGCGAACTTCGGGTGCGCATCCAGAAGCCCGAAGGCATGGCGCGGGCGCTTGAAATCGTTCGGAACCTGGCGCGCCCGGTGGTTACGCTGACCGGGATCGGTGCGCAGGACATCGAGGTGCGCGCCGAGGGCGATGTGCTGGTGGTTACCCTGTCGGAAGAGGAAAAGGCCGCCACCGACGAACGCACCCTGCAGCAGTCTCTGGAAATCATCCGCCGCCGGATCGACGAGGTGGGCACCCGCGAACCCACGATCCAGCGTCAGGGCGAGAAGCGCATCCTGATCGAGGTTCCGGGCCTTGGCAGCGCCGCCGAACTGAAGGCGCTTCTGGGCAAGACGGCCAAGCTCGAATTCCTGCCGGTGGTGGGGCGCGGCAGCAATCCCGATGTCAGTCATCCGCCCGGCACGGTGGTGCTGCCCTCGCTTGATGATCCCGGGGTCTATTACATCCTCGAGGATACCCCCGTGGTGACCGGCGAGGAACTGGTCGATGCGCAGCCCTCGTTCGATCAGAACGGCCGGCCGGCGGTTTCCTTCCGGTTCGATCCCACGGGGGCACGCAAGTTCGGTGACTATACCGCCGAACATGTGGGCGAACCCTTTGCCATCGCGCTTGACGGCGAGGTGATCTCGGCCCCCGTGATCCAGACCGCGATCCGGGGCGGATCGGGGATCATCACCGGCCGGTTCACCCTTGACGAAACCACCCGTCTTGCGGTGTTGCTGCGCGCGGGTGCGCTGCCGGCCGAACTCGAGGTGATCGAAGAACGCACCATCGGCCCCGAGCTTGGCCATGACAGCATCGAGGCGGGCAAGCTGGCCTCGGTGGTGGCGCTTGTGGCGGTGCTGGTGTACATGCTGCTCAGCTATGGTCTGTTCGGGATGATCGCCAATGTGGCGCTGATACTGAACGTGGCGATCATCTTCGGCCTGCTGTCGGCGATCGGAGCCACGCTGACCCTGCCGGGCATAGCCGGAATCGTGCTGACGATCGGTATGGCGGTGGATGCCAATGTGCTGATCTTCGAACGCATTCGCGAGGAACTGAAGGCCGGGCGCGGGCCTGCGCGGGCGGTGGAGCTTGGCTATGAAAAGGCACTTTCGGCGATCATCGACGCCAACATCACCACTTTCATCACTGCTGTCATCCTGTTCCTGATGGGGGCCGGGCCGGTGCGCGGCTTTGCCGTCACCCTCGGGCTCGGGATCGTGACATCGGTATTCACGGCAATCTATGTCACGCGGCTGATCATCGTCATGTGGTTCGAGCGTCGCCGCCCCAAGACCATCGAGGTATGAGAAGATGCGCCTGAGACTCGTTCCCGCGCAAACCAGCTGGGATTTCTTCCGCTACGCACGTTTCGCCTTCGGGGCCTCGGTGGTGGCGATGCTGCTGTCGCTGGTGCTGTTCTTCAGCATGGGGCTGAATTTCGGCATCGATTTCCGCGGCGGCACCACGATCCGCACCGAATCGGTGAATCCGGTGGATGTGGGGGGGTTCCGCAAGGCGCTGCGGCCGCTTGATCTGGGCGATGTCACCATCACCCAGGTGTTCGATCCTGCTTTCGGCCCCGACAAGAACGTGGCCTCGGTGCGCATTCAGGCGCAGGAAGGGGTTGAAAGCATCACCCCCGAAACCATTGCCAGGGTGGAAGCGGCGCTGAAATCCGTCGACCCCGAGGTTCGCTTCACGGCGGTGGAATCCGTTGGTCCCAAGGTTTCGGGCGAACTGATCCGAAGCGCCGTTCTGGCCGTGGTTTCGGCGATTGCCGCGGTGCTGGTCTATATCTGGCTGAGGTTCGAATGGCAGTTCTCGGTGGGGGCGGTGGCGGCGCTGATCCATGACGTGGTACTTACCATCGGCATCTTTTCGTTCCTTCAGATCAAGTTCGACCTGTCGATCATCGCCGCACTTCTGACCATCGTGGGCTATTCGCTGAACGATACCGTGGTGGTGTTCGACCGGGTGCGCGAAAACCTGCGCAAGTTCAAGCAGAAGCCCCTGAAAGAGCTGCTGAACCTTTCGATCAACGAAACCCTGAGCCGCACGGTGATGACATCCGTGACCACCCTGATCGCGCTGATCGCGCTTTTTGTGCTGGGCGGCGACGTGATTCGCGGCTTCGTGTTCGCGATGATCTGGGGCGTGGTGGTGGGCACCTACAGCTCGATTTTCGTGGCCTCGACGATCCTGCTGTGGCTGGGCGTCAAGCGCGACTGGTCGAAACCCGACGCCACCGCCGGGACCCGGTTCGCCAATATCGATGCCTGAGATGGATGCCCTTGCCCCGGACCTGGCGGGCGGGGAACTTGCGCTGCTGGCGCTGGCGGTGTTCGTGGCGGGAATGGTGCGCGGGTTTTCGGGCTTTGGCACGGCGATGGTCTATCTGCCGGTGGCCGGACAGGTGCTGCCGCCTTTCGAGGCGCTGACCACCCTGATCGTGATGGATCTGATCGGCCCCCTGCCCAACATTCCGGCAGCGCTGCGCCAGGGGGCAACAGGGGATCTTGCATGGCTTCTTGCCGGCACGCTTGCCGGTCTGCCGCTGGGGGTGTGGGGGTTGTCCCTGGTGCCGCCCGAGGTTTTCCGCTATGGGGTCTCTCTTGTTTCGCTGGTATTGCTGGTGCTGCTGGTTGCAGGGGTGCGCTATCGTGGTGCGACAGGGCCGGGGCTGCTGGCGGGCACCGGTCTGATCTCGGGCGGGCTTGCCGGCGCAGTCGGGTTGCCGGGGCCGCCGGTGATTCTGTTCTACATGGCCAGCCCGTATCCGGCACGGGTGATCCGGGCCACCATCATGCTGTTCCTGATCGCCAGCGATGTTCTTATGCTCGGGGTGCTGGGGGCGAAGGGCTTTCTGGTGGCGCAGGCCGTGGTGCTGGGGCTGGTTCTGGCGGTGCCATACATGCTGGGCAACCTTGCCGGCGCGGGGATCTTCCGCCCCGGTGCCGAAGCGGCCTATCGCCGGCTGGCCCTGCTGATCATTGCCGTTTCGGCGCTGAGCGGCCTGCCGCTGTTCGACTGATCTCCGGTCTGGCGAACCGGCCTTGTGCAGGTTATGATCAGGGCCCTGATCCCGGGGAAGTGAGGGAACCGGCTCATGCGTTTCAGCGAAGTGACATTCGGCGATCTCACCCCGGTTGACGGGTATGGCCCCGGCTTCTTCCGTATCGGCGGAGCGGTGTTCGAGGGGGCTCTGCTGCTGCTGCCCGAAGGTGTGCGGCCGTGGGGCGGGCCCGACGACCCGGCGCCGCTGGTGGCAGCTGCCGGTGCCGTTGATCTGCTGTTCATCGGCACCGGCGATGCGCTTTCGCATCTGCCTTCGGCGCTGAGGGCAGTGCTTGACGGGGCCGGGGTGATGGCCGAGCCCATGCCCACCCCTGCCGCCTGCCGCAGCTACAACGTGCTGCTGGGCGAGGGGCGAAGGGTCGGGGCGGCGCTGGTGCCGGTTTCGGCACCCGGCGCGGAGGGAAACCGGCCGGATTCCGGTGCCTGACGGCGCGTTTCGCAGCAGACCTGCATCTTTCCCGGCATCTTTTCGGCATGGCCGGTGGCGGTCCGATTTTGTGCCTTTTCGCCTGCGCCGCGATCCGCTATGCGTGCGCCATGGAACTGAAAGTTTCCGATCTTTCCTGCGCGCGTGGCGGCATGCCGGTGCTTGAAGGGGTGGATTTCACCCTGTCCGGGGGCGAGATGCTGTTGCTGCGCGGGCCGAACGGCATCGGCAAGACAACCCTTCTGCGCACCCTTGCCGGTCTGCAGCCGGCGCTTGGCGGCACCATCATCATGCCGCCCGAATCACTGGCCTATGGCGCCCATGCCGATGGTCTGAAGGCCATGCTGACGGTGCGCGAGAACCTGGCGTTCTGGGCGCGGGTGCATGGTGTGCCGGACATGGAGCGGGAGGTTGTCAGGGCGCTGGACGAGTTCAATCTGAACGATCTGGCCGACCGACCCGCCCGCAGTCTTTCGGCCGGGCAGAAGCGCCGGCTGGGGCTGGCGCGGCTGTTGCTGACGGGGCGGCCGATCTGGGCACTTGACGAGCCGACGGTGTCGCTTGATACGGAAAGTGTCGCATTGTTCGCCGAGACGGTCAGGCGCCATTGCGCGGCCGGTGGCATGGCCATCATGGCCACCCATATCGGGCTGGGGCTGGAAGCCCGCGCGCTTGACCTGTCCGCGTTTCGTGCCGATCCCGACAGTTGCCGCGCGGGGGGGGGCAGTGTTCCGGCGGATGCCTTTTTCGGCGACGAGGACCTTGCATGATTGCCCTGTTGCTGCGTGACCTGCGCCTTGCGGTGCGGGCCGGCGGGGGGTTCGGCCTCGGGCTGGTGTTCTTTCTGATCGTCACCGTTCTCGTGCCCTTCGGTGTCGGGCCCGAAGGCGCACTGCTGGCACAGATCGCGCCGGGCATCCTGTGGGTGGCGGCATTGCTGGCCTGTCTGCTGTCGCTCGACCGCATCTTCGCGCTCGATTACGAAGACGGCACGATCGATCTTCTGGCAACCTCGCCATTGCCGCTTGAAGGGGTGGCGGCGATGAAGGGGCTGGCCCACTGGCTGACCACCGGCCTGCCGCTGACGCTGGTGGCGCCGGGGCTTGCGGTGCTGCTGAACATGCCCGCCGGGGCCTATTCATGGCTGCTGCTGACGCTGCTGATCGGCACACCGGCGCTCAGCTTCATCGGCACCTTCGGGGCGGCGCTGACCGTGGGGGTGAAGCGGGGGGGGTTGCTGCTGTCGCTGCTGGTGCTGCCGCTTTACATGCCCACCCTGCTGTTCGGCGCCGAGGCGCTGCGCCGCGGGGCGGAGGGGGCCGACAACACGGTGCCGCTTCTGATGCTGGCCGGAATCACCCTTGGCACCATCGGTCTGCTTCCATTTGTAGCGGCCCAGGTGCTGCGCATTAATTTGCGTTGAGAGCGTGGCTGAGGCATTGTATCGCGCGGAACACGGCGAAGGGAAAGAGCGCATGTCGATCTGGGAATATGCCAACCCGAAGAAATTCATGGAAACCACGGAAAAGGTTCTGCCATGGCTGGTGGGGCTGACGGCAGTCACCATCCTCCCCGGCCTTCTGTGGGGGTTCTACCTGACCCCCGAGGCCGAGAATTTCGGAAGTTCGGTCAAGATCATCTATATCCATGTGCCCAGTGCCTTCATTGCCATAAACGCCTGGCTGATGATGCTGGTGGCCTCGCTGATCTGGCTGGTGCGACGCCATCACGTTTCGGTGCTGGCGGCCAAGGCGGCGGCGGCAATCGGCACGGTGATGACATTGATCGCGCTGATTTCGGGCGCGGTCTGGGGGCAGCCCATGTGGGGCACCTGGTGGGCCTGGGATCCGCGGCTGACCTCGTTTCTGGTGCTGTTCATCTTCTATCTGGGCTACATGGCCCTTTGGGAAGCGATCGAAAGCCCCGATACCGCGGCTGATCTTACCTCGATCCTGTGCATCGTGGGTTCGGTGTTCGCGCTGCTCAGCCGCTATGCCGTCAACTTCTGGCCCCAGGGGCTGCATCAGGATGCTTCGCTTTCGGTCGACAAGGCCGAGCATGTGGCCGATGTCTATTACTGGCCGCTGATCCTGTGCATCGCCGGCTTCGTTCTGCTGTTCGTGACCCTGGTTCTCTATCGCACCCGTACCGAGGTGCGGGCCCGCCGTCTGAAGGCGCTCGAGGCACGGGAGCGCATGGCGTGATACCCGACCTCGGAAAATACGAAACCGTGATCCTGTCGGCCTATGGCGCAACGATTCTGCTGGTTGCCGGGCTGATCCTGCTCAGCTGGCTCAGGGCACGGAATGTGCATCACCAGTTGCGACAGATGGAAGAACGCCGCCGGCAGAAAGCGCAGGGTTCCGGAAAGGAGCAGGGATGAGTGGCGCACAGAAACGGAAGCTATCGCCGCTGATGTTCCTGCCGCCACTGCTGTTTGCGGGATTGGCGTTGATGTTCTATCTCGGGCTCGACACGGCGGGGGATACCAGCCTGCCCTCGACCCGCGAAGGCAAGCCCGCGCCGCCGGTTGCCGAGGCGCCGCTTGGCGATTACCCTGCCTTCGATGATGCCGCGCTGCGCGCGCCCGGGGTCAAGCTGGTCAATTTCTGGGCCAGCTGGTGCGCGCCCTGCCGGGCCGAGCACCCTCTGCTCGAGCGCCTTGCCCGCGAACGGGGAATCACCATCTATGGCATCAATTACAAGGACAAGCCCGACGCCGCATTGCGTTTTCTGGAAGAGCTGGGCAATCCCTTTGCCGCGATCATTGCCGATCAGACCGGCCGCACGGCGATCGAGTGGGGCGTTTATGGCGTGCCGGAAACCTATGTGATCGACAGCAGCGGCACGATACTTCTGCGCTATGCCGGGCCGATGACGGAGCAGATATTTCTGGAGCGTATCAAGCCGGTGATGGATGCGGCCCGATAAGGACCGTATCCGGACAGTTCCGCCCGGCCGGGAAGGGTGACACCGGATTCATGGCCCGGGGGGCATTCCTTTCCGGGGAAGGACGGCCGCGAAAGAAGAACCCGACCGGACATGCGACCGGGCGCATATGATGCGCGCGGGCACCGGTTTCGGTGGTCAGAATTGCAGAGTTCCCACCAGTGCCAGAAGCAGCATGGCGAGCACCTCAAGCGTCATCATGTTGATACGGCGACGCGGTGTGATGTGTTTCGTGTTCATGTTCATGCGCGGCATGATGCACCAAATGAGTTAATGAAAAAAGAGTCCCATGATCGTGATCGGTGGTTTTTTGCCGAAACAATCCGTTTTCGATGCTGCAACTGCGAAATGAGCCTGCAACTGGTTGAAAACACGCCAGGAATACGGCAACCGCCCGGCAGCCCTGTGGCCAGCCGGGCGATTTCGGGGCTTCTTTCGGGCCTCAGCCGCGTGCCAGGTTGCGCAGCACGTAATGCAGCACCCCGCCGTTCTTCACGTAATCGATTTCCACTTCGGTATCGATTCGGCACCTGAGGGCAATCTCGCGCCTGCTGCCATCGGCATATTCGATGCTGCAGGGCACCTCCGAAAGCGGCGTCATCTCATCCGAGAGGCCGGTGATGGTGAAGGTTTCGTCGCCCTTGAGGGAAAGCGATTTGCGGTTGTCGTCGCCGGTGAATTCGAAGGGGATCACCCCCATGCCCACAAGGTTCGAGCGGTGAATGCGCTCGAAGCTTTCGGCGATTACCGCCTTCACTCCCAGCAAGGCGGTTCCCTTGGCGGCCCAGTCGCGGCTTGAGCCGGCGCCGTAAAGCGCGCCAGCCACCACCACCAGCGGCACGCCCCTTTCCTTCCAGGCCATGGCGGCATCGAAGATCGACACCACCTCGCCATCGGGTGATCTCGTGTAGCCGCCTTCGACACCCGGAACCATTTCGTTGCGGATGCGGATATTGGCAAAGGTGCCGCGCATCATCACCTCGTGATTGCCGCGGCGCGAGCCGTAGGAATTGAACTCGCGCGGGGGCACCTGATGGGCGATCAGATACTGCCCGGCCGGGCTTTTCGACGGGATGGCACCGGCGGGAGAAATGTGATCGGTGGTGACCATGTCGCCCAGGATCGCCAGCGCCCGTGCGCCTTCGATATTGCCGATCGAGCCGGGCTCGGGGCTCATGTCCTGGAAATAGGGAGGATTGCGGATATAGGTCGAGGTGGGGGGCCAGTCGTAAACCTCGCTGTCGGTGGTTTCGACCGATTGCCATTTTTCATCGCCCTTGAACACATCGGCGTATTTGGTCTGGAAGGCCTCGCGCGTTACCGTCTGGTGCACCAGATCGGCGATCTCCTGCTGACTTGGCCAGATATCCTTCAGGAATACCGGATTGCCTTCGCGGTCATGGCCCAGCGGATCGCGGGTGAGATCCACGTTCATGTCGCCGGCAATGGCGTAGGCCACCACCAGCGGGGGTGATGCCAGATAGTTGGCGCGCACATCGGCATGGATGCGGCCCTCGAAGTTGCGGTTGCCCGACAGCACCGAGGTGGCGACAAGATCGTTGTCGTTGATGCATTTCGAGATTTCTTCGGACAGGGGGCCCGAGTTGCCGATGCAGGTTGTGCAGCCATAACCCACCAGGTTGAAGCCGAGCGCATCGAGATCTTCCTGAAGGCCGGCAGCTTCCAGATATTCGCTTACCACCTTGCTGCCGGGCGCCAGCGAGGTTTTCACCCAGGGGGCGCTGTTCAGCCCCTTTTCGCGGGCCTTGCGGGCCAGCAGCCCCGCGCCGATCATCACGTAAGGGTTCGAGGTGTTGGTGCAGCTGGTGATCGAGGCGATTACCACCGAACCGTCGCGCAGTTCGAAATCACGCCCCTGCACCGGGGCCGAGCGGCGCGGGTCGGTCAGCGGGTCGAAGGCCGGCCCCTCGGCCAGCATGTCTTCGCTTTCCGGGGTTTCGTCTTCGCCCCGGTATTCGGCCACCACATCAAGGAAGGATTGGGCAGCGCGGTCAAGCGGGGTGTGGTCCTGCGGGCGCTTGGGCCCCGAGATCGCGGGCACCACGCTGCCCATGTCGAGGCACAGGGTTTCGGTATAGACCGGGGCGTAATCGGGGCCGCGCCACAGGCCGTTTTCCTTTGCATAGGCCTCGACCAGGGCGATGCGGGTTTCGTCCCGGCCGGTCTGGCGCAGATAGCGCAGGGTTTCGTCGTCAACGGGGAAGAAGCCGCAGGTGGCGCCATATTCAGGAGCCATGTTGGCGATGGTGGCGCGATCGGCCAGCGGCAGGCGGTTCAGCCCCTCGCCGTGGAATTCGACGAACTTGCCCACCACGCCGTGTTCGCGCAGCATGGCCACGATCTTCAGCACCAGATCGGTGCCGGTGATTCCTTCGGCCATGTTGCCGGTCAGCTCGAAGCCCACCACTTCGGGGATCAGCATCGAGATCGGCTGGCCCAGCATGCCTGCCTCGGCCTCGATTCCGCCCACGCCCCAGCCCAGAACGCCCAGCCCGTTGACCATGGTGGTGTGGCTGTCGGTGCCCACCAGCGTATCGGGATAGGCCACGGTGCGGCCTTGCTGGTCGGTGTCGGTCCAGACGGTCTGGGCCAGGTATTCCAGGTTCACCTGGTGGCAGATCCCGGTGCCCGGCGGCACCACGCGGAAGTTGTCGAACGCCTGCTGCCCCCATTTCAGGAAGGTATAGCGTTCGATGTTGCGCTGGTATTCGCGTTCGACATTCATGCGAAAGGCGCGCGGGTTGCCGAATTCGTCGATCATCACGCTGTGATCGATCACCAGATCCACGGGATTGAGCGGATTGATCTTCTGCGCATCGCCGCCAAGGCCGAGGATGCCGTCGCGCATGGCGGCAAGATCCACTACCGCGGGCACGCCGGTGAAATCCTGCATCAGAACGCGCGCAGGGCGATAGGCGATTTCGCGCGGGTTTCTGCCGCCCGCCTTCGCCCATTCGCCGAAGGCGCGGATGTCGTCTGTGGTGACGCTCCTGCCGTCTTCGAAGCGCAGCATGTTTTCAAGCACCACCTTCAGCACCGCGGGCAGGCGGGAAAACTCGCCAAGCCCCGCGGCCTCGGCCGCGGGGATCGAGAAATAGTCAACCTGCTGGCCGGCAGCGGTGAGGGTCGCACGGGTTCTGGCGGTGTCTTGTCCGACTGTGATCGGCATGTGGCTGCTCTCCCTGGGTTGGAATGGTGGCTTTGCCTGCGGGTTGTGGCGCAAGCGGGTGAGGGGTTCAAGGGGGTTGCGATACAATGTATGCTGTTGCATACCGAAAAGCCAGATTTTTTGCATGCCGGCTGGCGATGATGTTACCGGCAGGGCGGGAGTTCTCGCAAAACCTTGATTGGATTCATCCCGCGCGTTTCCCTAGAAAGGGCGGGAACCCGTTTCCAGGCAGAAGAACAGACGAATCATGCGGCAATTCCAGGCTTTGGCCCTTGGCCTTTCGATCCTTCTCGGCAGTGGTTTTCCGCAGGATGCGGCGCTGGCGGATGAACCGGTGGTGATCGAGCTCTACACTTCTCAGGGGTGCTCGTCCTGCCCGCCGGCCGATGCGCTGCTGCGCGAACTGTCGGTGCGCGACGACGTGATCCCCCTGGCCCTGCACGTGGATTACTGGGATTACATCGGCTGGGAAGATACCTTCGGGCAGGCGCAGTTTACCAGGCGCCAGAAGGGCTATGCCCGTGCTGCGGGCAAGCGGATGGTCTATACGCCGCAGATGGTGATCGAGGGTCAGGATCACCTGGTCGGCAGCAAGCCGCAGGAAGTGGAGCGGCTGATCCGCCGGCACAAGGCCAATGACAGCGGAATCGATCTTTCGGTTTCGCGCGAGGGCGATCAGCTGACCATCCGTGCCAGTGCCGACAGGCCCCGTGACAAGCCCCTCTGGGTGCAGCTGGTCCGGGTGCGGGATTCCCAGCCTGTCGAGATCCGCCGCGGGGAGAATGCGGGCAAGAGGATCATCTACAGCAACATCGTTTCCGAGTGGATGCATCTGGAGCCCTGGGACAGTCGAACCCCCCTGACGATGCGCCGCAGCATCAAGGGAGACGAGGGTGTGGTGGTGATCGTCCAGAAGCCCGGATTCGGCCCGATTCTTGCTGCCGCGCGGGTGCGCTGAGTCGTCTTCATCCAGCGCGGAAACGCAGTGCGGCGCCGATCTCGAGAAGCCGGGAATCCGGGAAGGCATTCGTCCGGATCCGCTGCCCCCGCGAGCGGGCATGTGAAGCGGTCATGCGTCAGCCAGGACCGGCCCTGCCGGGGCAACCCCCATCCTGCCGGAAAACGGAAAGGGACCCTGCCTCAGCCGGTGGCGGCCGGCAGGCCTTTCCAGCGGCGGTGGATCCAGAACCATTGCCCCATGTGCTCGCGCACCAGCCTTTCAAGCGAATCGTTCAGCGCCTGGGTCATGGTTTCGGGGTCGGTATGGGGAACCGGCGTATCCACGATGATGCGGAAATCAAGGCCGTTGGGCTGACGAACCCCATAGATCGGGATCAGCAGGGCGTTGTATTTCAGCGCCATTTCCGCGGCCGACAGCGCAGTGCGCGCGGTCTTGCCGAAAAAGGTGAGCGGTGCGCCATGGGCCATGTGCTGATCCACCAGGAACCCCGTCATGCCGCCGCTGCGCAGAAATTTCAGCATCTGCGCCAGCCCCTTGCGCCCGCGCGCGAACAGCGGTTGTCCGATGCGCGAGATTGCGCGTTCGTAATGGGCGTTGAAATAGGGGTTCGACATCGGCATGTAGATCGCCCCGACCGGATAGCCGCGTGCGATCAGCGCTGCGCGCGGCACGTCGTAATTGCCGAAATGGCCGGTTACCAGGATGACCGGGCGTTTCTGGCGCGCGGCTTCTTCCAGTGCTGCCGCGCCGGGGCCGTCCAGCGGCAGATCCTTCACCCGGTCGGTGAATTCCCGGCCCGAGTAGATCTCGATCAGGGTGCGCCCGGCATTATCGGGAACCGCGCGCAGCAGTTCCTTCAGCTCCGATTGCGAAAGCTCGGGCGCAACCAGTGCCAGATTGTCGCGAATGCGGCGGCGATATCCGGCAAGCGGCGCCACCACCCGGGCCGTCAGGGCGCCGAAAAGCGGCACTCGCCAGCGATAGGGCAGCATCAATGCCAGGCCGAATACCCCCTTGAGCATGAGGTTGACGAGGAAATCCCCGATCCCCCCTTTCCTGTGCCGTCGGCCGGCTTTGCCTCTGGCCATCGTCATGTCCTGTTCCGCCGTCGTCCGCAACGGGGGCGTCCCCGCAGGGGCAGACATATGCCGCATCCGCCCCGACCTCAACCCGGAGGGGGTGGTGTTGCCGGCGATGGTTCCGTCGGCCGGAATGCTCATGGCAATATTCCGCGTTTCATCCCGTGTTTCATCCTGTGCTTTACCCTCGTGTTTTCCGCGGGATCGGACGGGATGCTGGCAGGCAAAGGTTGATATCCGGTTAGGGGCCGCGATCCGGCCCGGTGCGGGCCGCTCCGGCAACGCTCAGAGCGCGTCGGCGATCTGTCGGAACATGGCGATGTTCTGTTCTGCAACGCCCTCTTCGCGAAAGCCCCGGTCGGCCGCGTTGACGGCGATCACCACTCCTCTGGGCCGGTTCACATAGACATACTGGCCATAGATGCCGCGGGCGAAGAATTCGCCCTCGGCGGCATCGGCGGGCAGCCACCACTGATAGCCGTATTGTTCGGCGCCGGGTTCGGTCGGGGCGCTTGGCGCGGTCGAGGCGGCCACCCAGGCGCGCGGCACGATCCGGCGGCCGTTCAGTTCGCCGTCCTGCAGGAACATCAGCCCCAGGCGCGCATAGTCGCGGGTGGTCATGTTGAGCCCGCCAAGCACGAAGGCCACGCCCTTGCCGTCGGTGATGTAATAGGGGGCCTTTTCAAGCCCCATTGGCACGATCAGTTTCTCTTCCATCAGTTCGGGAATCGAGCGCCCGGTCGCGCCGCGGATCACCATGCCGATCACATGGGTGTCGATCGAGACATAAAGCCACGAGCGGCCGGGTTCGTCGCGCCTGCGGTTCTGGCCGGTGGCAAAGGCATCCATCGAACCACCGAGGGCCAGCACCCGGCCCATGCGGTTTATGTCGGAATGATAATCCAGATAGTCTTCGTTGAAGGCGATGCCGCTGGCCATGTTCAGCACATTGCGGATGGTGGCGCCCTCATAGGCGCTGCCGCGCAGCTCGGGAACGTATCCGGTGACCGGATCGTCGAGGGATCCTATCGCCCCTTCTTCCAGCAGGATGCCGAACAGGGCGGAAAGCCAGCTTTTCGCGACCGACCACGAGATGCGCAGATCATCCGGCCCGGTGCCAAGGAAATAGTCATCGGCCACGATCCTGCCGTCCTTCAGAACCACCAGCGCGGTAACGTTGCGGGCCCTGATCCAGTTGTCCACCGCATCGGGCAGACGGACAGGGGTGCCCCGGGGCAGGGGGCTCGGGGGGGCATCCCCCCGCTGCATCCGCCGGTTCGGGAAGATGCTGTCCATGCTGCTGAAATTGACGACGATCCTGTTTTCGGAAAACAGGCTGTTGACAGCCAGAAGGCGGGCGATTTCCTGGCGTTTCCACAAGGCGAGGGCAGCGGCGGCAAGGGCCAGGAACATGAGCGCGCGCCAACCGAACCACATCAGGCGTTTCATGGCGGTTTCCCCTTCGCTGTTCCCGTGGTGCATGCAAGCACGGAGGGCCGTGTGTTGCAAGGGCGGCCGTTGTTGCCGCGTTTTGCGGGGTGCGCGTGCGGTTCAGCGCGCCAGCAGGCCGCGCAGGCGCTGCAGCAGCGAAAGCACGCGCCCCGTGGTGCCCTGTCTGCCGGTTTCGCCGCTGGCCAGGCGTTCGACGATCACCTCGACAGGGCAGGGCAGGCCGGTCAGCGGGTCCAGATAGCGCGGATAGTCGATCAGGGCCGCATGGGCGAGACCGGCCAGGCCGACCTTCGCCGCGCCGTGCCGCCCCCCGCGCCGCGCCGGCACCGCGCCCAGATCGCGGGTCAGCCCCCAACCGGCATAGAAGGGTGCGCCGAGACAGGTTACCGGACAGCCGCGCAGAAGTGCCTCGAAGCCAAGCAGCGAGGTCAGGGTCCAGACCTCGTCAACCCGCCCGATCAGCGCCACCGGATCGGCATTGACCAGCACCGCGTCGGCATGGCGCAGCGCATCGGCCGTAGCGACAGCCCCCCGGCGCAGGCCGGCCTCCACATCGGGATGCGGCTTGTAGAGGATCAGCGCTTCGGGGTTTTCGGCCCGGCAGCGTGCCAGCAGACCAAGGTTGACGCCGTCGTCTTCCTGCCGGTCTTCCGTTTCGCCTCTGGCGGCGCCTGCTGTCCGGCAGCCATGCAGCACCGAGGCATCGTCTTCCACCTGTCCGGGCACCAGAATCACCCGGCGGCCTTCCGATGCGGGCCAGTCAGCCGGAAGATCGGAGGGCGGGGCAGCGGCGTGCAGGTTGTATTTGCCAAGGCCGAGCGTTTTCAGCCGTTCGATCAGCGTTTCCGCCCGCCGGAGAGATGCCGCAGGCAGATCGGTGCTTTCGGCGATCAGGCGTTCAAGGCGGCTCGGGCGGGTGGGATCGTAATGGATTCCGGTGTCGTCAAGGACAAGCGACAGCGGCGGCACCAGCCGAGCCCCCAGCCCGCGCGAACGCAGGAAGCCGTCTTCCACCCGGCGCAGGCGCAGCCCCGCGGCCGTGGCCGCCGGTTCCAGATCGGGGCTTTCGCGGCTGGCCCAGACCAGAAGATCCCGGCCTTCGGCGCGCGCCAGCGCCACTGCCCTTCCGGTGTCGTCTTCATGAACCAGCGGCCTGACATGGCCGTGAAAGCGCTCGAGACATGCGTGTTTCCAGCGCCGCATGCCGATGGCCACGTGGCCCCGGTGATCGTCGCGCCAGGCGCGGGCCTCGGCTTCGAGCTGGGCCAGCGCGTCTTCCAGTTCGCACAGCCGGTCGCGGCAGGGATCATACCAGACGGGATAGAGGATCATCGCCGCCGCGAACAGCTGGGCGCGGGTCAGGCGGCGGTGGCGGCGCGAAACCGGATTGCGGTCTTCGGTCAGGCCCCATCCGGCATAGAAGGGCTGGCCGAACACATGCGGGCGATGGCCGGCCATGATCGCCTCGAAGCCCATCTGCGACGACACCGTATAGACGGCGGTTGCGCATTCGAACAGCCGCCAGGGCGAAACCGGGGTGTCGATCAGCGATACCCGGCGGTTTTCGTCGGGTTTTCCGAAATGGCCGGGGCGCAGGCCGGCGGCGGTTTCCGGGTGGGTCTTGATCACGATCCGGTTGCCCGGGTGTTCGACCTGGGCACAGACCAGCATGTCGCGGAAGGTGGCGGCCCCGGCCCCGCCATGGGTGATCGATGCGTCGTCGCGGGTCTGGTCGATCACCAGCACATAGGGTGCGTCGGGGGTGGGGATCCCGGGATCGAAATTGTTGTATTTCGACAGATGCGCATCACGGATCCGCCGGGTGGCATCGCGGGCGCGGTCGAGGAGAACCGTGTCGTCAAGCGGCGCCGTGGCCAGCAGCAGCTCCAGGTCGGAAGGGGCGGAACTGTCGAAGTGGACGCCCCTTCGGTCGAGCAGCAGCCCGAGCGGCGGGCTGCCGGCCCGCCCCCCGGTGCCGGCCCCGATCCGCCCCGGCAGCACCGAGCGCAGAAAGGCATCCTCGATCCGCAGAACCGGCGCCCCGCGCCGGTGCGCGATCCGTTCGCCGCGGGGCGCCGTGGGGCTGCGCCCCCAGATGCCGATCATGTCTTCCGGCCCCGGCAGGCCGATCCGCACATCGTAACCGGCCAGATCAAGGATCCGGCGGATGCGCTTCTGGGTCAGGAAACCGCCGTTGTAAACGCAGAGCCGCCGGCGCCCGGAGGGGCCGGCGGCGTCTTCGGGAATCGGGGCTCTCCCCGTCATCGGGGTTTCATTTCCGTCAGTTTCCGACCAGATTGTCGGCCGCCGTGCCGAGCGCATTGGCCGAGGAGAGCGATCCGGTCAGGGCCGAAATCGTCTTGTTCCACTGCACGAAGGGCGCTTCGGTCACGTAAACCGTATCGCCGTCGCGGATCACGAAATCGCGCGCCAGGAACATGCCGGTGGGTTCGGTGAGATCCAGCACATAGGCAATGCGCTGCGGGCCCTGGATGTCGTCGCGGCCAAGCACCGTGCGGGCGATGTTTTCGGGTTCGTTGCGGAACACGAACACGCCGGTGGGATCGGCCACGTTCGAGCGCAGCCCGCCCACCTGGGCGATCGCCTCGAGCGCCGAAAGCGTCTGGGTGCGGAAGGGGATGCGGCTCTGGGCACCGGTCGCGCCGAGCGCGGTGAAGGCGCGGGTATCTTCCTGCACAAGGATGCGGTCGCCGGCACGCAGGGCGATGTCAAGCTCGGGGTGGGTGAACAGGTCCTGGAACCAGATCGTGCCGCGCCGGCTGCCGCGGATCACGGTGATCTGGGCCACCTCGGGTTCGATCACCACGCCGCCGGCCTTCGCCAGCATCGCCGAAAGGGTGCGGGTGGGGCGTTCGATCGGGAATACCCCCTGAGCGCCCACGCCGCCGACAACCGAAACCGTGGCCCCGTCGCCCGCCAGGCGGGTGACCAGAACCTGCGGATCCGGGGTCTGGGCATCAAGCTTTTCGGTGATGATCCGGCGCAGCGCCTCGGGAGAGTTGCCCGCGGCGCGGATGCGGCCGGCATAGGGGATGAAGATCATGCCATTGCTGTCAACCTGCACGTTCTGCAGCCCGGCCGGCACACCGCCGGTGGTGAGAATGCCGTTATCGACATTTTCCCAGACCGAGATCCCCAGCGTGTCGCCCGGGCGGATGATGTCGGAGCCGAGCGCACCGGCGTTCTTGAATTCGCTGGAAAACCCGAGTGCCGGCACCAGAGACGTGGCGCGTGTGACATGATCGTTGACGGTAACGACGAAGGCGTCGCCCTTCTTCTGGACCGACCCCGCGAAGATTTCGCGCTTGGTTGGTCCCGAGCGGGGCAGTCCGCAGCCCGCCACCATGGCCAGAACGGCCACAAGGGCCAGCCCTCTGGCCCATCGTGTCCCTGAATGATTCACTTGTCTTTTCCTAACTCGCTGCCTCGGTTTCGTTTTTTGCCAACGTAACGAAGTGCCGGGGGAAAATCCAGCATTGTCATGGGATTGTTCAGGAAATGGCAAATAACTGTTGCCGAGGTGCCGCGTTGCCGTTTTTCAGTGCCTCGTAGGGATCGTCTGCCGCCAGCATCAGATCCACCACATGGCGCAGCAGCTGGCGGCGCCCGCGGGCCGAGTAGTAACCGCCCGGAACCTGAGAGGTTTCCAGCAGGAAACGGCGGAAATCCACATATGCGGCGCTGTCGGGGCGGCGCGGCGCGGCGAAGAATTCATGCAGAGGCTGAGACGAGGTGAAGGCGTTCTTGCCATAGATCGCTTTGCCGAATGCCCTGAGCGGCAGCCCGCGCCACAGGGCCTGATGCGCGGCGGTCGAATTGATGGTGACGGCGCTGCGCGCGTGATCCAGAAGCGCTGCCAGCTTGCCGCCGCCGATATAGTGCACCCGCCCGGTCACGTCATGGCGGGCGGCCAGGTCACGGATCCGGCGGCGCAGCGGCACCTGCCCGCTTTCCAGCGGGTGGGCCTTGAACACCAGGTGATGATGGCGGGGTGCGCCGCGGGCAAAGCCGGCGACCACCAGTTCCAGAAAATCGTTCATGCCGGCGAAGGGGCTGTGGTCGCGCACGCTGGTATCGTGATCGAGCTGCAGCAGCACCAGATGATAGGGATGGCCGCTGCGGATCAGGCGGCGGGTGCGGAAGGCGCGTTCGGCCCGGTGCGCGGGCATCAGCAGCAGCCGGCGCAGATAGAGGCGGAATTCCTGGGTGACGGTCAGCCGGCGGTGCGGACGAAAGCCGGGATAGCCGCGGTTCAGGAACATCACGAACCAGTGGTAGAGCGCACCATAGAACACGTGCTGGCGCAGGTCGCCCCAATGGGCCGGGGCCTCTGGCATGTCGCAGGGCAGGCCCTCGAGCGCGGTGCGCATCTCGTCGATGGTGATATTCATCAGCCGCGAATTTCCGTTGGCGCCGTCGCGTTCGTAAGTGATCCAGTAAGGGCGCAGATAGCCCTCTTCGAACACATGCACCCGCAGGCCGCGGGCGCGGGCGATCCTGATGGCGTGGGCGTGCACCGGACGGGTATCGCCGTAGAGCACGATGTCGGAGATGTTCCTTTCGCCGATCAGGGTTTCAAGATGGTCTGGCCATTCCCGGGGGCTGGCGCGGTGGGGGATGTAACTGGCACGGTCGGGCCAGAAGGCCCTGTCGCCGGCGTTGAATCCGACCCGGCACACCCGGGCGCCGGTTTCGCGCAGCATCCGGCCCAGCTGATGAAAGAAGGGCCCGTGCGGCCCCTGAAGGAACAGGAAGGCCCTGTCGCATCCGGGATGGCTGACGCCGCCGGGGCCGGGGGGCGGGCTCGGCAAGATGGGGGGCGGGCTCGGCAAGATGCCGTTCTGCGAGAGGGGCTTCCCGGCCAGGGTGAGGGTTCGTTCGTCCGGTTCCATTGCAGCTGTTCCTGCCCTTGGGTGTCCGCGGGGGGTGGTGTGCTTTTCCTGTCTTGCTCCAATATGGGCCAGAACGCGGGCCACATGAAGAGCCTGCCGGCACATGGTTAACAATTTCTGAAGGCCGCCGCGCCCGATGCCGGCACGAGGCGTGGCGCGACAGGGCACACCTTGCGTCCGGCGCCGCCAGCGGCTACCTGAGAACAAAAGGAGCTGCTCCATGTTCACGGGGATCATCACCGATATCGGTCGGGTTCTTGAAACCGAACAGCGCGGCGACATGCGCGCGCGCATCGCCACCGCCCATGATCCCGCCGGTATCGACATCGGCGCCTCGATCGCCTGCGATGGCGTCTGCCTCACGGTTGTGGCGCTCGGGCGCGAGCCGGAAAACTGGTTCGCGGTGGAAATCTCGGCCGAGACCCTGAGCAGAACGAATCTTTCGCAATGGGGGGCGGGATGGCGTGTCAATCTCGAACGTGCCCTGCGGGTGGGGGACGAGCTTGGCGGGCATATCGTTTCGGGGCATGTGGACGGGCTGGCCGAGGTGATTGCCATGCGCGACGAGGGCGACAGTTGCCGCGTCACATTGCGCGCCCCCGCCGATCTGGCCCGCTTCATCGCGCCCAAGGGATCGGTGGCGCTGAATGGCACATCACTGACGGTGAACGAGGTGGCAGGCCGCGAATTCGGCATCAATCTCATCCCTCACACCCGGGCCGTTACCACCTGGGGGGATGTGACAGTGGGAAATCTGGTGAACCTCGAGATCGATACGCTGGCGCGCTATGTGGCCCGGCTGCAGGAATGGCAGAAGGCGCAGGGATGAGGTGCTGCAGGAATGATCGGCGCCGGGGCATCTGGCCAAGCCGCGCCGCCTGGGCTATTGGGTCGGCGTATTCCCGTCGGCTGTCGGCCGGCGGCGGCGAAAGGCAGGGCTGATGACAGGACGGAATCCGGAAGACCTGAACCACTATGAAAAGGCCATCTCGCCCCCCGAGGAGGTGATCGAGGATGCGCGCAACGGGCGCATGTTCATCCTTGTCGATCACGAAGACCGCGAAAACGAGGGTGATCTGGTCATCCCCGCCCAGATGACCACCCCCGAGGCGATCAATTTCATGGCCAAGCATGGGCGCGGCCTGATCTGTCTGGCGCTCACCAGCGAGCGGATCGATGCGCTCGGCCTGCCGCTGATGAGCCAGAACAACGCCTCGCGCCACGAAACCGCCTTTACCGTTTCGATCGAGGCGCGCGAAGGCGTGACCACCGGCATTTCCGCCCATGACCGCGCCCATACCGTGGCGATTGCGATCGATCCCACCAAGACCGCCGCCGATATCGCCACCCCCGGGCATGTCTTTCCGTTGCGCGCACGCGACGGGGGGGTTCTGGTGCGCGCCGGTCATACCGAGGCGGCGGTGGATATCGCGCGCCTCGCGGGGCTCAATCCCTCGGGGGTGATCTGCGAGATCATGAACGAGGACGGCACCATGGCGCGGCTGCCCGATCTGGTGGCCTTCGCGCAGCGCCACGGGCTGAAGATCGGCACGATTTCCGATCTCATCGCCTATCGTCTGCGCCACGACAACCTGGTGAACGAAACCCTGGTGAAACCCGTCACCAGCGAATTCGGCGGCGACTGGCTGATGCGCATCTTCACCGATGAAACCCGGGGTGCCGAACATGTGGTGCTTTCGAAGGGCGATATCACCGGTGATGCCCCGGTGCTGGTGCGCATGCATGCGCTCAATCCGCTGGAAGACGTGCTTGGCCTCGGCCCCGGCCCGGCCCGCGAACTGCCCGCGGCGATGAAGATGATCGCCGCTGAAGGGCGCGGCGTGGTGGTGCTTCTGCGCGATATCGAGATGAAGCTCGATACCGAAGGCGCGGGTTCGCCGGAAAAGTTGCGCCAGTACGGGCTTGGCGCCCAGATTCTGGCGGCGCTCGGATTGCACCGGCTGATCCTTGCCACCAATTCGCCGCCGCCCCGGCTGGTGGGGCTCGAAGCCTACGGGCTGTCGATCGAAGCTACCCGCCCGATCCCGGCACTGTCTGCAAAGGAGCAATGAGATGGCAGCGAACGAACAGCACCATACCCCGCCCCTGCCACCCCTTGACCGTCCGGTGAAGATGCTGATCGTGGTGGCGCCCTATTACCGCGAGATCGCCGATCAGCTGGTGACGGGGGCGCGCGCGGCGCTTGGCGAACACGGTGCGGCGCACGATCTGATCGAAGTGCCCGGCGCGCTCGAAATTCCGCCCGCCATCGCAATTGCCGACCGCACGAGCAACTTTGACGGCTACGTGGCCCTTGGCTGCGTGATTCGCGGCGAAACCACCCATTACGAAACCGTTGCCAATGACAGTTCCTCGGGCCTGATGCAGCTTGGCCTGCGGGGGCTGGCGATCGGAAACGGCATTCTGACGGTGGAAAACCGCGAACAGGCGATGATTCGTGCCGAAGCGGCCGGCCAGAACAAGGGCGGTGGTGCGGCGCTGGCCGCCCTGCATCTGGTGGCCCTTTCGCGCCGATGGAGCGGCGGCAGGTCGGATGTGGGTTTCAGGCCCGCCCCCGGCAGCTTTCAGATCGCCGGTGGACCGGGCAGCCGGGACGGCGGCAATCAGGACAACCGCGGTCAGGATGGCGGGCAGGAAACCGCATGACAACCACCGACCGCAGGAACGCCCGGCGTCAGATGAAATCCGCCGCCCGGCTCTATGCCGTGCAGGCGCTGTTTCAGATGGAACAATCCGATCAGCCGCTCGACAAGGTGCGGGTGGAATTCGAAAACCACCGTTTCGGCGCCCGCCTTGAAGACGGCACCGAAATGGCCGAAGGTGACACGGGCCTTTTCCGGGCGCTTCTGGAAGAAGCGGTTGGCGATCAGGCCCGCATCGACCAGATGACCGATCGCGCGCTGGTCGAGACATGGCCGCTGGGGCGGATCGATCCCACCCTGCGTGCGCTGTTTCGTGCCGCCGGTGCGGAACTGCTCCTCGGGCAGACCCCGCCAAAGGTGGTGATCAGCGAATTCGTCGATGTGGCCAGGGCTTTCTTTCCCGAGGGGAGGGAGGCGAAATTCGTCAATGCGGTGCTCGATCACATGGCCCGGGAGGCCCGACCCGAGGCGTTCTGAGGCGGCGCTGGCGGCGCGGCAAGGGGCCGATCCTCATCCGGCGGGGCGTTCCCGATGCAGCTTCTGCGGCGAATTGGGGCTTGGAAATGTGGCCCGGCTTGCTACATTCGGACCATGGGAACGCGCCAGTCGAGGAGTCGGAAAAAGATGCCCAAGCTTGTTCGCATGTATATTCGCCATGTTCTGATCGGCTATGCGCTTTCGGGTGTTTTCGTGAGCGCGCTCCTGTGGTTCAACGTGGCAAATCTCTGGCATCTGGTTTCCATGTCCGACAAGGGCTGGATCGCGGTGCTGATGCTGTTCGTGTTCAATGGCATCGTCTTTGCCGGGGTGCAGATGGGAATCGCGGTGATGAACATGGCTGAACACGACGACGGGCCGATAGGCGGGAAGGGCGCGCGCGAGCCGGTGCCCGACATGGTGCCGGTAACAGTGCCCGCGGGAAGCGAGCCGCGATAGGGCAGGCGTTTCCCGCGGCCTTTCGCCCGGCCACGCCCACGTGGCGCCGCCGGGATATGCCGGGATATGCGGTGTGGCCGTCGGCATTGCCGATCTGCACATATCTCTGCCGGGGGTGTCCCCCGGGCATTTCGCCGGGCAGGAGAGGCAGGGCCTTTGCCGGAAAGAATGGCTGCCGGAAAGAATGGCGGGACCGCCGCAACCGTGCGGGCGGTGCATTCCCGAGGACCTGTTCATACAGGTGGGCGCCAGGTAACCGGACCACGATCCGGACAGAGCCGGCTCCCTCGGATTTGCTTAAGGCCACCGGAATGGGGCCCGTCACGGGAAGGGCAGAGCCCGCCGGCTCCCTATGTGGGCGCGGCGGCGGGGGATGTCAACCGCGCGTTGTCCTGCCGGCGGGGCGCCGTTCGGGCGCAGTTGCAGGGGCGGGGCCATCTGCGCGCGGCGCGGCGGAATCCGCATGGGCTTCAAGCGCGGCAAGGGCGTTTTCGGCCGTCATGCAGCCGCTTGCCGTGCCGTTCATTCCACCGTCACGGATTTGGCGAGGTTGCGTGGCTGATCCACGTCGGTGCCCTTGGCCACCGCCGTGTGATAGGCCAGCATCTGTGCCGGCACCGCGTAAAGGATCGGTGCGGTGAGCCGGCCCGCCTCGGGCATGCGCAGGCTTTCCCACAGGCCGTCGCCGGCCTGGGCCAGCCCCTTGCCATCCGAGATCAGCAGCACCCGGCCGCCGCGGGCCATGACCTCCTGCATGTTCGATATGGTCTTGTCGAACAGGCTGTCACGGGGGGCCATCACCACCACCGGCATATGTTCGTCGATCAGGGCGATGGGGCCGTGCTTGAGCTCTCCTGACGCATAACCTTCAGCATGTATATAGCTGATTTCCTTTAGTTTCAGCGCGCCCTCAAGGGCCAGGGGAAACAGCGCGCCGCGCCCCAGGAACAGCACGTCGTCGGCTTCCGAAAGCCTGCGCGCCACGTTTTCGGCGGCGGGGCCGATGGTCAGCGCGTGGCCGATCAGTCCCGGCAGTGCCGCGAGATCGTCCAGATGCGCCGCGCGCTCCGTCTCGCTCAGCTCTCCGCGGGCTTCGGCCGCCTTCAGCGCCATCATCAGCAGCACCGTCAACTGGCAGGTGAAGGCCTTGGTCGAGGCCACCCCGACCTCGACCCCGGCGAGGATCGGCAGGACCACGTCGCTTTCGCGGGCGATGGTGCTTTCGGCCACGTTCACCACCGAAACGATGCGTTCCGCACGTCCGGCGCAGTAACGCAGGGCGGCCAGCGTATCGGCGGTTTCGCCTGACTGGCTGACGAACACTGCCAGGGTGCGTGGCGGGATCGGTGGTTCGCGATAGCGGAATTCGCTGGCCACATCGACTTCGACGGGGAGACGGGCGATCTGTTCGAACCAGTATTTTGCCGTCAGACAGGCATAGTGAGCGGTGCCGCAGGCCACCATGATGATTCTATCGAACGCATTGAAATCAATGTCTTCCGGGTTGATATTGATGTTTCCGTCAGCAATGTAATGGGCCAGCGCCGCCTGCAGAACGGCAGGTTGCTCGGCAATCTCCTTGGCCATGAAATGCTTGTGGCCGGCCTTGTCGATGCGCGCCGCATCGGCGCGCACGGTTTTCACCGGCCGGTTGACGCGCCGTCCGGCGGCATCGGTGATGGTGGCCCCGGCACGGGTGATCAGGGCCATGTCGCCTTCTTCCAGATAGGTGATCCGCGGGGTGAGCGGCGCAAGGGCGATGGCGTCGGAGCCCACGAACATTTCGCCTTCGCCATGGCCGATTGCCAGTGGCGATCCCTTGCGCGCCGCGATCATCAGGTCGGGTTCGCCCGCGAACAGGAAACACAGGGCAAAGGCGCCTTCAAGCCGGGCAAGGGTGGCGCGCACGGCCGTGTCCGGGGGCATGCCCTGGTCCATGAAATGACGGGCCAGAAGGGCTATGGTTTCGGTATCGGTTTCGGTTTCGCAGGCCAGGCCGGACTCGGCCAGTTCCTCGCGCAGAAGGCGGAAGTTCTCGATGATGCCATTGTGCACCACGGCCACCGGCCCGGCGCGGTGGGGGTGGGCGTTCCGTGCCGTGGGGGCGCCGTGGGTGGCCCATCGGGTGTGGCCGATCCCGGATTTTCCGGGCAGGGGGTCATGCACCAGCAGATCGGAAAGATTGACCAGCTTGCCCACGGCGCGGCGCCGGTCAAGCAGGCCGGCGTCGTTCACGGTGGCGATACCGGCGCTGTCATAGCCGCGGTATTCCAGCCGCTTCAGCGCCTCGACGATCAGCGGCGCCACCTCGTGACGTCCGAGCACTCCGACAATGCCGCACATGGCGTTACCTCTTGCTTGCTGCGCTGCTCACTCAGTACTTCCGGTCTGCCTGTCGAGCCGGGCCCTTGCGGTGCGCAGCTTCTGCATCAGGCGGCGGGCGAAGCCGGGTTTCACCTGCTGGCGGGTGCGGGCAATTGCCAGCGCACCGTCGGGCACGTCGTCGGTGATCACCGAACCGCTGGCGGTCATCGCCTCGCTGCCCACCCGCACCGGTGCTACCAGCATGGTGTCCGACCCGATGAAGGCCCGCGCGCCGATCACGGTGCGGTGTTTCATCACGCCGTCATAGTTGCAGGTAACGGTGCCGGCCCCGATGTTGGCGGCCTCGCCCACCTGTGCATCGCCGATATAGGAGAGGTGATTCACCTTGGCCCCGTCCCCGATCCCGGCGTTCTTGACTTCAACGAAATTGCCGATCCGGGCGTTTTCGGCGATCTCGGTGCCGGGGCGCAGGCGGGCGTAGGGCCCCACCACCGCTCCGCGCGACACATGGCAGCCCTCAAGGTGGCTGAAGGCGCGCACATGGGCGCCGCTTTCCACCGTGACGCCGGGCCCGAACACCACATGGGGTTCGATCAGCGCATCGCGGCCAATCATCGTGTCAAGGGTAAAGAACACGGTTTCGGGCGCGGTCAGCGTCACCCCGTTGTCAAGGGCATCGCGCCGCCGCCGTTCCTGGAACAGGGCTTCGGCGCGGGCCAGTTCACGCCGGGTGTTGATGCCCAGTGTTTCGGCCTCGTCGCAGGTGACAACCCCTACCGAACGCCCTTCGCCCCGGGCCAGCGCGACGGTATCGGTCAGATAGTATTCGCCGCTGGAATTATAGGGCTCCAGGCGTTCGAGAAGTGGCATGATAACTTTTGCATCAGCGATCATGACGCCGCTGTTGCAAAGGCTTATGGCGCGTTCTTCAGGTGTTGCATCCTTGGCTTCGACAATTCTTTCCAGTTGATCCCCGGTCATCACCAGGCGCCCGTATCGCCCCGGTTCACGGGCGTTGAAGCCAAGCACCACCATGTCGTGGCCGCTCTGCCGCGCGTTTTGCATGCGGGCAATGGTTTCGGCGCGGATGAAGGGGGTATCACCATACAGGATCAGGATGTCACCCGCAAATCCGGCCAGCGCTTCCGCGGCCTGGGCCACGGCGTGACCGGTGCCCAGCTGCTGAGCCTGGTGCACGATCTCGGCTCCGGGTTCGAGGGTGTGGATCTCACTGGCCACGGCCTCGGCGCCATGGCCGGTGACGATGAGGGTCCGCTCGGGCCGGGCCGCCCGGCCGCTGGCCAGCGCATGGGCCAGAAGCGGCACGCCGCCAAGCGGGTGCAGCACCTTGGGAAGATCCGAGTTCATGCGTGTTCCCTGGCCTGCAGCCAGGATGATCAGGGCGGTCGGCATGGATTTGCTGGGCCTCGTTACCGGAGTGATTTTCATTGCAGCCCGTTTTATCGCGCCATATGCAAAGGGCAAGGCGAATGGCCATCACATTGGCTTTCAAAAGGTTGCAGGGGCGGCAGAGGCCGGCGGAAAACCGCCCGAACGGGGCAGGGGCATCGGAATCGGAAGGGGCATTGATGAAGGTGACGGGCAACACGGCGATCTTCGATCTTGACGGAACCCTGGCCGATACCAGCGCCGATCTGATCGCTGCCGCCAATGCCTGCTTTGCCGATGAGGGCGCGTCGCCGCCGCTGTGCCCCGAGGCCGATGCCGCCACCGCGTTTCGGGGCGGACGGGCAATGCTGCGGCTGGGGTTCGAGCGCCTCGAAGGCCGGGCCGACCCGGTGCGGGTCGAGGCGGCCTTCCCGCGTTTTCTGGCCCATTACGAGGCCGGGATCGACCGCCACACCAGGCTTTACGATGGTGTCGAAGAGGCACTTGCCCTTCTTTCCCGGGGCGGCTGGCGGCTGGGAATCTGCACCAACAAGCCCGAACGCCTGGCCGAGATGCTGATGCGCCGGCTGGGGATGCGCGCGCCCTTTGCCACGCTGATCGGGGCCGGCACGCTGCCCACCCGCAAACCCGATCCGGCGCCGCTTCTGGCGGCGATCGAGGGGGCCGGAGGGGTGCGCCGACGGGCCGTGCTGATCGGAGATACGGAAACTGACCGTGCCACCGCCCGCAATGCCGGGGTGCCCTGCGTTCTGGTCACCTTCGGGCCTGCGGGGCGGGCTGCCGCGGCATTGGAGCCCGAGGCGCTTCTGGATCATTACGATGCGCTGCCGGGCCTTCTGGCCGGGCTTGTGGAAGGCCCGGGGCGCCGGGCCGGGCCGGGAGCATGAGCGATACCGGGCGCGACAGCCCCGGCAAGGGGCCCGGCGGCGGCGTGGAACAGGCCGTCTTTACCGGCAGTTTCACCCAGCAGGAGCCGCTGAGCAACGCGGCGATCGGGGCGGCGCTGGCAGTAATGCGCCACGGACGGCTGCACCGCTACAACCTGGCGCCGGGCGAAGCCGGTGAAGTGGCGCTTTTCGAGCAGGAATTCGCCGCCTTCACGGGCGCGCGCCATTGCCTGGCGGTGGCTTCCGGGGGCTATGCGCTGGCCACCGCCCTGCGTGCGCTTGGCGTCGGTGCGGGCGCGCCCGTGCTGACCAATGCCTTTACCCTGGCTCCGGTGCCGGGGGCCATTGCCAGCCTCGGCGCGCGGCCGGTCTTCGTGGAAACCACCGATGCCCTGACCATCGATTTTGCCGATCTGGCCCGCAAGGCGGTGCAGTCGGGGGCGCGGGTGCTGCTGCTCAGCCACATGCGCGGCCATGTCTGCGACATGGACCGCCTGATGGCGCTGGCGGCCGATACGGGGCTGGCGGTGATCGAGGACTGCGCTCACACGATGGGCGCAACATGGGGCGGCGTGCCTTCGGGGCGTCACGGGATCGTGGCCTGTTACTCGACACAGACCTACAAGCATCTCAATTCGGGCGAGGGGGGGCTGCTGATCTCGGATGATCCGGATCTGATGGCGCGCGCCGTTCTGTTGTCGGGCAGCTACATGTTCCATGATCGCCACCTGGCCGCGCCGCCCCCCGCAGTCCTTGCCCGCCATGTGGCCGGAACGCCCAACATTTCGGGGCGGATGGACAATCTGCGCGCCGCCATCCTGCGCCCCCAGCTGGCCGATCTCGGCCGCCGCATCGCCGCCTGGAACGAACGCTACCGGACGGTCGAGGCGGGCTTGCGCAGCACGCCGGGGCTGGCGCTGATCGAGCGGCCGGCGAACGAGGGGTTCGTGGGATCCTCGATCCAGTTCCGTCTGCCCGGCTGGCCGGCCGCCGCGATCGAGGCCGTGGTTGCCGGCTGTGCCCGGCGCGGGGTCGAGCTCAAGTGGTTCGGAGCGCCCCGCCCGCATGGCTTTACCGCGCGCTATGCGCACTGGGCCTGGGCCGACCCGGCTCCGCTGCCGCAGACCGATCGCATCCTGTCCGGGCTGCTCGACATGCGCCTGCCGCTGAGCTTCAGCCTTGAGGACTGTCGCCTGATCGCCCGGATCATCGACGAGGAGGTCCGTGCCGCGGACGGGGAGAGGGCGCAGGGCGCGCGGAGCGGGAAAGTCTGACAGCCCCCCGCCTGCTTCCGGCCCCGGAAGCTCTGGCGGCAACCGGATCCTGCGGGGGATGATGATACAGAGATTGACGGGGCGCGGGGTTTTGGTTAGCTTATTGAACGATCGTTCAATAAATCTGCCCGCTTCCACCTGCAAGGAGCACCCTCCATGTTTCATGCCGCGATGAATTTCGATCTGGGCGAGGACGTGAACGCCCTGCGCGAGATGGTGCACCGCTGGGCCCGGGAGCGGCTGAAACCGATGGCCGACAGGATCGACCGCAGCAACGCCTTTCCGAACGAACTGTGGCCCGAGATGGGCGAACTCGGTCTGCTCGGGATCACCGTTCCCGAGGAATGGGACGGGGCGGGCATGGGCTATCTGGCGCATGTGGTGGCGGTGGAGGAGATTGCGCGCGCCTCCGCCTCGGTCAGCCTGTCCTACGGGGCGCATTCGAACCTGTGCGTGAACCAGATCAGGCTGAACGGCACCGCAGGGCAGAAGCGGAAATACCTGCCGCCTCTGGTTGCGGGCGAACATGTCGGGGCGCTTGCCATGAGCGAGGCGGGGGCGGGCAGCGATGTGGTATCGATGCAACTGCGCGCCGAAAGGAAGGGCGATCGCTACATCCTGAACGGCACCAAATACTGGATCACCAACGGCCCCGATGCCGATACGCTTGTGGTCTATGCCAAGACCGCCCCGGAGGCCGGCCCCAGGGGCATCACCGCCTTCATCGTGGAAAGCCGCTGGAAAGGCTTTTCCACCAGCCCGCATTTCGACAAGCTGGGCATGCGCGGCAGCAATACCGCCGAACTGATCTTCGAGGATGTGGAGGTGCCCTTCGAAAACGTTCTGGGCGAGGAAAACCGCGGCGTGGCCGTGCTGATGAGCGGGCTCGACTACGAACGCGTGGTGCTGTCGGGGATCGGGCTGGGCATCATGGCCGCCTGCATGGACGAGGTGATGCCCCATGTGGCCGAGCGGCGCCAGTTCGGCCGGCCGGTCGGGGCGTTCCAGCTGATGCAGGGCAAGATCGCCGACATGTATACGGCAATGAATTCGGCGCGCGCCTATGTCTATGAGGTGGCGCGCGCCTGCGATCGCGGCGAGGTTACCCGTCAGGATGCGGCGGCCTGCGTTCTTTATGCTTCCGAAGAGGCAATGAAGCAGGCACATCAGGCGGTGCAGGCGCTTGGCGGCACCGGCTACATGAACGAAAGCCCCGTCAGCCGCATCTTCCGCGATGCCAAGCTGATGGAAATCGGTGCGGGCACCAGCGAAATCCGGCGCATGCTGATCGGACGCGAACTGATGAAGGCGATGCAATGAGCACAGGCAAGGCAGCCCGTTCCTGTTTCGCCGGCATGTGGCGGGGCGCTTCCCGCCGCTCCGTGGCCGCCCTGACGGCACTTCTTCTGGCGGTGGTGATGTTGGCCGCCGCTTCCCGCAGCGCACAGGCACAGGCACAGGCACGGGAGACAGCGCAGGAGCTGGTGTTCTCGATGAATGCCACCGATGACTGCATCGCCGATGTCGGCCACCCCGGCACGGTCGGGCAATGCATCGGCCAGTCGGCCGCGCTGTGCATGGAACAGAATGCGGGGGGCGAAACCACCATCGGCATGACCGCCTGCCTCGGGCGGGAACTTGCAGTCTGGGACGAGCGCCTGAACGCGGCCCATGCGGTGCTGATGAAGCAGGCCCGTGCCGCGGACCGCGAGCTTGACGAACCGGGGGCTTCCGCGCCGCGCGCGGTGCCGGCCCTCAGGGCGATGCAACGTTCCTGGATCGCCTTCCGCGATGCCCGCTGCAGCTTCGAGGCTGCGCTCTGGAGTGGCGGCACCGGTGCCGGCCCGGCTTTCCTGCAATGCCGGATGGAGGAAACCGGACGTCAGACCCTCTATCTGCAGAAGATGGGCGAGGATCGCTGAAAGGAAACCGGTCTTGCGCCGGAGCAGGGCTGCGGGAAAGGCCGGAAAGAAGGATGCCATGAAACCGATCGGAAAGATGCCATGAGCCGCCTGCACAGCCGGGTCAGCCCCGGATCGGAAAGTTTCCGTGCCAATCGCAAGGCCCATCTGGCGGCGCTGGCAGAGATCCGCGCCGCGGCCGAACTGGCGGCGGCGGGGGGAGGTGAAAAAGCGTGCGCGCGCCACCTCGAGCGCGGCAAGATGCTGCCGCGCGCGCGGGTGGCCAGCCTGCTTGATCCGGGCAGCCCGTTCCTGGAGATCGGCGCCACGGCGGCCCATGGCATGTATGACGGTGCGGCGCCCGGCGCGGGGGTGATCGCCGGGGTGGGGCGGGTGCACGGGCACGAGGTGATGGTGATCGCCAATGACGCCACCGTGAAGGGCGGAACCTATTACCCGATGAGCGTGAAGAAGCACCTGCGCGCCCAGGAAATCGCCGAGGAATGCGCACTGCCCTGCATCTATCTGGTGGATTCCGGCGGTGCCAACCTGCCCAACCAGGACGAGGTCTTCCCAGACCGCGATCATTTCGGCCGCATCTTCTACAATCAGGCCCGGATGAGCGCGAAGGGCATCGCCCAGATCGCGGTGGTGATGGGCAGTTGCACCGCCGGCGGGGCCTATGTTCCGGCAATGTCGGACGTCTCGATCATCGTGCGCGATCAGGGCACCATTTTCCTGGCCGGCCCGCCGCTGGTGAAGGCGGCCACGGGCGAGGAAGTCACCGCCGAGGATCTGGGCGGAGGCGATGTGCACACGCGGCTTTCCGGCGTGGCCGACTATCTGGCCGAAGATGACGCCCACGCGCTGGCACTGGCCCGCCGGGCGGTGGCGGGGCTCAACCGGGCCCGCCCCGAAACGGTGCAGTGGCAATCCCCCGAGGCGCCGCTTTACGATCCGGAAGAAATCCTGGGAATCGTGCCGGCCGATCTGCGCACCCCCTATGACGTTCGCGAGGTGATCGCCCGCCTTGTGGACGGCTCGCGTCTTGACGAATTCAAGGCCCGCTTCGGCGAAACCCTGGTAACGGGCTTCGCCCATGTCCGGGGCTGCCCGGTGGGCATCATCGCCAACAACGGGGTGCTGTTTTCGGAAAGCGCCCAGAAGGGGGCGCATTTCGTGGAACTGTGCAGCCAGCGGCGCATCCCGCTGGTTTTTCTTCAGAACATCACCGGCTTCATGGTCGGCAGGAAATACGAAAACGAAGGCATCGCCCGCCATGGTGCCAAGATGGTTACTGCCGTGGCCACCACTGCCGTGCCCAAGATCACCATGATCGTGGGCGGCTCCTTCGGGGCCGGCAACTACGGCATGGCCGGGCGCGCCTATTCGCCCCGCTTCCTGTGGTCGTGGCCCAATTCGCGCATTGCCGTGATGGGTGGCGAGCAGGCGGCGGGTGTGCTCGCCACCGTCAGGCGCGCCGCCATCGAACGCTCGGGGGGCAGCTGGTCGGCCGAGGAAGAGGCCGCCTTCAAGCGCCCCACCATCGAGATGTTCGAGCGCCAGTCCCACCCGCTCTACGCTTCGGCCCGGTTGTGGGACGATGGCATCATAGATCCGCGCAAGAGCCGCGATGTGCTGGCGCTTTCCCTTTCTGCGGCCCTCAATGCGCCCGTCGGCGAAACCCGCTTCGGCCTGTTCAGGATGTGAGGGGTACGAGGATGCGCCCCGCTCGCCCATATCGCTTTCGCCCCCGCTACCGCCGCCGCCCGCGTCGCGGCTTCGGCCTGCGTCTCGGACGGGTTCTTCTGGCCGCCTTTCTGGCGCTGGTCCTGCTGCCCCCGGTGGGTGATGCGGCCAACGGCATGCTCAAACCCGCCGAAGGTTGCCGGGTGGTTGCGGTGATCGATGGCGATACGGTGCGCATCTGGTGTCACGACGGCCTGCACCGGGCCCGCATCCTGGCCTATGACACGCCCGAGCTTTCGGCCCGCTGCACCTCGGAACTGGTAAAGGCGGTTGCCGCCACATGGTATCTGCGCTGGCAGCTCTGGCGCGCCGGAAAGATCACCGTCAGGATCGACGGCAACGACCGCTATGGCCGCAAGCTGATCCTGCTGCTCGTGGATGGCGAAGGCGTGGCCCGGCGGATGGTGAATGCGGGGCTTGCCCGCTGGTATGACGGCGGGCGGCGCGCCGGCTGGTGTGACGCCGCCCCGCCCACCGTCCTTTCCGCCCCGCCCGCCCGACCGGAGGATAACGGATGATTCTTCTCTCTGCCGCCTGCGCCCGTCATCGGGAGGACGCCGAATGTTCGAAAGGATACTGATCGCCAACCGCGGCGAGATCGCCTGCCGCATCGTCAGGACGGCCCGGCGCATGGGGGTTTCCACCGTTGCCGTCTTTTCCGATGCCGATGCCGGCGCCCTGCATGTGGAAATGGCCGATGAGGCGGTGCACATCGGTGCGCCGCCCCCGGCCGAAAGCTATCTTTGCGCTGCGCGCATCATCGAGGCGGCGCTGGAAACCGGGGCACAGGCGATCCACCCGGGCTACGGGTTTCTCAGCGAAAATCCCGATTTCGTGGAAAAGGCCGAACAGGCGGGCCTCACCTTCATCGGCCCCTCGGCGGATGCGATCCGGGCGATGGGGCTGAAGGATGCGGCCAAGCGGGTGATGGAGCAGGCCGGGGTGCCGGTGGTGCCGGGCTGGCACGGCGACAACCAGGACCCGGAGCATCTCGCGGCCGCGGCCGCGGCCATCGGCTGGCCGGTGCTGATCAAGGCGGTGGCCGGCGGCGGCGGCAAGGGCATGCGGCTGGTGGACGGGCCCGACGCTTTTGCCGGGGCACTTGAAGGCGCGCGCCGCGAAGCGCGCGGCGCCTTCGGCAATGATGCGGTATTGGTCGAGAAATACATCGAGAAACCCCGCCATATCGAGGTGCAGATCTTCGGCGACGGCACCCGCGCCGTGCACCTGTTCGAACGCGACTGCTCGCTCCAGCGTCGCCACCAGAAGGTGATCGAGGAAGCCCCCGCCCCGGGCATGACCGACGAGATGCGCACCGCCATGGGGCAGGCGGCGGTGCGCGCGGCCGAGGCCATCGGCTACAGGGGTGCCGGTACGGTGGAGTTCATCGTCGATGCCTCCGAAGGGCTGCGTCCCGATCGCTTCTGGTTCATGGAGATGAACACCCGCCTGCAGGTGGAGCACCCGGTGACCGAGGCAGTGACCGGTATTGATCTGGTGGAATGGCAGCTCAGGGTTGCCGCCGGAGAGCCGCTGCCCGCCACCCAGGATGACATTTCTCTTTCCGGCCATGCTTTCGAGGCCCGCCTCTATGCAGAAGACGTATCTGCCGGATTTCTGCCCGCCACCGGGCGGCTTGATCATCTGGTCTTTCCGCAGGAGGCGCGCATCGATACCGGCGTGCGCGCGGGAGACGAGATCAGCCCCTGGTATGATCCGATGATCGCCAAGATCACCACCTGCGGCCCCACCCGCGATATTGCGCTTTCACGCCTGAGGCGAGCTCTTGCGCATACCGAGGTGGCCGGCACCACGACCAATCTGGATTTCCTTGCGACCCTGACCCGCCAGCCCGATTTCGGGTGCGGAGATGTGGATACGGGGCTGATCGCACGCAGGATCGATACCCTTGCCCGCCTGCCGGCGCCGCCGCCCTTCGTGCCGTTTCTGGCCGCGCTCGGGGCTGCGGGTCTGGCCGGGGCTTCGGCGGCGGGGCAGGGTGCTGCATGGAGCGAGGGGTTTGCCCTCTGGCAGCCGCTCGAACGGGAAGTCCGGCTTGAGGGTGGCGGGGAAGAGATCACCGCCCGCATCACCGTGATCGCACCGGGGCGGTATCGGGTGAAGATCGGAACCGCAGAATCCGGGATTTCCACCGTGCCGGGGGGGTATGCGATCGACGGGTGCAGGGTGGCGGCGCGGGTTGTGCGCCATGGCGGGCGGGCAAGCGTCTTTGCCGGCCATGGCTGGCATTTCGATCTGCCCGATCCGCTGGCCCGTGCGCAGGAAGCCGGAGAAGGAAGCGAAAACGGTATCAGGGCCCCCATGCCGGGGCTGGTGCAGGCGGTGTTTGCCGCGCCGGGGCAGGCGGTGTCGGCGGGCGATCGCCTTGCCGTGCTCGAAGCGATGAAGATGGCGCATGAGCTGGTAGCACCGCGCGATTGCATGGTGACCGGGGTTTTCGTGCGGCCGGGCCAGCAGGTCGAGGCCGGGGCACTTCTGATCGGTTTCGGGACAGATGATGACGAGACAGGGAGCGGAGCCGCCGAATGAGGGCACCTTGCGGGGCCTTGGCCGCGGCGTGCGCATGAGATCCGGAATGGGGAAGAAGGGCTGCGAGGAATGACGATCAGGCTGCATCACGTGGCACAGGCGCGCAGCTTCCGCGTTCTCTGGTTGCTCGAGGAACTGGGCCTTGATTACGAATTGCGCCACTGGAGCTTTTTCGACAGGTCGATGCGCGGAGAAGAATTCCGCGCCCTCTCGCCTGCTGCCCGGGTGCCGGCGCTCGAGATCGACGGGCGGGTGTTGTTCGAATCCGGCGCGATCAGCGAATATCTTCTGGAAACGCGCCCCCACCGGGGGCTGCTTCGCCCGCCGGGCGATGCGGAACGGGCCGACTGGCTGCAATGGCTGCATTTTGCCGAAACCATCGCCCAGCATATTGCCAACCTCACCCAGCACCATATCGTGCTGCGCGAACCCTGGATGCGCTCGCCCACGGTGATGCGGCTCGAGGCGAAGCGGCTCGAGAAGGTGCTCGAGGTGGTGGATGCTGCGGTAGAGCGGCACGACTGGCTGTTGCCTTCGGGCTTCACGGCGGTGGATGTGGCCGTGGGCTATGGGGCGGTGATTGCGCGCCGCTTCGTGCCGGTTGGGCTGCTGCCGGCGCTTGATGGCTGGCGCCGACGGCTGGAAATGCGCCCGGCCTACCGGCGCGCCGCGGCGCGTGACGGTGTGGCACAGATCTACCGGAAGGATTTCTATCCGCCGCCACAGGAGGACGGGCATGGCTGAAGGAAAACGCGAACATGTCGAGATCTTCGAGGTGGGCCCGCGTGACGGGCTGCAGAACGAGAGCAGGATGATTCCCACGGTCGAGAAGATCGCGCTGGTCGACTGCCTGTCGCGCGCCGGTTTCCGCCATGTGGAATGCGCAAGCTTCGTTTCCCCGAAATGGGTGCCGCAGATGGCCGACAGCGGGGCGGTGCTGGCCGGCATCGCCCGCGTGCCGGGCGTGTCCTATGCGGCGCTTGTGCCCAACATGAAGGGCTATGAGGCGGCCATCGCGGCCGGGGCAGACGAAGTGGCGGTGTTCGCCTCGGCCTCGGAAGGGTTCAGCCGCCGCAATATCAATTGCTCGATCGCCGAAAGCCTCACGCGGTTTGCCCCGATTCTGGCTGCGGCGCGCCATGCCGATGTGCCGGTGCGGGGCTATGTTTCCTGTGTTACCGACTGTCCTTTTGACGGCCCCGTGGTGCCCGGAGCGGTGGCGCGGGTGGCAGGGGCACTTTTCGCCGCGGGATGTTATGCGGTTTCGCTGGGTGATACCATCGGCAGGGCCACCCCCGACAGCACCGCGCGGATGCTGCTTGCGGTGCGCAACGAGGTTCCGGCACATCGACTGGCAGGCCATTTCCATGATACCGAGGGGCGTGCCCTTGCCAATATCGATGCGGCGCTGGCGCTTGGCGTACGGGTGTTCGATGCCGCGGTGGGGGGGCTTGGCGGTTGCCCCCATGCGCCGGGAGCGGCGGGCAATGTGGCTACCGAGGCGGTGCAGGCCCACCTTGAGCGTCTGGGATTCGAAACCGGGCTTGACGCGACGGTGATCCGCGAGGCGGCGGCGCTGGCGCAGACGATGCGTGGCGGAGAAAGGCAGGCGGCTGAAAACCGGAGGGAGATACCGGATGAGCGATGAACCGATCATCATCGAAACCGATGCGCGCGGGGTGGCGCGCCTTACCCTGAACCGGCCTGAGCGGCGCAACTGCCTGTCTCCGGAGATGATGGACGCCCTTGCGGCATCCGCACACCGCCTTGGTGCCGATGCGGGGGTGCGCGTGGTGGTGCTGACCGGAGCGGGCGATACCTTCTGCGCCGGTGGCGATCTGAAGTGGATGCTGGCGGCGATGAAATCCGATGCGGCCACTAGGCGGCGCGAAGCCCGCCGCCTGGCCGAGATGCTGCAGGCGCTGAATACCATGCCAAAGCCCCTGATCGGGCGCATCCAGGGGCAGGCTTTCGGGGGCGGTCTCGGGCTGATGAGCGTCTGCGACGTGGCGATCGGGGCCAAGGAGGCGCGTTTCGGGCTGACCGAAACGAAGCTCGGGGTGATCCCTGCCACCATTGCGCCCTATGTGGTGGCGCGCATGGGCGAGGGAAAGGCGCGCCGCGTGTTCATGTCGTCGCGTCTGTTCGGCGCCGACGAGGCGGTGGCGCTCGACCTGCTGGCGCGGGCGGTCGCCTCCGAATCGCTCGATGCGGCGGTCGAGGCGGAGGTGGTCCCCTATCTGGCCTGTGCCCCGGGGGCGGTGGCCGATGCCAAGGCCCTGGCGCGCCGGCTCGGCCCCCCGATCGACGATTGCGTGATCGATGCCACGGTGGATGCGCTGGTGAAACGCTGGGAAAGTGACGAGATCGCGGAAGGCATTGCCGCCTTTTTCGAAAAGCGCAGGGCGGCCTGGGTGATCTGAGCGACCCGGGGCATGCCCATGCGGCGCCTGCGGAGCGGAAAAAGGCCGGAAAAGCGGTTTCCGCCCGCCGGCCGCCTTGCCGGAATCACCCCACCGCTCACCCTCTTTGCGGGCTCTGTGCTCTGCCTTCGCGACCATCGGTCGCGTCATTTTGGGCGCAGGCGGGGGCTGCTGCGTCAATCTGGAACGAAATCCGGCACACCACCGCATACATTTTTTTGCTATTAACGCGGCAAACCCGGGTTTTGCCCCCTGCGTCATGTTGACCCCCCCTTGAGGCAGGAGTAAACCCCAAGCAGGGCGGTGCGCGGCTGGCCGGCCCGGGCGTTTTACAAGAAGCGCCGCGCCATGACGAGGGAAGGAGAATGCCATGGACGAGCTTCTCAGGGAATATCTTCCGATCCTGATCTTCTCGGGCATGGCCGTGGCGCTTGGTCTGGTGTTGATCCTGGCGGCGGTGCTGGTGGCGCCCTCATCGCCCGATCCGGAAAAGCTTTCGGCCTATGAATGCGGTTTCAATGCCTTTGACGATGCGCGCATGCGCTTTGACGTGCGCTTCTATCTCGTGTCGATCCTGTTCATCATCTTCGATCTTGAAATCGCCTTCCTGTTTCCCTGGGCGGTGGCCTTCAGGGATATCGGCGATGCGGGGTTCTGGTCGATGATGGTGTTCCTTGCCGTGCTGACCGTCGGCTTTGCCTATGAATGGAAGAAGGGGGCGCTGGAATGGGAGTGATGACAGGCAGGCAGCAGGCCGGAGCCGATCCCGAATATGCCACCCAGGAACTGAACCGCGAGCTGCAGGACAAGGGCTTTCTTCTGACCTCGGTGGAAGACGTGATCAACTGGGCGCGCACCGGCAGCCTGCACTGGATGACCTTCGGTCTTGCCTGCTGCGCGGTCGAGATGATGCACAGTTCCATGCCGCGCTATGATCTGGAGCGCTACGGCACCGCGCCGCGCGCCTCGCCCCGCCAGAGCGATCTGATGATCGTTGCCGGCACGCTTACCAACAAGATGGCCCCGGCGCTGCGGAAGGTCTATGATCAGATGCCCGATCCGCGCTATGTGATCTCGATGGGATCCTGCGCCAACGGGGGCGGCTATTATCACTACAGCTATTCCGTGGTGCGTGGCTGTGATCGCATCGTGCCGGTCGATGTCTATGTGCCCGGCTGTCCGCCCACGGCCGAAGCGCTGATGTATGGCATCCTGCAATTGCAGCGCCGTATCCGGCGCACCGGAACCCTGAGGAGATAGGCCGTCATGTCCGCCCCCGCTGCCTCTGCATCCGTTCCCGCTCATGTCCAGGGCCATGATCGCAGCGCGGATCTGCGCGATCTCGGCGTCCTGATCGAGGCCCGCCGCCCCGACTGCGTGCTGCAGTGGCAGGTGCGTCATGGCGAGCTGACAGTCGAAATTCCGCCGGCCGCGCTGCACGGGTTCACCGAATTCCTGCAGTCCGATACCAACTGCCGTTTCACGACCCTGATCGACGTCACTGCGGTGGACTGGCCCGCGCGCGAGAAGCGTTTCGATGTGGTCTATCATTACCTGTCGATGCGCCAGAACCTGCGAATCCGGGTGAAATGCGCGATCCGCGAAGACGAAATCCTGCCCTCGATCACCGATCTGCACCCCGGTGCCGGCTGGTTCGAGCGCGAGGTATTCGACATGTTCGGCATCCTGTTCCGGGGCAATCCCGATCTGCGCCGGATCCTGACCGATTACGGTTTCCGGGGCCATCCGCTGCGCAAGGATTTTCCCACCACCGGCCATGTGGAACTGCGCTATGACGAAACCGAGAAACGTTGCGTCTATGAGCCGGTGAAACTGGTGCAGCAATACCGGCAGTTCGATTTCATGAGCCCCTGGGAAGGCGCGCAATACATCCTGCCGGGCGATGAGAAGGGCAGCGGCAAAGACGGGGACGAGGCGGAATGATGGACGGCGGCAAAGGCTTCGAGGATACCCTGCCGGGCGAGCAGAAGATCCGCAACTTCAACATAAACTTCGGCCCGCAGCACCCTGCTGCGCATGGGGTTCTTCGTCTGGTGCTTGAGCTTGACGGCGAGATCGTCGAGCGTGCCGATCCGCATATCGGACTGCTTCACCGCGGCACCGAGAAGCTGATGGAAAGCCGCACCTATCTGCAGAATCTGCCCTATTTCGATCGCCTCGATTATGTGGCGCCGATGAACCAGGAACATGCCTGGTGCCTGGCCATCGAAAAGCTCTGCGGGGTCGATGTGCCGCGCCGGGCCCAGCTGATCCGGGTGCTCTATTCCGAGATCGGCCGCATTCTGAACCATCTGCTGAATGTTACAACCCAGGCCATGGACGTGGGCGCGCTCACCCCGCCGCTGTGGGGGTTCGAAGAGCGCGAAAAGCTGATGGTGTTCTACGAACGCGCCTGCGGGGCGCGCCTGCACGCCGCCTATTTCCGCCCCGGCGGCGTGCATCAGGATCTGCCCCCCGATCTGATCGACGACATCGAGGAATGGAACGGGCAGTTCACCCGGGCACTTGACGACATCGACAACCTTCTGACCGAAAACCGAATCTTCAAGCAGCGTAACGTGGATATCGCGGTGGTCAGCGAGCAGGAGGCGCTTGACTGGGGATTCTCGGGCGTGATGGTGCGCGGCTCGGGGCTGGCCTGGGATCTGCGCCGCGCCCAGCCCTATGAATGCTATGATGAATTCGATTTCCGGATCCCGGTGGGGAAGAACGGCGATTGCTATGACCGCTATCTGGTGCGGATGCAGGAAATGCGCGAAAGCCAGAAGATCATCGCCCAGGCCTGCGAGAAGCTGCGCGCCGAGCCGGGTGACGTGCTGGCGCGCGGCAAGCTGACGCCGCCGCGCCGCGCCGAGATGAAAACCAGCATGGAAGCGCTGATTCACCACTTCAAGCTTTATACCGAGGGCTTCCGGGTGTCCGAGGGCGAGGTTTACGCCGCGGTCGAGGCCCCCAAGGGCGAGTTCGGCGTCTATCTGGTATCGGACGGCTCCAACAGGCCCTACCGCGCCAAGATCCGCGCGCCGGGCTATGCCCATCTTCAGGCCATGGACCACCTGGCCCGTGGTCACCAGCTGGCCGATGTGGCCGCGATCATCGGATCGCTGGATGTCGTGTTCGGGGAGATTGACCGCTGATGCTGCGCCGTCTTTACCATGACCAGCCCGAAAGCTTTGCCTTCACGCCCGCCAATCTGGAATGGGCGAAGCTGCAGATCGGCAAATACCCGGAAGGCCGCCAGGCCAGTGCAGTGATCGCGCTTCTGTGGCGCGCTCAGGAGCAGGAGGGCTGGCTGACCCGACCGGCGATCGAATATGTGGCCGACATGCTGGGCATGGATTACATCCGGGCGCTCGAAGTGGCCACTTTCTATTTCATGTTTCAGCTTCAACCCGTTGGTTCCGTTGCGCATGTTCAGGTATGCGGCACCACCAGCTGCATGATCTGCGGTGCCGAAGACCTGATCGCTGTCTGCCGCCAGAAGATAGCGTCCGAGCCGCACCGGCTTTCGTCCGACGGGAAGTTCAGCTGGGAAGAGGTGGAATGTCTGGGCGCCTGTGCCAATGCGCCGATGGTGCAGATCGGCAAGGATTATTACGAGGATCTGACCGCCGCGCGCCTTGCCGAGATCCTTGACGAACTGGCCGCCGGCAAGGTGCCGGTGCCGGGTCCGCAGAACGGCCGTTATGCGGCCGAGCCGCAGGGTGGCCCGACCACCCTGAAAGCCCATGAAAAGGGGCGCGCGCCGCATAATGCAAGCGTTGCGCGGGCGGTGGAACTGGGCGATACCGTCAAGCGCATCGACGGCAGCGAAGTGCCGCTTTCGGCCCCCTGGTCGGGTGGTGCCAGGGGGCGCAAGGTGCCTGGCGCGGCAGCAAGTGCCGGGCCGAAGGCCGGCGCAGGGGCGGCAGCGCGCAAGCCTGCCGCGAAGGCGACCGTGAAAACTGCCGGGAAAGCCACCGGAAAGGCGGCTGCGAAAGCCGCGGCAGGAAAACCGGCGCGCCGCCCGGTGGCGCCCGACGGCAAGCCCGAGCTTCTGAAGGCGCCGCGCGGCGGCAAGGCCGATGATCTGAAGATGATCAAGGGCGTGGGGCCGAAGCTCGAGAAGCTGCTGAACGAGCTGGGCGTCTGGCATTTCGATCAGATTGCCGGCTGGCGCAAGAGAGAGGTGCAATGGGTGGACGAACATCTTGAGGGCTTCAGGGGCCGGATCGTGCGTGACGAGTGGATCAGGCAGGCCAGGGTGCTGGCGAAAGGCGGTGAAACCGAATTCGCCAGCCGCGTGAAGAAGGGTGATGTCTATTGATCCGCCGTCCCGGGGCCGACAGCCGCGGGCAGCAGCAGGATATTTCGAGGTCGAGCACATGGTGGCACGAGAAAACGAAAAGAACCGGCCGGGCCTTTCCCCAGGGAAGGGGCGCGGCCTGATGCCGCCATCATCGAAGCAACGAAACGGCAACAGGGATTGATGATATGAGTAATGAAAGCAAGGGTGGTCTGTTCTCGTGCACCAATGTCTGCTGGATCGTCGGCGCGCTGTTCGCGCTGGCAACCTGGCTGGTTCTCGCGCGGCGTTACGAGGTCGGGACCGTTACGGCGGTCATCGTGGCGCTGGTGGTGCTGTTTGCGCTGGTCTGGCTTCTGCAGAAGCTGTTCTGCAGCTATGTGCCCGGGGAGCGGCATGCCGGTATCGGCGGGGACGAGCCCGTCAGGGTTGCCCCCGAGCATCTGAAGGAAATCGACCGGATCGAGGAAGAAGCTCTGGCCCGGAAGCCCGAGTTCAACATTGCCGAAGAAATGCGCGGCGAGGATGTGCCGAGCGGCACGGAAAGGGGCGGGGCGGAACCCGAACCGGTGCCCGAACCGGCGCCCGAACCCGAGCCGGCCGCAAAACCGGTCCCGGCCGTGCAGGAGAAGGGCAGCGTGGCGAAAGCGAAGAAAACCGCCGCGAAGAAACCGGCGCGCCGCCCGGTGGCGCCCGACGGCAAGCCCGAGCTTCTGAAGGCGCCGCGCGGCGGCAAGGCCGATGATCTGAAGATGATCAAGGGCGTGGGGACGAAGCTCGAGAAGCTGCTGAACGAGCTGGGCGTCTGGCATTTCGATCAGATTGCCGGCTGGCGCAAGAGAGAGGTGCAATGGGTGGACGAACATCTTGAGGGCTTCAGGGGCCGGATCGTGCGTGACGAATGGATCAGGCAGGCCAGGATGCTGGCGAAAGGCGGTGAAACCGAATTCGCCAGCCGCGTGAAGAAGGGCAAGGTCTACAAGGGCTGATCGGAAAGGGCCGAGCGGACAATGCAACGGAAAGCCCCCGGCAGGGGAACGGTCAGCAAGGGTGAAATGGCACTGGCGCGGCGCGCGCGGCTGGTGGCGGGCGTGATCATCGTCACCATGCTGCTGTGGCTGGCGGCGCAGTGGCTGGGCGGGCATTTCGGCCTGGCGCCGCGCTATGCCTTCCTGTTCGATCTTGCCGCGCTGGCCGCCTTCGTCTGGGCAATGGCCGTAACCTATCAGATCCGCCGCCGGCAGGGTGAACTGGCCGGAACACGGGAGAATGACCGCAATGCTCGATGACAAGGACCGGATATTCACCAATCTCTATGGCATGCATGACCGCAGCCTGGCCGGCGCCCGCGCGCGCGGTCACTGGGACGGCACCGCCGATCTGGTGAAGAAGGGGGCCGACTGGATCATCCAGGAGGTGAAGGACAGCGGCCTGCGCGGGCGCGGCGGCGCGGGGTTTCCGACCGGGCTGAAATGGAGCTTCATGCCGAAGGAAAGCGATGGCCGCCCTTCCTATCTGGTAATCAACGCCGATGAATCCGAGCCCGGCACCTGCAAGGACCGCGAGATCATGCGCCATGATCCCCACACCCTGATCGAGGGAGCGCTGCTGGCGGGTTTTGCCATGGGGGCGCATGTGGCGCATATCTATATCCGCGGTGAGTTCGTCCGCGAGCGCGAGGTGCTTCAGGCGGCGATCGACGAGGCCTATGAGGCGGGGCTTCTGGGGCGCAATGCGGCCGGCTCGGGCTGGGATTTCGATCTTTTCCTCAGCCACGGCGCGGGGGCCTATATCTGTGGCGAGGAAACGGCGCTTCTGGAAAGCCTCGAGGGCAAGAAGGGGATGCCGCGCATGAAGCCGCCGTTTCCGGCCGGAGCGGGGCTTTACGGCTGTCCGACCACGGTGAACAACGTGGAATCGATCGCCGTGGTGCCCACCATCCTGCGCCGCGGCGGGGCCTGGTTTGCCTCGATCGGGCGGCCCAACAACACCGGCACCAAGCTGTTTGCGATCTCGGGCCATGTGAATGCCCCCTGCGTGGTGGAAGAGGCAATGTCGATCCCGCTGAAAGAGCTGATCGACCGTCACTGCGGCGGCATCCGCGGCGGCTGGGAAAATCTCAAGGCGGTGATTCCGGGGGGATCTTCGGTGCCTTTGCTGCCTGCCGATATCGCCGAAGAGGCGATCATGGATTTCGACTGGCTGCGCGAGCAGCATTCGGGGCTCGGTACCGCGGCGGTGATCGTGATGGACAAGTCCACGGATGTGATCAGGGCAATCTGGCGGCTGTCGAAATTCTACAAGCACGAAAGCTGCGGCCAGTGCACCCCCTGCCGCGAGGGCACCGGCTGGATGATGCGGGTGATGGAACGCCTGGTGCGCGGCGAGGCCGGGATCGAGGAAATCGACATGCTGCTTGATGTCAGCAGGCAGGTCGAGGGGCACACGATCTGTGCGCTCGGCGATGCGGCCGCCTGGCCGGTCCAGGGGCTGATCCGCCATTTCCGCGACGAGATCGAGGACAGGATCCGCGCACAGCAGAAGGGCCGCGCCGGCGCGGTCGCGGCAGAGTAGGGGGCGGGGTGAGGCACCCGGGGGCACATATCGCCGGTGGCGCCGCCAGGCGGCAGTGCGCAATGCGCGGTTATCCGATAACCGCCGGCTTCGGCGCGCCGTTATTGCATAACGGGCCTTGCGGCGCCCATCTCCTTTCGGATGAAAGGAGATTTGCCATGACAAGCCTGAAAATCCGTGTTTTCGCAGTGTTCGTGCTTCTGGCCGGGCCGGCGGTTCCGGCGATCGCCAAGGTGCCGCTGCCCGAGGAACGGCACATCAACCTGTCGCTGATGGCGGGGGTCGTGGGCGACGAGATCCGCAAGAACTGCCCCACGATCTCGCCGCGCTATTTCGTGGTGTGGCAGAAGCTCGAGGCGCTGAAGCAATATGCGATCCGTCAGGGTTATGAGCGCGACGAGGTGAAGGCCTTCCTGAAGGATCCGCAGGAAAAGGCGCGGGTGAGGAAGATGGCTGCCGACTACATGGCCGCCCGCGGCGTGAAACCGGGCGATGCACAGAGCTATTGCCGCCTGGGCGAAGAGGAAATCGCGAAGAAAAGCCTGATCGGCCAGTTGCTGAGGAGCCGGAGATGAAGATTTCTGCAGTCATGTTCCTGCCTGCCGCGGCCGGCGCGCACGCAACGGTCGCCGCGGATGCGCACCACCCCCCCGGCCTGACCGGAGACGCCTGGAAAGTGGATGGAACCTGCTCATGACCGACACGAGAAAGATCATCATCGATGGCCGCGAAATCGAGGTGGACGGGGCCATGACCCTGATCCAGGCGGCCGAAGTGGCGGGAATCGAGATCCCGCGCTTCTGCTATCACGAGCGGCTTTCGATCGCGGGCAACTGCCGGATGTGCCTTGTCGAGGTGGTGGGCGGCCCTCCGAAACCGGCCGCCAGCTGTGCCATGCAGGTGCGCGATCTGCGCCCCGGCCCCGAGGGGCAGCCGCCCGAGGTGCGCACCAATTCGCCGATGGTGAAGAAGGCGCGCGAGGGGGTGATGGAATTCCTGCTGATCAACCACCCGCTTGATTGCCCGATCTGCGATCAGGGCGGCGAATGCGATCTGCAGGACCAGGCCATGGCCTATGGGGTTGATTTCTCGCGCTATCGCGAGCCCAAGCGCGCGGTCGAGGATCTCGATCTCGGACCGCTGGTGGACACCTGCATGACGCGCTGCATCTCCTGCACCCGCTGCGTGCGCTTTACCACCGAAGTGGCCGGCATCACCGTGATGGGCCAGACGGGGCGCGGGGAAGATGCCGAGATCACCACCTATCTCGGCGCCACGCTCGACAGCAACCTGCAGGGCAATATCATCGATCTGTGCCCCGTGGGCGCGCTGACCAACAAGCCCTATGCGTTCTCGGCCCGCCCGTGGGAGTTGCGAAAGACCGAAACCATCGACGTGATGGATGCGCTCGGCTCGAACATCCGGGCCGATGTGCGCGGCCGGCAGGTGATGCGCATCCTGCCGCGCGAGCACGCCGGGGTGAACGAGGAATGGATTTCCGACAAGGCCCGCTTTGCCTGGGACGGGCTGAAACGCCAGCGGCTTGACCGGCCCTATCTGCGCAGGGCGGGCAAGCTGGTTCCGGTGGGCTGGCCCGAGGCGCTTGCCGCCGCCGCGAAGGCGCTGAAAGGCGCGCAGAAGGCGGCGGGGCTGGTGGGCGATCTGGTGCCTGTCGAGGCGGCGTTTTCCCTGAAGGAGCTGATCGAAGGGCTCGGCGGAAGCGTGGAATGCCGGGTGGATGGTGCGAAGCTGCCGGCAGGGAACCGCTCGGCCTATGTGGGCACGGCAGGCATCGAGGATATCGACAGCGCGCGGATGATACTGCTGATCGGCACCAATCCGCGGCTCGAGGCGCCGGTGCTGAATGCGCGAATCCGCAAGGCCTGGCTGAACGGCGCCGAGATCAGGCTGATCGGCACGGCAGCGGATCTGACCTATGACTGCAGCCACCTGGGCGACGACCGCGCGGCGCTGGTACAGGCACTGAAGGGCAGGCCCGGAAAGGTGCCGCAGCCTTCTGTGGTGATCGTCGGGCAAGGGGCGCTTCGCGGCGCTGACGGCGCGGCAGTGCTGGGCCATGCGATGCAGCTTGCCGAGGCGTATGGCGCGAAGTTCCTGGTGTTGCACACCGCGGCCGGGCGGGTGGGCGCGCTGGACGTGGGGGCCACCTGCACGGGCGGCCTGGAGGCGGCGCTTGAGGGGGCGGATGTGATCTGGAATCTCGGCGCCGATGAAACCGACCTGCCGGAAGGCCCCTTCGTGATCTATCAGGGCAGTCATGGCGATCGTGGTGCGCACCGGGCCGACCTGATCCTGCCTGCGGCGGCCTGGACGGAGGAGGACGGTCTTTTCGTCAATACCGAAGGCCGTCCGCAACTGGCGCTGCGCGCCGCCTTTCCCCCGGGCGAGGCCAAGGAAAACTGGGCCATCATTCGCGCGGTTTCGGGGGAAACGGGCGCGGTCCTGCCCCATGACAGTCTGGCCGCGCTGCGCCACCGGCTGCTGGAAGCGGTGCCCCATCTGGCCGAGATCGACTGTCTTGCGGAAAACGAATGGCAGCCGCTGCCCGCAGGGCGGCTCGGCAAGGGGCGTTTCGCCGCTGCGATCGATGACTACTGGCTTGCCAATCCGATCGCACGGGCCAGCCGGGTTCTTGCGGAATGCTCGGCGCTTTCGCTGGCGCGGGCCGGATCGAATCTGGCGGCGGAATAGCCATGATGCAGGGCGCTCTTCATATCGCGGCGATTGCTCCGGTGCTTGTGATGGCGGCGGGGGTGGGGGGCTGTGCGCCGCCGCCCGAACTGGCCGAGAACCCCGATCTGGTGCCGGTGTATCAGGGGGCGGACGTGCTTATACTCGACGAGGGTCTGGTCAATGTGCAGGTTACCGTTCAGGATGCGCGCCGCGCTGTGGATGTCACCGATTACGCGCGCTGCGTGATGGCCGGACATGCGCGCCGGCACGGATACCGCTATGCCCGGCATCTGCGCACCAACCTTGAGGTGGACAAGACACGCCAGTGGCTGGGCGATGCGATCTATGCGCTGTCGCGGGCGCGCCCCGACGGGCTTGAGATCATGAAGACCGCCGAAGTGGTGCGGGAATGCAGGAACAACGGGATACCTTTGGTGTGAGGGCACATGGCTGAATTTCTTCAAACCCCGCTCGGCATCGCGCTTCTGATCCTCGCGCAGGGGCTTGCAATCATCGCCTTCGTGATGATCTCGCTCCTGTTCCTGGTTTACGGTGACCGCAAGATATGGGCCGCGGTGCAGATGCGCCGGGGGCCCAATATCGTGGGCGCCTTCGGGCTGCTGCAATCGGTGGCGGACGCGCTGAAATACGTGGTGAAGGAAGTGGTGATCCCGGCCGGCGCCGACAAGACGGTGTTCGTGCTGGCGCCGCTGGTGGCCTTCGTGATGTCGATGGTGGCCTGGGCGGTAATTCCCTTCAACGAAGGCTGGGTGCTGGCCGACCTGAACGTGGCGATCCTTTACGTGTTTGCGGTATCCTCGCTCGAGGTTTACGGCATCATCATGGGGGGCTGGGCCTCGAACTCGAAATATCCCTTTCTGGGCTCCCTGCGCTCGGCGGCGCAGATGATTTCCTATGAGGTGTCGATCGGGCTGATCATCATCGGCGTGGTGCTGTCCACCGGCTCGCTCAACCTTACCGATATCGTGCGCGCCCAGGACGGCAGCTATGGATTCTTCTCGTGGTACTGGCTGCCGCATCTGCCGATGGTAGTGCTGTTCTTCGTTTCGGCGCTGGCCGAAACCAACCGTCCGCCCTTCGATCTGCCCGAGGCCGAAAGCGAACTGGTGGCGGGCTATCAGGTGGAATATTCCTCGACCATGTTCCTGCTGTTCATGGCCGGCGAATACATCGCCATCTTCCTGATGTGCGCGCTGATCACGCTGCTGTTCTTCGGCGGCTGGCTGTCGCCTGTTCCCGGCCTGCCCGACGGCGTGCTGTGGATGGTGGGCAAGATGGCCTTCTTCTTCTTCATCTTTGCAATGGTCAAGGCGATAACGCCGCGCTACCGCTACGATCAGCTGATGCGGATCGGATGGAAGGTGTTCCTGCCGCTGTCGCTGGCCTGGGTGGTGATCGTGGCGTTCCTGGCGAAATACGAGGCTTTCGGCGGCGCCTGGGCCCGCTGGACGACTGGAGGATAGGCGCATGGCATTCGATTACCTCCGCGCGACGAAATACTTTCTGCTGACGGATTTCATCAAGGGCTTCGGGCTGGGGCTGAAATATTTCTTCGCGCCCAAGGCCACGCTGAACTATCCGCAGGAAAAGGGGCCGCTTTCTCCGCGCTTTCGCGGCGAGCATGCGCTGCGCCGCTATCCGAACGGCGAGGAACGCTGCATCGCCTGCAAGCTGTGCGAAGCGATCTGCCCGGCCCAGGCCATCACCATCGAGGCCGAGCCGCGCGCCGACGGTTCGCGCCGCACCACCCGCTATGACATCGACATGACCAAGTGCATCTACTGCGGATTCTGCCAGGAGGCCTGCCCGGTGGATGCGATCGTCGAGGGGCCGAATTTCGAGTTTTCCACCGAGACCCGCGAAGAGCTGATGTATGACAAGCAGCGGCTGCTTGACAACGGCGAACGCTGGGAAGCCGAGATCGCCCGCAATCTTGAACTGGATGCGCCCTACCGCTGAGGCGGATCGGGCTGGAAGGGCCGCAGGCCCGGGAAGAGAGGGACAGAAAATGGGTGTCGCAGGACTGGCATTTTACCTGTTTGCCATCACCTCGCTGGTGGGGGCCGCGATGACGGTGGTCTCGAAGAACCCCGTTCATTCGGTGCTCTGGCTGATCTCGGCCTTCCTCAGTGCGGCGGGGCTGTTCATCCTGCTCGGGGCCGAATTCGTGGCGATGCTTCTGGTGATCGTCTATGTGGGGGCGGTGATGGTGCTGTTCCTGTTCGTGGTGATGATGCTCGATGTGGATTACGAGGAACTGCGCGGTCAGATGGCGAAATACGTGCCGCTTGCGCTGTTCATCGGCATCATCTTCCTGATGAATCTGGGGCTGGCCTTCGGGCCGTGGGAATTTTCCGAAACAGCCGGCAACCTGCGTGCCGCGCCCGCTCCGGATCCGGGCGAGGTGCACAATACCGCGGCGCTCGGGCGGCTGATCTACGACGACTACATCTATCTGTTTCAGGCAGCGGGGCTGATCCTGCTGGTGGCGATGATCGGCGCGATCGTGCTGACCCTGCGCCACCGCAAGGACGTGAAGCGCCAGAACGTGGTTGAACAGATGCACCGCGATCCGGCGAAAGCCATGGAACTGAAGGACGTGAAACCGGGGCAGGGGCTTTGAACATGATCGGACTTGAACATTACCTTTCGCTGGCCGCCGGTCTGTTCGTGATCGGCATCTTCGGCATCTTCCTGAACCGCAAGAACGTGATCATCATCCTGATGTCGATCGAACTGATGCTGCTTGCCGTCAACATCAACCTGGTGGCGTTCTCGCATTTCCTCGGCGATCTGGTGGGCCAGGTATTCACCATGTTCGTGCTGACCGTGGCCGCGGCCGAGGCCTCGATCGGGCTGGCCATTCTGGTGGCCTTCTACCGCAATCGCGGCTCGATCGAGGTTGAAGACGTCAACGTGATGAAAGGTTAGGGGCCATGGCTACGATCCTTCTTTTCGCCCCGCTGGCGGGCGCTCTGATCGCGGGGTTCGGCTGGCGCCTGATCGGCGAGGCCGCGGCCCAGTATGTCAGCACCGGGCTCCTGTTCCTTTCGGCCGTGCTGGCCTGGATCCTGTTCCTCGGACTTGAACCGGGCACGCAGCACATTGCCCTTTTCCGCTGGGTGGAAAGCGGCACCCTCAGCGTTGACTGGGGCATCCGCATGGACCGTCTGACCGCCATCATGCTGATCGTGGTCACCACCGTATCGGCGCTGGTGCATCTCTATTCCATCGGCTACATGGCCGATGACCCCGAATGGAAGCCGGGCGAAAGCTACAAGCCGCGCTTCTTCGCCTATCTTTCCTTCTTCACCTTCGCCATGCTGATGCTGGTGACATCCGACAACCTGCTGCAGCTGTTCTTCGGCTGGGAAGGTGTGGGCGTGGCCTCGTATCTTCTGATCGGCTTCTATTACCGCAAGCCAAGCGCCAATGCGGCCGCGATCAAGGCTTTCGTGGTGAACCGGGTAGGCGATTTCGGTTTTGCGCTCGGCATCTTCGCCCTTTACTGGCTGACCGACAGCATCGTTCTTGACGACGTGTTCGCCGCCGCTCCCGCGCTGGCCGATCAGAACCTTGCCTTCCTGTGGCGCGACTGGAACGCCGCCAATCTGGTGGGGGTGCTGCTGTTCATCGGCGCCATGGGGAAATCGGCGCAGTTCTTCCTGCATACCTGGCTGCCTGATGCGATGGAGGGCCCGACACCGGTTTCGGCGCTGATCCATGCCGCAACCATGGTGACGGCGGGGGTGTTCCTGGTGGTGCGCATGTCGCCGCTTTACGAATATGCTCCGGCGGCCACCGACATGATCGTGGTGACCGGCGCCGTCACCGCCTTTTTCGCCGCGACCGTGGGTCTGGTGCAGAACGACATCAAGCGCGTGATCGCCTATTCCACCTGTTCGCAGCTGGGCTACATGTTCGCCGCGGCGGGGGTGGGCGTCTATTCGGTGGCCATGTTCCACCTGCTGACCCATGCCTTCTTCAAGGCGCTGCTGTTCCTGTGTGCGGGCGCGGTGATCCACGCCATGCACCACGAACAGGACATGCGACGCTATGGCGGGCTGCGCCACAAGATCCCGCAGACCTTCTGGCTGATGGTGATCGGCACGCTGGCGATCACCGGGGTGGGGATACCGGGCACCCAGATCGGTTTTGCGGGGTTCCTGTCCAAGGATGCGATCATCGAATCCACCTGGGGGGCAGGCACGTCGGTGGCCGAGTTTGCCTTCTGGCTGCTGGTGATCGCCGCCGCCTTCACCAGCTTCTACAGCTGGCGGCTGATCTTCATGACATTTTTCGGACAACCGCGCGACAGCCATGCCCATGAACATGCCCACGAGGCGCCACTGGTGATGCGGGTGCCGCTTTATGCGCTGGCCCTGGGCGCGGTGGTTTCGGGGATGCTGTGGTATGGCAGCTTCTTCGGCAAGCATGAGCAGGTGAACGAATTCTTCGCCATTCCCGCGCATGAGGAAACCGCCGCCGGGGCCGCCACCGCCGAAGGTTCGGGCGGTGCTGCCGGGGCAGGCCACGGGGCGGTGCCGGCAGGCGGCAGCCACATGACAGCCGCGCCCGGCGTGGCGCCCGAGGGAGCGATCTTCATGCTGCGCGGCGGCGAGGTGATGGACCGCGCTCACCACGCGCCCAAATGGGTGAAATTCGCGCCCTTCCTTGCCATGCTCGGAGGGCTGGCGCTGGCCTGGCTGTTCTACATACGCAACACGGCGCTGCCGCAGCGGCTGGCCGCCACCTTCCGTCCGCTCTACCTGTTCCTGCTGAACAAGTGGTATTTCGACGAGCTTTACGACGCCCTCTTCGTGAAGAACGCCTTCCGTCTCGGACGGCTGTTCTGGAAGGGTGGCGACGAGCGGCTCATCGACGGCACGATCAATGGCGTGGCCATGGGGCTGGTGCCGCGGATGACGCGTTTTGCCCGCGCCGTGCAGACCGGCTACGTGTTCACCTATGCCCTTGCGATGGTGGTGGGGATCGTGGTGCTTCTGACCTGGATGGCGATCAGCGGGGGAGCCGAGTAATGGACAATCTTCTTTCCATCGTCACCTTCATTCCGCTTCTGGGCGCGGCGATCCTGGCCCTGTTCCTGCGAGGAGACGACCCGGCCGCACGCGGCAATGCGAAATGGGTGGCCCTGATCACCACCCTGACCACCTTCGTCTTTTCGCTGTTCATCCTGACCGGATTCGATCCTTCCGACACGGGCTTCCAGTTCGTCGAGGAAAAGGAATGGATCCTGGGCCTGAAATACAAGATGGGGGTGGACGGGATCAGCGTGCTGTTCGTGATGCTCACCACCTTCCTGATGCCGCTGGTGATCCTGTCGTGCTGGAACGTGAAAACCCGCGTGAAGGATTACATGATCGCCTTCCTGGTGCTTGAAACGCTGATGATCGGCGTGTTCACGGCGCTTGATCTGGTGCTGTTCTACCTGTTCTTCGAGGCGGGGCTGATCCCGATGTTCCTGATCATCGGCATCTGGGGCGGGCAGAACCGGATCTATGCGGCGTTCAAGTTCTTCCTCTACACGCTGCTCGGTTCGGTTCTGATGCTGGTGGCGATGGTGGCCATGTACATGGATGCCGGCACTACCGACATCCCGGCGCTGCTCGATCATCAGTTCGCCAGCGCGCCGCTGCAGGTGCTGGGCCTGACGGTGACGGGGGGGATGCAGGCGCTTCTGTGGTTGGCCTTCTTTGCCTCTTTCGCGGTGAAGATGCCCATGTGGCCGGTGCACACCTGGCTGCCCGATGCCCATGTGCAGGCGCCCACCGGGGGATCGGTTGTGCTGGCGGCGATCCTGCTGAAGATGGGCGGCTATGGATTCCTGCGTTTCAGCCTTCCCATGTTCCCGGTTGCCAGCGATCTGTTCACGCCGCTGATCATGTGGCTTTCCGTGATCGCCATCGTCTATACCTCGCTGGTGGCTCTGGTCCAGGAAGATATGAAGAAGCTCATCGCCTACAGTTCGGTTGCCCACATGGGCTATGTGACGATGGGCACCTTCGCCGCCAACCAGCAGGGGGTGGACGGGGCGATCTTCCAGATGTTGAGCCATGGTTTCATCTCGGGGGCGCTGTTTTTGTGCGTGGGCGTGATCTATGATCGCATGCACACCCGTGAAATTGCCGCCTATGGCGGGCTGGTGAACCGGATGCCGGCCTATGCGCTTGTGTTCATGTTCTTCACCATGGCCAATGTGGGGCTGCCGGGCACTTCGGGTTTCGTGGGCGAGTTTCTGACCCTTCTGGGCACCTTCCGCGCCAACACCTGGGCGGCGGCGGTGGCCACCACCGGGGTGATCCTTTCGGCGGCCTATGCGCTGTGGCTCTATCGTCGGGTGGTGTTCGGCGATCTGGTTCGCGAGGCCCTGCGCACCATTGGCGATCTTACCCCGCGCGAAAGGCTGATCTTTGCGCCGCTGGTGGCGATGACGCTGCTGCTCGGGGTCTATCCGGGGCTGGTGACCGACATCACCGGTCCGTCGGTGCAGGCGCTGGTCGAAAACTATCACCAGGCGGTCGGGGCGGCCGCCGAGGGCGGCGCCGGGGCCGAACCCCGTGCCGCAGCGGAGCATTGAGGATGGAACAGACGATGACGAGCGATATCCCCACCGGACTGGCAATCCTCGCCCCGGAAATCACCCTGGCGGTCTATGCAATGGCGGCGCTGATCTTCGCCGTCTATACCGGGAAGGACAGGCTCAGCGGTGCCCTTACCTGGCTTACCGCGCTGGTGATGGCGGCGATCGCGCTGTGGATCGGGATGCGCGCCCCGGCCGCGCGCGAGGCCTTCAACGGGGCCTTCATCGACGATGGGTTTTCGCGCTTTGCCCGCATCACGATCCTGCTGGCGGTGGCCGCGGTGCTGCTGACGGGGAAAGACTATCTGGATCGCGGGCGGCTTGCCCGGTTCGAATATCCGATCATTGCGGCGCTGGCCGCGGTGGGCATGATGATGATGGTTTCGGCCGGTGACCTGATGGCGCTTTACATGGGGCTCGAACTGCAGTCCCTGGCGCTTTATGTGCTGGCGGCGATGAACCGCGACAACGTGAAATCCACAGAGGCCGGGCTCAAGTATTTCGTGCTGGGGGCGCTGTCATCGGGGCTTCTGCTCTATGGGGCCTCGCTGGCCTACGGCTTTGCCGGCTCGACCCGCTTCGACGTGCTGATCACCACGCTCAGCGATGGCCGCGTGCCGATCGGTCTGCTGTTCGGGCTGGTGTTCATCCTTGTCGGTCTGGCCTTCAAGGTTTCCGCCGTGCCTTTCCACATGTGGACACCCGATGTCTATGAAGGCGCGCCCACGCCGGTAACCGCCCTTTTCGCCACCGCTCCCAAGATGGCGGCCATGGCGCTGATGGCGCGGGTGCTGCACGATGCTTTCGGTCTGGCGGTTGGTGACTGGAGCCAGATCCTGGTTCTGCTGTCGGTGCTTTCGATGCTGCTTGGCGCCATTGCGGCCATCGGCCAGACCAACATCAAGCGGCTGATGGCCTATTCCTCGATCTCGCACATGGGCTTTGCGCTGATGGGGCTGGCAGCGGGGGGCAGCTTCGGGGTGCAGGCAATGCTGATCTACATGGTGATCTACGTGATGATGAACGTGGGCACCTTCGCCTTCATCCTGTCGATGAAGCGCGATGGCCGCCCGCTTGCCGATATCGCGGCGCTCAATCTCTATTCGCTCCATGCACCTGGCAAGGCGCTGGCAATGCTGATCCTGCTGTTCAGCCTGGCGGGCATTCCGCCGCTGCTGGGCTTCTTCGGCAAGTTCTATGTGCTGAAGGCTGCGGTGGATGCGGGGCTGGTGTGGCTTGCAGGGGTGGGGATGATCGCTTCGGTGATCGGTGCCTTCTATTATCTGCGCATCGTCTATTACATGTATTTCGGCGAAGAGGGCGAGGCGATCGACACCTCGATGCCCCCGGTGCAGTGGCTGTTCCTGATGGCGACGGCGGCGGTGATGCTGCTTGGGGTGGTCAACCTTCTGGGGCTCGAACCCCTTGCCGAGGCAGCGGCGGCGGCCCTTGTCAGATAGGCCCGACAAGTGGTCCGACTGGCCGGCCGGCACCGGCCGGCTGGTTCTGGCGGAATGCGACAGCACCATGGATGAAACGCTCCGGCGCGCGGGTGATCTGGCCGCACCCGCCTGGATCATGGCGCTGCGTCAGACGACGGGGCGCGGACGGCGCGGACGCCGCTGGCATGATCCCGAAGGCAATTTCGCGGCCACCCTGCTGCTGCGCCCCGGAATGCCGCCCCCGGAGCGTGCGTTGCACTCCTTCATCGCCGCGCTCGCGCTTCACGATGCTCTGGCCCGGGCAACGGGCATGTCTGCGCGCTTCACCCTCAAATGGCCCAATGACGTGCTGCTCGACGGGCGGAAGCTTGCCGGCATCCTGCTGGAAAGCCGTGGCGATCTGCTGCTGATCGGCATTGGCGTGAACCTGTCCGGGGCGCCCGATCCGGCGGCCCTTCCCGCCGGCGCCCTTGCGCCGGTGGCGCTGGCTCCGGCTACCGGCTGCCGGATCGGGCCCGGGGAATTCCTTGATCTTCTGGCCCCTGCCTTCGCCCGCCACGCGGCCGGTTTTGCCGCGCATGGTTTTGCTCCGATCCGCCGTGCCTGGCTGGCGCGCGCCGCGCATCTTGGCGGCGAAGTTGCCGTGCAGGCCGGGAATGCACGCCTCACCGGGCGTTTCGAGACGCTGGACGAGCACGGCGCCCTTGTTCTAGACACGGGAGCAGGGCTTCGCCGCATCGCAGCAGGCGAGGTGTTCTTCACCGGCAGGGAGGGCAGCTGATGCTTCTTGCGATCGATTGCGGCAACACCAACACCGTTTTTGCATTGTGGGACGGGAAAAGGTTCCTCTGCACCCTGCGCACCAGCACCGAGCATCGGCGCACCGCCGACCAGTATTTCGTCTGGCTCGACACGCTGCTGCGGCACCACGGCATTCCGTTCGATGTGGATGCGGTGGTGATTTCCTCTACCGTGCCGCGGGTGGTGTGGAACCTGCGGGTGTTTGCCGATCGCTATTGCGGATGCCGCCCCCTGGTGGTGGGGCGGCCCGATTGCCTGCTGCCGGTCGAGGTGCGGGTGGATGCGGGCACCCAGGTGGGCCCCGACCGTCTGGTGAATACGGTGGCCGGTTTCGACCGCCATGGCGGTGATCTGATCATCGTCGATTTCGGCACGGCCACCACCTTCGATGTGGTTGATACCGACGGCGCCTATGTGGGCGGGGTGATCGCGCCCGGCGTCAACCTCAGCCTGCGCGCCCTGCACGAAGCCGCTGCGGCCCTGCCGCATGTGGATGTGACGAAGCCCGGGCACGTGATCGGAACCAATACCGTGGCCTGCATGCAGTCGGGGGTGTTCTGGGGATATGTGGGGCTGGTCGAGGGGATCTGTGCGCGTATCCGGGCTGAGAGGGGCCGAAACATGAAAATCATATCCACCGGGGGGCTTGCCCCCCTGTTCCAGCAGGGCCAGGCCCTGTTTGATGCATTCGAGGACGACCTGACGATGCACGGGCTGACCGTCATCCATCAATACAACAAGGACCAGATCGGAAGATGAGCGAAAACCAGAGCAGCAGGCCGGACAAGGGCCGGACCGCATCGCGCCGGGGCAGGCACAACGGAGGCGGCAGGCGTGGCCGCGGCAAGGGCGGCGGCGAGAAGGGGAATGGCAACGAACGCCTGATCTTCCTGCCGCTGGGCGGCGCCGGCGAGATCGGCATGAACTGCTATGTCTATGGTTATGGCGCCCCGGGGCGCGAACGGCTGATCGTGGTCGATCTGGGGGTCACCTTTCCCAACATGGATTCCACCCCCGGCGTCAACCTGATCTTTGCCGATATCGCCTGGCTGGTCGAGAACCGGGAGCGGATCGAGGCGATCTTCATCACCCATGCGCACGAGGATCACGTGGGGGCCGTCAGCCTGCTGTGGGACAGGCTGCGCGTGCCGGTGCATGCCCGCCCCTTCACCGCCCATATTGCCCGGCGCAAGATGGAAGAGCGCGGCCTTGATCCGAAAGAGGTGCTGACCGCCGAACCCTGGCCCGCGGTGGTCAGGGCGGGGCCGTTCGATGTATCCTTCGTGCCGATCTCGCACTCGATTCCCGAAAGCTCGGGGCTGGCGATCGATACGCCGGCCGGACGGGTGGTGCATACCGGCGATTTCAAGCTTGACGAAACCCCTGTCGAGGGCGAGCCGTTCGATCCGCAGCTCTGGGCCGAGATCGCGAAACCGGGGGTGCAGGCGCTGGTCTGCGATTCCACCAATGTGTTTACCGAACGCCCCAACCGTTCGGAGGCCACCGTCGGCCCCGAGATCCGCAGGCTGGTGGCTGGTGCCGAGGGCATGATGGTGGCCACCACTTTCGCCTCGAACATCGCCCGGCTGAAGACGCTGGCCGATGCCGGCATTGCCGCGGGGCGCTCGGTGTGCATGCTCGGACGCTCGATGCAGCGGATGATCGAGGCGGCGCGGGAAACCGGCGTTGTCACCGATTTCCCGCCTGTGATCAGCCCCGAAGAGGCCGTGCAGATCCCGTGCGAAAACCTGATGCTGATCGTTACCGGCAGCCAGGGCGAGCGGCGAGCGGCCTCGGCACAGCTGGCGCGCGGCAAATACATGGGCCTGCAGCTGAAGGAGGGCGACATGTTCCTGTTCTCCTCCAAGACCATCCCCGGCAACGAGCGCGGAGTGATCGCCATCATGAACGCCTTCTCGCGCATGGGGGTGGATGTGGTGTCCGAAGACATGAGCCTGTTTCATGTTTCGGGCCATGCCAACCGCCCCGATCTCGAGCGCATGCACGAGATCGTGCAACCCCGGATGGTGATCCCGATGCATGGAGAGCACCGCCACCTGCGCGCCCACATGAAACTGGCCCGCGCCAGGGGGATTGCCTCGGAGATCGTCGAAAACGGGATGATGGCGGATCTGACGGGCGAGGTGCCGAAGATCGCTGAACATGTGGAGGCGGGCCGGACCTATCTGGATGGTGCCGTGATGATCGGTGCGATGGACGGTATCGTGCGCGACCGTATCCGCATGGCCCTGAACGGCCATGTGCTGGCCACCGTTCTGGTCGAGGACGGGGTGCTGCTTGGGGATGCCTGGGTCGAGCTTTCGGGGCTGGCCGAAACCGGCGTTTCCGGGGCGCCGCTGGCCGAGACCATCGAGGATGATCTGAACCGCTTCCTGGCCCGCGCCGAGCCCGGCATGCTGGCCGACGATGACCGTCTGGAAGAGGCGATGATCCGCATCGTACGGCGTTCGTGCAGCGACGCAAGCGGCAAGAAGCCCGAAGTGACTGTGGTGATCAGCCGCCTGGAATAGGCGGGAGAAATCCCTGGCGAGAAACGGCCCCGCAGGGCCGCTTCCGGTGGTTTCCCGCACGGTCGGACTGTCGGATCAGTGCCTTTCCAGAGCCTGTCGCACATGATCGGATTCGGCGCGGCAGGCTGCTCAGGGCATGCGACTGCCATGGGGCGGGCGCGTGCCCGGACCGCCTGCGCGCCCCGGGCGAAGCAAGTGCGATCTGACGCGACATGCACTAGGCGGCGGGCAGTCTTGCCCCCACATAAAGCGGCATGCCCTGGCGGATGATGCGCAGCAGCACCGCCGGCCTGTCGCCTGCCTGTTTCAGCGCTGCGGCCAGTTCGCCCGGAGTCTGCACCGGAGCGTTGTTCACCGCCTCGATCACGTCGCCGGGGCGCAGCGCTTCGGCGTTCGGGCCCTGGGGATCGACCGATATGACAACGACCCCGGCGGCGTCCGGCGGCAGGCCGTGACGGGCGGCAAGTTCCGGGGTCAGCGGTTCGACCTCGATCCCCAGTTTCGAGGGCGACAGCCCGCTGCCCCCGCTGCCCCGGGGGGGCATTGCCTGTTTTTCGGGGGAAAGCGTGCCGATGGTTACATCGCGTTCGATCTTCCTGCCGTCGCGGAGAATCACGAAGCGCACCGTTTCGCCGGGATCGAGCGCCGCCACCAGGGAGGGCAGTTCCTGCATGGTCTTCACCCTTTCGCCGCCCACTTCGAGGATCACGTCGCCGGCCCGCAGCCCTGCCTGTCTGGCCGGGCCGTCGGGCCGGACACCGGAAACCAGCGCGCCCTCGGGGGCCTCAAGCCCCAGGGCCTCGGCGATTTCGGGGGTGATCTCCTGGATGCGAACCCCCAGCCATCCCCGGGTAACGGTGCCGTTTTCGCGCAGTTCGCTTACCACCTTGCGGATCGTGTCGGACGGGATCGAGAAACCGATACCCACCGAGCCGCCCGAGGGGCTGAAGATCGCGGTGTTCATGCCCACGACTTCGCCCTTCGTGTTGAACAGCGGTCCACCCGAATTGCCGCGGTTGATGGCGGCGTCGGTCTGGATGTAGCTGTCATAGGGGCCGGCGTCGATATCGCGGCCAAGCGCCGAGATGATCCCCGCCGTCACCGTGCCGCCCAGGCCGAACGGGTTGCCGACGGCGATCACCGCATCCCCCACCCGAAGCCTGCCGGAATCGGCAAACCTGACGGTGGGCAGATCCTTCACGCTGCCGTCCTCGATCTTCAGCAGGGCGATGTCGGTCAGGGGATCGGTGCCCAGAACGCGGGCCTTGAACCTGCGCCCGTCCTCAAGCCTGACGGTGATGGTTCCCGCGCCGTCAATCACGTGGTTGTTGGTGACGATCTCGCCATCCGGGCTGATGATATAGCCCGATCCCACACCGGTTGTCGGCTGCGGCGGATGGGAGGGCAGGCCGGGAACGGGCGGAAAGCCGGGCGGCAGTTCAAGGCCCGGCGGCATCCTGAACCCCGGTGCGCGGCCGGCGGGTTGGCGGGGATCTTTCCCCTTGACCTCGATGAAGACCACCGCGGGCGTGACCTGTTCCACCAGATCGGCATAGCCCTCTGGGGGGGCATAGGCCCGGGCAACCGGGGCTGTCGCCACCGCGGCAGTGCCCAGTGCGGCGGTCAGCGCAAGGGTCTGCACCGAGGTTGCGGCGGTTGTTGCGGCGATGCCGGCCAGCCTGCCAAGACGTGGTAGCATGTTTTTTCCTCCGTATGATGGTTCGGTATGATGGTCCAGTATGCCGGTGCTTCCCGGGTTGTCTTTCCAGGAGCGCTTCGTTCCGGCTCCGATCCTTTCCATGCAGGGCCGGCCCGATTGCCGTCTCCGGTCGTGATTCCGGCCATGCGGTGCGACGGCCGGGGCGGCCTCGCGGAACAGGCCGGGCTCCTGTCGCGGCCCGGGGTCTGTCCGGGGCGTGGCAGATACGGCGCGCACAGGGGGGACATGCAAGGCGCGCCGCGTCCGGGAACCGGGCCAGGTGGAGAAGCCCGTGCGGGCCCGGTGTGAGTGGTGGCCTGCGCGCCCCGGGTGCCCGCGCATTCAAGCTCGTCCGCTCCGCAGGAACCTCCCGACCGTCGCAGGCCATATCTGGGCATTGCTTCTTGCGGCAACCTGACGGGAGGATTACCATTTCGTAATTTGTAATTTACCGTGTCGTTTCTTCCGGGGCGGAGGAAGCAGTGTGCAATCGGGGGTTTTCCTGCCGGCTGCGGCCGGATTTTCGTTCTTCCTCCGCTCTTCCGTTGCCGGGGCAATTCCCTTTCCGCCGTGTCTGCGCCTGCGCCGAACCTTGCGAAACCGTAAGGTTCTTCCCATCTTGCGGTAAGGCAGGGGTGCGGAAATGGGGCGCCTTCCGCGAAAGGCCGGAAGCCCTCGCGGGCGGTGGCGCGCCCTGTCCTTTCATCATTGCGCACCACCGGCAATGGCAGGCAGGAGGCAGGCAGAGACACATGAAGATCCTGATCGCCGAGGACGATACCCAGACCGCGGAATATCTGCGCAAGGGGCTTGAGGCCGAGGGTCATGTGGTGGACCATGTGGACGACGGGCGCGAAGCGCTGATGCAGGCCACCATGCAGCCCTATGACATGTTCGTGGTTGATCGCATGATGCCGGGGCTTGATGGCCTGGCGCTGGTCAAGGCGATGCGGGCGGCGAAGATCACCGTGCCGGTTCTGTTCCTGACGGCGCTTGACGGGGTGGATGACCGGGTCGAGGGGCTGAACGCGGGAGCCGATGACTATCTGGTGAAACCCTTTGCCTTTGCCGAGCTTTCGGCCCGCATCCAGGCGCTGGCCCGCCGCCCGGCGATGCAGGGCGAAACCACGGTGCTGAAGGCCGGGGATCTGGAAATGGACCTGGTGCGTCGCGAGGTGCGCCGTGCCGGCCGCCGGATCGAACTGCAGCCGCGTGAATTCCGGCTGCTCGAACATCTGCTGCGCACCCGGGGCCGGGTGCAGACACGCACCATGCTGCTCGAAGCCGTCTGGGGCATCCATTTCGATCCCAATACCAGCATCGTCGAAACCCATGTCAGCCGCTTGCGCGCCAAGATCGACAAGCCCTTCGACAAGCCCCTGCTGCAAACCGTGCGCGGTGCGGGCTACATGCTGTCGCCATGAGCGCGCCGGACCGTTCCCGCGGGGGTCGCCGGATGCGCCGGGGGTGGCTGTCGGGATTGCGGCGGCTGAGGGCGAGCCTTGCGCATGTGTTTCCGGCAGCGTCAGCCAGACCACCCCGGAAGCCTTCGCCCTCTGCCAGCGCACAGGCGTCTGCTCCCGGGTGGAGAAGGCGGCTTCGGCATCCGGCAAGGCCGCTGGCGGCACTTGCCTCATCGGCATCGTTGCGGCTGGCGGCGATGGTTTCGGCGATCTTCGTGGTGGCCACCCTGGCGGCCGCGCTGATCGGCTATTTCGTTCTGGCCGGAGAACTGCACGCCAAGCTGCAGCGCGATGCCCGCCAGATGGCGGAAAACCTGGCCGCCACCTATCAGGTGGCCGGTCTGCCCGAACTGCATGCCCAGATTGCCACCAATGTTGCCACGACCCGTGGCGGCGAAAACCTTTACCTGTTCATCGACACCAGGGGCAAGCCGCGTTTCGGCAACTTTCTGATCAAGCGGCCCTTTACCGGCCCGCGCGATCTGTCGGGCGGAACCGATATCGTGCTGCCCGCGATGGAAAACCGGGGGCGGGGCCTGCGTTTTGTCGGCTACGGGCTCAGAATTCCGGCCGGCTGGGTGATCGTGGCCCGCGACACGCGCGCGATCGGCGAGATGCAGCGTATCCTGATGGGGGCGATCGGCTGGGGGCTTGGTTCGGCGATGCTGATGTCGGTGGCGCTGGCCTTCGTGCTGGCGCGGCGCAGCGAGCGGCGTATCGCCCGGCTGAACCGGGTGCTTGATGCGGTGGCGCGCGGCGATCTCGCGGCCCGTTTCGATGAACCCCGCCCGCGCCATGATGATATCGGCCGGGTCGCCGCGAAGCTCAACGAAATGCTGGAGCGGCTTTCGGTGACGGTGGAAAGCCTGCGCCAGGTTTCCAACGACGTGGCCCATGATCTGCGCACGCCGCTGGCGCGGCTGCGCAACCGGATCGAGCCCCTGCAGGCCCGCAGCGACCTGCCCGAAAGCGCGTTGCGCGAACTTGACCGGGCAGTGGCCGAGGTTGATGCCGTGGTCAAGACCTTCAATGCCGTGCTGCGCATAGCCCAGATCGAGGGCGGCAATGCCCGTCCGCGCGAACAGACGCTCGATCTGAACGATCTTGCTGCCACGGTGCACGAGATGCTCGATCCGGTGGCCGAGGAGATGGGCCATGCCCTGTCCTTCACCCCCTGGCCCGATCCGGTGCCGGTGAAGGGGGATCGCGACATGCTTGCCCAGGCGCTGGTCAACCTGGTCGAGAACGCGATGCGCCATGTGCCGCCTCCGGCCCGGATCGGCCTGACGGTTGCCCGCAAGGGGGCAACGGCACGTCTTGCCGTTGCCGACAACGGTCCGGGCATACCGCCCGAGGAACGCGAAAAGGTACTGCGCCGCTTCTATCGCCTTGACAAGGACCGGGCCCGGGCGGGCAGCGGGCTTGGCCTCAGTCTTGTCGCGGCTATCGTGCGGCTGCACGGCGGGCAGGTACGGCTGTCCGACAACAAGCCGGGCCTGCTGGCGGAAATCACCCTTGAAACAACGGGATAGCCGAAAGATCCGCCCGGCTTCGGGCGCCCGGTGCCGGCGGCGCCGCATGAAAATCGGCCGGTTTAAACGAATCTTCACGGCTTTTCCCTTTCCTGACGGAGATACAGGCGCGGAATGCCCCGCGCCGGCATGGCATCCTGCATGAGCTGCTCGGAGGCATGGGATGAAATTGTTGAACGATGTGAATATCTCGGTGAAACTGCCGCTGATCATGGGGGTGGTCGGGGGGCTGATGCTGGCCATCGTTGGCGCGGTTTCCTATACAAGCGCCCGTGATGCGCTGATCGAGGATGCGCAGGACAAGCTAGAACTGGCCTTCGAAGCCAGCCATTCCCACCTTGAATCGCGGTTCGCCATCCTTGGCAATACCCTTGTCAGCCAGGCCACCAGCCCGCTGGTGCGCCGCGCGGTGGTGGAACTCAGGGATGCCTGGTTTGCACTGCCGGGCGACAAGTCCGCCTATCTGGTGAATGCCTACATAACCAGGAACCCGAACCCGCCCGACAAGCGTTACCTGATGGGATTTTCCCGCGACAATTCTAGCTACAGTCGGGTGCACCGCAAGTATCACCCCTATTTCCGTTCGCTGATGGAGATGAACAGGCTTGGCGATCTCTATCTGATCGACGGTGACGGAAATGTTCTTTATTCGGTGCGCAAGCATGGCGACTTCGCAACTTCCCTGGCAGGCGAGGGCGCGCGTGCCAGCGCGCTTGCAGCGCTTTTTGCCGAACTCGGCCAGCGTTCCCAGGATCAGCTGTTCGACGACGATATCCTGTTCAGCGATCTCGCCCCTTACGAAGCTTCGGGCAGCCCGGCCAGCAGTTTCATGGCAGTGCCGGTCCTGTCGTCGAACGGGGCGCTTCTCGGGGTGCTTGCGGTCGAGATTCCGGGGGCGCTGATCAGCAGCATGGTTTCCCATACGGCCGGCATGGGCAAAACCGGCGAAAACCTTCTGGTGGGCAGTGATTTCCTGATGCGCAACCAGTCGCGCCTGACGGATGAGCCCACCCAACTGATCAAGAAGGTGGAAACCGAGTCCGTGCAACGCGCGCTCGGGGGCGAAACCGGTGTCATCCGGGGCACCGGGCCGTTCGGGAGAGAGGTGATGTCGGCCTATGGTCCGTTCGAATTCGGCGGTGTGAAATGGGCCGTGGTCTCGCAACAGGACATCAGCGAACTGTTGGCGCCGGCACATGCCCTGCTGCGCAAGATGCTGTGGCAGGGCGGAGGACTTCTGGCGCTGATGGCGGTGGCGGCCGTGGGGATCGCACGTGGGGTTTCGCGCCCGATCCGGGCGCTGATCGGCGCGATGTCGCGGATCGCCCGCAAGGATTATGAAACCGGAATTCCCCATGCCGATCGCCAGGACGAGATCGGGGAAATGGCTGGCGCCCTGCGCGATTTCCGTGACGACCTGAAGGCTGCCGACGAGGCCGCGGCCGAAACCCTGTTCAAGGGGGCAGCCTTCGAAAGCTGCTCGGCCGGGTTGATGATGGTCGATCGGGATTTCAACATCCGTTACGTCAATTCCTCGATCATGCGCCTGTTCCGGCTGTATCACGACGATTTCCGCACGATCCGCGAAGATTTCGATCCGGAACAGGTTGTCGGCAGGAGCATGGATATCTTCCACGGCAGGCCGGCACGGGTGCGCAGGGTTCTTTCGAACCCGGAAAACCTGCCCTATTCCACCGATATCAGGATTGGTGAGGCGCGTTTTTCCCTCGATATCAATCCGATCACCGACCGGGACGGCAACCAGACGGGCTTCGTGATCGAATGGCAGGATGTTACCGATGCGCGCATGAACAGCGCCATCCTTGCGGCAATCGACATGCACCAGATCCGGCTTGAATTCGATCTGGCGGGCAAGCTGACGTCGGCAAATGAAAACTTTCTGGAGGCGGCAGCCGTTTCGCTCGGTGAAATTCGCGGAATCGATCTTGACGAGATGTTCGATTTCGACCCGCAGAAGGCCCGCGAGCGTGGCCCCGTGGCAGAGCGCCTTGCGCGCGGCGAGGCGATCTATGGCCGTTTCGCAGTGGGGGCAACGGGAGGCGATCCGCTGCTTCTGGAGGGGGCCTTCACGCCGGTTCTTGACCGGAGCGGCATTCCCATGCGTTTCGTGCTGATCGCCAAGGATATCACTCAGGTGAATCGCCAGATGGAAGAGGCCAGGCGGCTGCGCGAAGAAATGGAACGGGCGCAGACGGATGTCGTGGAGGCACTTCGCGTGGGCCTCAGTCAACTGTCGGAGGGCGATCTGACAGCGCAGATCACCGAGCCGTTTTCCGAAGAATACGAACAGCTCAGGACGGATTTCAACGCTGCGGTGAAAACCTTGAATGATGCCATGCTGAGAGTCATCGAGAACGCCGAATCGATCCGCAACGAGGCCCGGGAGATCAGCAGTGCGGCCGATGATCTGTCGCGCCGCACCGAACGGCAGGCCGCCACGCTGGAAGAAACGGCGGCCGCGCTCGACGGGATGACGGCAAGTGTGCGCACATCGGCCGAAGGGGCGGGGCGTGCGAATCGGGTTGTCACGGAAGCCAGGGCGAATGCCGAAGCCAGCGGCGCCGTGGTCAGCGAAGCGGTCGAGGCGATGGGCAAGATAGAGGATTCTTCGAACCGGATATCGAAGATCATCAGCGTCATCGACGACATAGCCTTCCAGACCAATCTGCTTGCGCTGAATGCGGGGGTGGAGGCGGCGCGCGCCGGTGATGCAGGCCGGGGCTTTGCCGTGGTCGCATCAGAAGTACGGGCCCTTGCGCAACGCTCTTCGGAAGCGGCACGCGAAATCAACGAACTGATCTCGGCCAGTGGCCAGCATGTGAAACAGGGGGTTGAACTGGTTGGGGAAGCGGGCGAGGCGCTGCGCAGCATCGTTGCCTCGGTATCGGATATTTCGCGACATGTTTCGGAGATCGCGGCTTCGGCCGAGGAGCAGTCGGGGGGGCTTGCCGAGATCAATGCCGCAGTCAATCAGCTTGATCAGGTAACGCAGCAGAATGCGGCAATGTTCGAGGAAACCACGGCGGCAAGCCATGCGCTGACCCAGGAGGCGGAAATGCTGACCCGGACCATGGCACGCTTCAGGACCGGGGCATCCGGGAAAGCGGTTGAACCCGCCGGTCCGCCGGATGGCGATATGTTTCGTGAAGATGGGCGGCAGGGGCGGAGGGCACCGGCCGCGGAACCGCTTCCGGCGGTCGAAGGCAATATGGCGCTGATGATAGAGGCAGAACCGCAGGACGAGAATGACTGGAAGGATTTCTGAAATGCGGGATATGAAAGCGGTGCGGATGCCGCCAGGCTGTTTTCTCCGGCCGGCAGCGGGGCTGTTGCCGGGTGCGGATTTCGCTTCTGGGAAATTCAGCGGAACGCCTGCACGAATCGTGCTGCCCGGGGCTGCAAGCGTGGATGAGCAGCAGGGCGGGGCATGAGCGGAAGAGGGATCATCCATATTTCTCAGGGGGAACACGCGGTTTGCGACAATGGCGAAACATGCATTGCCACCATTCTCGGGTCATGCGTCGCGGCCTGTCTTTGGGACAGTATCGCGGGAGTTGGCGGCATGAACCACATTCTGATACCCGAACGCATGACGACCATTGGTGATTTCGAAAGCCATGGGGTCAATGCCATGGAGATCCTGATCAACGACATCGTCAAGCGGGGAGGAGACCGTTTCCGGTTGCAGGCAAAGCTGTTCGGCGGTGCCACGATGAATGCGCGCCTCGGGGATCTGGGACAACGGAATGCCGGTTTTGCCCTGGAGTTCCTGCGGGCCGAGAACATTCCCTGTGTTGCAAGCTGTCTGGGCGGCAGCCGGGCGCGCCGCATCGAATTCTGGCCGGCAAGCGGGCGTGCGCGGCAAAGATTTGTGAAACGTTGCCGGGAAGAACTTCCGCACCCGCAGCGGGCAGGCGCGCAGCGGCTGGATTCGGAAGCGGGGAGAGGTGCAGGGCCGGGCGGGGTTTCCGACGTGGAATTGTTCTGACGGGGGCGGCTGCAGCGCGCAGCAAACCGCGGAAGGCCGTCTTCAGCGCAGCGCTGCCTCGATGTTGCCGCCATCCACTGTCATCACATGGGCAGTGGTGCGTTCGGAGCAGGCCAGTGCCACGAAGGCCGCAGCCACGTGACGGGCTTCCACCTCGCGGCGCAGAAGGTTGCCGGCCATGTAGCTTTCTTCGCTGACCCCGCGGGCCCGGGCTCGTTCGGCGATGAAGGCATCATCGAGCAGCCCCGATCGTATGCGATCGGCGTTGACACCGTTGACGCGCACGCCTTTGGGGCCCAGTTCCAGTGCCAGCTGACGCAGCAGGAACATGGTTGCGGCCTTGGGGATGCCATAGGCGCCAAAGCCCCGACCGGGATTGACCGCCTGTTTCGAGACATTGAACAGGATCTGCCCGCCGCGCCCCTGTTCGCACAGCAGTCGCGCGGCGGCGGTGGCGAAATTGCGATGCGCAAAGAAATTGAGATCGAAGCTTTCGCGCAGGGTTTCATCGGGCAGCGTCAGCATTTCGCCGCTCCAGGCTGCGCCGGCGTTGGAGATCAGGATGTCGAGCCCGCCGAAGGCGCGGATGCAGGCCGCCATCGCGGCCTCTGCGGCCCCTTCGGCCGTGATGTCGAGGGCAAGAGTCCGGTGGAAGCCGTCAAGGGCCTTGCCCGCGTCTGCAAGGGCCCGGGAGTCGCGGTCGATCAGAAAGATGTCGGCGCCGAGATCGGCGAAGGCCTGCGCCGTGGCCTGGCCGATTGCGCCGGCGGCGCCGGTGATCATCACCACGCGCCCTTGCATCGGCGGAGGGGTTCCCTTGCCAAGCTTGGCCTGTTCGAGCGACCAGTATTCCATGTCGAACAGGCGGGTTTCATCCACCGGAAAATAGCCGCCGGCGGCCTGGGCGTTCACCATCACGCCGATCGCCTGGGCGGCAAGATCGGAAGCCGCGCCTGCCGCCCTTGCATCGGCGCCGATCCCGACAATGCCGACCCCTTCTATCCAGGCCAGCCGCGGGCCGGGATCGAGCAGCTTTTTCGCACCGCCGAAACGCTTGTTGTTTTCATCGAAATAGGCCTTGTAGCGGGTGATGTAGCCGTTGACGGCTTCTTCCACCGCCCGGCGCCCCCCGCTCAGGATTTCACGGGTCAGATACAGGGGGCGGTTCTTGGTGCGGATCACGTGATCGGGGGTAGGAACGCCGCGGGTGGCAAGCAGGGCCAGATCATCGCGGGCGAAGAATTCCTGGACGTTCCTGCCATTGCGCAGATCCATCACCGGCATCGGCTGATCGGGATTGCCAGCATGTTCGGCGCTGCATTTGCCGAGGTGACCGCGCAGCATCGGCAGGATTTCGGCGGCACGGGCGCTCCACTGCACGTTTTCCCCCGTGGCGGGGGCGGGCACGGCACCGGTCTTGCGCGCCAGCCAACTTTCGGCCGCGGCGGTTTGTTCGATCAACCTGTCATAGCTTTCGCGTGCGCTGTCGCCAAAGGCGAAATGGCCGTGTTTCAGCAGCAGCAGGCCTTCGACGTCCGGATTGCTCTCATAGACATCGGCTGCAACCCGGGCAAGCTCGAACCCCGGCATGATGAAGGGCACGCAGGCAACCCGCCCTTCGAAGATTTCCTGCACGACGGTTTCGGCATCGGGCAGATCGGCAAGCGCCAGCATGGCCGAGGCATGAGTGTGATCGATGAACCGGTGCGGCAGGAAGGCATGCAGCAGGGTTTCTACCGAGGGATTGGGCGCCTTGCTGTCAAGCAGGGCGGCGCGCTGCAGGTTGACCATGTCTTCATCCGAAAGGGCTTCGAGCGCGCGCAGTTCGCGCAAGGGGGCAAGGCGCACCCCCGGCAGGCCGGCTGCCTCGATCGTGGCCAGATCCCAACCCGATCCCTTGATGTGCAACACGTCGATCCTGCGGCCGAAGATATCGCGCCGCACTACCTTGCAGGAGGTGTTGCCCCCTCCGTGCAGGACAAGATCGCGATCCGCGCCGATCAGCCGTGATGTATAGACCCGCAGCGCCAGCTGGCGGTCGGCCTCGTCGGGGCCCGCTTTTCCCATCAGCCGTTCGGCCTCGTTGTCGTTCCATCTGTTGCGGATCATGCCTGCACCCTCCTTGCAAGACGGTCAGCTTGCGGTTTCAGTCCTGGATTGCGGTTTCTGCACCTTCCTGCTGCTGTCCGGGGCGGCGGATCAGGCCGCGCATTCGGGGAAGAGGGCGGCAAGCCCTTCGGAAGAGGCCCGGCAGACGCCGCGCTCGGTGATCAGCCCCGTCACCAGCCGTGCCGGGGTGACATCGAAGGCCGGGTTGCCGGCTTCGGTGCCTTCGGGGCTGATTTGCACCGCGGCGATGCGGCCGTCATCAAGGCGGCCCTGAACATGCGTCACTTCGCGTTCGTGGCGCTCTTCGATGGGAATTTCGGCGATGCCGTCGTGCACGCTCCAGTCAATGGTGGGCGAAGGCAGGGCCACATAGAAGGGCACGCCGTTGTCATGCGCAGCGAGAGCTTTCAGATAGGTGCCGATCTTGTTGCACACATCGCCCCGTGCGGTGGTGCGATCGGTGCCGACGATCACCATGTCCACCTGCCCGCGCTGCATGAGGTGCCCGCCGGCATTGTCCACGACAAGGCGGTGGGGAATGCCGTGAGCGCCGAGTTCCCATGCGGTGAGCTGTGCCCCCTGATTGCGCGGCCGGGTCTCATCCACCCAGACATGGATCGCGATGCCTGCCTCATGGGCGTGATACATCGGGCTTGTGGCGGTGCCCCAGTCTACCGTGGCAATCCAGCCGGCATTGCAGTGCGTGAGGATGTTCACGGCCTCTCCCGGTTTTTTCCGAGAGGCGATCCTGCGAATTGTTTCAAGGCCGTGAAGGCCGATATTGCGGTTGATTTCCACGTCGTCATCGCAGATCTCCAGGGCGCGCCGGTGGGCGGCTGCGGCGCGTTCGGCCTCGGGCAGGGGCCGCAGGAGGGCACGCATCCCGTCAAGCGCCCAGCGCAGGTTGATCGCGGTGGGGCGGGTGGCGTGCAGTTCTTCCCAGGCGGCATCCAGGTTGGAATCCGAAGGATCACGCTTCATGTCTTCGGCGATCGCATGGGCGGCGGTGGCGCCGATCAGGGGGGCGCCGCGCACCCACATGTCGGCAATGGCGGTAACGAAATCGCTGCGTGTCACCAGATCGGCGATCCTGAATTCATGGGGCAGCCAGCGCTGATCGATGATCCGCACGCGCCGGGTTTCGGTATCGAACCAGATTGATCGGTAATGCTTTCTGCCAACCTTCATGCGCCGTTGCCCCCCTGACACTTGCCTGACCGCGATATGCGCCGGGCCCGTTCTTCCCGTGGTTGAGCGCAGATCATCCGCATGGGCGGGCTGCTGTCAACCGTCCTTCTGCGCCGAAGACGCGGTTCTGCGGCCATGGAAAAAGGCGCCCGGGGGCGCCTGTCCGCGTGTTTTCCTCTTGTATCGGATTGCGTCGCAAATCGTGGCGCGCAGAGGGGATCAACTGCCCCAGGTGCGTATCTGTCCGCAGTCCATGTGAACGAAGTTCGAGCGCGAATACTTGCCTACCCCCCCGGCCCGGCAGGCCACGGCGGCGCGATAGATCTGGCTGACCGAGCGGGTTTTCAGGCGCACATCGTTGGCTTCGCCTTTCACATGCAGCGAATTTCTTGCCACCCGGCGCGAGCGCGCGCGCAGCATTGCATTGGTGCGCGCGGTGCGATAGCCCGAAAGCAGCATGTATGGCTCGGTGACATCGAGCAGCGCGTGAGTGGCTGCGATGATGTCGATGGTGCGGGTGTCGATTGCCCTTACCGCGTCCTCGCGCCAGTCGCGCATGAAATAGTTGATCTCCTTCAGCGCGTCCCGGATATACTGGCCCTCGATCCAGTAGATCGTGTCGATCGATTCACCGGTGCGCCCGGAATACATGCGGATGCGGCGAATGTCTCCGGCACCGCGCAGGAAGCCTGCGGCCCTGGAATAGGTCGGAGCCGCGATCAGGGTGGTTGCCGCAAAGGCACGCAGCAGTCCGCGCCGTGTCAGAAGCGAAGCATTCGAGGTTGTCATGGGTCAGCGCCTGTTCCAGTTGCCCTTGTTGCGCCGCATCTTGATCCTGCGTGCGGTGCTTTCATCATCTCATGCCCCCAGATGTGCGATTTTTATTGCACAGGAGGATTCATGCGCCAAGGCCGAAATTGTTGCCGGATGCTCACCAATCGCAAATCGGCAAAATGTTGCTCAGATGCCTCGGGCGCTGCCATTTTTCCGCCATTTTTGCCGGGTGTTGCCATGGGGATACAGGCGACCGCCATCTGCTTTCGTTCCGGGCCGCTGATGCAAAAGTGAGTGGACTTGCCGCCTGCATGGCCTAAGTGTCGTCGTGGCGGATTGATCCGGATCAACGGCACGCCTCATTGCAAGGAAGATTGCAAGGAAGATTGTCACACAGGAATTCAGGGGTTGCCATGACATTTGCCCGAACCAGCCTGCCGTATCTGCACGGCCGTTCCGCCCTGATTGCGCTGGTTGGCGTGTGTCTTCTGCTGGCCACGGGCGCATGGGGCGTGGAAACCCGGATCACCGTTTATCAACAGGCTGTCGCGGCCGAGGCGGCGAAGGATCCGGCGCTGGCCGCCTTCTACCGTGAGCGCGGCTACAAGGGAATCTGGACAGGGCGGGGGGGCAGGGATGCTTCGCGCCGGCGGGCCTTCCTGGCTGCTCTGGGCAAGGCAGGCAGCCATGCCTTGCCGCTGAAACGCTATGATCCCGAGATGGTCAGGGCAGCCCTGCGCTCGGCCCGCACGCCGGCCGAGCGGGGCCGGCTCGAAGTGCGGATGAGCCGCCTGTTCCTGCAATATGCGCAGGATGTCCAGTCAGGCATCATCCGCGAGCCGCGCCGGATCGACAGCGGTATCGTGCGCAAGACGCCCCGGCGCGACCGGCTGAAGCTGCTGCAGGCCTTTGCCGGCAGCTCGCCCGCCGGGTTCCTCAAGGCGCTGCCGCCGAAAAGCCCGGAATATGTGCGCCTGATGAAGGCCGGGCTGCAGCTTGAACGGAAGATCGCGCGTGGCGGTTTCGGCCCGCAGGTGCCGGCAAGGTCGTTGAAGCCCGGCCAGAGCGGCGGGGCCGTGGTGGCGCTGAGGAACCGGCTGACGGCCATGGGCTACATGCGGCGCAGCCGTTCGGGCACCTATGATGCAAGGCTTCAGAAGGCGGTGCAGCTGTTCCAGCACGAACACGGGCTGCCGGCCAACGGCATCGCCGACAGGGCCACCATTGCCGAGATCAACCGTCCGGCCCGTTACCGCCTGCAACAGGTCGTGGTGGCGATGGAGCGCGAACGCTGGCTGAACTTCCGGCGCGGCAAGCGGCATGTGCTTGTCAACATCACGGATTTCACCGCGAAGATCATCGATGACGGCAAGATCACCTTCGAAACCCGCGCCGTGGTGGGGGCCACCGAGGACGACCGCCGCACGCCCGAGTTTTCCGATGTGATGGAATTCATGGTGGTCAATCCCACCTGGAACGTGCCGCGCTCGATCACGGTCAAGGAATATCTGCCGCTTCTGAAACGCAATCCGAATGCGGTAAGCCACCTGCAGCTGGTGGATGCACAGGGGCGCCGGGTGGGGCGAAGCGGTGTGGATTTCACCCGGTATGACGAGCGCAGCTTCCCCTTCAACATGAAAGAGCCGCCAAGCCGGAGCAATGCCCTGGGGCTGGTCAAGTTCATGTTCCCCAACCCCTACAACATCTACCTGCACGATACGCCTGCCAAGAAGCTTTTCGGCCATTCCGTGCGTGCCTACAGCCACGGCTGCATCCGCCTGCAGCGGCCCTTCGATTTTGCCTATGCGCTGCTGCGCCCGCAGATGTCCAATCCCGAGGACCATTTCCAGAAGGTGCTGGCCACCGGCAGGGAAACCACCATTCCCCTGAAGGATCCGGTGCCGGTTCACCTGATCTATCGCACCGCCTTCACCACCGCCAAGGGGCGGGTCCAGTTCCGGCGCGATATCTACGGGCGGGACGCGAAGATTTTCCGCGCCCTTTCTCGGGCCGGGGTGGCATTGCCCGAGGTTCGCGGTTAAATCTTGCGCCAGGGCGGCAGCTGGCCGCCGTGATACTGGTGCGACAAGGGCACGAAACGGGCGCGCGACACGGGGCAGGGGATGAGCCACAGCATTGCAGAGATCGCCAGGGCACTGGGGGCAAGGGCCTATGGTGCGCTTGACCTGCGGGTTACCGGTGCCGCCGAACCCGCGGCCGCGGGGCGGTCGGAACTGGCGCTGGCAATGAGCGAGGAATACGCCGGGGGGCTGTCGCAGGGGGCGGCACGGGCGGCCATCCTGTGGCCGGGGGCCGACTGGCAGGCGCTGGGGCTTGAGGCGGCGATCATCGTGCCGCGTCCGCGCTATGCCATGGCCGGGCTTACCCGGCTGATGGACAGCGGGCCCGGGATTGCCCCGGGCATCCATCCCTCGGCGGTGATCGACGACAGCGCCCGGATCGGAGATGACCCGGCGATCGGCCCCCTCGTGGTGATCGGACCCGGGGTGCGGATCGGTCCGCGCGCGCGCATTGCCGCGCATGTCAGCATCGGGGCCGGCGCGGAAATCGGCGCCGATGCGCTGCTTCATCCGGGAGTGCGGATCGGCCACGGGGTGCGGATCGGGGCGCGCTTCATCGCGCAGCCCGGCGCCGTGGTGGGGGCTGACGGCTTTTCCTTCGTGACCCCCGAGAAATCCGCTGTCGAACAGGTGCGCGAAAGCCTGGGCCGCGCGGTGCCGCAGGATGGTGGACAGCACTGGACGCGCATCCATTCCCTGGGCGCGGTCGAGATCGGCGACGATGTCGAGATCGGCGCCAACACCGCGATCGACCGGGGCACGATCCGCAGCACCCGCATCGGGCGTGGCACCAAGCTCGACAATCTCGTGCACATCGGCCACAATGTCGAGGTGGGCGAGGATTGCCTCTTGTGCGGCCAGGTCGGCATTGCGGGATCGTCACGGATCGGTGATCGCGTGGTGATGGCCGGACAGTGCGGTGTCAGCGACAACATCTTCGTGGGCGATGATGTGGTCGCCGGCGGCGCCACCAAGATCTTTACCAATGCACCGGCGGGGCGGGTGCTGCTGGGCAGCCCGGCGGTGAAGATGGAAACCCAGATCGAGATCCAGAAGGCCTGGCGCCGCCTGCCGCGGCTGATGCGCCAGGTGGCCGAACTGAGAAAGGCGGTGCAGGGCGGCAAGGGCCCCGCCGCCCCCGGAAGAGAACCCGGAAGGGAAAAGGGCGGTAATGACGGTGCAGGTTGAGCGGAAGGTGATAGCCATCCTGGCCGAGCGGGCGGGGCTTGATGCGGCCGACATCACCCCCGATGCCAGCCCTGAAAGCCTGGGGATCGACAGCATGGCGCTGGTCGATGCGATTTTCGCGATCGAGGAAACCTTCGGCATAGAGGTGCCCTTCAATGCCAGCGCTCCCGAAGAGGGCCGTTTCGACATTTCATCGATCGGCGCGATCGTGAGAGCGGTCGAGGAACTGATTGCCGAACAGGCGGCATGAGGCGGGTTGTCATCACCGGGCAGGGCACGGTCAATCCGCTGGGGCGGAATGTGCCCGAAACGCTTGCGGCCTTGCAGGCCGGGCGCTGTGGCATCGGGCCGCTGGAATTCCGGGATGCAGAGCGCCTTTCGGTGCGGATCGGCGCGCAGGTGCGTGATTTCGCGCCCGAAGCGCATTTCACCCGCCGGCAGCTTGCCCTGTGCGATCGTTTCACCTGCTTTGCCCTGCTGGCCGCGCGCGAGGCGGTGGCGCAGTCGGGCATCGTGTTCGGTGAGGAACTGGCCCTGCAGACCGGCGTGGTGCTGGGTGCGGCCGGGGGCGGGGTGGCTACCTGGGACGAAAGCAGCCGCGCGGTTTACGAGGCGGGAAAGAACCGGGTAAATCCCTTCGTTGTGCCCCGCCTGATGAACAATGCTGCCGTGGCGCATGTCTCGATGGAGATGGGGCTTCGGGGGCCGAGTTTCAGTGTGGCGACTGCCTGCGCCTCGTCGAACCATGCCATGGGGCAGGCCTTTCAGATGGTGCGTGGCGGCATGAGTCCGGTGATGCTGACGGGCGGGGCCGAATCGATGCTGTGTTTCGGCGGCGTCAAGGCATGGGAAGGGCTGAGGGTGATGAGCTCCGACGGCTGCCGCCCCTTCTGCGCCACCCGTAACGGCATGGTGCTGGGCGAGGGGGCGGCGGTATTCGTGTTCGAGGATCTCGAACATGCCCGGGCCCGCGGCGCCACGATCCTGGCCGAGGTGGCGGGATTCTCGATGACATCCGACGCGGCCGACATCGTGCAGCCTTCGCAGGAAGGGGCGGCGCGGGCCATGGCCGGGGCGCTGGCCGATGCCGGCCTGGCCCCCGATCAGGTGGGCTATGTGAATGCGCATGGCACCGGCACGGCGGCCAACGACCGGACCGAATGCGCGGCGCTTGCCCGGGTGTTCGGCCCGCATGCGCGGCGGCTGATGGTGTCGTCCGGCAAATCCATGCACGGGCATCTGATCGGTGCTGCCGGGGCGGTGGAACTGCTGGCCTGCATCATGGCTCTGCGCGAAGGGGTGATCGCGCCCACCGTGGGTTTTCGCCGGTTCGATCCGGACTGTCCGCTGGATGTCGTTCCCAACGAGGCGCGCAGGGCCGATGTGAGGGCGGTGCTGTCGAATGCCTTTGCATTCGGGGGCATGAACGCGGTGCTGGCGCTGCGGAAATTCGTCTGAGGAGTGGCGGGGCTGAAACCGCCGACGCCGTATCGGAGCCGTATCGGGCATGGCTCGGGCGTGGTGCCGGCAATGGCGCCATTGCCTGATCCCGGCCGCCTTTCCGGTTGTTCATTCCCCCGGCGGCTCAGGGTGTCAGCAGCTTGTCGAACAGGGTTTCCAGATAGCGCTCGGCTTCAGGAAAGGGATCGCTTTCGCGATCTTCCAGGATCAGCCGCACCTGCACGTCGAAATCGGCGTAATGCTGGGTGAGCGCCCAGATCGAGAAGATCAGGTGATGAGGGTTGACCCGCGCAATCGCCCCCCGGGCGCTCCAGCCGCGGATCACCTCGGCCTTCTCGTCCACCAGATCCTTCAGTTCGCCCCGGATCGCCTTGCGGATGCGCGGCGCGCCTTGCAGGATCTCGTTGGCGAACAGGCGGCTCTCGCGCGGATAGTCGCGGCTCATCCCGAGCTTGCGCCGCACGTAGGACAGGATTTCCCGTTTCGGCTCGCCCGCGGGGTCGAGGGCGCGCAGCGGATCAAGCCAGGTATCCATCAGGCAGGACAGCAGTTCGACATGAATTGCTTCCTTCGAAGGAAAATAATACAGCAGGTTCGGCTTCGACAGCCCCGCGGCCCGGGCGATCTGGTCAAGTGTCGAGCCGCGAAAGCCGTTTTGCGAAAACACGTCGAGTGCCGCATCAAGGATGGTCTTGCGGTTCTTCTTCTGAATGCGGGTCCGGGGCTTTTTCGCAGCGGGTGGAGAGGCATTCATGCGCGCTTCCTCATGCAACTGGCAACCGACTGGCAACAACTTGCGTTCGTGCCGTTCTTTTTAACCCGGACGGCGCTTCTGGCTACATGAAAAATCGTTGCCGGCGCTTTTTCCTTCTGACTTGCGCCCATTCGCCCTAACATGCGGCGGGAAGGGCTTGACTGGAAAAACGACTCTGCTAGCGTCTTTCTGACCAATTGGTAAAACTCCTTTCCGGCCGATTGGCGAAACGATGGTAACGGTTTTTCCGGCGGTTGCTGCCTGCCCGCCGGACAGGTGCCCGGGACGCCCGCAACGGGGAGCATGGGAATAGGGGGAGTATGATACATGGCTTCTGATCGCAAGGTTGCTCCGAATGATCTTTCGGCCTTCTGGATGCCGTTTACCGCCAACCGCCAGTTCAAGAAGGCGCCGCGCATGTTCGTGGCTGCCGACGGCCTGTATTACACCACTGCCGACGGCCGGCAGGTGCTTGACGGCACGGCGGGCCTGTGGTGCTGCAATGCCGGGCACAACCGGCCGAAGATTACCGAAGCGGTGCGCGCTCAGGTGGGCCAGCTCGACTATGCGCCGGCCTTCCAGATGGGGCACCCCAAGGCTTTCGAACTGGCCACGGCCCTGCGCGAAATGGCACCGGCCCCCTTCGAGCATGTGTTCTTCACCAATTCGGGATCGGAGGCGGTGGAGACCGCGCTCAAGATCGCCCTTGCCTGGCACCGGGCGCGCGGCGAGGGCAGCCGCACCCGGCTGATCGGACGCGAGCGGGGCTATCACGGGGTCAACTTCGGCGGTATTTCCGTGGGCGGGATCGTCAACAACCGCCGCTTCTTCGGCAGCCTGCTGACGGGGGTGGATCACCTGCCTCATACCCACCTGCCGGAGAAAAACGCCTTCACCCGCGGTCAGCCCGAACACGGGGCCGAACTTGCCGATGCGCTGGAAGACATCGTGGCGCTGCACGGCGCCGAAACCATCGCCGCGGTGATCGTCGAGCCGATGGCCGGGTCCACCGGCGTGCTGCTGCCGCCGAAAGGCTATCTCGAGCGGCTGCGCGAGATCACCGCGCGCCACGGAATCCTGCTGATCTTCGACGAGGTGATCACCGGATTCGGCCGGCTCGGCTCAAGCTTCGCGGCCGAACATTTCAACGTGATGCCCGACATGATCACCTGTGCCAAGGGGCTGACCAACGGCGTCATTCCCATGGGGGCGGTGCTTGTTACCGACGCCATTCACGATGCCTTCATGCAGGGCCCCGAACACATGATCGAACTGTTCCACGGCTATACCTATTCGGGCAATCCGGTGGCTTCGGCGGCGGGGCTGGCAACGCTTGAAACCTATCGCGAGGAAGGTCTGTTCGAAAACGCCGCCGCGCTTGCGCCCTGCTGGGAGGATGCGCTGCATGCGCTGAAGGGGTTGCCTCACGTGATCGATATCCGCAACATGGGCCTGATCGGCGCGATCGAACTCGAGCCGATCCCCGGCGCCCCCACCAAGCGCGCCTTCCAGGCTTTTCTCGATGCCTATGAAAGGGATCTGCTGATCCGCACCACCGGCGACATCATCGCGCTTTCTCCGCCGCTGATGATCGACAGGCCCCGGATTGAGGAACTGTTCGGCAAGCTTGCGGAGGTTCTGAAGAACCTCGACTGAGCCAGTCGGCCGTTGCCGGAACCGGAAATACAAGGGAGGAAGACACCATGCCAGCACCCGGCGAAAACATGAAGGTGAATGCCGATCGGCTGTGGGATTCAATCATGGAAATGGCAAGGATCGGCCCCGGCGTGGCGGGCGGCAGCAACCGCCAGACGCTGACCGACGAGGATGCCGAGGGCCGTGCGCTGTTCCGCAAATGGTGCGAGGCAGCGGGCTGCACCATGGGCGTCGATCAGATGGGCAACATGTTCGCCCGCCGCGAAGGCACCGACCCGGACGCGCTGCCGGTCTATGTGGGCAGCCATCTCGACACCCAGCCCACGGGGGGCAGGTATGACGGGGTGCTGGGGGTGCTGGGCGGGCTGGAACTGATCCGCACGCTGAACGATCTGGGAATCAGGACGAAGCACCCCATCGTGGTCACCAACTGGACCAACGAGGAGGGCACGCGCTTTGCGCCGGCGATGCTGGCCTCGGGCGTCTTTGCCGGGGTGCACGACCAGGACTGGGCCTATGCGCGCGAGGATGCCGAGGGCAAGCGCTTCGGCGACGAGCTGGAGCGGATCGGCTGGAAGGGCGACGAGGAGGTCGGCGCGCGGAAGATGAAGGCCTTCTTCGAACTTCACATCGAGCAGGGTCCGATCCTCGAGGCCGAGGGCAGGGATATCGGCGTGGTCACCCACGGCCAGGGGTTGAGCTGGACCGAGGTGACGGTGACCGGCAAGGAGGCGCATACCGGCTCGACCCCGATGCCGATGCGCAGGAACGCGGGCCTCGGCATGGCGCGGATGCTGGAACTGGTGGACGAGATCGCCTGGAGCCACAAGCCGCATGCCGTGGGCGCGGCGGGGCATATCGACGTCTATCCCAATTCCCGCAACGTGATCCCCGGCCGCGCGGTGTTCACCGTGGATTTCCGCAGCCCCGAGCTGGCGGTAATCGAGGACATGGAGCAGCGGTTTCGCGAAGGTGCGCGGAAGATCGCCGCCGACATGGGGCTTGAGGTTGCCTTCGAGAAGGTGGGCGGCTTCGACCCGGTGAAGTTCGACGAGGGCTGCGTGTCGGCGGTGCGGCGGGCGGCCGAGCGGCTGGGCTATTCGCACATGGACATCATCTCGGGCGCCGGCCACGATGCCTGCTGGATCAACCGGGTGGCGCCCACGGCGATGGTGATGTGCCCCTGCGTCGATGGCCTCAGCCACAACGAGGCCGAGGAGATCACGAAGGAATGGGCCGAGGCCGGCGCGAATGTGCTGATGCATGCGGTGGTGGAAACCGCGGAGATCGTGGAATGAGAGCCACAGGCCGGGCCGGCGTCCCGAGCATTCCTCTTGTGGCCTTTCTGGCGGCCTGCTCGGTTTCGACGCCCGCACCGGCGCCCCCCGCGCTCCCTGTCAGGGTGCTGGCGGCGCTGCCGCCGGATCTTGGCCCCGAGGTGCTGAAACGCCGAAGCGATGGTTGCTGGTTCATCGTGATCGAGGATGGCCTGAGCGGGGTAATGCGGCCGCTGAAGGACAGGAACGGAAAACTGGTCTGCGATGGTTCTGAAGGATCGTGATCCGCAGGCGGGCGGTCGGGTCTGCATGGGCTGGGCAGCGCCTGCGGATACACCGGAACAGGGAGGAAGATGAGACATGGCAAGCAAGGTGATCAAGGGCGGCACCATCGTTACCGCCGATCTGACATATGAAGCCGATGTGAAGATCGAAGACGGGAAGATCACCGAGATCGGCCCGGATCTGAGCGGTGACGAGGTGCTTGATGCCTCGGGCTGTTACGTGATGCCGGGGGGGATTGATCCGCATACCCATCTGGAAATGCCCTTCATGGGCACCTATTCGTCGGACGATTTCGAAAGCGGCACTCGTGCGGCGCTGGCCGGTGGCACCACGATGGTGGTGGATTTCGCGCTGCCCTCTCCCGAGCAGGGGCTGCTTGATGCGCTGCGGATGTGGGACAACAAGTCAACCCGCGCCAACTGCGATTATTCCTTCCACATGGCGATCACCTGGTGGGGCGAGCAGGTGTTCGACGAGATGCCCGAGGTGGTGAAGCGGGGCATCAACACTTTCAAGCATTTCATGGCCTACAAGGGCGCGCTGATGGTGAACGATGATGAGCTTTTCGCCTCGTTCAAGCGCTGTGCCGAGCTGGGCGCGCTGCCGCTGGTGCATGCCGAAAACGGCGATGTGGTGGCCGAACTCACCGCCAAGCTGCTGGCCGAGGGCAACACCGGCCCCGAGGCGCATGCCTACAGCCGGCCGCCCCAGGTTGAGGGCGAGGCGGCCAATCGCGCCATCATGATTGCCGACATGGCCGGTGTGCCGCTCTACATCGTGCATGTCTCCTGCGAAGAGGCGCATGAGGCGATCCGCCGGGCCCGTGCTCAGGGCAAGCGGGTGTGGGGCGAGCCGCTGATCCAGCATCTGACGCTGGACGAAAGCGAGTATTTCGACAAGGACTGGGACCACGCCGCGCGCCGGGTGATGAGCCCGCCGTTCCGCAACAGGCAGCACCAGGACAGCCTGTGGGCGGGCCTGCAGGCGGGTTCGCTTTCGGTGGTGGCCACCGATCACTGCGCCTTCACCACCGAGCAGAAGCGCTTCGGCCTGGGCGATTTCTCGAAGATCCCCAACGGCACCGGCGGGCTTGAGGATCGCATGCCGATGCTGTGGACGCATGGGGTGAATACCGGCCGTCTGACGCCCCAGGAGTTCGTGGCGGTAACTTCAACAAATATCGCCAAGATACTGAATATATATCCGAAAAAGGGTGCAATCATGGTCGGGTCCGATGCCGATATCGTGATCTGGGATCCCGGGAAGGAAAAGGTGATCAGCGCCGAGAACCAGCAGTCGGCCATCGATTACAACGTGTTCGAGGGCTGCCGGGTGAAGGGACTGCCGCGCTTCACGCTGACGCGCGGTCATGTGGCCGTGCATGATGGCGAAATCCGCACCGAAGAGGGCCATGGACAATTCGTGGCGCGTCCGGCGAACGGCCCGGTCAATCGCGCCCTTTCCACCTGGAAGGAGCTGACCGCGCCGCGCCCGGTGCAGCGCAGCGGCATTCCGGCAACCGGCGTATGATGCTTCAGGATCGACAGACAGGAACATGAAAGCAAAAGAAGAAAAGCTTCGGCAGGACGCGTCGGAATGCCCCCGGGAAACGGTGATACTGGCGCGGAACCTTGATCTGGTGTTCCAGACCGCCGATGGTCCGGTCCAGGCGCTGAAGGATGTCTCGCTCGACATCGCCCGGGGTGATTTCGTCAGCTTCATCGGCCCCTCGGGCTGTGGCAAGACAACCTTCCTGAGGGTGATCGCCGGGCTTGAGGAGCCCACCGGCGGAGAGATCACCGTCAACGATCTGACGCCCGATGAGGCACGGCGCCTGCGCGCCTATGGTTATGTGTTCCAGGCGGCAGGTCTTTACCCGTGGCGCACCATTGCCGGCAATGTGAAACTGCCACTCGAGATCATCGGGTTCACCCGTGCAGAGCAGGATGAAAGGGTGAAGAAGGTGCTCGAACTTGTTGATCTTTCAGGATTCGAGCGCAAGTTTCCCTGGCAGCTTTCGGGCGGGATGCAGCAGCGCGCCAGCATCGCCCGCGCGCTTGCCTTCGATGCCGACATCCTGTTGATGGACGAACCTTTCGGCGCGCTCGACGAGATCGTGCGCGATCACCTGAACGAGCAGTTGCTGAAGCTGTGGGAGCGCACCGGAAAGACGATCTGCTTCGTTACCCACTCGATTCCCGAGGCGGTATATCTTTCCACACGCATCGTGGTGATGAGTCCGCGCCCCGGGCGCATTCACGAGGTGATCGAAAGCCCGCTGCCGCGCGAGCGGCCGCTCGAAATCCGCGATACGCCGGAATTTCTCGAGGTGGCGCACCAGGTGCGCGAAGGGTTGAAGGCGGGGCATGGCTATGACGAATGATGCCGGTCTGCTGAAAGGGCGGATCATGCCCGTTCTGACCGTTGTCGCGGCGATCCTGGCGCTGTGGTATGCGGCCGCGGCATGGATGAACGCGCCCTGGACACTGGCGCAGGCCGAACGCGCGGGCAAGACGCTGACCCTGAGCGAGATCGTGAAGGATACCATGCGCCAGTCGCGCCCCAGGTTGCCGGCACCCCACCAGATTGCCGCCGAGATCTGGAAGACCACGGTGCAGAAGAAGATCACCAGCAAGCGCAGTCTGATCTTTCATGGCTGGATCACCCTGCAGGCCACCCTTGCGGGATTCGCCCTGGGCGCGGCTGCCGGCATCGTGATGGCCATCCTCATCACCTACAGCCGGACCATGGAACTGGGCCTCATGCCCTGGGCGATCATCAGCCAGACCATCCCTATCGTGGCGCTGGCGCCGATGATCATCGTGGTTCTGGCAACGCTCGGAGTCGAGGGGCGGCTGGTGCCCAAGGCGATCATCTCGGCCTATCTGTGCTATTTCCCGGTTCTGGTGGGCATGGTGAAGGGGCTGCGCTCGCCGCATCGCGAGCAGCTTGATCTGATGAAGACCTACAACGCCAGCGGTATCCAGACCTTCTTCAAGCTGCGCCTGCCGGCTTCGGTGCCCTATCTGTTCACTTCGCTGAAGATCGGCATCGCGGCGGCGCTGGTGGGGGCGATCGTGGGCGAATTGCCCACCGGCGCGGTGCGCGGGCTTGGCGCGCGTATCCTGATCGGCGATCAGTTCGGCCAGCCGATCCAGATCTGGGCGGCGCTTTCGGCGGCGGCGATCCTGGCCGGAGCGCTGATCGCCATCGTCGGCCTGCTGCAACGGCTGACCCTGAAGCGAATGGGAATGGCGCAATGACGTGGCTGATCGGATCCCTTGTCTTCTGGGTTGCGGCATGGTTGCTCAATGTCTGGCTGGCCAACGGCCCCTGGCGAGGCCGCCGTGCGGTGCGTATTGCGGTTCCGGTGATCTTCGGGATCAGCCTGCTGGTGCTGTGGGAAGGCGTGGTACGCGGCCTGCAGGTTTCGCCGGTGGTGCTGCCCGCGCCCTCGGCGATCTGGGCACGGATCGTGCAGTCGTTCCCGATCCTGTGGCAGGATTTCGTGCAGACGGCGGTGAAGGGCGCGGTTTCGGGCTATGTGATCGGCTGCATGGCTGCCTTTCTTGTGGCGATCCTGGTGGATCGAAAGCCCTTTCTGAAGCGCGGACTGCTGCCGATCGGCAGTTTCGTGGCCGCCCTGCCGATCGTGGGCATCGCCCCGATCATGGTCAACTGGTTCGGTTTCGGCTGGGAATCGAAGGCCGCGGTGGTGGTGGTGATGGTGTTCTTTCCGGTGCTGGTGAACACCGTGCAGGGCCTTGACGAGGCCTCGGCCATGCAGCGGGATCTCATGCGTACCTATGGCGCCGGCTACTGGCAGGAGCTTGCCAGGCTGCGCCTGCCTGCCGCCATGCCCTTCGTGTTCAACGGGCTGAAGGTGGCGACCACCCTGGCGCTGATCGGCGCCATCGTGGCCGAATATTTCGGCTCGCCCACCTATGGCATGGGCTTTCGCATCTCGACCGAGGTGGGCCGTCTTGCCATCGACATGGTCTGGGCCGAAATCGCCATGGCGGCGCTGGCCGGTTCGGCTTTCTATGGCCTGGTTGTCCTGTTCGAGAAATGGGTGACTTTCTGGCACCCTTCGCAGCGCAACCGGGCCGGCGATTGACGAGAGGGGGGCAATCACGGTTAATCACAGCCACGCGACAGGTGCGGGGCGCCGGTGCAGACGATGAAGAAGACAGTTCAACAAGGAGGAAAAGAAACCATGAAGAAATTGCTGACAGCCACAACCCTGGCCCTTGGGCTGGCCCTGGGAACGGCGCCTGCGACCGAGGCCGCCGATGATCTGACACTGCAACTGAAATGGGTGACCCAGGCCCAGTTTGCCGGCTATTACGTGGCGCTCGAAAAGGGCTTTTACGAGGAAGAGGGGCTGAATGTCACCATCAAGCCCGGAGGCCCCGATATCGCCCCTGCCCAGGTGATCGCCGGTGGCGGCGCCGATGTGGTGATCGACTGGATGCCCAGTGCGCTGGCCTCGCGCGAAAAGGGGCTGCCGCTTGTCAATATCGCCCAGCCGTTCAAGCGTTCGGGCATGATGCTGACCTGCCGCGCCGACAGCGGCATCAAGACGCCGCAGGATTTTCCCGGTCATACCCTTGGCGTCTGGTTTTTCGGCAATGAATATCCGTTCCTGGCCTGGATGAGCATCCTCGGCATTCCGACCGACGGATCGCCCCAGGGCGTGACCGTGCTGAAACAGGGTTTCAATGTGGATCCGATCCTGAACGGTCAGGCCGATTGCGTTTCCACCATGACCTATAACGAATACTGGCAGATCATCGATGCCGGCCTGAAGCCCGAGGATCTGGTGACCTTCAAGTATGAGGATCAGGGCGTGGCCACGCTTGAGGACGGGCTTTACGTGCTGGAAGACCGCCTGAAGGATCCGGCCTTCGAGGATCAGCTGGTGCGTTTCGTGCGCGCCTCGATGAAGGGCTGGAAATGGGCCGAGGAAAACCCCGACGAGGCAGCCATGATCGTGCTTGAGTACGACGAGACCGGCGCCCAGACCGAGCAGCACCAGAAGCGCATGATGGGCGAGATTGCCAAGCTGACGGCCGGCTCCGAGGGGGCGCTGGATCCGGCGGATTACGAGCGCACGGTCAAGATCCTGATGGCCGGCGGATCCGATCCGGTGATCACGAAGAAGCCCGAGGGCGCCTGGACCCACCAGATCACCGACAAGGCGCTGAAATAGTCCTTGAAGCCCTGCCTCTTGCCCCGGGGCAAGAGGCAAGGAGGCGCGGTGCCGGTTTCACTGCGAAATCTGCACTGACGACAACGCGGCATCCGCAAGGGTGCCGCGTTCGTGACAGACGGGTATCTACCCGGGTCGAGACTCGATCAAGTCCACCACGGGACAAAGGCAGCGACAGCAACAGCTGGCAGAACGTTTCGAGCCGGTTTGTCATGGCGGGTGGCAACGTGTCGGAAATCCTTGAGGCCGCAGAAGGCGCGTTCGGTCATGTTTCGCGCGCGATACGCCTGCACATCATGGGGGATGGGCGTTTCCGGGATCGGGAGGATGGGATGACAGCCCCTGTTCCGGCCCGGGCATGCGCCCGCCCGGGCAGTCGCATGCCCTGAGCAGCCTGTCGCGCCGAATCCGATCATGTGCGACAGGCCCCAGGGAAACGCCGGGGCAGGGCGAAGCGAGGGGGGGAAGGCATGCGATCCTTCCCCCCTTCCTTGCCCCGCTTTCGCCCGCGGCCTGCCCGTTCAGCCCCGGTTCATGCGGTTTTCGATCAGGTCGTCCACCACCGCCGGTTCGGCCAGGGTGGAGGTATCACCGAGATTCGAGAAATCGTTTTCGGCGATCTTGCGCAGGATGCGCCGCATGATCTTGCCCGAGCGGGTCTTGGGCAGGCCGGGGGCCCACTGGATCAGGTCGGGCCTGGCGATCGGGCCGATTTCCTTGCGCACCCATTGCTCGAGATCCTTGCGCAGCGCGTCCGAAGGCGCGACCCCTGCCATCAGCGTGACATAGGCATAGATTCCCTGGCCCTTGATCTCGTGCGGATAGCCGACCACCGCGGCCTCGGCCACCTGGGGATGGGCGACCAGCGCGCTTTCGATCTCGGCCGTGCCCATGCGGTGGCCGGAGACATTGAGCACATCGTCCACCCGTCCGGTGATCCAGTAATCGCCGTCCTCGTCGCGCCGGCAGCCGTCACCGGCGAAGTAATAGCCGGGGTAATCGGCGAAATAGGTTTTCTCGAAACGCGCGTGATCGCCGAAGATGGTGCGCATCTGGCCGGGCCAGCTGTCCTTGATGGCCAGAACGCCTTCGGCCGGGTTGCCCTCGATCTCGGCGCCCGACTGTGCATCGAGCACCACCGGCTGCACGCCGAAGAAGGGCTTCATCGCCGCGCCCGGCTTCAGCGCGTGGGCACCGGGCAGGGGGGTGATCATGTGGCCGCCGGTTTCGGTCTGCCACCAGGTATCGACAATCGGGCAGCGCCCCTTGCCGACAACATTGTAATACCATTCCCAGGCCTCGGGGTTGATCGGCTCGCCCACGGTGCCCAGAAGCTTCAGCGATGACAGATCGCATTTCTCGACCCATTCGTTGCCCAGCCCCATCAGGGCGCGGATCGCGGTGGGGGCGGTATAGAACTGGTTGACCTGGTGCTTCTCGACCACCTGCCAGAAACGCGAGGCATCGGGATATGTGGGCACGCCCTCGAACATCAGGGTGGTGGCACCGTTGGCCAGCGGACCATAGACGATGTAGCTGTGCCCCGTCACCCAGCCCACATCGGCGGTGCACCAGTAGATGTCGCCGTCGTGGTAGTCGAAGGTCAGTTCGTGGGTGAGCGACGCATAGACAAGATACCCCCCCGTGGTGTGCAGCACCCCCTTGGGCTTGCCGGTCGAGCCCGAGGTATAGAGGATGAACAGCGGATCCTCGGCGTTCATCTCCTCGGGGGGGCAATCGGGGCTGGCCTCCTTCATCTCGGCCAGCAGATCCACGTCGCGGCTCTCGGTCCAGGGCACGGTCGTTCCCATGTGCCGCACGACAAGGCAGGTCACATCCGCCGCGCATTGCGCCAGCGCCAGATCGGCGTTGGCCTTCAGCGGCGTCACCCGACCGCCGCGCGGGGCTTCGTCGGCGGTGATCAGCACCCGTGCGCCGCAATCGTTTATGCGGCTGGCCAGCGCATCGGGGCTGAAGCCCGCGAACACCACCGAATGGATGGCGCCGATGCGCGCGCAGGCGAGCATGGCGAAGGCAGCCTCGGGAATCATCGGCATGTAGATCACCACCCGATCGCCTTTCTGCACGCCCTGCGCCTTCAGCACATTGGCCATGCGGCTTACCTGTTCGTGCAGTTCGCGATAGGTGATGTTGCGCACCGGGTCGCCGGGCTCGTCGGGCTCCCAGATGATCGCCACCTGATCGCCCCGGGTTTCCAGGTGGCGGTCGATGCAGTTCTGCGCCACGTTCAGGCTGCCGTCCTCGAACCACCTGATCGAGATGTTGCCGGGGGCAAAGCTGGTGTTCTTGATCTTCGAGAAGGGCCTGATCCAGTCGATCCGCCTTGCCTTATCGCCCCAGAAACCTTCGGGGTCCTCGACCGAGCGGGCATACATTTCGGCGTATTGTTCGGCATTCACATGCGCCTGTTTCACGAATTCCGGGCTGGGGGGATGAATTTTCACGTCCATGGCATCTTCCTTCCTGCTGGGCGGTTCCGAGCCGGTTCGATCATCGGAAAGGCCGGGTATCCGGCCGGGTATTCTAGATGGCCAGATATTCCGCGCGCAGCGCTTCGTTATCAAGCACTTCCTGCGCCAACCCGTCAAACACCACCTGGCCGGTATCCAGGATCACCGCGCGGTCGGCGATCTTCAGTGCGGCGATGGCGTTCTGCTCGACGATCACCGTGGTAATGCCCTGTTCCTTGATCAGTTGCAGGGTCTTTTCGATTTCCTGCACGATCACCGGGGCCAGGCCCTCATAGGGTTCGTCAAGCAGCAGCACCTTGATGTCGCGGGCCAGTGCCCGGGCGATGGCCAGCATCTGCTGCTCGCCCCCCGAAAGGGTGGTGCCTTCCTGGCGGCGGCGTTCGCGCAGGCGCGGGAACAGGTCATAGATCCGCTCGGCCGACCAGCCCGTGGGCGCGGCGATCTGCGCCAGTTTCAGATTTTCCTCGACGGTGAGGCCGGGGATGATACGACGGTCCTCGGGAACCAGTTGACAGCCCGCGCGCGCCGCCTCGAAGGATCGCATTTCGTGCAGCTTCTGGTGATCAAGCCAGATCTCGCCATGGGTCAGCACCGGATCGGCAAGGCGGGCGATGGTGCGCAGCGTGCTTGTCTTGCCGGCGCCGTTCCGGCCCAGAAGCGCCAGGATCTCGCCTTCGTGCACGGTGAAGCTCACGCCCTGAACGATGTAGCTTTCGCCGTAATAGGCGTGAATGTCCCAGACCGAGAAGAAGGCGGGTTCGGCATGGGGGGCGGGTCTGGTTGCGGTGGCTGTCATCGTTTCATACCTCTGCGGTGCCGAGATAGGCCTCGCGCACTTTCGGATTGCCCTTGATGTTTTCCGGTGTGTCCTCGACCAGCGGCGTGCCCTGGGCCAGCACGGTGATGCGCTGGGCAAGGCTGAAAACCACGTGCATGTCGTGTTCGATGATCACCATGGTGATGGCGCGCTTCTCATGGATTTCCTGCAGAAGATCGATGGTGCGGTTGGTATTGGCCCGCGCCATGCCGGCGGTGGGCTCGTCAAGCAGCAGAAGCTTCGGCTCCTGCACCAGGCACATGGCCATTTCAAGCCGGCGCTTGTCACCCCGCGAGAGGGCCGCTGCATGTATGTGGCACTTGTCGGCCATGTTCACATCCTCAAGGATATGCCTGGCCATGTCGATCATTTCGGCCTCGGCCTCGACGGTTTCGAAGGCATGAATGCGGAACGCGCCGTCGCGATGCGCGAAACAGGGGATCAGAACGTTTTCAAGCACCGTCAGATCGCCGAAGATCTCGGGGGTCTGGAACACCCGTGAAATCCCCATCTGGTTGATCTCGTGCGGTTTGCGCCCCAGCACCGAGCGGCCGTTGAACATCACGCTGCCGGTATCGGGGATGAGCTTGCCCACCAGCACGTTCAGCAGGGTCGATTTTCCGGCCCCGTTCGGGCCGATGATCGCATGCACGCTGTTTTCCTGCACGCTCAGGTTCACGTCTTTCAGTGCCTTCAGGCCACCGAAGTTCTTGTTGACGTTCTTGACTTCGAGAATTCCCATGCCTGCCTCCTCACTCGGCCACATGCGGGGAGCGGGCGGGGCGGTGGAGCTCATCGCCGTCTGCGCCGCCATCGCCTCCGTGCCGCCGCTTGCGCCACAGCCGTGCAATGCGCCTGCCCCCTTCGACCAGCCCGCCGGGCATGAAGAAGACGACCAGCATGAACATCAGCCCCAGCGTCAGTGCCCAGCCTTCGCCGGTGAAATGCGCGATGAGCCATACCACCATGTTCTCAAGCCCGTCGGGCAGGAATGCGAACCATTGGTGCAGCACGTTTTCGTTGATCTTCGAGAAGATGTTCTCGAGATACTTGATCGTGCCGGCGCCAAGCACCGGCCCCATCAGCGTGCCGGCGCCGCCGAGGATCGTCATGATCACCACTTCGCCGCCCACGGTCCACTGCATGCGCTCGGCGCCGGCCAGAGGGTCCATCGCGGCCATCAGCCCGCCGGCCAGCCCCGCATACATGCCCGAGATGACGAAGGCCGCCAGCGTGTAGGGGCGGGGGCTGAGCCCGGTATAGTTCATGCGCTGCTGATTGGCCTTCACCGCACGCAGCATCAGCCCGAAGGGCGAACGGAAGATGCGCAGCGAGACGTAGAAGGCGAGAATCGCGAAGGCCGCACAGAAATAGTAGCCCACGTTGAAGGTGAACACGTGATCCCCCAGGCGCAGAAAGTAGGAATCGTTCAGTTCCAGGCCGAACAGGTTGGGATATTGCGGCGCCCCCGGCCCGTCCAGCACCCGCGGATCGTGCGGGCGCAGCTGCAGCCCGGTTTCGCCATTGGTGATCGGGGTCAGCACCGAATAGGCCAGCCGATAGGCCATCTCGGCCATCGCCAGCGTCAGGATCGAGAAATAGATTCCAGAGCGGCGCAGGCTGATCCAGCCGATCACGAGCGCCAGCAGCCCCGACATGATCACCGCCAGGATCACCGCGGGAAAGACGTTGAGCGTCAGCAGCTTGAACATCCATACCGCCGCATAGGATCCGACGCCCAGGAAGGCGGCATGGCCGAAGGAAAGATAGCCGGTGAGGCCGAACAGGATGTTGAAGCCGATGGCGAAGATGCCGAAGATCGCCACCTTGGCCATCAGGTCGGGGTAGCCGCCGTTGAACTGCGCCAGCGGGCTTGTTTCGGCAAAGGGCTGCATCAGGAAGGGGGTGAACAGCGTCAGCAGCACCACGATGATCAGGAACCGGGTATCTTTCTTGTTCAGTCCGAACAACATGGGTCAGTCCTCCATCACGCCGCGCCTGCCCAGCAGGCCGCGCGGGCGCACCAGCAGCACCACGATTGCCGTCAGGTATATGATGACCTGATCGATACCGGGCAGGGCATCCTTGACCGTGTTCATCGAGGCAAAGCTTTCGAGCACGCCCAGCAGATAGCCCGCCAGCACGGCGCCGGCGAGGCTGCCCATGCCGCCCACCACCACCACCACGAAGGACAGTACCAGGAAATCCATGCCCATGTGATAATTGGGCGAATTGATGGGCGCATACATCGCCCCCGCCACGCCGGCGACGATCGCGGCAATGGCGAACATGATGGTGAAACGCCTGTCGATATTGATGCCCAGCAGGCCGACGGTTTCGCGGTCGGCCATGCCGGCACGCACCACCATGCCGAAGGTGGTGTAGCGCAGGAAGGCGAACACGGCGAGCAGGATCACGCTGGAAAACAGGAAATAGATCAGCCGCCAGTAGGGATAGACGATGACATTCGGATCGAACCCCAGCAGCACGCCGAAGTCGAGCGATCCGGCAAAGCTCTGCGGCGCCGGCACCGGGATCGGATTGGCGCCGAATATTTCCTTCATGATCTCCTGGATCACGATGGCAAGGCCGAAGGTTGCCAGGATCTGATCGGCATGGGGGCGCTTGTAGAAGTGCTTGATGATGCCCCGCTCCATGACCCAGCCCACCAGCGCCATGAAGGGCACCGCAAGCAGAAGGGAAAGCGGAACCGACCAGTTGACGATCACCTGTCCGATTTCAGGCCCGAACCACAGTTCCGCATAGGGCGTCTTCACCTCGAGCGGGCGCCCCAGGAAATCCTTCTGCGTCTCGTCGATGGTCACCGCCGAAATGTTGAGTATGCGCTGCATCACCACGGCGCAGAAGGCGCCCAGCATGAACAGCATGCCATGTGCGAAATTCACCACCCCGAGAGTGCCGAAGATCAGCGTCAGGCCCAGTGCGATCAGCGCATAGGCGCTGCCCTTGTCGAGCCCGTTGATGAATTGCAGGATGATATCGTCCATCTTCCCCGCCCGATGCTTCCCCTGTCAGCAACCGGCCGCGCAGCCTGCGCGACCGGAAATCTTTCAGCAATATCCAGGCCTTACGCCCCGGAGTTGCACTTTCCGAGATCGCCACCGGCGAACATCGGGTGATCGGGGGCGTATTCCACCTGGGCGCGCGGGGTCAGCTCGACGATTTCCAGGATGTCGAACTGGTTGGTGGGGTTCTCGTTGCCCTTCATCACCAGCACGTCCTTGAAACACTGGTGATCGGCGCCGCGATAGAGGGTGGGGCCGTTGCCCATGCCGTCGAATTCGAAGTCTTCCAGCGCCTCGACCACCGCACAGGGGTTGAACGAGCCCGCACGCGCCACCGCATCGGCATAAAGCAGCGTCTGCACATAGCATGTATGCGCCGAGTTCGAGGGCGGGCGGCCGTATTTTTCGCCGAACGACTTGACGAAGGCCTTGGTGCCCGGGTTGTCGAGCTGCCAGTTCCAGTTCATCGAACCATAGACGCCCTTGATCGCCTCGCCGGCGCCTTCGGCCATCAGTTCGGAATAGAGCGGCACGACGATCTCGAAGTTCTTGCCGTTCACCACCTTGTCGCGCAGGCCGAACTGCACCGCCTGGTTGATCGAGTTCACCATGTTGCCGCCATAGTGATTGAGGATCAGCACATCGGCGCCCGAGTTCAGGACCGGAGCGATGTAGGACGAGAAATCGGTCGTGGAAAGCGGCGTGCGCACGGTTTCCACCGTTTCCCAGCCCAGGGCCTCGGTGGCCGCCCGGATCGACTCCTCCTGGGTCCAGCCCCAGTTGTAGTCGGCGGTCAGGTGATAGGCGCGCCGGTCGGTGCCATAGGCCTTGGCCAGCACCGGCGCCAGCGCCGCGCCCGACATGTAGGCGTTGAAGAAATGGCGGAAGCCGTTGGCCTTGCGGTCCTTGCCGGTGGTATCGTTCGAGTGGGTCAGGCCGGCCATGAAGATGATCCCGGCCTCCTGGCACAGGCTCTGGACGGCAACCGCCACGCCCGAGCTGGAGCCGCCGTTGATCATGATGGCGCCGTCCTTCTCGATCATCGATTTGGCCGAGGCCCGCGCCGCATCGGATTTGGTCTGGGTGTCGCCCGTGACATAGACCACCTTCTTGCCAAGCACCCCCGAGCCGTCGAGCGCGCTCTTGAAGGTGTTCAGCATGCCGCCGTCACCTTCACCGTTGATATGCTCCACGGCCAGCTGCTGGGCGCGCAGCTCGTCCATGCCTTCATCGGCATAGGGCCCCGACTGCGGCACGTTGAAGCCGAAGGTGACGGTAGCGCCGGTGGGTTCGTTGGTGAAGGCCGAAGCCGAGCCGGCGGTGAAGATGGTGGGCAGGGCAACGCCTGCGCCGGCCACTGCGCCGCTCTTGAGCACGCCGCGGCGTGTGAATCTGGATCTGGACATCTTGTTCCTCCCTCTGGGTGTTTCCGTCCCGAAACTGCCGCGCGCCTCCTCTGCGCGCGACGGCCTTGCAAGGCTGATCCATTATTGTGCGCTATGCGAAAATTTCGCAACAATACCTTTTTGATGTTGAAAAAATTTGTAAAAAAATAAACGATATGATCTGAAAATATGTAAACTACTTTACGATCACGCTGCGGGGCGGATGTGGTTTTTCATGTAACGTGATGAAATGCCGGGGAAAGGAAGGCCATGCACGGGCTGACGGGAGGACGCATTCGCCAGCAACGGCTTGATCGCGGGATGAAACAATGCGATCTGGCCCGGATATGCGGCATCTCGGCGGCTTACCTGAACCTGATCGAGCATAACCGGCGGCGGATCGGCGGCAAGCTTCTGCAGGATATCGCCCGCGCGCTCGATGTCGATCCGGTCTCGCTGAGCGGTGAGGCCGACACCCGCCTGCTGCAGCAGCTCGAGGCTGCCGCGCGGCGCTGGCAGGCGCGGGATGTGGCTCCGGAAGAGGCGCGCGATCTGGCCGCCCGGTTTGCCGGCTGGGCCGGGATCGTCGTCCGCCAGCAGCAGCGGATCGGCGAGCTCGAACATGTGGTCGAAACGCTGAGCGACCGGCTGTCTCACGATCCCTTCCTTTTCGAAACCCTGCATGCGATCCTGTCAAGCGCCACCGCGATCCGGGCCACCGCGTCGATTCTGACCGAGGCCGATGACATAGATCCCGCCTGGCAGGCGCGCTTTCAGCGCAACCTGAGGGAAGATGCCGAAAAGCTTGCCGGGCAGGCCCGGGGGCTGGTGCGCCATCTTGACGGGGCGGCGCGCGCCGAGGTGGCGCAGGTTTCGCCGCTTGACGAGGTTGAATCCCTTTTCGCCGCGCGTGGCTGGCGGTTTCCCGAGTTCGAGCCTTCGCTGGCGGATGCTGCGGGCGGGGGCGGTTCGGGCGGGGGCGGTTCGGGCGGAGAAGATGCCACAGGGCGGGCCGAACGGATCGCCCGCCGGATGGCCGCGCGTGCGCCGCAGCTTTCGGGGCCGGCGGCGCGGGAAATGGCCGAGCGCTGGCTGCTGTGCCTTGCCCGTGATGCGCAGGCCCTGCCGGGCCACGCGATCGCCCGCGCCGAGGCCGCTGTCGGCCGTGATCCGATAGCGCTGGCCCGGCATCTGGGCTGTTCGCCGGCGCGGATGCTGCGGCGCCTGGCCTGCCTGCCCGATTTCGCCGGAGGCGCGGGGGCGGCCTTCGGGCTGGTAATCTGCGACGGGGCGGGGGCGGCGCTGTTGCGCAAGCCGGTCCGCGATTTCCAGCAGCCTCGCTTCGGCCCCGCCTGTCCGCGCTGGCCGCTGTTTGCGGCGCTGGCGCGCCCGGCACAGCCGCTTGTGCGGCTGATCGAACAACCCGGCCCGCTGGCATCCCGCTTTCTGGTTTTTGCCATTGCCGAGCCGCAGGCGCCCGGCAGCATGGACGACATGCCGGTGATCGAGGCGACAATGCTGGTGGTGCCGCTGGCCACGGCGCAGGATATCGGACTTGTGGAAGAAGGGCCTGTCGCTCCGCTCCTGCCGGTTGGTGCCAGTTGCCGGATCTGCCCCCGTCAGGGATGTCAGGCCCGGCGCGAGGCCTCGGTTCTGACATGAGCCTTCCCGCCATGAACGGAAGCCGCGCCCCGCGGCGAAACCTTTGACAGGCGGGGGCAATGGGGGGATATTGAAAACAGGGGCCTCGGGGCTCTGCCGTCGGAGGAGAGTAGGGTGGGCAGACGGGTTCTTCTGATCGAGGACGAGCCGAACATCATCGAGGCGATCAGCTTTGTTCTGGGGCGCGATGGCTGGGATGTGCATACCCATGCCAACGGCGCCACCGCCACCGAGGCGGTGCTGCGGGTGATGCCCGATGTTCTGGTGCTTGACGTGATGCTGCCGGGCAAGAGCGGCTATGACATCCTGCGCGAACTGCGTGCCGCGCCCCGGACCCGCGACCTGCCGATCCTGCTTCTGACGGCGCGCGGGCAGAGCCGGGATCGGGACTTGGCCGAAGAACTGGGCGCCAGCCGCTTCATGGCCAAGCCGTTCTCGAACGCGGAGGTTCTGGAAAGCATTCGTGAACTGGCCGGGCTGCCCCCGGGCGAGGCCCCGTGAGACGCCCCGCCTCGCCCCTGTTCCTGGAGCGGGAAAGCTATCGCCGCCGCCGGCTGATCGACGCGGTGCGCCTGCTGCCGGTTCTGGGGCTTGTGCTGTTCCTGATGCCGATGTTGTGGACCCGGTCGGCAACGGCAACCGGGCTGGTCTACCTGTTCATGGTCTGGAGCCTGCTCGTGGCGATCAGTTTCTGGCTGTCGCGCCGCATCGATCTGCGCGACCCGGCCGAAAGCGCCGAACTGCCACCGGCGGGTGGTTCTCGGGCCGGTTCCGATGGCGATGGTGCCACCGGTACCGATGGCGCAACGGGCGGGCCCTCTGCGCTGGCGCAGGAAATTGACAACGGGGGGCGCTGATGGTGTCCTTCGATCTGCTGATCGCGGTCTGTCTGGCCTATGTGGCCTTCCTGTTCCTGATCGCCTTCGTGGCCGACAGCCGGGCCCGGCAGGGGCGGTTCGGCTGGCTGCGCTCGCCGCTGATCTATACGCTCAGCCTGTCGATCTACTGCACCGCCTGGACCTTCTACGGCGCGGTCGGATATGCGGCGCGCTCGGGGCTGGAGTTCATCACCATCTATCTGGGTCCGACGCTGGTGATGGCGGGCTGGTGGGTGGTATTGCGCAAGCTGGTGCACATCGGCCGCAGCCAGCGCATTACCTCGATTGCCGATCTGATTTCGTCGCGCTACGGGAAGTCGAATCTGCTGGGGGTGATCGTTACCCTGATGGCAGTGATCGGCACCACCCCCTATATCGCGTTGCAGCTGCAGTCAGTCACCCTGTCTTTCGCGGTGTTCTCGGAGCCCGCCCCGGCGGGTGCGCCGCCCGACATCAATGCCACCGCGATCTGGGTGGCGGCGGGGCTGGCGCTGTTCACCATCCTGTTCGGCACCCGCAATCTTGATGCGAACGAGCGCCACCACGGCGTTGTCATCGCGATTGCCGTCGAGGCGGTGGTGAAGCTGGTCGCGCTGGTGGCGGTCGGGGTTTTCGTGATCTGGGGCCTGGGTGGCGGCGCGGGTGACATCCTGGCGCGGATCGATGCTTCGCCGATTTCGGCATGGGAACTGCAGCCGGGGCGATGGTTCAGCCTGATCTTCCTGTCGGCGGCTGCCTTCCTGACGCTGCCGCGGATGTTCCAAGTGATGGTGGTGGAAAATGGCGACGAGCGCCACCTGATTACCGCCAGCTGGGCCTTTCCGCTTTATCTGCTGCTGATGAGCCTGTTCGTGGTGCCGATTGCGGCAATGGGGCTGACCTTGCTGCCGGCGGAGAGCAACCCCGATCTTTTTGTCCTGACCCTGCCGCTTTCGCAGGGGCGCGAGGGGTTGGCAATGTTTGCCTTTCTCGGGGGGTTCAGTTCGGCTACCTCGATGGTGATCGTGGCGGCGATCGCGCTTTCCACGATGGTGTCGAACCATGTGGTGATGCCGATCTGGCTGGCCACCGCGGGCCATGGGGCCACGAAATCGGGCGATGTGCGCAAGATGGTGCTGCGCGCCCGGCGGCTTTCGATCGCTGCCATCCTGGGGCTTGGCTATGCCTATTTCCGTTTTTCCGGGGGCGGCGCGGCACTGGCCGCGATCGGGCTGATCTCGTTTGCCGGTGTGGCGCAGGTGCTGCCGGCCATGCTGGGCGGTCTGTTCTGGCGGGGTGCCACCCGGCGCGGGGCGCTGGCCGGCCTGATCGCGGGCTTTGCGGTCTGGGCCTACACGCTGTTCCTGCCAAGTTTCGGCGGCGGCGTGATCCTGCCCCAGGGGGTTCTTGACAACGGCCCCTGGGGCATCGGCTGGCTGCGCCCGCAGGCGCTGTTCGGCATCGAGGGGATTGATCCGGTGATACATGCAGTGCTGTGGAGCATGCTGCTCAACGTGGTTTCCTTCTGCCTGGTTTCCCTGCTCAGCTTTCCCGGACCGCTGGAGCGTCTGCAGGGGGCGCAGTTCGTCAATGTGTTCGAGCACAGCCCCCAGGCCCGGGGCTGGCAGGCCGGTGGTTCCGAGGCCGAGGATCTGCTGGTCATGGCACAGCGGATCATGGGGCCCGAACAGGCGCAGGCGCTGTTTCGCGCCGAGGCAAGCGCCCAGGGAAAGGCCGGCTATCTGCCTGATCCTTCGCCCGAATTCCTGCAGTGCCTGGAACGGGAACTGGCCGGTTCGGTCGGCAGTGCCACGGCCCATGCGATGGTGGGGCAGATCGTGGGCGGGGCTTCGGTTTCGGTGCCGGACCTGATGGCGGTGGCCAACGAGACCGCCCAGATGATGGAATATTCGAGCCAGCTTGAAGCCAGGTCGCGCCAGCTGGCGCGCACCGCCCGCCAGCTGCGCGAGGCGAACCGGAAACTGACCGAACTGAGCATCCAGAAGGATGCCTTCCTCAGTCAGATCAGCCACGAACTGCGTACGCCGATGACCTCGATCCGCGCCTTCAGCGAAATCCTGCGCGAGGGGCGCGAGCTTGCGCCTGAAACACGCGAGCGCTATTGCGCGATCATCCACGATGAAACCCTGCGCCTGACCCGCTTGCTTGACGATCTTCTTGATCTCGGGGTGTTGCAGAACGGCCAGGTGGAGCTCAGTCTCGAACCGGTCGAACTGGCCGCGGTGCTTGATCGGGCATTGGCCGCTACCGGCGTTCAGCAGGGCGGAGAACACCTGCGGATCGTCCGCGATCCGGCGGCCGAGCGGGTGATCGTCGAAACCGATGGCGACAGGCTGGCGCAGGTGTTCATCAACCTGATCTCGAATGCCGCGAAATACTGCGACAGCACAGCGCCGGAACTGCGTATCAAGGTGCAACGAAGGGCTGGCGAGGTGGAAATCGATTTCATCGACAACGGCCCCGGCATTTCCGAACGCGATCAGGCGGTGATCTTCGAGAAATTCGCCCGTCTCGGGGATTACCGGTCGGCGGGTGGCGCAGGGCTGGGGCTGGCGATCTGCCGCGAGATCATGGCCCGTCTGGGGGGCAGCATCGTCTATCTTCCGGGGCAGGGCGGAGCGGCTTTTCGGGTATCGCTGACATTGCCGGGGGAGCGGGGCGAGAAACGAAGCGGGCAGAAGGCCGTTTCCAGCAGGCGCAGGCCGCGGCGGAAACAGGCAGCCGGATAAACCAATCCGTAACCATCTTTCTGCAATCTGCCGACAACGAAGCAGCGAAAGCGGGAAATGGCAGGCGAAAGCAGCATCAACGGCAGCGGTGGGGCCGGCAATGGCGCGTTGCGTCGCAAGCTCGGGGCGATGCGCCCGCCGGGATTGGGGGAGATGACCCCGGCCAAGGCCTTGCGCCAGCTGTTGCCCAGGGTGGCGGAAGAACGGTTCGGTCTGGCCGTATCTGTTGTCGAGGCGGGGGAAGACAGGCGCGTTGCCGCCGAACACCTGCCCGCGCGGCTGTGCGCGGAAGCCGAAGAGGCGGGCGGCGGCGCCGACGGATCCGACGGGGGCGGTGCTGACAGGGCCGCCGAGTCCGGATCGCTGCTGCTGGCCCTTGACCGGGAAGGTGGCGCGCGCGCCTTCGCCGTGCCCGATGCGCAGTTGCTGGCGGCGCTGATCGAAGTTCAGACACTGGGACGGGTGCTGCCCGTTGCCGCTCTGCCCCGTCCGCCGACACCGACCGATGCAGCCATGTGCCGTGATTTCATCGATCTTCTGCTGCAGCGCCTCGAAGGCGCGCTGGCCCGGCCGGATCCGCCCTTCTGGGTAACGGGCTACGGCGCCGGTCCGCAGATCGAGAACCTGCGTCTGCTGGAGATGATGCTGGGGGAAATCCCCTATCGGCTGTTTTCTCTGGTGATCGATATTGACGGCGGCGCCAAGACGGGGCGCCTGCAGCTGGCCTTTCCGGCGCTTTCCCCCCCGGGGGCGCAGGCCGGGTGCACTGTGCCGGACAGGAGCTGGCGTGATATCTTCACGGAGCAGGTCATGCACAGTCGGGCCCGCCTGGATGCGGTGCTGCACCGTCTGCACCTGCCGCTGGCTGAGCTGCGCGGTCTGAAGGCCGGTGATCTGCTGCCGGTGCCGCTGTCGGCGGTCGGGAATGTGGTGCTGGAATGCGGCGCGCGGCAAGACGTGGCGCTGGCGCGGCTTGGCCAGAAAGGCGGTTTGCGGGCCGTGCGCCTGAAATCGGAAATAGCCGCCGAAGCGGCGGCGGCCGGCGCATGGCCGGAAACTTCCCCGGCCGCAGCTTCGCCGCCGGCCGGGGCACCGGGCCCGTCGGACGACATGGGCGACATGATAGCGGCCCGTGCGGGGAAGGGTGCTTCGCCGCCCGGCGGCAACATGCCGGGGGGGGCGACAGGCATGCCGGCCGCTCCGGGAATGGCGACAGGCCCCTCGGAGCCCGGAGCGGACGATCTGCCCGCCCCGTCACCTTTGCCTGCCGCGTCACCTTTGCCTGACCCGTTGCCCTTGTCCGACGGGGGCGCGCCGGCCATGCCTGCGACCGAAACGAAGGGCTCTCTTCCGCCCCTGCCGCCCCTGGCGGATGCTGGTGCGGCCATGCACACCGGCGATCTTCCTGCCGGCCGGTGACGGGATGCCGAGCGCTGCCTTTCTGTCCGTTCGTTCCGGCGGTGTGGCCGGGAAGGAGGGTTGACTTGCGTCAAGGTGTTACCCGGCGCGCTTTGCCAGCATGGCCATGAAGCGTATCGAAGGTGGTATCAAAGGCGGTGTGGAGGGCAGCGTGACAAGATCTGCAGATCGGCGGGCGGAACTGGAAGCGCGCCTTGACGAGTTGCGCAGGCGGCGCGGGGCGATCCGCGACGAATTGCTGTCGCATGATGCCGCGGGCCGGGAAGCCGGGAAGATCGTGCGACCGAACGCGAGGAGGACGAGGTTCTTGAAGACATGGGCAATGCCGCCAATATCGGGATGAGGATGATACTGGCGGCCCTGAAGCGCATGGACGAGGGTGGATGCGGCTATTGCGTCGGCTGTGGCGATGCGATTGGCAAGGGGCGCCTCGCTATCCTGCCGGCTACACCGCTTTGCGCTGCCTGCGCCGGCCGGCATTCCTGAAGTGGCGCCAGATCCGGAAGGAGGCCGAAATGGCATTCGAATCCCTGAAGGCGGGTATCTACCTGCTGCTCGACGAAATCGAGAATCGGCCCGGGGATCGGCTGGAACTCGAAGAGGAGTTGCGCGAACAGCTGGCCGAACTGGAAGGTTTTGGCCTGCCGCTGCCCGAAGATCTGGTGCAGCTGCGCGAAAGGCTGGCCGGTGAGGGGGATACCCTCCTCCCTGACGGTGCCTCTCCTGCTGCGGCCGATACCGGCGATGACAAGGGTAACGGCTCCGACGGAGGGGGGCTTCCGGTCTGAGCTCCGGCCCGCAGGGTGGCTCTTTTTGCCGCGCGCCCGGTCCGCAGCGCCGCGCGGGGGCTTTTCTTTTGTTCTTTCTGCCGTCATTCTGGGGCTGAAGGGGGCGGGTCTTGCAGCCGCCCGGCATGAGGCAGGATGGGACGAAAGCAGGATGACTGACATCGTTGGCTACGATCTGGACGGGGATATCGGCATCATCACGCTCGACAATCCTCCGGTAAATGCGCTTGGCCATGAACTGCGGGCCGGGATCGTTGCGGCGCTAGATACCGCTCTTGCCGACAAGGGGGCCGAAGCAATCGTGATCCGGGCCGCCGGGCGCACCTTTCCGGCGGGGGCGGATATCCGCGAATTCGGCCGGCCACCGCAGGATCCGTGGCTGCCCGAGGTCTGCAACCGGATCGAGGCCGCCACCAAGCCGGTGGTGGCGGCATTGCATGGCACGGCCCTTGGCGGGGGGTTCGAACTGGCGCTTGCGGCGCATTTCCGGATCGCCGCTGCCGATGCGGTGGTGGGGCTGCCCGAGGTGAAGCTGGGCCTGCTGCCCGGGGCGGGGGGCACGCAGCGCGCACCGCGGCTGTGCGGAGGGCGCCATGCGCTTGACCTGATGCTGTCGGCCCGGCCGGTGCCGGCGCGCAAGGCACTGGAAATCGGGCTGCTTGACGAGGTGGCCGAAGACGATCTCTACCATGCCGCACTGGCCCTTGCACGCAAGGCCGCCAATGGCGGCCTGCCGCCGCGCCCCACCCGGGAAAGGCGCCGAGGCTTTGCCGATCCCGTGGCCTATGAACAGGCGGTGCGCGAATGGCGGGAAAAGCTGGCGAACAGCCCGCTGCCGGCGCCGGGAAGGATTGTCGATTGCGTCGAGGCGGCGCTGCTGCTGCCCTTCGAGGCGGGGCTCGAATTCGAACGCGCGGCCTTCGAGGAGCTCATGAACTCGCCGCAATCGGCGGCATTGCGCCACGTGTTCCTGGCCGAGCGGCGTGCTGCCAAGCAGCCCGAACTGAAACAGGCCGAACCGCGCCCGATCAACAGGGTGGGGGTGATCGGCAGCGGGCTGATGGGATCGGGGATCGCGGTCACGATGCTTGATGCGGGGCTGCCGGTAACATTGATCGAGCGCGATCAGGAAAGCCTGCAGGCAGGGATATCGCGGATCGAGACGATCTATGCCCGCGCCGCTGCCCGCGGCCGGCTTGACGAACAGGAAGCCGGGCTCAGGCTGGCGCGGCTTTCGGGTGCGCCTGACCCTGGCGCGCTTGGCGATGCTGATCTGGTGATCGAGGCGGTGCCCGAGGACATGGAGATGAAGAAGGCCGTGCTTGCAGCGGCCGGTCGGGCAACGCGGCCCGGCACGATCCTGGCCACCAATACCTCCTACCTCGACGTGAATGCGCTGCAGGTTTCCGTGCCGCGCCCCGAAAACCTGATCGGCCTGCATTTCTTTTCGCCTGCCCATGTGATGAAGCTTCTCGAAATCGTGGTGGCGCGCCAGACCGCGCCCGATGTTGTGGCCACCGCCTTTGCGCTGGCGCGGCGGATCGGCAAGGTGCCGGTGCGCGCCGGGGTGGGCGACGGGTTCATCGGCAACCGGGTTCTGACCGCCTGGCGCCAGGCTGCCGACGAAATGCTGGAAGAGGGCGCCACCCCCTGTCAGATTGATGCCGCCATGCGTGAATTCGGCTTCCGGCTCGGGCCCTATCAGGTGCTTGATCTGGCGGGGCTCGATATTTCATGGGCCCGGCGCAAGCGCCTGGCATCCACCCGCGATCCGGAAGAGCGCTATGTCGAGATCGGCGACATGATGTGCGAACTGGGCTGGTTCGGGCAGAAGGCGGGCAAGGGGTATTATCTTTACGATTCCGGTGATCGCCGCGGACGGGAAAACCCCGACATGCTGGCCCTGCTTGACGAGCTGCGCGCTGCCAGGGGAATCAGCCCGCGCCATTTTCCGGCCGACGAGATCCGCAACCGCTGTCTGGCGGCGATGGCCAACCAGGGTGCGCGGCTTGTGGAAGAGGAAATCGCCCGCTGTCCAGGGGATGTCGATGTGGTGATGGTTCATGGTTTCGGCTTTCCGCGCTGGCGCGGCGGCCCGATGCAGGCGGCCGATGCATGGGGGCTGCTGCAGGTAAGGAAACAGCTGCAGGAGATGGCCGAGGGCAACCCGAAGTTCTGGACGCCGGCGCCGCTTCTGAACGAGTTGATCAAGAACGGCATGAAATTCGCTTCGCTGAATGGCTAGAGCCTGTCGCACATGACCGGACTCGGCGCGACAGGCTGCTCAGGGCGTGCGACTCCCGGGCGGGCGGGCGCATGCCCGGACCGTTTGCGCGCCCCGGCCCGGACAGGCACCGGCCGCCTAGCGGCGCAGAACCAGTTCGCCCCGGTTGAAGGAAACATCCTCGAAGCGGCGCAGATAGCTCATCCCCAGCAGCGAACCGGGCATTTCGCCGCCGTTGACAGAGGCCGGCAGGTCACGATCGGTGAAGGGGCCGAGCCTGACTTCCTTCAGCCGCACGGGGGCAGTGGGGACCTCGCCATTGGCGGTGCGGGCAATGCCGGTATAGCGCAGCGCATCGGGATCAAGGCCGATGCGGCGCGCGTCTTCGCGTGTCAGCACGATTTCCGAGGCCCCGGTATCCACGGCAAAGCGCAGCGGCGTGCCGTTGATTTCGAGCGTCACGTAGAAATGACCGTTGGGCGACATCGGCACCCGCAGCTCGCCGTTTTCGGAATCGTATATCTGCTGCAGGCGGGTGCGGGTGGTGATGTCGCTCCACAGGCCGTAGGCGGCCGCCACCCCGAGAAACAGAAAGCCCCAGATCATCGCCTGCTGCATGGTCTTGCCGATGGCCGCGCGCCCCTGGGCGAAGAACCAGCCGCCCACGGCCACCAGCAGCAGGACAAGATAGGCAAGGCGCATGTAATCATCGGTTGTCATGCGGGGAAGATAGGCATGAAGGCCGGCGATTGCGAGCCCCTTCAGCCCGCGCCCCGCACAAGGGTGGAGATGCCGTCCACCACGAACTGCACCGAAAGGGCGGCCAGCAGCATGCCCAGAAGGCGCGTCACCACATTGGTGCCGGTTTCTCCGAGCGCGCGTTCCAGCAGCCCGGCCATCTGGAAGGCCAGGAATACCAGCGCGATCACCGCCAGCAGAACCGCAAACACCAGCGCCTGCGCGGCCCAGTCGCCGGAGGTGTTGCCGGTCAGCAGGATGATCGTGGCAATCGCGCCGGGGCCGGCGATCAGGGGGGTGGCAAGGGGAAAGACCGAAGGGTCATCTTCGGCGCTGGCCTGATCGCGGCGGCGCTTGCTGCGGCGTTCGAACAGCATGTCGAGCGCGGTCAGGAACAGCAGGATGCCGCCGGCGATGCGGAAGGCGGGCATCGAGATGCCAAGGAAGCCCAGCAGGGATTCTCCGAACAGGCCGAACAGCAGCAGAAGCCCGAAGGCGATGCCGAGGGCCCGCAGTGCGATGGCCCGCCGGCGGGCTGGCGACATGCCCGTGGTCAGGGCCACGAACAGCGGGGCCAGGCCGATCGGATCGATGATCACGAACAGCGTCACGAAACTGGTGATGATCGATCCCTGATCCATCAGCCCGCGTCCCTTTCCGCCTTCTCAAGCCGCTCGGCCGCCGCCATCCACAGTGCTTCGGCGCGTTCGATCGCGTCCATCACCTCGGCATATTTGCGCTGCCACGGTTCGGCGGCATTGCCGCTTTCCGCAGCATAGATTGCCGGGTCGGCCAGCCTTTGGGAAAGCTTGTCGCGCATCTGCGCAAGCTTGTCCAGCCGGGCCTCGCATCTGCGCAGGTCGGCTCGCAGGGCCTGCATGCGTTCGCGCGAGGGTCGGACTGGGGTGCCGGATGGCCGGGGGGTGACGGCGGAGCGGGATTTGCGTGTTCCTGCCTTCCTTTGCGGAGAGGCGTTCAGCAGGTGGCGGCGATAGGTTTCGAGATCATCGCGCCATTCGCGCACCCGGCCGCCTTCGACCAGCCACAGCCTGTCGGCCAGAAGATTGAGCAGGTGCATGTCGTGGCTGACAAGGATCACCGCGCCCTTCCAGGGGGTCAGCGCCTCGACCAGCGCCTCGCGGCTTTCGATGTCAAGGTGGTTGGTGGGCTCGTCGAGGATCAGCAGGTGGGGGGCATGCAGAGTGGCCAGCAGCAGCGTGAGGCGTGCCCTCTGGCCGCCCGAAAGCCGTGCCACCGGGGTTTCGGCCTGCTCGGCGCCAAGACCGAAACCGGCAAGCCGCGCCCGCAGGGCGGGGGGCGCGGCGTCGGGCAGGGCGCGGCGCAGATGAGCAAGCGGAGTTTCGCCGGCGGTCAGTTCCTCGCTCTGATGCTGGGCGAAGAACCCCACCCGCAGCTTGCGCGCCCGTGTCACACTGCCCGCCATGGGCGGCAGCCGACCGGCGATCAGTTTTGCCAGCGTGCTCTTGCCTTCGCCGTTGCGGCCCAGAAGCGCGATGCGGTCGTCGTGGTCGATCCCGAGATCGAGGTTGCGCAGGACGGGCCTGTTGTCATAGCCGACCGATGCCCCCTCCATGCAGATGATCGGCGGTGACAGAGCGTCTTCGGGATCGGGAAAGGTGAAGCGGTGGCGCGTGGCCTGTTCGGGGGTGGCGACCGGCTGCATCTTCGCCAGCATCTTCAGCCGTGACTGGGCCTGTTTCGCCTTGCTGGCCTTGTAGCGGAACCGATCGACGAAGCCCTGTATCCGGGCTCGCTGCGCGGCCTGCCTGCGCGCTTCGGCCTCCTGCAGGGTGCGCTGCTCGGCCCGGGTGCGGGCGAAGCTGTCGTAATTGCCCTGGTAAAGGGCAAGGCGGCGGTTTTCGAGATGCAGGATCGATCCTGAAACACGGTTCAGAAGCCCGCGATCGTGGCTGATCACCAGCACCGTGTGCGGATAGCGCGCAAGATAGCTTTCAAGCCACAGCGCGCCTTCCAGATCGAGATAGTTCGTGGGCTCGTCCAGCAGCAGCAGATCTGGTGCCGAGAACAGCACGCCCGCCAGCGCCACCCGCATCCGCCAGCCTCCTGAAAAGGTGGCGCAGGGGCGCAGCTGCTCTTCATGGCTGAAGCCGAGCCCCCTGAGAATGGCGCTGGCACGCGCTTCGGCGCTCCAGGCATCGATTTCGGCCAGGCGGGTCTGGATTTCGGCAATGCGGGCAGGGGCGCTTGCGGTTTCGGCCTCGACCATCAGCGCGGCGCGCTCGTGGTCGGCGGCAAGCACGGTTTCAAGCAGCGAGGTTTCGCTGGCCGGAACCTCCTGATCGACACCGCCGGTGCGGGTGCGGACGGGCAGGGTGATGGTGCCGCTTTCGGGCTCGATCTCGCCGCGGATCAGGCGGAACAGGGTTGTCTTGCCGCTGCCGTTCGCGCCCACGATCCCCACCTTGTGGCCGGCGGGAATGCGCGCGCTGGCGCCCGCGAACAGGGGGCGCCCGGCAATGCTGCAGCTGATGTTGTCGATCACGAGCATGAGCGGGGTTTGACGCATGGGGCGGCATGCGTCAATCGCCCTGTCGTCCGCCAGTTGCCCGCATCCCTGCCGACCGGCAGCCTCCCGCCGCCGATCCGCCCGCCGGTTCGCCCGCGTGCGATCCCGGCGCTTTCCGCCAATCACCGCTTTTCAACCATCCGGCGCCGTGCTAGAGGGCGGCGGATTTCATTTCACGCGCGCGGGTTTCCGCGTCATGCAAGGCAAACAGCAAGGAAAGAGGCAATCATGGCCATCCAACGCACATTCTCGATCATCAAGCCCGATGCCACCAAGCGCAATCTGACCGGTGCCATTGTCAAGAAGCTGGAGGATGCCGGCTTGCGGGTGGTGGCGCAGAAGCGCATTCGCCTGACGAAAGAGCAGGCCGGGCAGTTCTATGCCGTGCACAGGGAACGCCCTTTCTATGACGAACTGTGCGAGTTCATGGCCAGCGGGCCGATCGTGGTGCAGGTTCTCGAAGGCGAGGATGCCATCGCGAAGAACCGCGAAGTGATGGGCGCCACCAACCCGGCGGAAGCGGAGGATGGCACCATCCGCAAGGAATTTGCGCTGTCGATCGGCGAAAACTCGGTGCATGGTTCTGATGGCCCCGATACCGCGAAACAGGAAATCGCCTTCTTCTTTTCCGAGCTTGAAATCGTCGGCTGAGGAAGGCCGCCGCGGGCCGGTTGCCGCGGTTCCCGTTTTTCAGCAGTTCTTCTTCTGCGAGGCGATCACGCCGATCCTGTCAAGGGCCGCGTCCAGCCGGGCGCGGCCTGCCGCATCCGGATCCCTCTTGTCACCAGCGCTTTTCAGCGCCTCGAAACGTTTGCGCAATGCGGTCTTTTCAGCCCCCCGGCAATCATTCCAGGGGCGCCCCTGCAGGCCCATCACCAGCGCGTAATAGCCGATGAAATGGGGTTTCGTGCCGGCTGCAAGCAGGCGCGCATAGGCCGTATCGGGCCCCATGGCGCGCAGGCTTTCGGCACTGGTAATACCGGCACGGGCGAAAGCCCGATCGGCAGCGGGGCCGAGATTGCGGATGGATGAAACCGGCTTGGACATGGCGAACGGGACAATACATTCTGCGCCTGCCGTCGGGCGGACGGCAATTTGCGGTTCCATCCTGACACCCGGATGCCTTCGCGTCAACCGGCGATACCGTCAGAGGCTGGCCCAGTCGGTGAATACGAAAGGCCTTTCCCCTGCGTCGCCGCGGCTTGAGGTCTGCCGGGAGGTATCCGGCGCCGGGGCATTGGCTGTTGCGGTGCCGTTCCGGGCGGCGTTCCGGTTGCCGGGCGGTTCGCTTTGCGTATCCTGCGTGCCGTCTTCCCCCAGCAGGCGGTTTACCGCTGCGCAGGCGTCTCGGGGGCTCTCACCATATGCCATTTTCCGTTTCCCTGTATGGCCAGCGGGCGCGGACTGGCCAAACACAAACAACATGCGCCCTGCAGTCAGGGAAACACGTAATCTGGTTGTGGAAAAGTCAATTCCGCGTTCATTTGGAGGCATCTCCGGCGGATTGTGGCAGATATGCGCCATTCTGTTGTGGCCGCAGGGGGGGGGACATCTTACGATCGTCGGGAGCGCTCCGGGCTCCCGCCATGCGGGTGGCGGGGGATTGCGAAGTGCGGGAATTTCGCTAGGCTGGAATCGGGTATGCTCGGCAGCCCCGCCGGGCCGGGGCGGCCGGGCGGAACGATAACCGGAAGAGAGTTGTGCCATGCCCCATGATCACGACCGCGTTTCCGGTGCCCCTGCCGGGCCGGATCGGGCCGATCTGACACCGGCGTTCCGCCTGGCGGTGATTCTGAACGTGGTTTACGTCGTGTTCGAGGCGGCCGCCGGATTCTGGACCGGTTCGCTGGCCCTGCTGGCCGATGCGGCGCACAATCTGACCGATGTGGCGGGGCTGCTGCTGGCCTGGGCGGCGGCGGTGCTGGCCGGGCGGGCGGCAACGGCGAAATTCACCTATGGTTTCGGGCGTGCCACCATCCTGGCGGCGCTGACCAACGCGGTGCTGATCCTGATCGGTGCGGGGATGGTGATCTGGGAGGCCCTGCAGCGCTTCGAGGCCCCGCCCGAGGTGCCGGGTGGCACGGTGATGATGGTGGCGCTGGCGGGCATTGCCGTCAATGCGGGATCGGCACTTCTGTTTCGCAGCCATGCGCATGGGGGGGCGCATGGTCATGCCCATGCGCAAGGGGGGGATCTCAATGCGCGAGGGGCCTATCTGCATCTGGTGGCGGATGCCGCGGTGTCGCTGGCTGTGGTGCTGGCGGCGGCGGGGATCATGGCCACCGGCTGGCAATGGCTTGATCCTGTGGTGGCGATACTGGTCAGCGTGCTCATTGCCTATACCGCATGGGATCTGTTGCGCCGGGCGCTTGATGCGGTGATGGATGCGGTGCCCGAGGGGATCAATCGGGAAGCGGCTGCGGAATTTCTGGCCGCCCAGCCCGGTGTTGTCGATGTGCACGATCTTCATATCTGGCCACTTGGCACCACCGAAGTGGCGATGACGGCTCATCTCGTCATGCCCGAAGGCGAGGGGGACGACGGATTTCTGCCGGCTCTGCGCACCGAGTTGCGCCGGCGCTTTTCCATCGATCACGCCACCATCCAGATCGAGCGTGCCCGCCAGCCCGATTGCCCCGATCACTGATTTCCGTTCCGGGGCTGCTGCCGGCCTTCCGCTTCGTTGTTGTCATGGGCGGTGCGGTGCCGGAAAGGGGTTTGCCGTGTTCGCCACCTGCTTCGCTTCGGCCCAGCCCCGCCGTGCCTGCCAGAGCGCCAGTTCCAGGGCATCCAGATCGCCCGCGCCCTGTGCCCGGCTGGAGAGCGCCAGCGCCACGCCCGCATCGCCCGCCATGCGGCATTGGGTATCGTCAAGCCCCAGGCGACCGGGCTGCTGGCAGACTTCGGCCAGGTGGCCGCCCTGTGCGGCGGCGGCCAGAATCTCTCCGAGATCAGGAGCGCAGCCCCGCACGGGCTGTCCGGTGTCGGGGGAAATCCGGCGGTTGGCAAGGCCTCCGAGCACAAGGCGCAGCCCGGCCCTGTCGGCGGCCCCGATGGCCGCACGCCAGCGCCCGGTGAGGGATGCGGCGGTTTCGCCCCTTGCGGCGGGGGCTTCGGCCAGCACCAGATCGGGGCCGAGAGCGGCAAGGGGGGCAAGATCGGGTTCGTTGCCGGAGGTGGCGGCAGGGGGGATTTCAAGACGCGCGACCTTCAGCAGGCGAAAGCCGGGGGTGGCGGCATTGTGCCGGTCGATTGCCCGAAAGATTTCCGCAGGGCTTCCGGAATCGGGCGCCAGCACGCCGGCCCAGCACAGCCCGCGCCCCCGCGCCGCCTGAACCAACGCTGCCAGATCAGCAGGGCCGGCCCGCCACAGGACATCGCCGCACAGATCGTCCGCTTCCACCAGACGGGGCAGGGCTTCCCTGCGCGCGGCTTCCATCTCGCCACGCATCTCGCGCAGTTCGGGGGGGATCCAGCGCATCCCGAAAGCGGCATAAACTTCGCTTTCGCGGGCGCCGGCCATCACCTTGCCGGTTTCATCGAACAGGCCGTATTCGTTAAGTTTCCAGCCCTGCTTCACCGCCATCTTCCGCAGTGCGATGGTGTGGCTGCGCGCGCCGGTGAAATAGGCCAGCGTGGTGCCGCAGCTTTCGGCGGGCACCACCCGCAGATCCACCTGCAGGCCCGACTTCAGAACGATGGTGCTGCGGGTGATGCCCTTCAGCAGCACCTCGCCACATTCCGGGAATGCGGTGAAATGGCGGATCAGCGCCGGCCCCGAGCGGGCCACGGCCACCATGTCGAGATCGCCGACGGTTTCCCTGCGGCGGCGGAATGAACCGGCGATTTCGGCGAAGCTGCAGCCCGGAAGGCTGCGCAGATGATCGCGCAACCGGCGGGCCACGTTGCGCACCGCGCCGATCGGCCAGCGGCGCTCGGGGCCTTTCCGGCGCAGTTTCCCGATTTCGCGCAGAAGCCGCGCCTCGGTTCTTGCACCGAAGCCCGGCAGGCGGCGCAGGTGTCCGGCCTTCAGCACCGCCTCCAGATCCTCGAGAGTCTCGATGCCAAGTGCTTCGTGGATCTGTTCCACACGCCGCGGTCCCAGACCCGGCACCTGCAGCAGGTCGCCCAGCGCCGGCGGGGTGCGGCGCATCACCCTGTCAAGCAGCGGCAGGTGGCCGGTTTCAACGATGGTGCGGATCTTCTGCGCCAGATCGGCGCCGATCCGGGGCAGGCGGGTCAGGTCTTCACCCCGCGCCACCATCCCGGCTACCGGCTCGGGCAGGGTGTCGATCACCAGTGCCGCCTGGCGATAGGCGCGCACGCGGAAGGGGTTTGCCCCTTCGATTGCCAGCAGATCGGCAAGCTTTCGGAAGATCGCGGCGATCTCTGCATTGGTGATGTTCCGGACCATCTCTGCCCCTTCTGCGGTGATGCCTGCTGGTGAAGTCATGCTGTCCGTTTCGGCAGCCCGGCGCGGCTTTCGGGATATGTCAGCACCAGAAAGCCCCGTCGCGCAAGGGCAGCGGCGAGCATGACGGCATTGATGTCCTCATGTGTCTGCCAGCTTTCGTTCTGACGGGCGCGGGGATCGCGCCAGGTTGCGATCACATCCTCGCGCAGGGGCGCAAGGCGTGCAAGAGACACGATCGCGGCCACCAGGGGCGTGTGGCGGGCTGCTTCCCGCGGAATTTCGCCGCCGATGGCCAGACAGGCAGGCAGCAACAGCCCGATCGCGAGGCCCGGTTCGCGGCAGGCAGGCCGGCGGGAGGGCGGACCGGCAAGGGTGTCGGTCTGCATGATCCGCGCGATCCCGGATTCGGCGCCGGCAATGATGCGCAGGCCGAGATCATGGGGCAGAAAGAAGTTGTCGGGTGTCATCCGTGCGATGCAGGAGCCCCTTCGGGCATGGGGGGCTGGCAAGGGTTTTCATGCTTCACACCCCGAACGGATAGAGATCGGGCAGACCGGGCATCTCTTCCGTTTTCAGAGGCTGCACGGCGCTGGTTTCGTCAATCCAGATGTATTCGTCGAACTGGCGCGACAGACGGGCCTCGAAATAGTGGCTGGCAAGCTCGGTTTCGGGTCGGTAGATCACGCCGATCGCCCGTTCGAGCCGCGGTTTCGCCAGGAATTCGCGCAGGGCGCTATCGCCCTGTGTCATCGGCAGGATCAGCCCCGGCACGCCGCTTCGGTGAAAGAGGCGTTCGAAGCTCTGTGGGTGGCTCGGGCGCACGGCCTTGATTTCCAGCGGCCCTTCCCAGGTGCTGGCCGCGGCCACCGTGCCGCGGTCGGTGCCGAAGCCGATGGCGCGGGTCTGACCGGGGTAGCCTTCGCGTATCAGCTGACCGATGTTCAGTTCGCCGCGGGCCGACATTTCCGTGTGGCGGGCATCGCCGATGTGGGAATTATGCGCCCAGATCACCGCCTTCGACTGCGGGCCGCGGAAATCGAGCAGGGTGACGAGCGTATCGAACATGTGCCGGTCGCGCAGGTTCCACGAGGCGCGTGAGCCGTAATACATCACGCGATAGTATTTTTCGGCATCCGCCACCAGCCTGGCGTTGAGCGCCGCATCAAGGAATTTCTCGCCGTCGTGGGCGGCAAGCTTCTGCCGGTTGCGGAGCAGATCGACAAGCATCGCCACCACCTCGTCTTCGCAGGCGCGGTAACGTCCGGCAAGGGCTGCGTGGCCATAGGCAGCCGGATCGCTTTCCCATGGGGAAAGGCAGCCATAGCGTTCGCGTGCGACCTTCGCCAGAGCCGGATCGATGCCTTCGAGATATTCGATCACCCGGGCGGCGGAATTGTAGAGCGAATACATGTCGAGCCCGTAGAAACCGGCGCGCCTGCTTTCGGGCAGCTGGCGGTTGTGTTCATGCAGCCAGTCCACAAAGGCCTTCACCTCTTCGTTGCGCCACATCCAGGCGGGAAAGCGGGCAAAGGCCTGCCAGGTGGAAGGAGGCACGTCTGCATGGCGCACGTAATCGTCGATCCGCGCGGCATCCGGCCAGTCGGCCTCGACGGCGACGATATCGAACCCTTTTTCGGCAATCAGGCGGCGGGTGATCAGGTCGCGCATGCGATAGAATTCGGAAGTGCCGTGGCTGGCCTCGCCCAGCAGCACGATACGGGCATCGCCCGCGCCTGCGATCAGCCGATCAAGATCCGCCTCTTCCACATTTTCGAAATGCACGGCATTACGGGCGATCAGCGCGGAAATTTCTTCGGTCTGACGGGGGCGGTGCCCGGTTGTCCGGGGCTTGCCGGCCCCTGTCAGGCCCGCCCCGTCATCCTCCTTTTCCGGCCAGCCTTCCTTGCCGACAAGCGGCACGAAGCGCACATCGGCAAGCTCTTCGCGATCAAGGCTGCCGTCCGCGCGCCTGGTGAGGCGGACGAGCTCCTGTGCGATCGGGTCTCTGCCGACCGGCATCACGAGCCGCCCGCCGACCTTCAGCTGCTCCTTAAGCGATGGCGGGATTGCGGGTGATCCGGCGGAAACGAGAATCGCATCGTATGGTGCGGCCGCAGGCCAGCCCCCGGTACCGTCGGCATGGATCACATGCACGTTTTCCACCCCGGCCTTCTTCAGGTTTTCGCTGGCAATCTTCGCCAGGGCCCCGATCCGCTCCACCGCCCAGACCTCATCGGCAATCCGGGCCAGCACTGCGGCCGCATAACCGCTGCCGGCACCGATTTCGAGCACCTTTTCGCCGCCCTGCAGGGCCAGGGCCTCGATCATGAAGGCCACGATATAGGGCTGGCTGATGGTCTGCCCCGCGACGATCGGCAGGGGGCGGTCGTCATAGGCATGGGGGCGCATCTCGTCGGGCACGAACAGCTCGCGCTTCACGGAGCCCATGGCCTGAAGCACACGCCCGTCGCGCACGCCCCGGCCGCGGATCTGCTCCTGCACCATGCGTTCGCGCTGCACGGAGAACGGATCGGTCATGGCAATTCCTCCTTCTTTCAAGGGGCTGCCGTTTCCCTTCCTGAAACGATGTGCTTTCAGGATCCTGTTCGTTTCACAGATAGGAACGATATGCCGGTTTGGAAGGGGGCGTCGAGGCACGCCGCGCCCGCGCAGGGCCCAAAAGGACACCGCAAGGGGTGCCCGCGCGGACGCCCCGGAAAGGTGCCTGTCTGCCGGGCCGGTGCCCTTGAAAGCTTTCCGGTCAGAATTCCCAGGTCAGACCGAGTTCCCACTGCGTATTTGCAGAACTGTCGGAGCCGAGCATGCTGGCGTGCAGGCTGATGTTTTCGCGCGGCGTGTATTTCAGGCCGATCCCGTAATAGGTGTCGTTAATGGGTGGTGATATACGCAACAGGGAAAGCCGCGTGGAAAACCTGTCGGAAAAGGCATAGTCGGCCCATGTTTCGATGGTGGATATTTCGGGGACCACCAGCCCCGTTATCTTCGCCTTCGTATAGTTCAGCCCGCCTGCAAGACGCTCGCCCGAGGCTTCGGCGCCGATCATGTAGGACGTGACACGGTTGCTGGAGTCTAAGTCGAGATGTTCGATCGCGAGATAGACGCGGGCTTCGGGCAGGCTGCCGGGGCCGGTGACGCTGCGGCTGAGGGCAAGGGCATAGGCATTCTCACGATCGCCGCTGTCGGGGACAAGGTGATGATAGGAAACCGCATAGGAAAGAGCCCCCGCATCCCCGTCATAGCGCAGGCCGTATATATCGGTGGATGAGTTGAGATATACGGCGGCCGTAATGGACTGACGAAACAGGATGGATAGCGGCGTGATATCCAGCTGACGCGAATAGGCAAAGGTGTTGTCCGGCAGAAGGCGGCCATCGCGATCCGAAGCAGAGCGGGGAATGCCGAAGGAAAGACGCCCGCCATTGCCGAAGCCATAGCTGGCCGCCGGATAGAGTGCAGCGCGGCCTGAGGTTACTCCGGAAACGTAACGCACCGCATCGATCCCGAGCGAGAACCTGAGGCCCTGATCGCGGGGGGTGAAGAGATCGATACTGCCAAACGCGTAACTGATATCGAAGCTGTCCGAGCGGGCATGTGCACCGGTGATTTCTCCGGTTATCCGGATGCCCCCCTCGGGGATCGCCTGGGCCTGCGCTACGCTTGGCAAGAGAAGGGCTGAAAGGATCAGCAGGGCCGACAGTTTCATCTTTTGTTACCTCCCTTTATCGGATTGACGCTACGTCAGCCTAGCAGTTCCGGGGCCGGTCGTGAAGATCGCACGACGGAACGGGGCGAAAGGGCACACGGGGGTGTGTCCTTTCTGCTCCATGCCGGATTGGCATGCACCGGCAGGCCCGGGCGGGCTGTCAGATCAGCTCTTCGTAAAGCGCGCGCACGTTTTCTTCGGTCAGCTTCACCGGGTTGCCGCCACAGGTGGGATCGGCCAGTGCCTTTTTCACCAGTTCGTCGATCCGATCGCGCTCCACCCCCATTTCCGACAGGTGGCGGGGAATGCCGAGGCGCTGGTTCAGATCCTGCACGAAGGCCTGAAAGCCTGCAAACCCGCCTTCGATCCCCATATAGGCGGCGGCGGCATCGAAACGTTCGGCGATTTCGGGGGCATTCAGGCGCAGCACCGCGGGCATGCACACCGCGTTGGTGGTGCCGTGGTGGGTGTTGTAAAGCGCGCCCACCGGGTGCGACAGCGCATGGATCGCCCCAAGACCCTTCTGGAAGGCCACCGCGCCCATCATGGCGGCACTCATCATCTGGGCCCGGGCCTCGATATCTTCCGGGGTCTCGTAGGCGCGCGGCAGGTATTCCTTTACCAGCCGCATGCCTTCGAGCGCGATTCCCTGGCTCATCGGGTGATAGAAGGGGCTTGAATAGGCCTCGACACAATGGGCGAAGGCATCCAGCCCGGTGCCGGCGGTGATGAATTTCGGCATGCCGGTGGTCAGCTCCGGATCGGCGATCACCACGCCGGGCAGCACTTTGGGGTGGAAGATGATCTTCTTCTCGTGGGTTTCGCTGTTGGTGATGACGCTGGCGCGCCCCACCTCCGAGCCCGTGCCTGCGGTGGTCGGCACGGCGACGATGGGGGCGATGGCATCGGTATCGGCTTCGCGCCACAGCGGGCTGCCGTCTTCGAAATCCCAGATCGGGCGGCTCTGGCCGTGCATGAAGGCCACCATCTTGGCCAGATCCAGCCCCGAGCCGCCGCCAAAGGCGATCACCCCGTCATGGCCGCCCGCCTTGTAGGCCGTGATGCCGGCGGCCAGGTTTTCATCGGTGGGGTTGGGATCGACATCGGCAAAAAGCGCCCGCCCCAGGCCGGCTTTCTCCATCAGGTCAAGGGTGCGGGCGGTGAGCGGCAGTTCGGCCAGTCCGCGGTCGGTGATCAGCAGGGGCCTGCGGATCCCGACCTGCGCACAGGCGTCGCCGATTTCCTTGATACGCCCCGCGCCGAATCGGATCAGTGTGGGGTAAGACCAGTTGGCTTTCAGTTCCATACGAAACTTCCTTGATTTTCAGGTTTCTGTCAGATCATCTTCATGTGATATGATTTCGGGCGGGTCAGGTTGTGATACCCGATCACCGACAGGCCGCCGCCGCGCCCGGTGTTTTTGCAGCCGGTCCAGCACAAGGCCGGATCAAGATAATCGGCGCGGTTCATGAACACGGTACCGGTTTCGAGGCGCCGGCCGATGCGCTCGGCCCGTGCGATATCCTGCGTCCACAGGGATGCAGTCAGGCCGAATTCGGAATCATTCATGAGTTCAATGGCTTCCTCGTCGTTCCTGACCTTCATGATGCCGACCACCGGGCCAAAGCTTTCCTCGCGCATCACCCGCATCGAATGATCCACATCCACCAGGATCTGCGGCATCAGGTAAGCGCCGCCGTCATCCTGGGGGAAAAGCGCCGGATCGATCAGGGCGCGGGCACCCTTTTCAATCGCTTCGGCGATCTGGGCGCGCACCGCATTGGCGAAACGCACGCTGGCCATGGGGCCAAGGGTGGTTTCCGGGTCAAGCGGATTGCCAAGCCTGTAGGCGCTGACGATCTTCACCGCGCGCTCCACGAAATCGTCGAACAGGCTTTCGGCAACATAGATGCGCTCGATCCCGCAGCAGCACTGGCCCGAATTGAACATGGCGCCGTCGATCAGCGTTTCCGCCGCCCGATCAAGCACGGCGTCTTCCATCACATAGCCGGGATCCTTGCCACCCAGTTCAAGCCCCACGGGGGTGAAGGTGCCGGCGGCTGCGCGCTCGATTGCCCGGCCGCCACCCACCGACCCGGTGAAATTGATGAAACCGAAGGCCTTGTCCGCGATCAGCCCGGAGGTGGTGTCGTGATCGAGGAACACGTTTGCGAACACGTCTTCGGGGATGCCGGCCTCGTGAAAGGCGCGGGCCATGCGCTCGCCCACCAGAGGGGTCTGGCTGGCGTGTTTCAGCATCACCGCGTTACCGGCAATCAGGGCCGGGGCCACGGTATTGATCGCCGTCATGTAGGGATAGTTCCAGGGCGCGATCACCAGCACCAGGCCGTGGGGTTCGCGGGCGATGTAGCGCCTGAAATTGCCGCTGTCCTCGATCCGGATCGGCGCCAGGGCCTCTTCGGCGATTTCGGCCATGTAGCCGGCCCGTTCGCGAAAGCCTGCGAATTCACCACCATAGCGCACCGGGCGGCCCATCTGCCAGGCCAGTTCCGGCACGATTTCGTCATTCATCTTTCCAACATTTTCAACCCCTTGAAGAACGAGGTCAATGCGTTCCGCAAGCGGCCTTGCAGCCCATTCGGCCTGTGCTCCGCGGGCGCGGGCAACAGCCGCCTCAGCCTGCTTCCGCGTCAGCAGGGGGCGCTCGGCCACCAGCGATCCGTCAACCGGCGAAATACATTTCAGCGTTCTTGCGTTGCTCATGTCAGGCCCTCTCGAATCCGCGTGCGATTTCGTGATCGGTAACCACACGATCGAATTCCTCGATCTCCCAGGTGGCGGCGCGGGTATAGTGATCGATCACCGCGTCGCCCATGGCGCGGCGCAGCATCTGCGAACCCGAAAGCAGCGTTGCCGCCTCGCGCAGGGTGCCGGGAATATGCTCGACATCTTCTGCCCTGTAGGCATCGCCGCGCAGGGGCGGGCCGGGTTCGAGCGCCTCCTCGATGCCGGCCATGCCGGCAGCCAGCATGGCGGCGATGGCCAGATAGGGGTTGAGGTCGGCTCCGCCGATCCGGCATTCGATGCGCACCGCCTTCGTGCCTTCGCCGCACAGGCGGAAACCGGCGGTGCGGTTGTCAACCGACCATGCGGTGCCCGTAGGGGCGAAGCTGCCCTTCTGGAAGCGCTTGTAGCTGTTGATATAGGGCGCAAGGAAATACGTGTAGTCCGGGGCGTATCGGATGAGGCCGGCCAGACAGTGGCGCATCAGTTCCGACATGCCGTATTCGCCCTTCGGATCGAAGAAGGCCGGGGTGCCGCCCTTCCACAGCGACAGGTGCACATGGCTGGAACTGCCCACGCGGCGATGATCCCACTTGGCCATGAAGGTGGCGGCGTGGCCCCGGCTCCAGGCGATTTCCTTTACCGCATGCTTGGCGATGCTGTGGTGATCGGCGCAGGCCAGAGCGGGAGCATAGCGGATGTTCAGTTCTTCCTGGCCGGCTTCGGCCTCGCCCTTGGTGTTTTCCACCGGGATGCCGGCCGCGGCCAGGTGATTGCGGATCGGCCGCATCACGTGTTCTTCCTTGGTGGTCTGCAGGATGTGATAATCTTCGTTGTAGCCGCTGATCGGGGTCAGCCGGCGCCAGCCGCGCCGGCGCAGCGCATCGTAGCTTTTTTCGAACAGGAAGAATTCGAGTTCGGTCGCCGTCATTGCGACAAGCCCCGTTTCGGCCAGCCGTTCGATCTGGCGCTTCAGCACCGCCCGGGGGGAATGGGGCACCTCGGCATGGGTGTGGTGATCGAGCACGTCGCACAGCACCATCGCCGTGCCTTCCAGCCAGGGCACGGGGCGGATGGTGGAAAGATCGGGCTTCATCACGTAATCGCCATAGCCCGTTTCCCAGCTGGTGGCGGCATAGCCGTCGGGGGTGGCCATTTCCAGATCGGTGGCCAGCAGATAGTTGCAGCAGTGGGTTTCCTCGAAGGCGCTTTCGGTGAAATGTCTGGCCAGGAAGCGCTTGCCCATCAGGCGGCCCTGCATGTCGACCATGACCGCAAGCACGGTATCGATCCGGCCATCGGCCACCTGCTTCTTCAGTTCCTCGAAAGTAAGGGGGGCGGTCATGTGTCACTCAGCTCCTGTCATTCAGCTTGCCGTTCGGGTGGCGGCGGGCGGCCCCCCGCGGCGGGCGGAGGGCCGGTTTCCGTATTCGGGAAGGCGGGGCGCCTTCAGCCATAGCGATAGGGCGGGCCGGCCTTTTCCATCACGTCGTTGTATTCGCGTATCTTGGCCACGACCTTTGCCTTCACTTCGGATTCGGAGGCGATCTCGTCCCAGAATTTCTTGGCCTCGGCCTCGACCGTGGCCCATTCCTCGGCCGGGATGGTTGTGAGCTTCAGCTTGTCGCCGTTGACGCGCAGCGCCGCCTCGCCGCCCCAGTACCACCACTGGCGATAGTAATGCGAGGCATCGGTGCAGGCGCGGAACAGATCCTTCAGGTGATCGGGCAGTTCGTTCCAGCGTTCCTGGTTGGCGAAGAAATGGCCGATCCAGGCGCCCGAGATGTTGTTGGTCAGGAAATATTCCGTCACATCCGCCCAGCCGACGGTGTAATCCTCGGTGATGCCCGACCAGGCGATGGCGTCAAGCTCGCCGGTCTGCAGCGCCACCTCGACATCTTCCCAGGGCAGGGTGACGGGGATGATCCCGAAGCGCGACATGAAGCGCCCCGCCGTGGGGAAGGTGAATACTTTCAGCCCTTCGAGATCCTTCAGCGATGTCACCGGTTTCTTGGTGGCGAAATGGCACGGATCCCAGGAACCGGCCGAGATGTGCTGCACGCCCACCTTTGCGTATTCCTCTTTCCAGATCTCGTCCAGACCATACTGGTTGAACAGCACCGGCACATCGAGCGAATAGCGCAGGGCAAAGGGGAAGTAGCCGCCGAACACGGTCACTTCCGTGGGGCTGGCCATGCTGTCGTCGTCTGACTGCACGGCATCGATGGTGCCTTTCTGCATGGCGCGGAACAGTTCGCCCGTGGGCACCAGCTGATCGGCGAAGTAGAGCTCGATCTCCATCTCGTCGCGGGCGATGCGGTTGAACATCTCGATCTGGGGCTTGATCACGTGCTCGGCCAGCGCCGGGCCGGCATAGGTCTGCAGGCGCCACTTGATCTTGGTCTGGCCGCGCACGGCCGGCGCGGCCAGAGCCGAGGCCGCCACGCCGACCCCGGCGGTTTTCAGGAACTTGCGTCTTGTGGTCGTCATCGTCTTTCTCCTTGCTGGTTCGTCTTCAGGGTTCTTGCCCCTTGTTGTTGCCCCCTTGCCGGGGGTCTGCTTGTGAATTGCGCAACCGGTCACTTGTCATATATCAGATGCGGCAGCCACAGGGCCAATTCAGGCACCAGCATGATGATGGTCAGCGCCAGCACCATGATCAGCACGAAGGGCCAGATCGAGGCATAGATATCGCGCAGGGTGATCTGCTTCGGCGCCATGGCCCGCATCAGGAACAGGTTGTATCCGAAGGGTGGCGTCATGTAGGCGATCTGGGTGGTGATCGTGTAGAGCACGCCATACCAGATCAGATCGAAGCCGAGGGCGTGCACCAGCGGGATGTAGAGCGGCGCCACGATCACCAGCATGGCGGTATCGTCAAGAAAGGTGCCCATCAGCAGGAAGGACAGCTGCATCAGGATCAGGATCACCCAGGGGTCGAGGCCCAGTTGTTCGGTAAACAGGTTGTCGATGGCGCGCACCGCGCCCAGCCCGTCGAACACCGCGCCGAATCCCATGGCGGCTACGATGATCCACATGAACATGCAGGTGATGCCGAGCGTCTTGCGCACCGCGTTCTCGAACACCTCGCGTGTCATGCGCCCTTTCATCACCGCAGCGGCAAGGGCCACCACCGCACCGAGGGCCGAGCTTTCGGTCAGCGATGTCCAGCCGTTCACGAAGGGGATCATCATCGAGAAGAAGATCACCAGCGGCAGCAGGCCGGCCAGCAGAAGGTGGTATTTCTCGGCCATGTGAACGGTAATGCGCCAGCCGATGCGCCGCCGCCAGCGCCAGACCAGCGCGCCGGCGCCGACCAGCGCCAGCAGCAGCAGCAGTCCGGCTGCCTGGCCATCGGGCAGGGCGATGGCATCGCGTTTCAACAGCACCAGAAACGCGACCGCCCCCGCCACGAAGGCCCAGACTGCAAGATCGATCTCGAGCGGCCTGTCGCGATCATATTGCCGGCGTTCCTCGGGGCCGAGCGTGGGGCCGAGAAACGGATTGATGCGGCAGCGCAGCCAGATATAGAGCATGAACATGCCCGCCATCATCAGCCCCGGAATCACCCCGGCCAGCCACAGCTGGCCCACCGGCTGACGCGCGATCATCGCGTAAAGCACCAGCACCACCGAGGGGGGCACCAGAATGCCCAGCGAACTGCCCGCCTGGATCACTCCGGTGACCATGCGCTTGTCATAGCCGCGTTTCAGCAGTTCGGGCAGGGCGATGGTGGCGCCGATCGCCATGCCGGCCACCGAAAGCCCGTTCATCGCGCTGATCAGCACCATCAGCCCGATGGTGCCGATTGCCAGCCCTCCGGAAACGCTGCCCATCCATACATGGAACATGCGGTAAAGATCGTCGGCGATGCGGCTTTCGGACAGCACGTAGCCCATGAAGATGAACATCGGCAGGGTCAGCAGCGGATACCATTTCATCAGTTTCATGGCGGCAGAAAAGGGAATGTCGCTGCCGCCGGTGCCCCACAGCATCAGTGCTGCGGCCGCCGCCACCGCACCGATCGCGCCGAACACCCGCTGGCCGGTGAACAGCATCAGCATCATGCTGGCGAACATGAACAGGGCAATGGCTTCGTACGACATCAGGCGTCCTCCGCCCCGTGCCGCGCCGCAGGCGCATCGCTGCGCAGATCAATGCCGCGCAGCGTGGCGATATCCTTGATCAGTTCGGAAAGCGCCTGCAGAAGCATCAGGAATATGCCGAGCGTCATGATCACCTTGACCGGCCACAGATAGGGCCGCCAGGCCGTGGGCGAACGCTCGAGATGTCCGAGCATCTCCGATGCCCCCTCCGGCCCGCCCGAAAGGAAGGCCCAGGCCAGTTCGCGCCAGAAGCGGAAGGGTTCGTCACCGAAATAGCCAAGCGCGTAAGCGGTCGAGGTGAGCGCCCCGTAGAGCATTACCCCGAGATAGAAGACCAGGAACAGCACCGTGAAGGAATCGACCGCAGCCCTGGTGCGGCTGCTCCAGCGGTGATGGAAAAGATCCATGCGCACGTTGGCGCCGAGCTGGATCGAATAGGGACCGCCCAGCATGTAATAGGCCACCAGTGCGAACTGGGCGATCTCCAGCGTCCATTGCGAGGGACGGAAGAAGGTTTTCGAAACCGACGACCACAGCAGCACTCCGATCATCACGAAGATGCCATACATCACGATCCGCCCGAGGCGGTGGTTGAAGCGGTCGATCGCCCGCACATAGAGGATGGCCAGCTTCATCATCCTGCCTCTGCCCCCCTGCGAAGGGTGCCGGCGGCCGCGCCTTCCCGCGCTCTGTCATCCTTCCCGATGTCTTTCTCCGCCCCGTCGGTTCGCGTCAGCGCCTCGGACAGCCAGGTGGCCAGCATCCGGGCGATATCGGCCTGCTGTCGGGGGGTGGCGATCAGATCGTTGCGGATCTCGATCATCACGTTGGGCAGGCCGAGCGGCAGCGCGTGGCGCTTCAGCGTGTGCGTCACGCCGTCTTCGGGGCCATAGGGGGCATTGCGGGCCACCTTCAGGGGAGTATGGGCGCTGGTGGTTGTCAGCATGGCATCGGCCAGGCGGCTGTCGGCATCGTGCAGGATGCCGATCTCGACGCTGCGCGGCCTTGCATCATAGATCGGGGTGAAGCTGTGAATGGTGACCAGTGCCGGCGCATTGGCACGCCGGCACCGCTGCCGTGCGGCGGCAATGGTTTCGGCCAGCAGCGCATGGAAGGGCTGGTAAACCTCGCGCGCGCGCCTTGCGCGTTCGGCTTCGCTCAGGTTGCGGTTGCCGGGGATCTCGTGGATTTCGCTTTTTTCCGGCATGGCTTCCGCCGATGCGGCCGGGCGGTTGCAGTCGTGCACCAGGCGCGAAACGGTGCTTTCGACAAGCGGCGCGTCGAGCGCCTCGGCCAGGTGGCGGGCCACCGCCGCGGCCCCGGGATCCCAGGCCACGTGGCTCTGGCGCACCGCATCGCCGATCCCGAGGCCGGCATGGCGCTCCGGTATCCGGTTGGCGGCGTGTTCGCACGACAGGACCACGGGCGCGTGCCCCCCCGCCCGCACAAGCCGGGCCGGGGCATCTTCGCTGGCGGTCTGACGTGACGGCATCATCATCCCCCGTTTTCCGCTTCTTTCCGGGGGGCGAAGGGGGCGTGCCAGCCAGCGCCCTGTTGCGGCGCTTTTTCCGGCCTCCCCCCGGCCTTCCCCCGGCAGTTCTGCATCTGCCTGCATCCGGCGCCCGGATATGCGAATCCGTTCGCATGCGAACCGTTCCTGAAAAGAATTCTTCATGTTCGGGCATCCTGTCAATCCGGTTCTGAAATAATTTCTTCAACACCGGAGCGCTTGACGGTATATATTCCAGAACCGGATGCCCGGTGCCGGTATCGCCTGCCGGGCCGGCCCCCGGATGTTCCGTTCCATGCAGGGCGTGCAGGGCGTGTGTGAAAGAGATCCGCAAAAGACCATTGCCGAAAGGCTGCAGCAGCGGTTTGACGAACTGACCCGCGCCGAGCGTCAGCTTGCCGGCTCGCTGCTTGAAAACTATCCGGTATCAGGGCTTTCCAGCATTACCGCGGTGGCCGCGCAGGCCGGGGTTTCGACGCCGACCGTGGTGCGCATGGTGCAGAAACTGGGCTTTCGCGGTTTCCCCGAGTTCCAGGCCGAACTGCGCCGCGAACTCGGGGAAAGGATCTCGAATCCGATCGACAAGCACGATACCTGGGCCGCGAAAGCCCCCGATCAGCATATCCTGAACCGCTTCACCGAGGCGGTGATCGGCAATATCCGCCAGACGCTTGCACAGGTGGACACGGCAAGTTTCGATGCGGTGGCCGATCTGCTGGCCGATACCGCGCACGGGGTGCATGTGGTGGGCGGGCGCATTACCCGGGCGCTGGCAGATTACCTGTTCCTGCACATGCAGGTGGTGCGCCCGGGGGTTTCGCTGATTCAGTCGCTGGCCAATGCCTGGCCGCATGATCTGCTGAACATGGCGCCGGGCGATGTGCTGGTGGTGTTCGATGTGCGCCGCTATGAAAACGCCACGCTGAAGCTGGCGGAAATGGCACGGGGGCAGGGGGCGCGGATCGTGCTGTTTACCGATCAGTGGGGGTCGCCGGTGGCAGCGCATGCCGACCATGTGCTGAGCTGTCGCATCGCGGTGCCCTCGGCCTGGGACAGCAACGTGGTGCTGATGCTGTTGCTGGAAACGGTGCTGGCGGCGGTGCAGGAGCGCACCTGGGCGCAGACCCGCGAACGCATGGAGCGCCTTGAAAGCATGTTCGACAAGACCCGCCTGTTCCGCAAGTTCACCTGAACCCGGCGGCGCCGGGCGCGCCCGGGTGATCGCCGGACCGTCGGGCAAGGCGCACCTTTTCGGTGAACCAGGTGCAGCGTCCGCAGCTTTCGCGGATGTGCACCGGGCCGTATACGGGCGCGGGTTCAACCCTGCGGCGCGTTACCGGGCCGCCGCAGCGCGGACAGGACGGGGCCTCTTCCTTTCCCCGCCCGCCGGCGGCGATGGCGCTGCTGCGGGGGATGCTGCGGGCTATGCCTCGCCGTTCGGGGGACAGGCCCTTCTGCCAGGCGTTGCCGCCGGCGCCCACGGAAGGCCCGGCGCCAGCGGACAGGGCACCCGCGGACGGATCCCGGGTGGATGCGGGGCGGGCAGGGATGCTGTGTCTCCGGTTGCGGTGCCGCTCCAGCAGCCGGATCGCCCCATAGCCGGCAATGGCCAGCAGAAGCACCCAGCTCCAGGGCATCAGAAGCTGATCGCCCGCCAGCCATTCGCGAAGCGCGCCCTGGATCCAGTGGCGCAACCAGCCCTGCATGCCCCCCGTCGGCATGTCCGTTGCTGTCATGTCTCCTGCCGATTCAAACACGTTCCGGCGATGCTCCCTGCAAGCCTCATCATGCGAACGGCGCTTCTTCAGTGTCGGGGCCCGCCCCGTTTCGCCGTTTCCATTTCCGGTGAATAGCACGCGCACGGCATGGAAAGAAAGAAGGGCGGGAATGCAGCCTGCATTGCCGGCGCCCTTCCCGGCAGGGACCATGACGCTTTCCGTGGGGGCGGTTGCGCCGGTTCCGGCTGTCCAGAGCCACCGTTCGGGGCTTGCCTTCTGCGGCGCGGATGCTAGGATCGCGCCATGAACAGGCAAGGGGCGATCCGCATCTGCTGCATCTGCATGACCGGCTGACAATCGTCACCCGGGCCCTTCCTTCCGTTTCCGATCAACCGCGAAACCGACAAGCCCGGGCGGCACGGCCCTCCCGAGGATGAACCATGGTCGAAATCAGGTTTCACAACACGAAAACCCGCCGCCGGGAGCTTTTCAGGCCCCTCGATCCGGCCAATGTGCGGATGTATGTCTGCGGGCCCACGGTGTATGACCGGGCACATCTGGGCAATGCGCGCCCGGTGCTGGTGTTCGATGTGCTCTATCGCCTGCTGCGTCATGTCTATGGCGCGGGCCGCGTGACCTATGTGCGCAATTTCACCGATGTGGATGACAAGATCATCGCCCGTGCCGCAGAAACCGGGCGTGCGATCGGCGGGATCACCGCGGAAACGACACAGTGGTTTCTTGACGACATGGCAGCGCTTGGTGCGCTGAAGCCCGATGCGATGCCGCGCGCCACGGATTACATCCCCGCCATGCTGCGCATGATCGAGACGCTGATCGCGCGCGGCCATGCCTATGCGGCCGAGGGGCATGTGCTGTTCGCGGTGGAAAGCTATCCGCAATACGGCGCGCTTTCGGGGCGTTCGGTGGATGACATGATCGCCGGCGCGCGGGTAGAGGTTGCGCCCTACAAGCGGAACCCGATGGATTTCGTGCTCTGGAAGCCCTCGACACCGGATCAGCCGGGCTGGGAAAGCCCCTGGGGGCGGGGGCGTCCGGGCTGGCATATCGAGTGTTCGGCCATGTCATACGAACTGCTGGGAGATCGCTTCGACATACACGGTGGCGGGAATGACCTGATATTCCCCCATCATGAAAACGAGATTGCGCAAAGCTGCTGTGCGCACCCGGCCAGAAAAGGTGAAGAATGTTTTGCAAGATACTGGCTGCACAATGAAATGTTGCAGGTTGAGGGGAAGAAGATGTCAAAGAGCCTGGGCAATTTCTTCACCGTGCGTGATCTGCTCGATCAGGGAATTCCGGGCGAGGTGATCCGCTTCGTGATGCTTTCGACGCATTATCGAAAGCCGATGGACTGGACCGCGAAGAAGGCGCGCGAGGCAGAGTCTGTCTTGCGCCGATGGCGCGGGCTTGCCGGAGAAATGGCAGAGGCAAGGGCAGAGGGAAAGCCGCCGCAAGAGGTGGATCCGGGCGTGCTGGAAGCGCTTGCGGATGATCTCAATACCCCCGGTGCGCTGGCACGGCTGCATGAGCTTGCCGGAGCGGGAAACGGACCGGCCCTGCGGGCCTCGGCCGGGCTGCTGGGCCTTCTGAACAAGGGGATGGGCGGCTGGGCCGGTGCGCCGCGGGCCGATGCGGATGTGGCGGAGCGGATCGAGCGGCTGCTTCGGGCCCGCGCCGAGGCCCGTGCCGCGCGCGATTTTGCCCGCGCCGATCGCCTGCGCGATGGTTTTGCCGCCGCCGGCGTGATCGTCAGGGATACGGCCGAGGGGGCCAGGTGGGAGCTCGCCCCCGGTTTCGATCCGGCGCGGCTGGAGGAAATGGAGTGAGCGCCCGGCAGGCAGAGGGCCGGCGCGGCAGGGGGTTGGCCGACTTCCGTTCGGGGTGGGCCGCCTTTTCCTTTCCGGAAGCGTTTCTGCCAGATGAAAGGGCATGAAGATGGGGCGTGAGCGGATTTACATCTATGATACCACGCTGCGCGATGGTCAGCAGACTTGGGGCGTGCGCTTTTCGCTTGGCGAGAAGCGGCGAATCGCGCGCATGCTCGATGCGCTCGGGGTCGATTACATCGAGGGCGGCTGGCCCGGGGCCAATCCCACCGACAGCGCCTTTTTCGCCGCAGCCCCCGAGACCCGTGCGCGCATGGTGGCCTTCGGGATGACAAAACGCGCCGGGCGCTCGGCCGAAAACGACGATGTGCTGGCCGAAGTGCTGAATGCGGGCACCGGGGCGGTGTGTCTGGTGGGCAAGACGCATGATTTCCATGTGAAAAGGGCGCTCGGCATTTCCCTTGAGGAAAACATCGGGAACATCCGCGCATCGGTGGCGCATGTGGTGGCCGCGGGGCGCGAGGCGCTGTTCGATGCCGAGCATTTCTTCGATGGCTGGAAGGCCGATCCGGATTACGCGATTGCCTGCTGCCGGGCTGCCTGCGAGGCCGGTGCCCGCTGGGTGGTGCTGTGCGATACCAACGGCGGCACCCTGCCGGGCGAGATAGGCCGTATCACCGCCGAGGTGATTGCGGCAGGCATTCCGGGAAGCCATCTGGGCATTCACACCCATGACGACACCGGCAATGCAGTGGCCAATACGCTGGCTGCGGTGGATGCGGGGGCGCGCCAGATACAGGGAACGCTGAACGGGCTTGGCGAGCGTTGCGGAAATGCCGATCTGGTCAGCCTGATCCCGACGCTTCTGCTGAAAGAGCCCTATGCCGGGCGTTTCGAAACCGGCGTTTCGCGCGAAGCCCTTGCCGGGCTCACCCGGACCTCCCGCATGCTTGACGAGATCCTGAACCGCGTGCCGGAGAAATCGGCCCCCTATGTGGGGGCCAGTGCCTTTGCCCACAAGGCGGGGCTGCATGCCAGCGCGATCCTCAAGGATCCGGCAACCTATGAACATGTCGATCCTGCCCTTGTGGGCAATGCACGCATCATCCCGATGAGCAATCAGGCCGGGCAGTCCAACCTGCGCCGCCGTCTGGCCGAGGCGGGAATCGAGGTGAAGAAGGACGATCCGGCGCTGGCGCGCATCCTCGAGTCCGTGAAGCAGCGCGAATCGCAGGGCTACTCCTATGACGGGGCACAGGCCAGCTTCGAGCTTCTGGCGCGGCGCGAACTGGGCCTGCTGCCGGTATTCTTCGAGGTCAAGCGCTACAAGGTCACCGTGGAGCGGCGCAAGAACCGGCACGACCGGATGCGCAGCTTTTCCGAAGCGGTGGTGGTGGTGAAGGTGGCGGGCGAAAAGAAGCTGTCGGTTTCCGAAAGCCTGGACGCGCAGGGCAACGATTGCGGCCCGGTCAATGCGCTGGCCCGCGCGCTGGCCAAGGATCTCGGGCCCTACCAGTGCTATATCGATGACATGCGCCTTGTCGATTTCAAGGTGCGTATCACCGATGGCGGAACCGATGCGGTCACATGTGTCACCATCGACAGCGAGGACGGGCAGGGCCGGGTGTGGTCCACCGTCGGGGTTTCGGCCAATATCGTTGATGCCAGCTTCGAGGCGCTGCTTGATGCGATCAACTGGAAGCTGCTGCGCGACGGCGCCCCGGAACCATGAGCCTTGACGCCTGTGCCGAACGGGTAAGGCGCGCCGACCCGGAGCGCTTCATGGCCACCCTGGCGCTTGCCCCCGAAGAGCGGGCCCGCCTGTGGCCGCTTTTTGCCTTCAACCTTGAAATTGCCCGTGCCCCCTGGGCCAGCCCCGAACCGATGATCGCCGAGATGCGGTTGCAGTTCTGGCATGACGTTCTGGACCGGATTGCCGACGGCGCTGCCCATTACCCGCATGAAATCGCGGCACCCCTGCGCGGGGTGATCGAAGAGCAGAACCTTGACATCGTCTCCCTGCAGGAAATGGTGGCCGCACGACGCCGGGATCTGGAGCACGCGCCCTTTGCCGATGAAACCGTCCTGTGGCGCTATCTTGATCGCACCGCCGGAAACCTGATGTGGCTTGCGGGCCGGGCGCTTGGCGCCCATGGCGATGACGCAGCCCCCCTGCGCGCGGCCGGTCAGGCGCAGGGCATGGCCAACTGGCTGCGCGCGGTGCCGGTGCTGGCGGCACGCGGCCGTCAGCCGCTTCCCGACGCGCGCCCCGAAGCGGTGGTCCGGCTGGCGGGGCAGGGGCTGGAAAGGCTTGCCCGCATCGGCCCGGTCTCTGTTGCGGCGCGCCGGGCGATGCTTGCGGGCTTCATGGCGCGGCCGATGCTGGTTCGTGCCGCGCGCCGGCCGGAGCGGGTATGGGAAGGGCGGCTTGCGCCATCGCCGTTCCGCTCCCGCCTGCGCCTGCTGCGCCTTGCCTTCCTGGGGGGGCGGACATGATCTTTTCACCCCGGCCGAAATGCTTCCGGGAATGGGGATGTGAAGACAGGCAGCCCCCGCTTCAGCCGCGCCGCCTGTGCCCGATGCCAACGGTTCAGGCCTTCCCCCGGTAGATCTCCACCAGCCTGGCCAGCATCGCCAGCGCTTCCTTGCGCGGCCGCTGGAAGGTGTTGCGCCCGATGATCGAGCCGTTGCCGCCGCCATCGCGGATTGCGCGGGCATCGTCGAATACCCCTTCGATCCCCTTTTTCGAGCCCCCCGAGAACACGACCAGCCGCCGCCCGCCCAGGGCGGCCTGCATGCAGTGGCGCACCCGCGCGGCCTGTGTGGCGATATCGATTCCCTCCGCCTCGTACACCTTCCTTGCGGCGGGCAGCGAAAGATGATCGGTGGAAAGCTTGATCTTGATGACATGGGCCCCCAGAAGCGCCGCAATCTGGGCCGCATAGGCCGCGATGTCCACCGCCGTTTCGCCAGCCGCATCAAGCGCTTCGCCCCGGGGGTATGACCAGATCACCGTGGCGATGCCCTTCGCGGCGGCCTCTTCGCGCATGGCCGAGATTTCCTCGAACATCTCGAGCCCCTGCGAAGAGCCGGGATAGATGGTAAAGCCGATGGCCGAGGCGCCAAGGCGCAGCGCATCGTCCACGCTGGCGGTGATCGCCTGATCCCTGGGGGCCTCGGCCGGGATCAGCGAATTGGCGGAATTGGCCTTCAGGATCAGCGGGATCTGTCCGGCGAACGTATCGGCCCCGGCTTCCAGCATGGCAAGCGGCGCGGCATAGGCGTTCAGCCCGGCGTCGATCGCCAGCTGAAAGTGGTAATGGGGATCATAGGCCGGGGGGTTGGCTGCGAAAGAGCGCGCCGGGCCGTGCTCGAACCCCTGATCCACCGGCAGGATGATCAGCCTGCCGGTGCCGCCCAGCTTGCCGTGCATCAGGATGCGGCAGAGATTGGCCTTCACGCCGGGGCAGTCGGCTTCGTAATTGGCAAGGATCTTCTGGACAATGCGGGTGGCTTTCATCGGGATATTCCTTTTGCAGCGGCAATCAATGCCGCTGCTTTTATCCCGCCCGGGCCACCGCGCAAGACTGGTGGCGCTAACGGGGTGCGGATTTCTTCGCACCCCGCCGCCATGCCCGCCAGCCCGGCCGGCTGCCCGTCAGCCGGTCAGCGCCTTGACGCCGGGCAGATCCTTGCCTTCCATCCATTCCAGAAAGGCACCGCCGGCGGTGGAGACATAGGAAAAATCATTTACCACGCCCGCCTTTTTCAGCGCGGCCACCGTATCACCGCCGCCGGCCACCGATGTCAGCCTGCCGGCTTTCGTGAGTTCGGCCGCCTTTTGCGCACAGGCGGTGGTGGCGGTGTCGAAGGGGGCAATCTCGAAGGCGCCAAGCGGGCCGTTCCACACCAGGGTGTGGCAGTTTTCGAAAGTGTCGCAGATGCGCTGCACCGCGCGCGGGCCGGCGTCCAGGATCATCGCGTCGGCGGGGCAGTTGCCGGCGGCCACCACCTTGTGTTCGGCGCCGGCCTCGAATTTCCAGGCCACCACCACGTCCTGGGGCAGGATGATCTCGCAACCCGCCTCGAGCGCCTTCGTCAGGATCTTGCGCGCCAGCGGCGCCAGTTCGTGTTCGCACAGCGACTTGCCCACGTCGATGCCCTCTGCAGCCAGGAAGGTATTGGCCATGCCCCCGCCGATCACCAGGTGGTCCACCTTGCCCACAAGGTTTTCCAGCAGTTCGATCTTGGTCGAGACCTTGGCCCCGCCCACCACCGCCACCACCGGACGCCGGGGGGTTCCGAGGGCGGTTTCAAGGGCGCTCAGTTCCGCCTCCATCAGGCGACCGGCGCAGGCCGGCAGCAGGCGGGCCAGGGCTTCGGTCGAGGCATGGGCGCGATGTGCGGTTGAAAACGCGTCGTTGCAGTAGATATCGCCCAGAGCGGCAAGGGCGGCGGCGAAATCCCTGTCGTTGGCCTCTTCGCCGGGATTGAAGCGCAGGTTTTCCAGAAGCAGCACCTCGCCCGGTTGCAGGGCCGCCGCCATTTCCCGGCCGGCGGCCATGTCGGAGGCGAATTGCACCGGCTGGCCCAGGGCCTTTTCAAGCGCCGGCAGCACCGTCTTCAGGCTCATTTCCGGCACCACCTTGCCCTTGGGGCGGCCGAAATGGGCCATCAGCACCGGTTTGCCGCCCTGTGCGGCGATATCCTTGATGGTGGGCACGATACGCTCGATGCGCGAAGCATCCGTTACCCGGCCATCCTCGACCGGCACATTGATGTCCACCCGCACCAGCACCACCTTGCCGGCAAGGTCCATATCGTCGATGGTTTTCCAGGTCATGTGTTCCTCCGCATGTTCCGCAGCACCTTGTTGCATGCACGTTCCGCGCCGCACCCGAAACGGATGCGCGTTCCCTGCCAGCAGACGCGATCGCCTTGCTCGCGTCAATGCGGCGATTGACGCAGCCGGACAGCGTGACTGCGGCCGGTTTCCGGCGCCGCCGAGAGCGACCGCGGGCTTCCGGCCTTGCCGGCCGGCGCCGGAATGCGCTGGAAACACCGGCTGTGCAGGGGGTGCGGTTTTCCGGGAAGAATTCATGGTGGGCGACCCTGGAATCGAACCAGGCATGGGTCTCCCCGGCGGAGTTACAGTCCGCTGCCGCACCTTGCAGCACGTCGCCCGTCAGGGGTGGGGGATAGCGCCGCAGGGCAGGGGCGTCAACCGAAAAAACCGGGCCGGAATGGGCGGGAAACGGGGCGGGTCCGGGCCGGCCGTTCCGGTGGGGCGGCGCCGCGGTCGGCCCGTGCCCCGGATCTGCGTGCCCCGGATCTGCGGGACGGGCCGCCCGGAGCATGGCTGCCGGTTCCGGCGCCGGGTGGCCCTGCTCCCTGCGCCTTTCTTTCATTACCTGCCTCAGAGCAGCGATTTCACCCTTTCGGCCACGGCCTGTGGCGTGATGCCGAATTTTCCGAACAGGATTTCCGCAGGAGCCGAGGCCCCGAAACCGTCCATTCCCACGAAGCCTGCCCTTGCCGCCTTGCCCCGTTCGCCGCACAGCCAGCGATCCCAGCCGGTGCGAACCCCGGCCTCGACCGCCACCCGCACCGGCCCGCCGGGCAGCACACGGCGGCGGTAGCGTTCATCCTGTTCCGCGAACAGTTCCCAGCAGGGCATCGAGACCACCCTGGTGCCGACTCCTTCCTTCTGCAGCAGATCGCGCGCCGCCAGTGCCACATGCACTTCCGAGCCGGTGGCCAGGACGATCGCCTGACGCCTGCCCTCGGCCTCGGCCAGAACATAGGCGCCAAGGGCGGTCAGGTTCTTCGTCTTGTGGGTGGTGCGTACCGTGGGCAGGGGCTGACGCGAAAGCGCCAGCACCGAGGGAACATCTTTCGCGGCAAGGGCTATTTCCCAGGCTTCGGCGGTTTCCACCGTATCGGCCGGGCGCAGCAGGCGGGTGTTCGGGGTGGCGCGGTGCATGGCCAGATGTTCCACCGGCTGGTGGGTGGGGCCGTCCTCGCCAAGGCCGATGCTGTCATGGGTCATCACGAAGACCGTGGGAATACGCATCAGGGCGGCCAGCCGGATTGCCGGGCGGGCGTAATCGGTAAAGGCCATGAAGGTGCCGCCATAGGCACGCAGCCCGCCGTGCAGAACAAGGCCGTTCATCGCTGCGGCCATGGCATGTTCGCGCACGCCGTAATGGATATAGCGACCGGTGCGATTATCGGTATCGAATACGCCAAGATCGTCGGTCCGGGTGTTGTTCGAGCCGGTCAGGTCGGCCGAGCCGCCCACGGTTTCGGGCATGATCGGATTGACCGCAGCCAGCACCCGCTGGCTGGATTGCCGGGTGGCCAGGGTGGGTTGCTCTTCGCTGGCGGCCCGTTTCAGAGCCTTGATGACGGCCGAGAGCCGTTTCGGAACCTCCAGCGTCTGGCGACGGGCGAATTCGCGCTGCCTGCTGGCGGGGATGGTGGCAAGGCGCTTTTCCCAGGCCATGCGCTCGGCCCGCCCGCGTGCGCCGGTGGCCTCCCATTCGGCCTTGATGTCGGCCGGGATATCGAAGGGCGCGGCCGTCCAGCCATGGGCCTTCCTGGTGGCGGCGATCTGTTCGGGATCGGTCAGTGCGCCATGGGCCTTTGGCGTATCCTGGACGGGCGAGCCGAAACCGATATGCGTGCGGCAGGCGATCAGCGCGGGCTTTTGCGCGCGTTTCGCCCGGGTGATGGCGTGGTCGATGTCGTCGGGATCGTGGCCATCACAGTCGGACACGGCCCAGCCGGCCGCGCGGAAGCGGGCGATCTGGTCGGTGCGGTCGGCCAGTTCCACGGTGCCGTCGATGGTGATGTCGTTGTTGTCCCACAGCACTACGAGACGCGACAGGCCGTGCCGTCCGGCCAGTGCGATGGCTTCCTGGCTGATGCCTTCCATCAGGCAGCCGTCGCCGGCGATCACCCAGGTGCGATGATCCGCCACCTTCCTTCCGAAGCGGGCGCGCAGCATTTCCTCGGCCATCGCGAAACCGACGGCACTGGCAATGCCCTGCCCGAGCGGGCCGGTGGTGATCTCGATCCCTTCGGCATGGCCGTATTCCGGGTGGCCGGCGGTGCGTGCGCCCCATTGGCGGAAGTTGCGGATCTCGTCGATCGTCATGTCGCGATAACCGGTCAGATACAGCAGCGCGTAAAGCAGCATCGAGCCATGCCCCGCCGACAGGATGAAACGGTCGCGGTCGGGCCAGTGCGGCGCGGCGGCGTCGAATTTCAGGTGGCGCTCGAACAGCACGGTGGCAACATCGGCCATGCCCAGGGGCATGCCGGAATGGCCGGAACCGGCCGCAGCAACCGCATCAAGGGTGAGGGCGCGAATGGCGGCGGCACGGCGGAAATGGGCGGGGTGCGTCTTGCGCAATGTCTGAAGGTCCAAGGGTCTGATCCTTTGCTGGCAGCGAAAACCTGCCTCGTGATAGCAGCCGCGCCGGCAGTATCAAGCGCAGGATCAACTGCGCAGGACAAACCCCTGATCGAAAAGGGGCGCAAATCTCTGCAGGTTTGGTTAAACTCGGCCATACATGAAACCGGGCGGCGATTCGCCGGGCCGCGCAGGAGCATCCGGGCAATGAGCCGCGGCGCCAGGCGGCCGACAGGGAAGCCGGCAAGGAAGCGGATAGGGAATGAGCGAAATCACGGAACTGGAGCGTCGGATCAATGCCGCGCTTGAACGGATCGGAGCGGGGGTTGAAAGGCTGTCGTCGGCCCCGGTGGCGGATGACCGGGGCGATGCCGAGGCGCTTCAGGTGGCTCTTGACGAGGAGCGCGCGATGACGGCGCAGCTGCAGGAACGTGTGGCGGCGATCAAGGAACGGCAGGAAACCCATGTGCGCGAGCTTGAAAACCGGATCGCCGACATGACCCGGCAGATACGCGACCACGAAAGGCAGATGAAACAGATGACCCAGGTGATGGAGCAGCTGCGCGAAAGCGTCGGGGCGCTGCGCGCGGCGAATGGCGCCGGCCAGGGCGATGCGAATCTGGTCAACAAGGCGATGATGGCCGAGCTCGAGGCCCTGCGCGCCCTGCGCGAGGCCGAGCGCGGCGAACTTGGTGCGCTGATCGAGGAACTGAAGCCGCTGGTCGGGGAGGGTGCGTAATGCCGGAAGTCACCATTACCATCGGAGGGCGCCAGTTCGAGGTGGCCTGCCAGGATGGCGAGGAACATTATCTCGAGGCGGCCGCCCGTCTGCTGGATGCCGAGGCAACGGAACTGACCAACCAGATCGGGCGGATTCCCGAGGCGCGGATGCTGCTGATGGCCGGGCTGATGCTGGCCGACAAGACGGCAGGGCTTGAGGAAAAGCTGCGCGGCCTGGAAGACAAGCTGGCCGCCCAGGAGGCACTGATCGAAGAAATGCGCGCCCGCCCGGCGCCCGAGCCCGAGCGTATCGAGGTGCCGGTGATTCCGCCGATCGTGACCGACACCATGGCCGAGATCGCGGCCCGGGCCGAGGCCCTGGCCGATCAGATCGAGGCAAAGGCGGCGGCCCCCGCCCCCGCCTGAGCGGCCCCCGCCCCCGCCTGATCGGCCGACCCCATGGGGGGCTTCCGGCAATCCGTTCCGGGAAGTGCTCCGGGGTGCCTGTCTGGCGCGTTTGCCCCGGTTTCACCGATTGCCGTTTCGCGCCTGCCGTCTTGCTGCGCCCGTCGCGTCCGGCGAGGGCGGGGCGCTTGCGGCCGGATGGCTGCTATCCGGCCGGCGCGGCCGGGGGCTGCGGGGAGGGTCAGGCGTTGGCTTCCCGGATCTTGTCGGCGGCTTCCTTGCTGTAGGAAACGCCCTTGGCCTCAAGCATCTGGTCAAGCTCGCCCGAGAGCACCATTTCGGTGACGATATCGCATCCGCCGACGAATTCACCCTTTATGTACAGCTGCGGGATGGTGGGCCAGTCGGAGAAATCCTTGATTCCCTGGCGGATGTCTTCGTCTGCAAGCACGTTCACGTCTTCGAAATCGACTCCCATGTAGCTCAGCACCCCGGCCACCCGGCTGGAAAAGCCGCATTGGGGCATTTCCTTGGTGCCTTTCATGAACAGCACCACGTCGTTGTTGTCGATCATGTCCTTGATGCGGGTATCGATATCGTGCATCGGTCTTCTCCATCTGTGCCGGCCGGTTGCCGGCCGGATTTCATCCTGTGTCTTTGCTCGGCGAGTGCTCGGGCCCCTGACGCTGGTGGCGGAAGCGCGTGTCTTGCTTGCCGGCCCTTTTCCCTGGTTCTTTCCCTGGTTCAGGATCCCCCGGCTTCCGGCCGCTGCGGCGCAGGGCCCGTTGCATCTGGCGGCTCCAGAAGGGAATGTCGCGTGCGCCAAGCTGTGATGCGTGCAGGTTCCGCCGTTCGCTTTCGCGCAGCACGTCGAAATTCACCGCTTCCATGCCGAGCGGGGGGGGCATGGCGTCTGCGTCGCCGTCATCGGCGGGCTGCTCTTCGATGAACTTTTCGGCCAGGGGGCGGCGTGGCCGGTTGCGCTTGAGCCATGCCTCGATTCCGATCGCCAGGGCAAGGGCGCCCAGGATCAGCGCAAGGGTGATCTGCCATGCGGCCATGTCAGCCGGGCACCCGGGTGGTGAGGGCAAGAGCGTGCAGCTCGCCCCGGGCGCCGTCCATCTTGCCTTTCAGAGCCGCATAGACGGCGCGTTGCTGCTGCACCCGGTTCATGCCGCGGAAACTTTCGTCGATCACCTCGGCGGCATAGTGGTTGCCGTCGCCGGCAAGGTCGGTGATGGTGATCTTCGCCTCCGGGAAGGCCGCGCGGATCAGGTCTTCGATTTCCTGAGCGGATATGGGCATGGGTCGCGTCTCCGGTGTTTCATCCGCAGATGTAGGCCAGCGGCACGGCAGGCGCAAGGGGTGAGCCATGCGATCGGGGCGGGGCGGCAGAAGCGACCGGGGCGCTCAGGGGGGCAGGCGCCGGGCGCGCGCATGGCGGAGATTCATTCCTCGCTGTCGCCTTCGGCACCTTCTGCCGCGTTTTTCAGACGTTCGTGCAGAAAGAGCCGCCCGCGGTGCAGTGCGGTGCGATAGCGCACGGCGGTCAGGAATGCCTCTTCGGTGGTGGTCGAGGACGAGCCGATCACCTGGCCCACCTTCTTGGCCAGATCGAGATCGCCAAGCCGTTCGGCGGCTTCGACGACCTCTTTCGCCAGTTCGTCGGCAAGTTCTTCCATGATCCCCATGTCGGTTCTCCCGGCCTGGTTCTATCGCGTGTTTTCGGTAAGGCGGCGCAGCACGTAGGCTTTTACCGTTTCCAGCAGCCTGTCCATATGCGCGTTCTCGAAGAAATGTCCGGCGCCTTCCACCTCTTCGTGGGTGATGGTGATGCCCTTCTGCTCGTGCAGCTTCTCGACCAGGACACGGGTATCCTGCGGCGAGGCCACGCGATCGGCCAGGCCGTTGATGATCAGCCCCGAAGCCGGACAGGGGGCGAGGAACGAGAAATCATACATGTCGGCTGGCGGGCTGACCGAAACGAAGCCGGTGATCTCGGGGCGGCGCATCAGCAGCTGCATGCCGATCCAGGCGCCGAAGCTGAACCCGGCCACCCAGCAATGCTTGGCATTGGGGTTCAAGGATTGCAGGTAATCGAGCGCTGCCGCGGCATCCGACAATTCGCCGGTGCCCTGATCGTATTCGCCCTGGCTGCGCCCGACACCGCGGAAGTTGAAGCGCAGCACGGTGAATCCGATCTCGTGCAGGGCGTAATGCAGGTTGTAGACAACGCGGTTGTTCATCGTGCCCCCGAACTGCGGATGCGGGTGCAGAATGATCGCGATCGGTGCGTCCTTGTCCTTTTGCGGGTGATAGCGGCCTTCGAGCCGGCCTTCCGGCCCCGGAAAGAATACCTCGGGCATATGCGTCCTCGTGAGAGCCGTTCATTCTTGACGAATTTGCTCGGCCATCTTAGAAAGATTCCAAATCGCCGGTAGCGGCGCAGCGGTCAGTAGGGAATTAAGCGCCCTTGGGCTGTTGGTCAATGGTTTTGCGTTTCGCGGTGCGGGCAAGGCCGTGTCGGCACCGCGGGCGGGGCAGGTGATGCCGGGGAGAGAGCGATGAAACTCAGCACCAAGGGGCGCTATGCCATGGTTGCACTGGCCGATCTGGCGTTGCAGGCGGATGAAGGCGTCAGGGAAGGCGCCGGCGCGGCAGCGGGCGGCGATGTGCTGGTATCGCTGGCCGAGCTTTCCCAGCGGCAGGACATCTCGCTGACCTATCTCGAACAGCTGTTCGTGAAGCTGCGCCAGGCCGGCCTGGTGGAGAGCGTGCGCGGGCCGGGGGGCGGCTACCGGCTGGCCCGGTCGCCTGCCGAAATCCGGATATCGGAAATACTCGAAGCGGTGGACGAAACGGTTTCGGCGCTTGAGACGGGGGCCGGGGCGAAGGGGGCGGTGTCGGGCACCAAGGCACAATCCCTGTGCAACCGTCTGTGGGAGGGGCTCAGCGCCCATGTCTATGTATTCCTGCACCAGACCCGGCTTTCGGATGTGGTGCAGAACCAGCTGACCCCCTGTCCGGCGGTTCCGGGGCTGTTCGAGGTGGTGGACGAATGAGGGCTGACCGGACAGAAGATTCATGCCTCCGGCGGGGATGTTCCCTGGCCGGTGATGGCTGCCGGAAAAGGGTGTGAGCATGGCTTCCGGGCGTGCATATCTTGACTGGAATGCATCGGCGCCGCTGCGCCCCGAGGCACGGGCGGCGATGTGCGCGGCAATGGATGTGGTGGGCAATCCGTCAAGCGTCCATGGCGAGGGGCGCGCGGCGAAGGCGCTGCTGGAGCGCGCGCGCGGGCAGGTGGCCGCGGCCCTTGGCGCCGAGGGGGCGGATGTGATCTTTACCTCGGGGGCAACCGAGGCGGCGGCGCTGGCACTGGCCGGGCGCGGCCTGCTGGGGGCGCCGGTCGAGCATGATGCAGTGCGCGCCTGGGTGGACGAGGCACTGCCGGTGGCGGCTGATGGCGCGGTGGCGGTGACCGATCCCACGCGAAGCGTACTGCAGGCCGCCAACAGCGAAACCGGCATCCTGCAGGAGCTGCCCGAGGGGCTGGCGTTTGCCGATGCCACCCAGGCCTTCGGCAAGGTGCCCTTTGCCTTCAACTGGAGCGGCGTGCAGATGGCGGCGGTTTCAGCCCACAAGATCGGCGGACCGAAGGGGGTTGGGGCGCTGGTGGCAAGGCGGGGCACAGGAATTGCCGCGCAGATCCGCGGCGGCGGTCAGGAAATGGGCCGGCGCGCAGGCACCGAGAATCTGATCGGCATCGCCGGATTCGGGGCTGCGGCCGAGGCGGCGGCGCGCGAGCTCGCGGACGGGATCTGGGAAGACGTGCGACAAAAGCGCGATCTTCTGGAAGAAAGGCTGGCATCCTCCGGAAATACGATTATTTTTGTCGGAAAAGATGCGCGCCGCCTGCCCAACACCAGCTGTCTTGCCGTTGCGGGCTGGAAGAACGAAACCCAGGTCATGCAGATGGATCTGGCCGGTTTCGCGATTTCCGCAGGGTCGGCCTGTTCTTCGGGCAAGCTGCGTCAGAGCCCGGTGCTGACGGCAATGGGGCATGCACGGGATGTTGCGGGTGGTGCGATACGGGTTTCGATCGGACCGGCGACCACGGAGGATGAGATCATGCGCTTTGCCGAGGCCTGGGAAAGCGCGCTCAGGAAACACATGGCCCGCGCGGCCTGAGATGGGAGTGAACATGGAAGATCTTGAAATTCGCGAAGGAGTGGATCGGGAAACCGTCGAAACGGTCAGGTCGATCTCGGGCAAGTACAAGCACGGCTGGGAAACCGAGATCGAGATGGAATATGCCCCCAAGGGGCTGAACGAGGATATCGTTCGCCTGATCAGCGAAAAGAACGGCGAGCCGGAATGGATGCTTGCCTGGCGGCTCGAGGCTTTCCGCCGCTGGCAGCAGATGAAAGAGCCGGAATGGGCGATGGTGAACTATCCGGAAATCGATTTCCAGGATCAGTATTACTATGCCCGCCCCAAGAGCATGGAGAAGAGACCGAAAAGCCTTGACGAGGTGGATCCGAAGCTTCTGGAAACCTATGAAAAACTGGGTATTCCGCTGAGGGAGCAGATGATCCTGGCCGGCGTCGAAGGCGCCGGGCAGACCCCGGCCGAGGGGCGCGGCGATGGCCGCAAGGTGGCGGTGGATGCAGTGTTCGACAGCGTTTCCGTCGGCACCACCTTCCAGGAAGAGCTGAAGAAGGCCGGGGTGATCTTCTGTCCGATCTCCGAGGCGATCCGCGAGCATCCCGAACTGGTGCGCAGGTATCTGGGCTCGGTGGTGCCTCAGGGCGACAATTTCTATGCCGCCCTGAACAGCGCCGTGTTTTCCGATGGCTCTTTCGTCTATGTGCCGCCGGGTGTGCGCTGCCCGATGGAGCTTTCCACCTATTTCCGCATCAATGCCGAAAATACCGGTCAGTTCGAACGCACCCTGATCATCGCCGACAAGGGTTCGTATGTCAGCTATCTGGAAGGCTGCACCGCGCCGCAGCGCGATATCGCCCAGTTGCACGCGGCGGTGGTGGAGATCGTGGTGCTGGAAGATGCAGAGGTGAAATATTCCACCGTGCAGAACTGGTTCCCAGGCGACGAGGAAGGCAAGGGCGGCATCTACAATTTCGTCACCAAGCGGGCCGATTGCCGCGAGGCACGCGCCAAGGTGATGTGGACCCAGGTGGAAACCGGCAGCGCGGTTACCTGGAAATATCCCAGCTGCATCCTGCGCGGGCGTGAATCGCAGGGCGAGTTCTACTCCATCGCCATCACCAACAACTGGCAGCAGGCCGATACCGGCACCAAGATGATCCATCTTGGCGAGGGCACGCGCTCGCGAATCGTTTCCAAGGGGATCAGCGCGGGGCGTGCCCAGAACACCTATCGCGGCCTTGTTTCCATGCACCCGAAGGCGAAGAACAGCCGCAACTATACCCAGTGCGACAGCCTGCTGATCGGCAGCAGCTGCGGGGCGCATACCGTGCCCTATATCGAGGTGAAGAACAATTCCAGCCGCGTCGAGCACGAGGCGACCACCAGCAAGGTTGACGAGGATCAGCTGTTTTACTGCCGCTCGCGCGGGATGGACGAGGAAGAGGCCGTGGCGCTGATCGTCAACGGCTTTGCCCGCGAGGTGCTGCAGGCCCTGCCGATGGAATTCGCCATGGAGGCCCAGCAGCTGGTGGCGATCTCGCTTGAGGGGAGTGTGGGCTGATGCCCTGGGCAAGGAATGGCGGTGCCGGAGCAGACGAAGGGAGAGGCAGCATGATCATCACGACCACGCCTTCGGTGGAAGGGCGGAAAATCGGCACCTATCACGGCATAGTAACCGGCGAGGCGATCCTCGGGGCGAACATCTTTCGCGATCTTTTCGCGGGTATCCGCGATATCGTGGGCGGACGCTCGGCGGCCTATGAGGAAGAGCTGGGCAAGGCCCGGCGCACGGCCCTCGAGGAAATGGAGGAAAAGGCCCGCGCCCTCGGGGCCGATGCGGTGGTGGGCGTGGACCTTGATTACGAAGTGATCAACAACATGCTGATGGTCTCGGCCTCGGGCACGGCGGTTGGCCTTGACCGATAGGTGCCGGCCTTCCGGAAGCGGGGTGATGGCACCGGCACCGCATCAGGGCTTTCGCCATGTGATGGATGAACAGGATAACGGGCGTGTCGGCACGAAAGCGGCAGGCCCCGGACAGGACGCAAACAAGGAAACGAAAGAAATGCTTGAAATCAGGAACCTGCATGTTGAACTTGAAGAAGAGGGAAAAGAGATCCTGAAAGGGGTCGATCTCAGCCTGCCCGGGGGGGCGGTGCATGCGATCATGGGGCCGAACGGCTCGGGGAAGTCCACGCTTTCCTATGTGCTGGCCGGGCGCGAAGGCTATGCGGTCACGAAAGGCAGCATCACCCTTGACGGCACCGATATCCTGGAACTCGAACCCGAGGAACGCGCCGCCCGGGGGCTGTTCCTGGCCTTTCAGTATCCCGTGGAAATCCCGGGCGTCAGCAACATGACCTTCCTGCGCACCGCAGTGAATGCGCAGCGCAAGCTGCGCGGCGAACCCGAGCTTTCGGCCGCCGATTTCCTCAAGCTGGTGCGCGAGAAGGCAAAGGCGCTGAAGATCGATGCCGAAATGCTGAAACGGCCCGTCAACATGGGCTTTTCGGGCGGCGAGAAGAAGCGCAACGAGATCCTGCAGATGGCGGTGCTGGAACCGCGCCTGTGCGTGCTTGACGAAACCGATTCCGGCCTTGACGTGGATGCGATGAAGCTGGTGGCCGAAGGGGTGAACGCGCTGCGCAGCCCGGAACGCTCGTTTCTGGTGATCACCCATTACCAGCGCCTGCTGAACCATATCACCCCCGACATGGTGCATATCATGGCCGACGGCCGCATCATCAGGACGGGCGGCCCCGAACTGGCGCTCGAGGTCGAAAACAATGGTTATGCCGGTCTTCTGGAGGAGGTGGCCTGATGGCGGAAAGACATCCCCGATCCGATGCCCTCGAAGCGCGGCTTGCGGCCTGTCGGCAGGGGCTGGCGCAAGAGAGGGCCGGTGCCTGGGTCACCAGGGCCCGCCATGAGGCCGAACAGCGCCTGCGCGCCCTCGGCCTGCCGGGGCCGCGCGACGAATACTGGCGTTTTACCCGTCCCGATCTGCTGACTGCTCCCGAACCGGCTACGGCTGAGCCTTTCGAAACCGACGAACCCCCGGTGTTCGATGAAATCGACCGCCTGAAGATCGTCTTTACCGATGGCCGCTTCGATCCGCGTGCCTCGGACGACATCTCGGAGGCCGGGGAAGGGATCGAGATCGTCACCCTTCTGGAAGCCGGAGAATCCGATCTGCACTGGGCGCAGGAGCATTACGGCCGGCTCGAGGCCGCAGGCCAGCAGCCGGTGCCCCGCCCCCTGGCCGCGCTCAATACCGCCTGCGCGCGCAACGGCGTGCTGATCCGGGTCACCGGGAAGGTATCGCGCCCGGTTTCGCTGATCTATCGCCATTACCAACCGCAATCCGATGCCATGCTGCACCATCTGGTGCTGCTTGAAGAGGGCGCCGCCCTCACGCTTCTGGAAAACGGCCCCGGGGCCGCACGTTTCAATACCGTGCTCGAGGTCAATGCGGCGGATGGCGCCCGCTTCGATCACGTGCGCGCCCAGGGGCGCGACCATGCGCGCATCGCCGTTACCCACATCTTTGCCCGTCTCGGGTGCGAAAGCGGCTTCAGCAGCTTCACCCTGACGGCCAACGGCCGCATGACGCGCAACGAGGCCGTGGTGACCCTTGCCGGAGACGATTCCACAGCCCACCTGGCCGGTGCTGCCCTGGGTGACGGGGCCGACACCCCCTTTCACCATGACGATACGGTGTTCGTGGTTCACGGGGCCGAGCGTTGCGAAAGCCGGCAGGTGTTCAAGAAGGTGCTCAGAAACGGCGCCGTCGGGGTGTTTCAGGGCAAGATCCTGGTGAAACAGGGGGCGCAGAAAACCGATGGCTATCAGATGTCGCAGGCGCTGATGCTTGACGGCGACAGCCAGTTCCTGGCCAAGCCGGAGCTTGAGATCTATGCCGATGACGTGGCCTGTTCGCATGGCTCGACCACCGGCGCGATCGACGAAGAGGCACTGTTTTATCTGCGATCGCGTGGCATTCCCCGCCGTCAGGCCGAGAATCTGCTGGTGCTGGCCTTTCTCGATGCCGCGGTCGAGGAAATCCGCGACGAGGCCATCGCCAACGATATCCGCGACCGCCTGCGCGGCTGGGTCGAGCGCAGGGGATAGGCCGGTGTCGCTCACGCGCGACATGTTGCGCAGCTACCGCGCGCCGCGCCGGGTATTGCGTGCACGCCTTGGCGCCGGACAGCGCGAGGATCACGCGCTGATGATCCTGATGCTGGCCTGCGGGCTGATCTTCGTGGCCCAGTTGCCGCGACTGGCGCGCGAAGCCCATTTCCAGCCCGAGATCCCGCTGGATGCGCGCCTTGGGGCGGCGCTGGTGGGCTGGCTGGTGATCGCGCCGTTCATGTTCTATGCGATCGCCGGCGTCAGCCACCTGGCGGCGCGCCTGGCGGGCGGGCGGGGCAGCTGGTTCGGTGCGCGGATGGCGTTGTTCTGGGCACTGCTGGCCACCGCGCCGCTGTGGCTGCTGCACGGGCTGGTGACAGGCATGATCGGCCCCGGCCCGCAGCGCGACCTGCTGGGAGCGTTGCTTCTGGCGGCTTTCCTGTTCATCTGGCTGAGCGGCCTTTACGAGGCTGAAACGCAGGCACAAGACAAGGAGGCGGACAGGCCATGAGCCGCGAAGCGAAACAGGATGCCGGACCGCAGGAAAAGCAGCAGGCCGCGCGGGAGGGCGGCTATGATGTCACCGCGGTTCGCAGGGATTTTCCGATCCTTTCGCGGCAGGTGAACGGGCGCCCGCTGGTCTATCTTGATAACGGTGCATCGGCGCAGAAGCCGCAGGCGGTGATCGATGCGGTCGCCAATGTCTATTCCCATGAATATGCCAATGTGCACAGGGGCCTGCACCACCTGTCGAACGAACTGACGGCAAAATACGAGGCCGTGCGCGGCACCATCGCCCGTTTTCTGGGGGCCCGCAGCGAGCACGAGATCGTGTTCACCACCGGCACCACCGAGGGGATCAACATGGTTTCCTATGCCTGGGCGGCGCCGCGGTTCGGGCCGGGAGACGAGATCGTGCTGTCGCTCATGGAGCATCACGCCAATATCGTGCCCTGGCATTTTCTGCGCGAGCGCCAGGGGGTGGTGCTGAAATGGGTTGCACCGGATGCAAACGGCAATCTCGATCCGGCTGCGCTGCTTGAAGCGGTCAGCCCGCGCACCCGGCTGATTGCGGTAACGCACATGTCGAACGTGCTGGGCACGGTGGTGGATGTGCAGGCAATCTGCGAAGGCGCGCGTGCCGCCGGCGTGCCGGTGCTGGTCGATGGCAGCCAGGCGGCGGTGCACATGCCGGTGAACGTTGCCGGGATCGGCTGTGATTTCTATGTCGTTACCGGGCACAAGCTTTATGGCCCCACCGGCTCGGGGGCGCTCTGGGCGCGGGCCGAACGGCTGGCAGAGATGCGCCCCTTTCTGGGCGGTGGCGACATGATCCGCGAGGTCACGCGCACGGCGGTGGAATATGCCGATCCGCCGCTGAAATTCGAAGCCGGCACGCCCGGTATCGTGCAGATGATCGGGCTTGGCGTGGCGCTTGAATACATGATGGGCCTCGGGATGGAGGCCATCGCCGCCCACGAACGCGATCTGTGCGCCTATGCGCTTGAGCGGCTCGGGGGGCTGAACTGGATCAATCTTCAGGGGCGGGCCCGCAACCGCGGTGCGATCTTTTCCTTCACCATGGCCGGTGCGGCCCATGCCCACGATCTTTCGACGGTGCTTGACAAGCGGGGTATTGCCGTGCGCGCCGGGCATCATTGTGCCCAGCCGCTGATGGAGTTTCTGGGGGTGCCGGCAACCGCGCGGGCCTCGTTCGGGCTTTACAATACCCGTGCCGAGGTGGATGCGCTGATCGAGGGCCTGGAGCTGTGTCACGACCTGTTCGGCTGAACCCCGGGGCGCGCGCAGGCAAGGCAGGGAACGCATGGCTGCAGCGCGTTTGCGGCGGCTTCCGGAAGCCCTTGCCCCCGCTGCGCTTCCCGGCTGCGGCAGGCCAAGTTTCGGATTGCAGGGCGCGGGGCGATGGCCTATATGCTGGCCCCACGCGCACCCGTAGCTCAGCTGGATAGAGCGCTGCCCTCCGAAGGCAGAGGCCACAGGTTCGAATCCTGTCGGGTGCGCCATTCTTCGCATGGCTTGCGGCAGTTTCGCTTCGTGCTTCGCTTCCGCAGACAGGAACTTCCCGCGCGCCGTGCTTCTCAGGCCGCCGAGGCCGGCGGGAACTTGCGGCCGGTCAGCTCGGTGAACCACTTGCTGATGCGGGCGCCGTCGATCGCCAGAGCCTGTGCCAGAGAGGCCAGCAGCCGCCGTTCGGCGGCCGACAGCGTGTTGTCGGCAACCACAACCAGCAGGGCGGCGCGCATCATCTGTTCTTTCTCGGGATCGCTCAGACCTTCGGCGATGCTGGCAAGTTCCCGGGGGCCGAGCCCGGCACTGCTGTCGGCGGCGATCGGTGCGATCTCGTCGGGGAAATACTGCTGGCCGGTCAGCCGCCGCATGGCAATTGCAATGGCTTCCAGTTCATCGTCGTTCATCGGGCCATCGGCCCGGGCGGCATGGCACAGCACGGAAAGCAGCTTGGCTGCGAACAGCGCCTTTCCGGGGTTGCCGATGGCGTTGCCGTGCGGCTTGAAGCGGCGGGTGGCGGCGTGCCGGCTGCGGTGCCTTCCAAGTCTGAGGAAGATCACCAGGATCGCCAGCAGCGCCGCAACCGTTGCCAGAAGGGTCAGCCAGTGTTTCTGCAGCGGCGGCAGTTCGGGCGTTGCGGCAAGGTCGGCCGGAAGGCTGCCGGCGGCCTGAAGCGCGCGGAAGCGTTCCTCGGAGAGGGGGATATGGTGCGCGGCCGCACAGCTGCGTTCGGCCAGCGCATAGCCCAGGGGTTCGAAACGCAGCGGCAGGAAACCCAGCATGTGGCGCCTGACCTTCCCGCACAGCACCAGCGGTGTGGCATCGGGGCCGGGAATGTTGGTCTGGATCACGAAGAACAGGGTTTCCCCCTCGGCGCGCGGTTGCGGCCGAGGCAGCGCGCTGCCCCCGGTCTGCGTGTTTGCTGCGGCCGGTGCCGCGGTCAGGGCCAGGGCCAGAAGCAGAACCCGAGAAAGGCTGAAAGCCGCGACAGGGGCCTTTGGCAAATGTGTCATTGCGGTGTTTTTCCTTGCTGTATCAGGGCTGTGGCATCCCGGTCGGGTACGGCCTGTTCCCGCATTCCCTGATTGGCGGGATTCAGTTTGGCGGGCTCCCGTTTTGCGGGGAAAACAGCCAGAGGAATGTGGCAACACTGTGCAGCATTGGTGCCGATTTCATGCATGCCCCGAAAGGGCCAGGGCTGCCGGCGGCGGGGCATGAGGAAATGCCCGACATGGCGGCCTTGCGCATGGCGTCAGGTCATGCGGATGCGCTGCCCGTCGCCATCGAAGCGATAGACCGCCTCGGGCGCGAAATCCAGCCGCACTTCAGCGCCGACGGCGAAATCTTCCTGCCCGAGGATACGCACCGTCACCAGCTTGTTGTCCACATGCACATAGACGTTGGTGTCGGCGCCCAGGTGCTCCAGATGGCTGACCGTGCCCCCGATCCTGCCTTCGGCCCCGAGCGAGATGGCCTCGGGGCGCAGGCCGATGGTGGCCACTTCGGGGGGCTCGTCAAGCAGCCGCGCATCGAGAAAGTTCATTGCCGGGCTGCCGATGAAGCCGGCCACGAAGATGTTGTCGGGATCGTTGTAAAGCTCCATCGGGGCGCCGATCTGCTCTACGTTTCCGTCCTGCAGGACCACGATCTTGTCGGCCAGCGTCATCGCCTCCACCTGGTCGTGGGTGACATAGATGATCGTCGAACCCAGCCGGCGGTGCAGCTCGGCAATCTCGATGCGGGTGTTGACGCGCAGCGCCGCATCGAGGTTGGACAGCGGCTCGTCGAACAGGAACAGCTCGGGCTCGCGCACCACCGCCCGGCCGATCGCCACCCGCTGGCGCTGGCCGCCCGAAAGCTCGGCCGGGCGGCGCTCCAGATAGGGTTCCAGTTCCAGCATTGCCGCTGCCTTCGCCACCCGCTCGGCGATCACCGCGGGGCTTTCGCCGGCCTGTTTCAGCCCCAGCGACATGTTCTTCCTGACCGTCAGATGCGGATACAGCGCATAGGTCTGGAATACCATGGCGATGCCGCGCTTGCTGGGCGGCAGATGGTTGACCCGCCGCCCGGCGATTTCCACATCGCCCGAGGTGGCATCCTCCAGCCCGGCGATGATGCGCAGCAGCGTGGACTTTCCGCAGCCCGACGGGCCGACGAAGATGACGAATTCGCCGTCCTCCACCGCAAGGTTGATGTCATGCAGCACCTCGACCTTGCCGAAGGACTTGCTGACGTTTCTGAGCGTCAAGGATCCCATTCACATTTCCCCCTGCAGTTTCACCGCCCGCCCCGTGCGCACGCTTTCATCGGCCGCCAGACACACGGCAAGCGAATTCAGCGCATCCCTCATGTGGCGGCTCAGGTCGTGGTCTTCGCGGATCGCGGCGGCCATCTGCGCCATTTCGGCCGCGCACAGCGCCTGGTGGCCGGGCTCGTCAGGCATTTCGACGACCCGATCGCCGTGGCCCGCGCGATGCAGCCGCAGCGCGCCCACCCGCGTGTGGCCTTCGATTTCGGCCGAGCCGCCGGGCTCGGAGCCAACGATCGACACCGCGCCCCCGGGTGCGATCACGTCCTTCACGAAGAAGGCGGTTTCCGAGATCATCGGCCCCCAGCCGGCTTCGTACCAGCCCACCGATCCGTCGGCGAACAGCACCTGGAAATGGCCGTAGTTGTACATGTCTTCGGCAATCTCGCCGGAAAGGCGCAGCCCCATGCCGCGCACCTCGCGCGGTGGCGCGTCGGTGATCTGGCACATGACATCCACGTAATGCACCCCGCAATCGACGATCGGGGATGTGGAGCGCATCAGCGCCT